>Ga0209169_10002781_pt1 | contig 10431 bp, 8 predicted proteins | sample HubBroMetageWRM4_FD_188346 | JGI IMG/M metagenome (GOLD analysis project Ga0209169, IMG submission 188346) | Warmed soil microbial communities from the Hubbard Brook experimental Forest, New Hampshire - Hubbard Brook CCASE Soil Metagenome WRM 4... | ecosystem: Environmental > Terrestrial > Soil...
TTCCTCCTACCTGTGGAAGCTGGAGCAGCCCGCCGCCGCGGTGGCCAACGAGTACTTCATCGGCGCGATCAACCGGGTCGGCGTGGAGCCGCTTGGTGACAACGACTTCTACGGTCAGACCTACTTCGTCAACCCGCGCGGCCAGCTGGTCGGCGACGACGCCTCCGACTCCGAGGACGAGGTCGTGGTGCGCGACCTGGACATGGACCAGCTCACCGAGGTCCGTGACCTGTGGCAGTTCTACCGGGACCGCCGCCCCGACGCCTACCAGTCGCTGGTCCAGCCGTGAGCACGATCCTGATCTCTGGCGGGACGGTGGTGACGGCGTCCGGGACGCTGGACGCCGATGTGCTGGTGGCCGGGGAGAAGATCGCCGCGGTGCTGGCCCGCGACGTCACCGGCGCTGGTGAGGCGGCGGTCGCGGCGGACCGGGTTATCGATGCCACCGGTAAGTACGTGCTGCCCGGCGGGATCGATGTGCACACGCACATGGAGATGCCGTTCGGCGGGACGTTCTCCGCGGACACGTTCGAGACCGGCACCCGCGCCGCGGCCTGGGGCGGGACCACCACCATCGTCGACTTCGCCGTCCAGGCCAAGGGCACCTCGCTGCTGGCGACGCTGGACAAGTGGCACGCCAAGGCGGACGGCAACTGCGCGATCGACTACGGCTTCCACATGATCGTCTCCGACGTCAACGACACGACGCTGAAGGAGATGGACGCCTGCATCGGGGCCGGGGTGAACAGCTTCAAGATGTTCATGGCCTACCCCGGCGTGTTCTACGCGACCGACGGCGAGATCCTGCTCGCCATGCAGCAGGCGGCCCGCTCCGGCGCGACCGTGATGATGCACGCGGAGAACGGCATCGCCATCGACCAGCTGGTCGCGCAGGCGATCGCGGCCGGCCGTACCGACCCGGTGAACCACGGCCTGACCCGGCCGCCCGAGCTCGAGGGCGAGGCCACCTCGCGGGCGATCACGCTGGCCAAGGTGGCGGACTGCCCGCTGTACATCGTGCACCTGTCCGCCAGCCAGGCGCTCGCGGCGGTGGCGGAGGCGCGGGACGCGGGGCAGAACGTGTTCGCGGAGACCTGCCCGCAGTACCTGTTCCTGTCCCTTGACGACCTGGCCAGGCCGGACTTCGAGGGCGCCAAGTTCGTCTGCTCGCCGCCGCTGCGGCCAAGGGACCACCAGGATTCGCTGTGGCGCGGCCTGCGGACCAACGACCTGTCGGTGGTGTCGACGGACCACTGCCCGTTCTGCTTCAAGGAGCAGAAGGAACTCGGCCGGGGCGACTTCTCCAAGATCCCGAACGGGATTCCGGGCGTCGAGCACCGGATGGACCTGCTGCACCAGGGGGTCGTGGCGGGCCAGCTCACGCTGCCGCGCTGGGTGGAGGTGGCGTCCACCACGCCGGCCAGGATGTTCGGCCTGTATCCGCGCAAGGGCGTGATCGCGGCGGGTTCCGACGCCGACATCGTGATCTACGACCCGCAGGCGCGGCAGACGCTGTCCGTCGCCACCCACCACATGAACGTGGACTACTCGGCGTACGAGGGCATGGAGATCACCGGCCGGGTGGTCACCACGCTGTCCCGCGGCCGGACGGTCATCGACGACGGCAAGTACCTGGGTGCGGCGGGCCACGGCGCCTTCCTGCCACGCGGGCTGAATCAGTATCTGCTGTAACGGGCACCACAGCCCGTTCGGGATAATGCTTGTTCTTTTTTTAAGGAGGGGCCGTGGATTTCGGGGTGGTCCTGCAGAACAACCCGCCGGCCAGCGGGGTCGTCGAGATGATGCGGCGGGCCGAGGACGCGGGCTTTACCTACGGGTGGACGTGGGACTCGCACGTGCTGTGGCAGGAGCCGTTCGTCATCTACTCGCGGATCCTGGAGGCCACCTCGGCGATGACCGTGGGGCCGATGGTGACCAACCCGGGCACCAGGGACTGGTCGGTGATCGCGTCGTCGTTCGCCACGCTGAACGAGATGTACGGCAACCGGACCGTGTGCGGGATCGGCCGCGGCGACTCGGCCCGGCGGGTCATCGGCCAGCCGCCGATGTCGCTGGCCACGCTGGCGGAGGCGATGACGGTGATCAAGGGCCTGGCCGAGGGGCGCGAGGTGATCCACCACGGCCAGCCGCTGCGCATCCCGTGGGTGCGCGACGGCAGGCTGGAGATCTGGATGGCCGGCTACGGCCCGAAGGCGCTCAAGCTCACCGGCGAGCAGGCCGACGGGTTCATCCTGCAGACCGCCGACCCCGACATCGCCAGGTGGACGATCGGCGCGGTGCGTGCCGCGGCGAAGGATGCCGGGCGCGACCCGGACGCGATCACCATGTGCGTCGCCGCGCCCGCCTACGTCGGGGACGACCTGCCGCACCAGCGGGAGCAGCTGAGGTGGTTCGGCGGCATGGTGGGGAACCACGTCGCGGACCTGGTCGCCAGGTACGGCACGGACGGGCCGGTGCCGCGGGCGCTGACCGACTACATCGCCGGGCGCGAAGGCTACGACTACGCGCACCACGGCAAGGCGGACAACCCGGACGTGGACTTCGTGCCGGACGAGATCGTGGACAGGTTCTGCCTGCTCGGCCCGGCGTCCGCGCACGTGCAGCGGCTGCACGAGCTGGCCGAGGCGGGCGCGGGGCAGTTCGCCCTCTACCTGATGCACGACCAGGAGCCCGCCACGCTCGCGGCGTACGGGAAGGAGATCATTCCCGCGCTGCGGTTATCCGTTCTTAGTCCGCCCCGGCGCTGTCGGTACTCGAGGTGGGACTGGCGGCGGGGGCGGGGACCAGGCCCTCGGCCGCGGGCAGCGCCTGCTGGTCTGCAAGCGCGATGGCAAGCTCGCCGGCCGCGTTCGGGTGCAGCGGGGCCGGATCGGCCGGACCCTGCACGTAGGGGTCCTGCGTGCACAGCTCGTGGCCGGCGAATGAAGGGTCGACCACGCCGAACCCGAACGTCTGCGCGCCCTGGGCCAGCACGGCGTTCAGCTGGGCCAGGCGGGAGTCCAGCACCTTCTCCTTCGCCGGGGTGAGGCCGTAGCGGTTCAGGCAGCCGATGTCGGCGCCGAACGGCGAGTAGTACTCGTTGATCAGGACGCCCGGGGTGCGGGGCAGCTCGGCCAGGTCGAGCAGGAGCTGGTAGTAGCTGCGGGTGAAGGCGCCGATCTGCTCGCTGAAGTACGCGGCGGACACCTTGTCGTTGCAGACGGCGCTTGCCGCGCACAGCCGGGTCATGATCGACCACTGCACGTCGTCCGCGCCGACGCTGACGATGATCACCTTGGCGTGCGTGGCCTGCTGGAGCTCGATCAGCTGGGACGGCGCCACCTGGCCGTCGGGCAGGACCTGGGCGCCTTGCAGGCCGTTCTGGATCGTCGCGCCGCTGCAGGCCAGGTTCAGCACGTTCCAGTTGTTCACCGCGGCGAGGTCGGCGGCGTAGGACTCGCCGCTGCGCCCGCAGGCCCGGTCAAGGGCGCTGGCGCCGCTCGCGATCGGGTTGCCCATGGCGGCCGCGGTCGAGTCGCCGATGACGACCGCCTGCACGCCGGGCAGCGGCCTGGCGACGCTCTGCGGGGTCGTCTGCAGCGGGTCGGTGCCGACCAGGTCATCGAGGGTCTTGACGCTGCGCAGGACCCCCGGAGTGCTTGATGCGGTCAGCAGCACGCCGCCGACGTTCACCGCCACCAGGACAGCGAGCCCGGCGCCCACGGTCTTGGCCATGTTCTTGTGGGACTGCCTGCGGATGCCTGCCACCGCGACAAGCGCGACCACGGCGAAGCCCGCCGCGATCAGCACCTCCCACTCGAAGTAGCGCTTCCAGCCCTGCGCCAGCTGCTGGGACAGGTTCAGCTCGAGCTCGCGCGGCTTGTCGGACCGCAGCAGCTGCGCGACCTGGCGGTCGATCGTGATGTGGGTGAGCTGCAGCAGCGGGCGGATCGGGCCCTCGAACTGCGGCCTGGTCGGCATCACCTGGCCGAACAGGTCAAGTTCGCCGGGCCCGGACAGGCTCAAGTCGGGGATGACGGCGCCGACCCTGGCGGTCTGGCCAGCGGCCGAGACCGTCTGCAGCGGCGTGACCTGCAGCGACAGCCAGATCGAGCCGACCGTGACGACGAAGAAGACGACGAGATAGAAGGCGGCGATGCGGGCAAGTCGAAGAAGGGAAGAAATCTCAAGCCCCCCGGACGCACGTAGCCATCGTCTCTACGCTACCCGGCTATGACGGACGGCAACCACTTTCGTGCCTCAGAGGGCTTGCTTGCGCTCCAGGTAGCTGAGCGCGACCCAGCCGAAGGGGACGGGCAGCCAGAAGGTCAGCAGCCGGAACAGCAGCACCACGCTGGCCGCGACCGTGCCGTGCATCCCGGTGGCGATCAGCCCGGCGGTCAGCGCCGCCTCCACGGCGCCGAGGCCGCCTGGCGTCGGGATGATGGAGCCGAGCGCGCTACCTGTCAGGTAGACAACGGCGACGCTGGCGAAGGCCACCGAGCCGCCGAACGCGCGGGCGCAGGCGGCCAGGCAGCAGATGTACGACAGGCTCAGCAGCAGGGAGCCGCCGATGCCCTGGGCGAGCTTGCGCGGCTGCTGCGCGACCTCGAGCAGTCGCGGCAGCACCTGGCCGAGCATCGGCGCCACCCGGGCGCGCAGCAGCCGCCGTCCCGCGGGCACCGCCAGCACCGCGAGGGCAGCCGCGACGAGCCCGGCGAGCACGAAGTAGGACCAGGTCGGCGGGGAGAACGGATGCCGGTCGGCGGCTCCGGCGATGGCGACGAACACGATGAGCAGCAGGATGTGCACGACGAAGGCGGCCGCCTGGGCCACGCCGACGCTGGCCGCCGCCTCCGCGGCCGGGATCTTCCTGCGCTGCAGGTAGCGGAGGTTGAGCGCGGCCCCGCCGACGGCCGCGGGCGTCACCAGGGTGACGAAGGACCCGGCCAGCTGGGCCAGCAGGGTACGGAAGAAGCTCAGCCGCTCGGCGACGAACCCGGTCAGCGACAGCGTCGCGCCGACGTAGGTCGACGCGGACAGGGCCAGCGCGACGATGCCCCATCGCCAGTCCGCCACCCGCAGCACGTTCCCGAGGCTGGCGCGGGCGAGCTCGCCCGCGAGCAGGTAGGCCGCGGCGACGCTGGCGACCAGCGTGACCAGGGTGCGGAACCTGATGCGTTCCAGCCGGACCGGGGCGACCTCGCCGCCGGGGACGGCGGCGAGCAGTTGCTTGCGCACGGCGGGCAGCACGTCCCGCCGGCGGCGCAGCGCCGCCCGGGTGGACCGGGCCAGGGCCACCCGCTGCAGCAGCGGCACCACCGCGACGAGCTCGCCGGCGCCGGCCTTCTTCAGCGCCAGGTCGGCGGCGCGTTCCGGCCCGACGATGAGCGCGAGCTCGGCGATGAGCTGCGCCACGTCGAGGCGTATCTGCAGGTCGCTGGCGGCCACATCACCGTCGCCTGGGTTGAGCAGCATGATCTTCCCGCCGTCGGTGAGCATGATGCGGTCCGCGGTGAGCGACCGGTGGGTGACCCGGTGCGCGTGCAGCAGGTGCACGGCGTCCCAGACATCGGCGAGCTCGGCGTCGGTGACGTCGGTGAAGTCCGCCAGCGTGGCCCCTTCGTGGTGGTCGTAGGCAAGCACGAACGCCTCAGGGCCGGCCGGGACCACCGCACGCAGCCTTGGCGTGGGGGCGCCGGCGTCCACGGCCGCGTAGCTCAGCAGCGCCCGGTGCTCCACCGTCCGGTCTGCGAACAGCGGGGCGGCGCGCGAGACCTGACCGCGCAGCAGGATCAACCGGTACAGCCGGTAGACCGCCCCGGCCGCCTGCTGATCCCTGTCGTAGACGGCGATGTCCAGCCGGTCGCCGCCGCTGGTGGTTGCGGCGTAGTGACGCGATCCCTCGCCCTTCGGGGCGTTGCGGCTGTTGCGGCTTATCGGGGCGTAGCGGCTGGCTGGGCTAGCCGGGGCGGCTGATCCGTTGCGTGCGGCGGGCCAGATGCGCCGCATTGCGATAACCGGCTGGCCCGCGGTGGTCAGCGCGGTCGCGATATCGGTCGCGGTCGGCCGCTGGGACATCGAGCCCGCCGCGTACCGGACGGCGAGACCGATCGCGCGGCCGACGAGCAGCGTGATCAGCAGCGAGAGGATGGACGCGCGCGCCGCCAGGTGCACGACGGCGTAGACGCCGACGGCAAGCCACAGGGAGTTCCGCCAGCCGGGCCGCCCGGACAGGCCGATGATCGTCGCGTACGCGACCAGGCCCGCCAGGTAGGGGTCGAGCGCCGCGACATGGCTGGTGCCGGGGCGCGCCATGATGATCGCGTCGTAGAGCCTGGAGGTAACCGCGCGCCGCAGCGCGTCGTTGACGACTTCCGCGGCGGCGGCGGCGATGATGCCGGTGGCCACGGCCTCGGCGAGCCGCTGCCCCTGGCGCCGGACGAGCTGGCGGACGGCCAGGGCCACCGGGATGATGAGGATGGCGAACAGCGCCAGGGTGGGCACGGTGTCGAGCAGGGCGGGCGGCACGCTCTTGCTCACGGCGACGATGTCGGTCTCCACGCCGGTCGTCGTCGCGCTGGCCGCGACGCCCGCCGCCGCCAGTGCCGCGATCTCGATGCAGGAGACCATGCAGCGCAGCAGGTCGACCGGCTTGCGGATTCTCCGCTCGAGATGGTCCTCCACCTGGACCGGCTCTAGCTGCTGGGACGTCACGGCACGATCGTTTCACCTGGCCGCCCCGGTCGCATAGTGCACCGCCGTACGCGCGGGCCCGGCAGCGTGACGGACGCTGGCTCCCCTAGCCTGCGTTCCGTCAATCCTTAGCCTTTGGCGGACGGTGCCTGTCGCGCTCGCGGAGTGCACACCATGACAAGATGACCAGTTCATGGCCATTCATGCCCGTTCAGTGCTTCCTGACGCGCGCTGCCACCGCCCGCAGGCCCCGATCGGCCCGTCTCGGCCGGAACGTTGTGGCGCAGACCCGCATAGGACCGGTGCGTTGTCACAACGATCCGGTCAGGGTCTGGGGCTACGTGGCCACGGGGGCAGATGGGGCCGACGGGGAGCGGCCTGGCGGCCGAGAGGACTGGGCTGGCAGGATCGGCGGCATGATCGGACGGATGCATCATGTGGTGGTTGACTGCCCGGATCCCGATGCGCTTGCCGGGTTCTACTCCGCGCTGCTCGGGCTGCCGGTGACGTACCGGGACGACGACTGGGTTGTGGTCGCCGCCAGCGAGAGGTCGTCCGGGCTTGCCTTCCAGCTTGCTCCGGGGAACCGGGCGCCGACCTGGCCAGATCCCGCGGTGCCGCAGCAGTTCCACCTGGACATCATGGTCGAGGATGTTGCCGCCGCGGGGCCGCGGGTGCTGGCACTTGGCGCGGTCGAGTTGGATGGGGAGAACGTTTATGCCGACCCGGCTGGCCATCCGTTCTGCCTGATCCGGCGGCCGCCGTGGGCGCCGCCGATCGTCGAGGATCCTGGGGACGGCTAGAAGGAGAAGGTGCAGGATGGGTTGGGGGTGGCTGGCGACTTGAGGTAGGAGCCGCAGTTGCCGAGGGTCATGTCCAGTGTCGACCAGCTGCCGGTGAAGGTATGGCCGGTCCGGTACGGGCCGGTGCTGGTGAGGGCGAGGCTGCCGTTGACCGCGTACCGGCCATGGAAGGAGAAAACGCGGTACGTCGTCTTCCCCGAGGCGGAGATCCGGCTGAGGGATCCGCTGAGCGATGAGGGCTGACCCGAAAACGTCAGCTGATACTGGGTCGTGCCCGGTGTGCCGTCCTGGTACTGGCCGGTCTGCAGCGGGTAGTAGGCGCCGATGCAGACGTCTTCGAACTGGCTAGGGTCGAACTTCTGCCCGTGCTGGGGGAAGTACCACTCCACTGCCGCGTACATGTAGCGGCCGTTGCAGGTGCCAAGGTCGAAGGCGACAATCCGGACCGGTTCGATGGTCCCCGCCGCGACCGGCTTATTCGGTGCGACGTAGATGCTTCGTCCCGTTCCCACGGCCGCTTTCTTGCCCCAGCCGTGCCAGGTGATCGAGGTGACAAGACCAGTGGGATCCCCGCCGTTAAACACCTCCCTCGGCGCGACCTTGCCGAACCCAACTCCGCCCGAGAATGTGCCGGTCCGCACGCCAAGCGTGGGTTTCACATGGGCAGTCGTCGCGGCGTCGAGCGCCGCGCCTGGCTGGTGAGCAGCACTGCATCCAGCCAGCGCGACCACGACGATCGCCGCCAGGTTCCGCCATCCCGATCTCATCGATGCTCTCCTTCATTACCGCCATCAACCCGAGACTTACAGTCTCTTATTCGGAGCCGGGGGATGCTGAGTGTGGTACCACTTCTCGTTCGGCCAAAAAAGAATGACGATACGGCGGCCGGGAGGTACGGACGGAGGCGGGGTATCTTTCGGCCATGAGGCCTTCGGAGGTTCGCCGCCTGATCAAGATGAAGCCGGTCGAGCTGAACGCGGCGCGGCGGCGGCTTGCGGGCTGCCACGACGTCGGGGACCTGCGCAGGGTCGGGCGGCGGATCATGCCGCGGCCGGTGTTCGACTACGTCGACGGCGGGGCGGACGAAGAGCTGTCGATGGCGGCGAACATCAGGGCGTTCCGGCGGTGGCGGTTCCAGCCTCGCGCGCTTGTCGACGTGTCCGAGGTGGACACCTCCGCCCGGATCCTGGACCGGGCGGTGCCGCTGCCGCTGGCGCTGGCGCCGACCGGGTACACGCGGATGATGCACCCGGACGGCGAGATCGGCGCGGCGCGCGCGGCACAGCGGCACGGGCTGCCGTACACGCTGTCCACGATGGCGACCACGACCATCGAGGACGTGGCCGCGGGCGCGCAGCCGGATCTGTGGTTCCAGCTGTACATCCTGCGCGACAGCGGGCTGAGCAAGGAACTCGTGGACCGGGCCGCCGCGGCCGGGTACCGGGTCCTGGTGGTCACCGTGGACTGCTTCGTGACCGGCCACCGGACCAGGGACCGGCGCAACGGGCTTGTCATCCCGCCGGAGCTGACCGTGACGACGCTGGCGAGCATCGCGTCCCGGCCGGGTTACTGGGTGCGGATGCTGCGCAGCCCGCTGATCGACTTCGCCAACTTCACCGGGCACCAAGCGGTGACCATCGAGGGCACGGGATCGCTGTTCAACCCGGCCATCACCTGGGACGATATCGCCTCGCTGCGGGACAGGTGGCCGGGCAAGCTGATCATCAAGGGGCCGCTCGGGCCGGCCGACGCGCGGCAGGCTGTCTCGCTCGGGGCGGACGGCATACAGCTGTCCAACCACGGCGGGCGGCAGCTCGACCGGACGGTGGCGCCGGTCGACCTGATAGTCCCGGTGCGGCAGGCGGTGGGACCGGACGTGCCGCTGCTGGTCGATTCCGGCATCAGGCACGGCTCGGATATCGCGGTGGCGCTGGCGCTCGGGGCGGACGGCTGCGCGATCGGGCGGGCCTACCTGTACGGGCTGATGGCCGGGGGCGAGGCGGGGGTGGACAAGGCGCTGGACATGCTGGCGGCTCAGTTCAGGCGGACGCTGCAGCTGATGGGCGTTCGTAACGGTTGTGGAATATTCGCTCAGCAGCATCGGCAACGTGCCGCCTGCCGCGCTGCCCGCATTGTTGAGCGAGCCATCGCTATCGGCGATCTGCATCCGCTATCGCGGCGCGGACCATGACCACGCACAATCCAGGAAACTGCATGCCGATGTTGCCCGTCGTGTTGAAGAAAGCGGCAAGTTCTGGTTCTCGACAACCGAGCTGAAGGGGAAGATGTATTTTCGGATCAGCCCGGTGAACTTCCGCACTCGGACGGAACATATGGACCAACTGTTGGCCTTCCTCGAGAAGGAGTGCCGTGCCGCCCTCGAAAACATAAGCAGTGAAAAGCAGCAGAAACGTTAGGCTCGTGTGCGTACCGTAGGTCTCTTTCGCTTCTGGGCCGCAGACGGACATCGGGAAGTAGCCGGACCGGTGGACTCCCGTATAACCAGCTCCGGCTGTACGATCACGCGCTGAGGATGATGTGCTTTTGGATGATTGATTCGATGCAGCAGAGTTTCCGCCCCTGCTCTCCCCATGTCTCGCAGGGGCTGGCGAATGGTAGTGAGACTCGGAATCCCGAAAGGTGCGCTGAGCACGTCATCGAAGCCGATCACAGATACGTCATCCGGCACTCGCAGGCCGGCTTCATGCAACGCTCGAATGGCTCCAAGGGCTGCGATGTCGTTAAACGCGAAGAGCGCGGTGAAATCCCGCGTGCGCGATAGCAACGCCTTGACCGGACCATAACCCAGGGCAGGTGACCAACTATTCTCTGTCAATCGAATCAGCAGTTCCGGATGAATCTCCATATCGAACGCGTGGGCCGTATCCATGATCTCGCGCCAACGCGGATCCGTGTCGACCGTCTGCTCCTG
>Ga0209169_10002786_pt1 | contig 10424 bp, 8 predicted proteins | sample HubBroMetageWRM4_FD_188346 | JGI IMG/M metagenome (GOLD analysis project Ga0209169, IMG submission 188346) | Warmed soil microbial communities from the Hubbard Brook experimental Forest, New Hampshire - Hubbard Brook CCASE Soil Metagenome WRM 4... | ecosystem: Environmental > Terrestrial > Soil...
TGGAGGACTTGAACAGCACCAATGGCACCTACGTCAACGGCAAGCTGATCAAGAAACACGCAATGCAGCACGGCGATGTCATCACCGTCGGGCATCACCAATTGCGGTTTGTCGACAGCCAGGATGGCGAGGTCGAGCAGGACGAATTTGAAAAGACCATGGTCATCACGCCCAGCTCGCAGGGCGAGGACCGCATTCGCAAGGTCACCGCGGCGGTGGATCAGGCGGCCAAGGCCGTCGCTTCCAAGCGGCCCAGCGTGCCGGACAACGCAACGGCGTTACCGAAGGCCAAATTGCAGGTGCTCAGCGGCGCATTCGCGGGCCGCGAGCTGGAACTGACCAAGGCACTCACCACCCTGGGCCGCCCGGGCGTGCAGGTCGCGGCGATTACGCGCCGATCCGAAGGCTATTTCATCGTGCACGTCGACAGCGGCAAAGAGAACGATTATCCGCAGGTCAACGGCGTGCCGATCGGACCGCAGGCGCGGCGGCTGAATGACAACGATGTCGTACAGCTGGCCGGCGTGAAAATGGGGTTCTTCGAAAGCTGAGGATCTAAGGGGCCAGGCCGCGCGCGGTGAAGGGCGCCGCGATGTGTGGCGCAAGCTTGACCGCCTCTGCCATGTCGGCTTCACCCTCCGCCGTTTTGTTCTTGCGGAGTTTCGCGACACCGCGACCATATAGTGCGAAGGGATCTTTCGGCAGCGTTTTCAGCGCCGAGTCGAAGTCCGCAATGGCCTTGTCATTGTTTGCCTGGCGCAACTCGAGCAAACCGCGATTCTCGAACAGGCGTCCGTAATTCGGATTCTTCTTGTCGGCAATGCTCAGCGCCTTATTGCAATCCGCCAGCCCCTGGGCGAGATCTTCGTTCTGAATGGCGCTGGCCCGGCAACGTGCGCCCAGCGCCATCGCTATTCTCGAATCGACCGGATGGTTCTGGATCCACAGATCATACTGTGCGATTGCCTGCGAGAAATGGTCCACTGCCTGATAGCGTTCGGCCAACACGAACCTTTCATCCGCTTGCTTCGGCGCCAATCGATCCACCGCATCGAGATCCGCAATCGCGCCGTCGACATTTTTCTCACGCAGCCGGATCTCCGCACGGGGCATGTAGGCACGCAGAAAATCCGGATTGAGGGTGAGCGCATGGTCGAGGTCCGCCGCCGCCGAGGCAGCCTGCCCGCTCTGCCGATAAACCAAGGCTCGCTGGTACAAGTACTCGGGGTCTGTTGGATGAAGTTCAATGGCCTTCGACAAGTCGGCGAGTGCGTGCTCAAAGTCGCGGCGCGCCGCAGACGCTTCGCCCCGGCGAGCGAGCGCGTCCGGATCGGACTGCTCATCCGCGGCGGCCCCGGCTTTGTTGTCGCTCGACCCTTCGTCTTTCGGCGCTTCGTCTTTGGACGCTGCGTCTTTGGACGCTGCGTCCTTGGCTGCTTCGTCCTTGGCTACTTCGTCTTTGGCTACTTCGTCCTTGGGTGCTTCGGCCGCCTGAGCCGTAGTGGCCGACCTTGTTTTGGTCAGGTTGAAAACCGGGCCGCCGTTATAGGTCAGGTAAAGTTTCCGCTGGCTATTGGCGACGAACACATGATGGGATACGAAAAAATCGGATCCAAGCAGCATATCGGCGTCCGGCAGGTCTGAATCTGCGATGCGCAATCGGGCGTTTTGTATTTCCTCGCCGTCACCAATCTTGAAGCTCGAAGCCGTGGCAATGTAGGTCTTGACCATGGCCCGCCCGATGCCCCTGGTATAGCCGGCCTCGATGACACCAGGTGAATCGGTTGTGATTCCCGCCCGCGCGGCGGCTCGCAAAGAAAGTACCGAGTTGTATGCGCCCGTATCGAACATAACGCGTATCCGATGACCGTTGACATAGCCCTCACCAATGGTGTGGACGAGCGACTTGGTCACCGTTTCTATTTCCGTCACCGAATAGGACTGCGTGGGTGTCAGCCAATAAGCCATGCGGGCTTTCCCGCAGCCTTCGGGCTTGAACAGCCGCACGACGCCCTTGGAAAAATCGTATTCCACATCCCACTGGTGCAGGAAGTTCTGTCCGATCAGACCTGCGCTGCCGACCTCGCTGCCACCGACCAGAAATTCGACGTTGTGAATGAGCGCGCCTGCGATGCCGAAGTCTTTGACCGTTGCGATCTGGGTGGTCACGGCGCCGCCGATACCTTGAAGCCTGAGGCCGTAGGGACCTGCCTTTAATTTCAAATTGAATTCGGCGGCGGTCGCCGTACTGATCATGCTGTAAAACGCGCCGCTGTCTAAGACAAAGCGCGCTTCTTGGCTGTTGATTTTTGCAGTAATCAATGGCCGATAGCCCGCCATCGTTACGGGGAACTCCGCGACCTTGCCTAAGGTGCAGCCCTCGGCAGCCTGTACTCGCGGCGCCAGCAAGACCGAACTGAACGCCACTGCGCCAATATGCGCAAGCAACAATGCCGTCCGTGCTGGCCACTCCATTAGCGGATTGTGCAGTGAGGCATTGAATCCGTCAAAGCGCGCTAACTCCCCCGGCAGGTTTGCCTATTGGGCGGCCGGCAGGTTTGCCTACTGGGCGGCGCTAAACACCGGACCGCCGTTGTACGTGAAGTACATCTTGTGCTGCGCATTCGACACGTAGATACGATGCGACACGAAGAAATCCGCTCCCAGCAGCATGTCGGTCCCGTCGCGGGTATCGCCGACCCGCAGTTGCGGGTTACGAATCTCTTCGTCCCCGACTTTGAAACTCGAGAACGGCGCCAGACGCGTCAGGACCGCCGGCCGTCCCATTCCGCGCGAATAACCCGCGTCGCTGAGTTGCGATGGGTTGGTGGTGAGTCCGGCCTGTTTGGCCGCTTGGGGCGAGATCCGCGAGGCATTGGCTCCGGTATCAAACAGCACGCGCATCTGCGTGCCGTTGAGCTGCGCAAAACCCGTGACAAACGGCTGCGCCGGACTGAGGTCTATCATCGAATAAGGTTGGTTTGCCGTGGTCCAATAGGCCAGCGCGGCGTCCCCGCAGCCCTTGGCATGCATCAAGCGAATCACCCCGTGGGCCAAGTCGTATTCCATATCGTAGTCATGGAACAAGGACAGACCCAGTACTCCGTCGGTTCCGGATCCAGAGTCATTGCCGCCGGCCAGGAACTCCAGGTTCTTGACGCGCATTCCACTCAGCACAAAGTCATCCGCGGCGGAGACCGACAGCGGCGAGTTACCGTCCGCATTCTTGCCCACAACCCATGCCGGCGCGGGCATTAAGTGCAGACCGGCGGTGGCCGCGGCGGGACCGCTGATGATGTTGTAGAACGAGCTGGTGTCGAGGGCGAACTTCATTTCTTTACCGTTGACCAGCGCGCTAATCACCGGCGTCATGCCCTTCATGGTGACTTTCAGTTCCGCCGACTGGTTGATGCTGCAGGCCGCATTGGCGTGAGCGGACAGCACCCCCAAGCCCAAAGCGGCAATCGCGACCAAGAACCATCCCTGATTCGAACTCGGCATTGCGTTTCGCGCCATGAGTCGCTCCCTGTTGGTTGTTATGGGGTGATGGTTACACGGCGGCGCAGGACCGTCAAAGGTCACCGCGCCCGTTAGGGCAAGATGCCGAGCCGGTTGAATTGGTCCGCTACGCCGGGTTGCATTTTTAACGCTTCGGCGATATCCGCCTCGCCTTCCGCATTTCTTTTTACCCGAATTTTTACGAGCCCTCGGCTGTACAGTGACAGCGCAGCCTTCGGATCGAGCTTAAACGCATCATTGTAGTCGGCTATCGCTTTATCGTATCGCCCCATTCGATAGCGAACAAAGGCGTGATAACCCAGTACATCGCTATATCCAGGCGACTTCTCGTAGACGCCCTGTATCGCGGCGTCGCAATCCGATAGGGCTTCATCGAGATTTTCGTTTTGTAGAGCTCTGGCCCAACAGCGCCGCGCCAGCCCCAGCCGATGCTTCGCATCCTGCTTATGGGAGATCATCCAGGCATCGAATTGCGCGATTGCAAGGGCGGGTAGATCCGCCGCAATGTAATCCTGAGCCAACTCAAAGCGGATGTCCGCTTGCTTTGCTGCATATTGATCAACAGCATCCAAATCCGTACGTGCGCCCGCAAAGTCCTTGGCCTTGATGCGCAACTCGGCGCGATTCAACAAAGCCAAAACGTAGCCGGGTTTGAGTTCCAACGCGCGATCAAAATCCTTCATCGCCAGTTGGGGTTTGTCGGTGTTCACGTAAACGACGCCCCGCTCGAAGAAGAACTCGGGGTTATCCGCTGCCAATTCGCAGGCACGGTTTAAATCGGCAAGCGCGTGCTCGAAATCTCGACGAGCGGCGGAGGCAGCACCGCGCCGGCCGTAATCAGCGGCCTCCAAATTCTCGGCATGATCTGCGCCATCCGGCGCGTGATCCTCTGCCGGCTCTGCCGATTTCTCAACTTTAGACTGCGCCGACAAGTTGAAGACCGGGCCGCCGTTGTACGTGAAGTACATTTTATGTTGGCTTGTTGCGACGTAGACACGGTGAGAGAGAAAGAAATCCGCGCCGACGAGCATTTCAGTATCGATGCCGAGGCTGCCGCCAAACCGCAACTTGGCGTGCTGCACTTCCTCGTCGCCAAGCTTGAAGCTCGAAAAAGTACCGACGTAGCTCTTGATGGCACCAGTGCCGATTCCGCCGACGAGGCCCGCCTCAACAACCCCGGTTGATTTTGGATCCATCCCGGCTCGCGCCGCCGCTCGCAGCGAGAGCAATGATAGGTTTGCGCCTGTATCGAACGTGACGGCGATCTTGGTACCGTTGAGGTATGCGCTGCTCGTAATATGCGGGTGGTAGACGGAAATCGGGTCGATGTCCACGACGGAGTAAGCCTGGCCGCCGCCGACCCAGTAAGCAAGCATCGCTCGCGGACAATCATCGCTCTTGATGAAGCGAATCTTTCCGTTGGCAAGGTCGTATTCCACATCGCTGACGCCGAATACATTCTGACCCAAGAGGCCGGCGCTTCCGCTGTCCAGGGTATCGAGACTGCCGCCCACTAGAAATTGCATGTTGCGCACCGGAATGCCCGCCAGCGTGAACACGTCAACGGTCGCCACTGACGGTTTGGTTATGCCGCCGATACCGGTGACCCGCATGCCGTACGGCGCTGCTCCAATCTTAAGATTGAGTTCGGCAGCGCTGGCGGCGCTGATCATGCTGTAGAAGGCGCCGCTATCAACCTCAAAGCGGACGTCTTTATTGTTTATTTTTGCGTCGATCAACGGCCGAAGACCCAGCATGGTAACGGGCAACTCGGCCATCTTGGACATCTTGCAGGCCGCACCTGCCGATACACTCAACGCCATAGAGATTGCGGTAAGAAGAACGGCAGCGCGGCTAAACCTGAGAAACTCACTGATCACTTTAAGGCTCAAGCCCCTTCTTCTTGTAGGTCGCTGCCACGCGCGGCAGCGCGCACCCCGCGAACAACTTCCGTGTATGCGAGTTCACGGAGCAGATTCTGCGCTGCCCGGCAACTTCAGGTCAAACGGCTCGAACTTAACCTAATCGCGCAAGGTTACCGCGACTCTTTGACTGATGCCGCAGACCAATGTGTAGGGAATCGTCTCTGCCCACAGGGCAATTTCTTCCACGGGAAGCCCATTGCCCCAAAGGACGACCGGGTCACCCACCTTGACCGGGCTTTGCACTTCCGTGACGTCGATCGCCAGCATATCCATGGACACCCTGCCGGCCAGGCCCGCTCTCTCCCCATTGACCAATACGGGCGTTCCGGAAGCGGCACTGCGCGGATAGCCATCCCCGTAGCCTACCGATGCGATCGCCAGACGTGTCGGACGCGTCGCGGTCCAGTCGGCGCCATAGCCGACCTGTTCGCCTTCCGCGAGATCCTTGAGCGCGATCACGCGCGAACACAGGGTCATCACCGGCCGCAAGCCATGATCGGCGCCGGTGGTTCCTCTGAAAGGCGAGATGCCATACAGCGCCAACCCCGGCCGCACCCAGTCGGCGTGTGAATCCGGAAAGCTCAGGAGTGCCGCCGAGCTCACCACGCTGCGCTCGCCCGCAAGCGAACGCGTGGCCGCCCCGAACACCATCAATTGTTCCGCGGTCGTCGGCAACTCAGGCGAATCGGCCGAAGAAAGATGGGTGCAGAGATTGAGCGGGACCTGCACGCACGGCAGTGCGCTCAAGGCAGCGTGCGCCATCCGAAAGGCGTCGCCCTTGAATCCCAAGCGATTCATGCCGCTGTCGAGCTTGAGCCATATCTTGAAGCGCGCGCCGGCCGGCGCAGCTTCGAGCAATTCCAGTTGTTCCGCCGAGTGCACGATGAGTTCAAGATCGGCCGCCGCCGCAGCCTCGAGCTGTTCGCGATCCATCACGCCTTCGAGCAGGACGATCGGGGTTTTGATGCCCGCCGCGCGCAGCGCGAGCGCCTCACCCACTCGTGCAACGGCCAAGGCATCGGCCGATTCTAACGCGCGCGCAACGGCGACGAGGCCGTGTCCATAGGCATTGGCTTTGATGACCGCCATCACCCGGGACTTCGGTGCGAGGCGACGCAACACGGCAAGATTATTTTGAAGCGCGCCGATATCAATCGTCACGCTCACCATGGGGGTCACGAAACGTTCACCCCGTCATCACCGAAAAACACCTTCGGCGTAAGACTCCGGCGCGTAATTCTCGAACTTGGTGTATTGACCCAAAAAGGTCAGTTGCACATCGCCCGTCGGACCATTGCGCTGCTTGGCAATGATGATGTCGGCGATCCCTTTGCGCGTGGTGTTCACGTCGTACACTTCTTCGCGATAAATCAACAAAATCAAGTCGCTATCCTGCTCAATGGCGCCCGAGTTATGACTGACAATTCCGTCAGCCAACCAACTCGCGGGACCTGGCACCGTCATGTCGAAGACCTCTTCCTCACCTTCCAACCCAACAGCAACCACGCGATCCCAGAACAGATGCGAATTCGCGCAGATCCTTAACGAATCGCTGTTGAGGAGATTCGCGTACGAATTCAGTGTGGTTCGAGACGGCGAGAATTTGAAATGGGAGCTTCCACCGTAACGCGTTCGCCGCATTGAAGCCATTTGTCTGCTGCTAATCCCTTGTGCGCTCATAGTCGCTGCGACTTCAGCAAATAGTTGCTGAGGCAACGTGTCAACATTGGGATTCGAGCGGGTAGCAGAAATCCTATCGGCTAGAAGCCTCGCTGGAGCTTCGCGGGGTCCAAATGCTCCAACTCTCTGCAGAAACAGCGCCTGTTGCTCAGAACTGCTGACTGCGACGCAGTAAACGCCTCGTCCGATCCTTTGGCGCACTTGATAAGTACGGGCAACAATGCCGAGCCGCAACAAAAGCGCAGCAACTTCTTGTGCCAACCTCTCGCTGCAAGTACTGAAATTGATAGCAGAAGGGCCCCGTTGAGGTGCGGCCCGAACATGAATACAGCCGTCAGTTGCCCAAAGGTGTCTCAACAACAGTCCGATTTGTGCATCGCTAAACTGGAAAACTGCCGGCGGTAGATGCTTTTGATGTGATCTTTGCCCGTGAATTCCCAAGTTTTTCAGCCACGCTCCAACGCCCGCAGCGTGCCAGCGGTTGCCATTGCCGGAAATCAACAGTTGATGCCAATTTCCACGGCCCGCGTAGCGTTTTACGGTGCTCCCAAGCGCGATAGCACACTCCGTCACCAACTTGCTGTTCTCTTCCGACGCCGTCGTGTAACGCAACGGCTGATTCTTGAGATAGCTGCCATCGCCGGCTAAATGACCCAACAGGCAAATCTGCTCGTCTGACCAAACAACCGGGTTGGCAACCTTCGGAAACTGTCGGCCGATTGCCACGCGTGATCCAATCTCAAGCTCGCCTACCACCTTCCACCCATCGCCTGTAAACACCCGGTGATTGGAAGTCGCTCGCAGCGAACGGCCGCTGGCAAGCGCCACGCGGAAAACTTGCCGCACGCCTTTCGACCAGACAAGATCACTCTGCGCCTTGATGATTTTCTGATCCTCACTCATCGCCCACACTTCAGGCGTTTGCCCCACGAGTTCGCGGATCGGTACTCGCCGGCCGTCCGCAAGCATCACAGGTGTCTCACCGGTCACGCACTCACGAAGATCCGACATCACCGGCTTCTTCTCGACGCGCTGTTCGACACCGCGATTCAGCTGCGACAGCGCAATGACCGGCACCTTCAATTCTTTCGCAAGCGCCTTTAAGGATCGCGAGATCTCAGAGATCTCCGTCGCGCGATTTTCCTTGGTGCCCGCCACCTGCATGAGCTGCAAGTAGTCCACCACGATGAGATCCAAACCGCGCTCGCGCTTGAGGCGGCGTGAGCGCGCGCGGATTTCCGTCGGCGTGAGTCCGGGGGTCTCGTCGATGAAGATCTTGGCATTGCTCAGCTGCGTCATCGCGGAATCGATCCGCGGCCAGTCCTGCTCCTCGAGGCGCCCCGAGCGCAGATTGCTTTGATTGATACGGCCTAACGAGGAGATCATGCGCAGCGTAAGTGATTCCGCCGACATTTCCATGCTGAAGATCGCGGCCGACTTGTTCGAGCCCAGCGCCGCGTTTTCCGCGATGTTCACCGCAAGCGTGCTCTTGCCCATCGACGGGCGGCCGGCGATGATAATGAGATCTCCCGGCTGTAGGCCCGATGTCATTTCGTCGAGCTTTTTAAAGCCGGTCGGGATGCCGGTCATCGAACCGTCCGAGTGATACAGCTCGTCGATCCGGTTGACCACATCCGGCAAAATGCTCTTGACCGTTCTGAAACCGACCTTGCCGCGCGAGCCGCGCTCCGCGATTTCGAACACGGCACGCTCAGCCTCGTCGACGATCTCACGCGCTTCGCGGCCTTCCGGATCCAAGGCGGAACCGACAATCTGATTTCCTGCCGTGATCAACTGGCGAAGCACTGAGCGCTCGCGCACGATGTCCGCATAGGCGCGAATATTGGCGGTGGTGGGTGTATCGCGGGCCAAGCCCCCCAAGTAGGACAGCCCGCCGACCTGCTCCAAGAGCCCCAGGCTTTCCAAGTGACCGGAGAGAGTCACGGCATCGCAGGGCTGGCTGCGCTCGATCAGAACGGCGGCCGCTTCAAAGATCAGCCGGTGATCGTTGCGGTAGAAATCCTCGGCGACGACCCGATCCGCGATTTGATCCCAGGCGGCGGAGTCGAGCATCAAGCCGCCGAGTACGGACTGCTCGGCCTCGATTGAATGAGGCGGCAGCTTCAGGCCGTCGCCGGCACCCAACGTTCGATTGATGACGCGAGCAGACACGGGCTTCGCGAGCCCGCCGCTACTCTTCGGCGACGATTGTGACCAACAAGGTCACATCAACGTCCGTGTGCAAGTGCAGCTGGACTTGATGATCGCCGGTGACACGGATCGGACCGGTCGGCATGCGTACTTCGCTGCGGCTGATCGGTTGACCCGCTTTGACGGCCGCTTCGGCGATATCGGCGGTGCCGATCGAGCCGAACAGCTTGCCTTCCGCACCCGCCTTGGCCTTGAGTTCCAGCTTGAAGTTCTCGAACTTCAAGGCGCGTGCCTGGGCCGCGGCCAATTCCTGGCCGGCCTTCGCTTCGAGCACATGCCGCTGCGCTTCGAACTTGGCAATGTTCGCCGCCGTCGCCATGGTGGCGCGCCCGGTGGGAACCAGAAAATTTCGCGCGTACCCGGATTTGACCTTGACGCGATCGCCGATCTGACCGAGGTTCGCTACCTTCTGCAACAATATGATGTCCATGTGCCTTCGCCGATTTAGTGCTGATCTGTGTAGGGCAGCAACGCAAGAAAGCGTGCGCGACGAATCGCGAGCTGCAGCTGGCGCTGATAGTGCGCGCGTGTGCCCGTGATGCGGCTCGGTACGATCTTGCCGGTTTCAGTGATATAGCTCTTGAGCGTGGCGAGATCTTTGTAGTCGATCTGCTTGACGTCGTCTGCCGTGAATCGGCAGAACTTCTTGCGACGGAAAAAACGTGCCATGTGTGTGCTCCTTTACCGCATGCCCATGGGCATGTCGTCATCATCGCCTTCATCGCCGAAATCATCATGACGGCGGGCGTTCTCATCCGGGGCGCGCGCCATCGGTGAGGCCTCTGTGACCGCCTCGTCCATCTTGACCACCAGGCTGCGCAGCACCGCATCGCTGAAGCGGAACGAGCCGGTCAGCTCAGCGAGGGTCTTTTGATCGCACTCGATGTTCAAGAGGATGTAGTGCGCTTTGTGCACTTTGGAGATCGGGAAGGTCAGCTGACGCCGGCCCCAATCTTCAAATCGATGCACCGCGCCGCCGCCGGCCGCGATCATGCCTTTGTAGCGATCGACCATCGCGGGGACTTGCTCGCTCTGGTCCGGATGGACCAGAAGCACAATTTCATAATGTCGCATTGTATTTCCCTATGG
>Ga0209169_10002789_pt1 | contig 10422 bp, 11 predicted proteins | sample HubBroMetageWRM4_FD_188346 | JGI IMG/M metagenome (GOLD analysis project Ga0209169, IMG submission 188346) | Warmed soil microbial communities from the Hubbard Brook experimental Forest, New Hampshire - Hubbard Brook CCASE Soil Metagenome WRM 4... | ecosystem: Environmental > Terrestrial > Soil...
CCGCTTGGACCCCGGCCCGCACCATGATCTCGCTTAAGGCGGGAGTTCCCACAATGACCGTCGCGCCCTGCTTCTCTAGGTCGTCAATCAGACCTTGGACCAGGTGCGTGACACGGCCAAACAGCTGGGCCTTACCGCGGTGCAACTGCACGGCGAGGAGAGCACGGATTTCAGCCGCGCGCTCTTTCAAGCGCTGACCAACGGAGGATTCGCGAACGGAACTTGCCGCCCAAGGATTTTCCGCAGCTGTTCCGCAAAGATTTTTGACGCGCCGGCCGGACAAAATGTTCGCTGGGATCCCGTTGCGGTCGGACTGGTTGAGCCCGACGAGGCTTACAAGGGCAAGCGGGTGCACAAAATCCACGTGGCGAAGAATGGCGACCTTTTTCTTGAAACTCACGGCTTCCGCCCCGGCATTATCTCGGGCGTGCTGATCGATTCGTCAAGCGCGGAAAAACGTGGCGGCACTGGCGAGGCTTTCGACTGGGAACGCGTCCAGCCCTGGGCTGGAATCATCAACAGCATCAGCAAGCTGATCGTCGCCGGCGGACTGCGCCCCGGCAATGTGCAGGAGGCGATACACCTGCTTCATCCCTGGGGCGTGGACGTTTCCACCGGAGTCGAACGCGAGCCGGGGAAAAAAGATCATCGAAAAGTCCGGGCATTTGTCGAGGCCGTGCGGGCCATGGAGATGGAAGAACTGGAACTGGACCAGGAAGAGGCAACCTGAAATGACGCCCGCGACCGCGAGCAGGCAAACTCGCAACCACGTTGCCGGAGGAACATCGCCGAATGCGGCCGCAGCAGGACGTTTCGGCGCGTATGGTGGACGCTACGTTCCGGAAACGCTGATGGCCGCGCTCGACGAACTGGAGCGCGCATACGAAAAAGCCAAACGCGATCGCAAATTCCAGCAGCGGCTCGACTTGCTGCTGAAGACCTTCGCCGGACGCCCCACGCCGCTATTCTTCGCGCGCCGCCTCACCGCAAAACTTGGCGGCGCGAAAATTTATCTCAAGCGCGAAGATCTGCTTCACACCGGCGCGCACAAAATCAATAACTGCCTGGGCCAGGGATTGCTCGTCGAGCGTATGGGCAAGCACCGCGTAATCGCGGAGACCGGCGCCGGTCAGCACGGCGTCGCTACGGCTACGGTGTGCGCGCTGCTTGGCTTCGAGTGCGTGGTCTACATGGGCACCGAGGACATGCGGCGACAGGAGCTCAACGTCTTCCGCATGCGTCTGCTCGGCGCGGAAGTTCGCGGCGTCGATTCCGGTTCGCGCACCCTTAAAGATGCTATCAACGAAGCCATGCGCGACTGGGTCACCAACGTGCGCACGACCCACTATCTACTCGGGAGCGTGCTTGGTGCGCATCCTTATCCGACCATGGTGCGCGACTTCCATCGCGTCATTGGACGCGAAGCGCGCGCGCAGATTCGGAAGGCTGAGGGCAAACTTCCTAACGCCATCATCGCTTGCGTTGGTGGAGGATCGAACTCCATCGGCATCTTCTACGACTTCATCAAAGACAAGAAAGTTGAACTCATAGGAGTCGAGGCTGGCGGCCGCGGCTTGGCGCTCGGTGAGCACGCGGCGCGGTTTCGTGGAGGCTCGCCGGGCGTTTTGCAGGGGACTTTTTCTTACGTGCTGCAGGATAAATCTGGTCAGATCGCAACCACGCACTCGGTCTCCGCCGGGCTGGACTACCCGTCGATCGGGCCGGAACACGCCATGCTCAAAGATACGGGACGTGCTTCGTACGTTCCGGCGTCGGACGCTGAGGCGCTTGAGGCGACCGTGCTGCTGGCTCGGACTGAGGGGATTATTCCGGCGCTGGAATCAGCGCACGCGGTGGCTGAAGTGATTAAGCGGGCTCCGAAGATGAAGAAGTCGGAGGTTGTGATCGTCAACATTTCTGGGCGCGGGGATAAGGATGTTGGGATTATGCGGGAGAACTTGAAGTTGGATTAGAAATACGTCCGGCGCTGACGTCGACCTCTAGCCGCTGTAGCGCTGCAAACGCTGGACTAACCAGACCGCTGCGACATATCCGATCATAATGGCTGCATAGAGTGGTCGGGAATGCGGATACTTGAAAGCGGCATACAACAGTATGAAACACACAAGGGCGATCGAAAACCCCAAAGGAAACACTCGCCGCGGGTTTCGATCGAGAGTATCGCGGTTCAGGCCCATGGCCGCTACATTAGCCGGAAACGGAGCGAAAAGCAATCCGGCTGGCCCAGATTAGATCCGTGTTACGTTCAAGATTTGCGTGGGGATAGGCCGGTGGGCCACTCAAGCCTTCTCTCTGGTTTTCGCTCGAGTCGGGATTTTCCGGCACACTCCGCGAGGACCGCTCGCCTTATTTTGGCGCGCCGAGAGCCTGTTCCAGGCCGGGTGGCTCAACTAGCGCATTCACATCCGTGACGCGGGCGCCCGTCCCAACCCTGCTTTCGAGGGACGTTCTCGTCATGCGCGAATCAGATCGCATCGTTCGAGTCTGGGCAGCGCCCGGATAGACTTCCCTGCTTTCTTCTGAGCGAGCCGTAACTCGTAAAGGCTCTGGAGATTCAGCCAAAATTCGGCGCTCGTACCAAAAAAATGAGCGAGGCGCAGGGCAGTGTCACCCGTGATGGCCCGTGTTCCGTTCAAAATTTGCGTGACCCGATTGGTCGGAACATTGAGCTGGCGTGCTAGCTCAGCCGCGCTCATATGAAGCGTTTCGAGCTCTTCGGCCAGGTGTTCGCCGGGATGAATCGCGGTCAATGCCATAGCGATGCTCCTTAGTGATGATCAGTGATAATCGGCAATTTCTACGTTCGACGGCCCAACGGCTCCGCCCGCCCATTCAAAGCAGATTCGCCATCGATCGTTGATGCGAATGCTGTACTCGCCCTTGCGATTCCCCGCCAGGGCTTCCAACCGATTGCCGGGTAGTGCGGCAAGGTCCCGAATCGCGGTAGCAGCCTCCACACGGTCGAGCTTCAACCTCGCAGCCCGCTCGAATCCCGAAAAGGCCTTGACCCGTTTCCCGGCAGCGAAGTCCCTCGTCCTCTTATCGCGATAGTCGAGAATCACACATGTTGATATTACGATAAATTACCCGTTACGTCAAGCGTAACGAACGGACGATGTGGGGTGTCGGCTGCGGTAGATCGCATCCCGTACATGTTGCTCCCGCATTTTTGTGAGATATTCCTATTGGACCGTCCATGCCCTTCCACTTAGAAAACAAGCCCTCCCTAATCGCCTACGTAACCTGCGGCGACCCCGACCTTGTCACCACGCGCGAAGTCATCCTCGCCGCCATTGACGCCGGTGCGAGCGTGATTGAGCTCGGAGTCCCCTTCAGCGATCCGGTCGCCGATGGTCCGGTCATCCAGCGCGCCAGCGAACGGGCGCTCAAGCACGGAACATCGCTGCAGCATGTACTCACACTGGCTGCCGAAATTCGCGAGCATTCCCAATCCGTCGGCCTGGTGATTTTTTCCTACCTCAATCCCATCCTGCGCATGGGACTTGCAAAGTTCTGCCAGGTGGCGCGGCTTGCCGGCATCGACGGGACCCTGATCACCGATCTGCCCGTCGAAGAATCGGCCGAATATCTGCGCGAGGCTCGCAAGAATGATCTCGCAACTATTTTCCTAGCAGCGCCCACATCGACCGATCAGCGTTTGAAACTGATCGCCGATGTTTCAAGCGGCTTCATTTATGCGATCTCGCGCACTGGAGTTACCGGCGCTCGCCAGCAGATGACGGGAGACGCCAAGGCTCTGGTCAAGCGCATCCGCCGTTTCACCAAGCTTCCTATAGCCGTCGGTTTCGGAATCTCGACCCCGGAGCAGTTCGCGGGGGTGGGGAAATTCGCCGAAGGCGCGGTGGTTGGAAGCGCCATCGTCAACATCATCGAACAAAATCCGGGACGGGAAGCCGCGACTGTGGCAGAATTTGTAGGATCGCTCGTGGTTCGCGGCTCGTAGTCATAGCTCGTAGCTCGTAGGTCATAGCTCGTAGCTGGCCGCTCGCAATTCTATGGACATCCTCGATTTGCGCAAGAAGATCGACGAACTGGACCGCAAACTGGCGGCGCTGCTCAACGAACGCGCTGCCGCGGCCGTTGAAATTGGACGATTGAAACGCAACACCAGCCTGCCCGTTTACGAGCCCGACCGCGAGCGCGCGGTGATTGCCAATGTGCAGCAGAGCAGCACCGGTCCATTAAGCCAACGTGATCTTGCCCAAATTTACGAGCGCATTATGGACGTGATGCGCAGCATCCAGAAACACGAAATCGTTCCCGACTCGGAGCTCACCCGCCCCGCCGATGACGATTCACAAATCAAGATACGAGGACGTGCCCAGGAACGGCGCAAACGCTGAGCTTTAGTTATTGCTGTTGCTATTCGCGTAATGCGGTTGAGGAAAACGAGCGCACTCATGATCGTTGCAATGCAAGATTCGGCCACCGAAGATCAGATCCAGAAGGTGATCGATCAGCTGGTTCATTTCGGATTTGAAGTACACCGCTCGACCGGAGCGCGCCAGACCGTGCTCGGCGGCGTTGGCGTTCCGCGTGATTTCGACACCGGCATCATTGAAGTGCTGGCCGGAGTGCAGGAAGTTCACCGCATCACTTCGCCCTACAAGCTAGCCGGACGCAGCTTCCGTCCTGAAGGGACCGTGGTTAAATTTGCCAATGGAATTGAAATTGGCGGCAAAAAGATTGTCGTCATGGCGGGGCCGTGCTCGGTTGAATCGCGCGACCAACTGTTCACCGTCGCTGGACTGATCGCCAAAGCGGGTGCGCGCGTTCTTCGCGGCGGCGCGTTTAAGCCCCGGTCATCTCCTTACTCGTTTCAAGGGCTCGGGCTCGACGGGCTGAAATTGCTGCGCGAGGCGGGCGATCACTTCAAACTTCTCGTGATCAGCGAAGTCATGGAGATTTCGCAGATCGAGTTGATGCTGCCCTATATCGATATTTTCCAGGTAGGGGCGCGCAATATGCAGAATTTCAATCTGCTGCGTGAACTTGGCAAAGTCCGTAAACCGGTGTTGCTCAAGCGTGGCATCGCGGCAACTTTTGAAGAGCTCCTGTGTTCCGCAGAATACCTGTTGGCCGGCGGCAACTACGAGATCATTTTGTGCGAACGCGGCATTCGCACCTTTGAAACTTACACGCGCAACACTATGGACATTTCTGCGATTCCCATTATTCATAAACTTTCGCACTTGCCCATGACCGCCGACCCCTCGCACGGCACTGGACGCCGCGACAAGGTGACACCCATGGCGCTCGCGTCGGCTGCAGCCGGAGCCGATGCCATGCTCATTGAGGTCCATCACCAGCCCGACAAAGCGCTCTCGGACGGGGCGCAGTCGCTCTACCCGGAACAGTTTGCCAAGTTGATGGATCAGCTCCGCATGATCGCGCCAGCGGTGGGACGCGAGATCGCGTAGCGTTCCCGGAATTCCATGCCCTTCAGGCAAGTCACCATTATCGGAACCGGTTTGATCGGCGGTTCGATCGGCCTCGCGCTGAAGAAGCGTCATCTCGCCGGGCGAATCGTCGGATGCGATCGCGCCCCGGTTCTGGAGCGGGCCCAGGACTGCGGCGCCATTGAAGCGGGAAGCACCAATCCTGCCGATGCGGTGCGCGGCAGCGAACTGGTGGTGCTCGCCACGCCGGTGATTTCGATTCTCGATCTGGTCGGCCGGCTTGGTCCGGCGATGCTCGCGAAGACGCTGGTGACAGACGTCGGCAGCACTAAGGCGGAAATTGTTCGCCGTGCCGCGAAATCATTTGGGAAGAATGCTGGGCAAAGATTTCTTGCTGGGCATCCCATGGCGGGCAAGGAAAATGCGGGTGTGGAATTTGCCGATGCCGATCTTTTCGAAGGCGCCGCGTGGCTGTTCACGCCGCTCGCCGGCCAGAACGTTCACGCTGGACTCTGTGGAGAATTTATCCACTGCGCGGAAAAGATGGGCGCCAAAGTCGCAATCGTCGATCCGGCCGATCACGATCGCTTCTGCGCCTGGATCAGCCATCTGCCGCAGATGATCTCCACTGCGCTGGCCGCCGCGCTGGTGGACGAATTCGGCCCGGACGCGCCCGTACTCGACATCGGCGGACGCGCTCTACGCGAGATGACGCGCATTTCCGGCAGTCCTTACTCGATGTGGCGCGACATTGCTATCACCAACAAGAAACATATCGGCGATGCGCTGCAGAAGCTGGAACAGCGCCTCGCCCACGTCCGCGAGAATCTGGACTCGAAGCAACTGGCGGAGGAATTTGAGCGCGCGCACCAGTTGAGAAAGAGCCCGCTGGGAAAGCGTCAGGGCGGGAAGAAGAGTTCCAGTTCCTAGCCTTTTGCTCTTAGCGGCAGCCAAAAGCTAACAGCCAAGCGCGCCTTTGCGTCGGAAATTCCTATAGAATTCTTTTGCTATGCACAAAGTCGTCGCCAGCGCTGAAGAGGCGATTCAGGACGTGTTCGACGGCGCCACCATCATGGTCGGCGGATTCGGCTTGTGCGGAATGCCGGAGAATCTGATTCGCGCTCTCGCCCACAAAGGCGTCAAGAACCTCACAACTATCAGCAACAACGCCGGCGTGGACGGCTTTGGCGTCGGAATTCTGCTCGCCAACGGCCAGATCCGGCGGCACATCGGCACCTACGTCGGCGAAAATAAACTGCTGGAACAAATGGTATTGAACGGCACGGTGCAACTCGACCTCGTTCCGCAAGGGACATTTTCTGAGCGAATTCGCGCCGCGGGCGCTGGTATTCCCGCGTTTTTCACGCCCACCGGTGTGGGGACGGTGGTCGCCGAGGGCAAGGAAGCGCGCGAGTTCGACGGCCGCACCTACATCATGGAACGCGCTCTGAAGGCCGACTTCGCCTTCGTCAAGGCATGGAAGGGTGACAAGTGGGGCAACCTCGTCTATCGCAAAACCGCGCGCAATTTTAATCCCATGATGGCAACTGCAGCGAAGATCACGATTGCCGAAGTCGAACACCTGGTTGAGCCGGGAGAACTTGATCCCGACATGGTGCACACACCTAGCGTATTCGTGAAAAGAATCTTCAAGGGCGAACGCTTTGAAAGGCGAATCGAGAAACGGACCGTGACGAAGCTGGCGGCAGGATAGTGGAAATACGTCGTTCGCCGTTCGCAAGTGCGCCGATTTTGCGAAAAGCGAATAGCGAACGACGAACAGCGTCTCCCCACACCCGAACCCGAATCGAAGGAACCGATGTCAACTTTACCGAAAGCACCAAAAGATACCGACAAACGCGAGCGCATCGTCAAGCGCATCGCCCGCGAGCTGCGCGACGGATTCTACGTCAACCTCGGCATCGGATTGCCCACGCTGATTGCCAATTACGTTCCGCCGGGCATGGACGTGATTCTTCAATCCGAGAACGGGATGCTCGGCATCGGGCCCTACCCGCTCGAAGGCACCGAAGATGCGGACCTGATCAATGCGGGAAAGGAAACGGTCAGCGAGATGGCAGGCACGGCGTACTTTTCAAGCGCCGATTCTTTCGCCATGATTCGCGGCGGCCACGTTGATCTCAGCGTGCTGGGCGCGATGGAAGTGGATGAACGCGGCAACCTTGCCAACTGGATGATCCCCGGCAAAATGGTCAAAGGCATGGGCGGCGCAATGGACCTGGTTGCCGGAGCGCGCCGCGTGATCGTCGCCATGGAACACGCGACCAAAGACGGGCAGCCGAAGATTCTGACGAAATGCACTCTGCCCCTGACCGGCGTGAAAGTCGTGGACACAATCGTCACCGAGATGGCCTACATCCGAGTCACGCCCGAAGGTTTGTTGCTGGAAGAAATCGCTCCCGGCCTGACGGTGGAGGATGTTCAACAAGCAACGGAGGCGAAGCTGCTGGTTGGCTCTGCGGTCAAAACGATGTAGGAGCGGTTCGCCGGAACTTTTTTCTTTCTCGTGCGTATCATACTCAGGAGGAGTGTCTCCCATGATCGCGTTCCTGCTGTGGTGCTTTCTTTTCGTCGTGTGCTGGCCGGTGGCACTGCTGGCCCTGATCCTCTATCCCATCGTGTGGCTGTTTTTGCTGCCTTTTCGGCTGGTCGGGATCGCTGTCAACGGGGCGCTCGCCGTGGTCTGGGCCGCGGTGATGCTCCCGGCGCGCCTGCTCAGCGCTCCGTTTCGGCTTTCGCGGATTTGAGCGCGCTGCCGCGTGACTTGTTACGGTTTGAGTTCAGCTAGATACTTCTGCAGAAATTGCAGGCTCAGCAGACCTGCGTCGCTCCAGATGGTTTGGTCCTCGAAGCCATGCCCTGCCCCGGGATAGATTTTGATTTCGTACGGAATTCCCTTCTTCTCCAGCAATTTTTGCAAGTGGTAGGCTTCTTCGACCGGAACGGTCGCATCGGCCTCGCCATGAAGGATGAGCACCGGGCAGAGGCGCCTCATGAAGAAGTTCATTTCTTTGGGCATGCCTCCGAAGAACTCGACCACGGCTTTCACGCGATGGTCAATGGCGGAGTTGGCGAGCGAGAGATAGGCTCCGAGGGAAAAACCGAGGAGAGCGATGCGCTTGCCATCCACCTGCGGCTGTTTTTCTACGAAACTGGTCGCGTCCCAGAGGGTCTTCATCCACAGCGGAAAATTGCGCATGATCGTCGGCTTGTCGGCCGATTCAATGCCGGTGCGATCAAAATAACGCAGCAGGTACACCGCAAATCCGTGGCCTGCGAGTATGCCCGCATAGCGCTCCATGCCCTGGACGCCGCCGCCAGCGCCGTGGAGCGCGATGACAGCAGGAAACGGGCCATCGGCTGCCTCGGGCAAATAAGCGTCGAGGCGGATGGTTTTGCCTCCGCTCTCGAAACTTTGGGACGATTGTGTGACGGTGATGGGCGGCATGCTATCTCTGTTCTCTATCTGCACCCATACCGCCTACTTCTCCAGGCTCGCGTACTTGTCTTTCGCTGCCTGCAGCAGCGAGAGCACCGACTGTTTTTCGGCCGCGGTGTTCCACGAAGTATTACTTTGCGCCGCCGTTATCAGCCTATCAACCCACGCGACAAAGTAAGCCGCGTCCGCCGAATTGCGCACGGGCGCACCCGCCATGCTCACATACACTGGACTGGTCGTCGCGTAGGGATATAGATCAAGAATCGGATACTCCGCCTTGTCGCTGAAAGCGCGCAGAACGCACCAGCCGCTTGTTTCAAGCGCGATCGTACCCTCGACGTGCGCGGCGTTGCGTTCGCCATTCATCGCCAACTCCCGCGCGACCTTGCCGTTGCAGACGATCTGCAAATGATCCAGCGGAACGATCGAATGCATCTCGGCTGAAAAGTGCACCTCCTGTTTCTTTTCCAGATGCAGTTCTCCGCCAATCGGCTGGCCTCCGAGCGAAAACCGCAGTAACGGCCCGTTGGTTGCAAACGTGCGCCCGGCCTTGATCGCCGCGAGCCACGGCTCGATTTTCAACGGGCCCGACGGCACTTCCGCATAAACCCGATTCAACCCCACCGGTCCGCGCAGCGAGGCGTAGTTGCCCATGAAATCCGTGCCCGCCGCCGTCGGCAGCCGGAAGCCACAATTCAGCAGCTTGTACCAAACCTCAGCCGTCGACTTATGATCCGCAAATCCAACTACCTCGATGTAATCCACCTTACCCAAGGCGACATCGGCTGGTAACTCGGCAGTAAGTGAAGAATCCTTCGCCGGATCGGGCACGCTCTCGAAGGGATGCACATATCCGACCAGAGCGCCCTGTTCATGCGCCATATCAGCGACGTTCGCGTTCGCCGGATATAGGCTGGCCGCCGCCGTATTGGGATAGGCAGCGTACCCGGGAAGAATGAAATTGCGCGTCAGGTTTAACAAACCCAGGTGTCCCCAATAACTTGTGTGAAACTCCTGACCGTGAAGCAGCAGGTGATCGGCAGTCGAAGCCGGATCGAGCCGCGGCGAGAAATACGCCATGTCGGGAATGCGCTGCTCTTTGTTTACCACCAGGTCTTCTACGATCGCCAAGTTCTCAGCCGCTGCTTGCTCCACCAGATGTGCGGGAGTATTCCGATAAGTTCCCGCGTAGTTCATGTGCACATGAACGTCGCCGCTTACCCAATTCGAGTTTGCATCTGCTGCGGCAAGAAGCGGCATCATCCGCACGGTAAGCGGCGTGCCGGCATCGGCTTTCACTTCCACTTTATGTTGCTCAAAGTGATTCTCGAAGCCGCGCATGACGTCCACTTCGACGTTGCCAGCAGGGACTGTGATCTCCGACACGCCTGAAGTGTCGAAGTAGTGCGCTTCAAACGGCCGCTCCGAACGATCGAAGCTGTCATCGGCGTGCATCCATGCGTTGTCGGGCGCGTAGGCGAGTCCGTCCGCTCCGGTTACGAATACCCGCGCCGCCACCGG
>Ga0209169_10002790_pt1 | contig 10419 bp, 8 predicted proteins | sample HubBroMetageWRM4_FD_188346 | JGI IMG/M metagenome (GOLD analysis project Ga0209169, IMG submission 188346) | Warmed soil microbial communities from the Hubbard Brook experimental Forest, New Hampshire - Hubbard Brook CCASE Soil Metagenome WRM 4... | ecosystem: Environmental > Terrestrial > Soil...
CATGCGAGCCCACAAGCGGGGCAAAATTGTTGTTTAAGCTCCCGTGAACGGGGAACCCGGCCTGCAGGTGTGGCGGCTGCGAGGATCGCGCGTCTCCCTGAGTACTATTGTAGCCGCTTGCGCGATTTCGTGCAAAGCACTCGTCGAATGCCTGTGTAAACGATGTACGCGTCGAGCGAGTAGATTTGCTGCCGATAGTGTTGTTCACGGCCTTGCCGCTCCAGCGGTGGCAGTCTATCATTGCAAGTTGAACTTAATGACTTGGGACGTCGCTGCTACGCGGCTTCACCGAAAGGACTCATATGCCTCACGGACCTGGACCTGCAGCAACACTCGAGAAAAGGCCGCCCATCGCGGGCGTAAAAAACCTTGTGGCCGTCGCCAGCGGCAAAGGCGGCGTGGGAAAGACGACCGTCGCCGTGAATCTGGCGATTGCGCTGAAGACTCTCGGCTTTACGGTTGGCCTGCTCGATGCGGACGTGTACGGGCCGAACGTGCCCGTGATGCTGGGCACGAATGAACAGCCGCGCGCGGTGGACGAGAAGACGATTATTCCGGTGGAAGCCTACGGCGTGAAAATGATTTCCATGGGATTGCTGAATCCCGGGGATAAACCGCTGGTGTGGCGCGGGCCGATGCTGCACAGCGTGATGCAGCAATTTTTGCGCAGCGTGCAGTGGGGGACGCTTGATTATTTGATCGTGGATTTGCCGCCGGGGACTGGCGACGTGCAGCTTTCGCTGATCCAAAGCGTATCGGTTACGGGCGCGGTGGTCGTCACTACGCCTTCCATTGTGGCGCTGGCCGATGTGCGCAAGGCCGTGGAAATGTTTCGCCAGGTGAACGTGGAAATTCTGGGCGTGGTCGAGAACATGAGTTACTTCAATTGTCCGCATTGCAACGGGCGCATCGATGTATTCGGCCACGGCGAAGGACAGCACATGGCCAAGAATTTCGGCGTGCCGTTTCTGGGAGAAATTGAGATTGACCCGCAAATTCGCATCGGCGGCGATACCGGCAAGCCGGTCGCGTCGCTGGGCGAAGATGCGCCTGGCGGCAAGAGCGTGTATGCGGTGGCGCGCAATGTGATCGCGCAGCTGGAAATTGTGAATGCTTCGGCCGGCGCGCCTGTGGTGCAGATATTGTGATTTTTTCGTGGCGCTTCGCGGAGTGACAAAAACGTACCTCGAACGATAATCAGGAGTGGTACCTTGCTTCGCAGCTACAAAGGACAAATGCCGCGGATTGCGGCCAGCGCTTATATTGACCCGCACGCCGTCGTGATTGGCGATGTTGAGATCGGCGAGGATTCCAGCGTGTGGCCTTGCGCTGTGATTCGCGGCGACGTGCATTACATTCGGATTGGCGCACGCAGCAATATTCAGGACGGTTCGATTCTGCACGTGATGCGCGATACAAACGCATTGGTGCTCGGCGACGACGTTACGGTGGGGCACAGCGTGACTTTGCATGGCTGTACGATTGAGTCGCGCTGCTTGATCGGCATGGGCAGCATCATCCTGAATGGCGCGGTGATTGGGACTGGCTCGATTATTGCGGCCGGGACGCTGGTGCCGGAGCGCACCATCGTTCCGCCGGGCAGCTTGATGATGGGCCAGCCTGCGAAGTTGCGTCGTGCGCTCGGAGCTGAAGATCTGGATTCGATTGATGCGTACGCGCGCCGCTATGTCGAGTACAAAGAGACTTATCGCGCGGAGGAACGGATGCGGGGAAGCAAGGAGACAGGGAACTAGCATTGCCAGAGAAACGACAATACCGTGCTATCAAGGGCACCCGCGACATACTCCCACCGAACTCGGCGCTGTGGAATTGGTTCGAGCACACTGCGCGCGAAGTATTTGAATCTTACAATTTCCGCGAAATACGATTGCCGATTTTCGAGCAGACGGATTTATTTGCACGTTCCGTGGGAACCGATACCGATATTGTTTCGAAGGAAATGTTCACCTTCCGTCTTTCGGAAGGATTCGAGCGCTTGGCAAAGGACGAAGCAGGCATTTCGCCGGCGGGCGAACAAGTTTCGCTTCGGCCCGAGGCGACCGCCAGCACGATGCGTGCTTACATCGAGCACAACTTGCAGGCTCTTCCGGGAAACGTGAAATTGTACTGCATCGGGCCGATGTTTCGGCGCGAGCGGCCACAGAAAGGACGCTACCGGCAGTTCTACCAGGTGAACGCGGAAATATTGGGGCAATCGGACGCGCCTGCGATTGACGCTGAACTGCTCGAAATGTTGCTCGTGTTTTTCAAGCGCGTGGGGTTGACGCGGACGACGCTCTACGTGAATTCCATCGGTGACAAGAATTGCCGTCCGCAGTATGTCGAGTTGCTGCGCCAGGAGCTGCACAAGGTTAAGGATCAGCTCGGGCCCGACTCGCAGCGGCGCATCGAGACCAACCCGCTGCGCGTGCTCGATTCGAAATTGCCGCAGGAGCAGGAAATTATCGCGGAGTTGCCGCGTATTTCCGACCATCTTTGCGCCGATTGCCGAGAGCATTTCGTGAAGCTGAAGGACGAGCTGAAGCTGCGCGACATCGCTTACGAAGAGAACTGGCGCTTGGTGCGCGGGCTAGACTACTACACGCGCACGACGTTTGAGGTGATTGCCGAAGGCCTTGGCTCGCAGAATGCCGTCTGCGGCGGTGGCCGCTACGACGGCTTGGTGGAACTTCTCGGCGGGCCGCCGACGAAGGGGATTGGATTTGCGATCGGCAGCGACCGCGCGATTCTTTCCATTCAGGAATCTGGCAATTTGCCGCATCTGCCGGGACTGGATGTGTTCGTCGCGTGGATGGGAGAGCCGACGTACCCGACTGCGGTGGGCCTCGCGAGAAAACTGCGGGAGTCAGGCCTTTCGGTCGAGCTGCCAGGTGAAGAAATGAAATTCAAGAAGTCGCTCAATCTAGCTGACAAACTCGGCGCGCGTTATGCCCTGATCATCGGCAGCGATGAAGTCGCCTCCGGCACGTTCACGCTGAAACGGCTGGCCGACGCGGATCAGAGGAAGCTATCCGAATACGAACTGCTAGAATATCTGGAATCCGAAAAACGCGGCACGCGGGGCTGACGCTACGACCGCAACATCGGGGTAATGCGCAGCCCGCGCCGGCGGAAGGGAACCCAATCTTGCTCGATGCTCTTGGCAACCTGAAACGCACCAACTACTGCGGCGATCTGCGTGCGCCGGACGCTGATAAGGATGTGATCCTGATGGGCTGGGTGCATCGCCGCCGCGATCTGGGCCAATTGATTTTCATTGACCTGCGCGACCGCGCGGGCTTGGCGCAGATTGTGTTCAACAAGGAACTGCATCCTGAAGCGCACAAGAAAGCCGAGGAATTGCGTTCGGAATTTGTGGTGGCTGTCGAAGGCAAGGTGATTCGCCGCCAGAAATCCAATCCCGAAATCGCGTCCGGCGAAGTGGAAGTGATGGCCACGCGCCTGCACATTTTGAACAATTCCAAGACGCCGCCGTTCCAGATTGAAGACGAAGTGACGGCGAGCGAAGAGACGCGCCTGCGGCACCGCTACTTGGACCTGCGCCGGCCGCGGCCGCATCGCAACATCGAGCTGCGGCACCGCATTCTTTTTGAAATGCGCGAGACGCTCGACAGTTTGGGTTTTTTCGAAATTGAAACGCCTATGCTGACGCGCTCGACGCCCGAAGGCGCGCGCGACTACCTGGTGCCGAGCCGCGTCCATCACGGCCAATTTTATGCGCTGCCGCAATCGCCGCAAATCTTCAAACAAATCCTGATGATTTCGGGCATGGATCGCTATTTCCAGATCGTGCGTTGCTTCCGTGACGAAGATTTGCGCGCGGATCGTCAGCCGGAATTTACGCAGCTGGACCTGGAGATGTCGTTCCCGCGCCAGCAGGATATTTTCGAAGTAATCGAGCGCGTGATGATTCGCGCGCTGGAAGTGGTCGGCGTGAAAGCGCAGGGACCGTTTCGCCATCTCGACTACAAGGAAGCGCTGCGGCGCTATGGGTCGGACAAGCCGGACTTGCGTTTCGGCATGGAGCTGCAGGACATGACGCAGCATTTCGAGCCTGCGCGCGCGACGATTCATTTTGCAGGAAACGTGCAGGCATTGGTCGCTCCCGGCGCGGCCAGCTGGTCGCGCAAACAGCTCGACGAGCTGGGAGAAGTAGCGAGGTCCGCCGGCGCGCGCGGGGTCTACACGGTGAAAGTGACTGCCGAAGGGATCAGCTCGCCGCTCGAAAAAACTCTCGGCACGGATGGGCTGAAGAAACTGGCCGAAGCAGTTGACGCGAAAGCTGGCGACCTGATTGTTGCTGTGGCCGCGAAGGAACAAATCGCGCACACGGATACTTCTTTGAGTGTCGCGGGCCAAGTCCGCCTGTATCTGGGCGACAAGCTCAATCTGCTTGATCGCGCCAAATGGGAATTCGCGTGGATTACCGGCTTCGCGCTTTTTGAGTGGAGTGAAAGTGACAAGCGCTGGGTCAGCGCGCAACATCCGTTCACGGGGATCTTCGAGGAAGACCTGGACAAGCTGGAAACCGCGCCCTGGGAGTGCCGGTCGAAGGGCTACGACTTGGTGCTGAATGGCGTCGAACTGGGCTCTGGAAGCATACGAATTCATCGCCAGGATGTGCAGGCGCGCATGTTCAAAGCGCTGGGGCTGAGCGAAGAACAAGCGCGGCAGCGGTTCGGGTTCTTTCTGGACGCGCTCACGTACGGAACTCCTCCCCATGGCGGCATCGCGCTAGGCCTGGACCGCGTGGTGATGCTGCTGGCCGGCGAAAAATCCATACGGGAGGTGATCGCCTTCCCGAAGACGACCGCGGCACAGGATTTGATGGCCGAATCGCCGTCGGCGGTGGGCACGGATCAGCTCAACGACCTGGGAATTGCCATCAAGTAGTCTGAAGCGGGTATGACGGCAAAGAAGGAAGGATGATCTCGTATCAAGTGCCGATTGGCATATCAATTGCAACGTTTCAAGGGACGGGATACGCCCGTCCGCACTCCGCGAGACATCGTGCATGAGCCGAATCCGCATACTTCCGGAGACTGTCGCCAATAAAATTGCAGCTGGAGAAGTGGTCGAGCGGCCCGCCTCGGTGGTGAAAGAACTGCTCGAAAACGCTTTGGACGCGGGCGCGCGTTCAATTCGCATCGAAACGGAATCGGGCGGGAAGCGGCTGATCCGGGTGATTGACGACGGCTGCGGCATGAATCACGATGACGCGCTGCTTGCCTTCGAGCGCCACGCCACTTCGAAACTGCGCACCGCCGACGACCTGCTCTCGATTGCCACGCTGGGATTTCGTGGCGAGGCTCTACCCACCATTGCCGCGATCTCGCGCCTCCTGCTGGAAACGCGCGAGGCGGAAGAAGGGGAGGGAACGCGCATCGAATTCGCGGGTGGCAAACTACTGAGCGTGAAGCCGGCGGGCGTGCCGGTGGGAACTTCGATCAGCGTGGCGGATATTTTTTATGCTGTGCCCGCGCGGCGCAAATTTCTGAAATCGGAAACCACCGAGCTGGGCCACATCGCGTCGCTCGTCACGCATTACGCGCTGGCCCATCCTGACCGGCATTTCCTGCTGAAGACGCCGTCGCAGGAAATCCTGAATTGCTCGCCCGTCGAAAAGCTGGCGGATCGCGTGTATCAGATTTTCGGCCGGCAGGCTCTGGATGAACTCACGGAAATTCCGCCGACGGAAGCCGCGGTGCGCAGCGCCATCACCGAGCCGCCGCTGGAAGCCGAAGCGCGCGCCGCCACCCTGCACGTCAGCGGATTCACGTCGCGCCCCGAAGTGCAGCGCAGCAATCGCAACGGCATTTACATTTTTGTGAACCGGCGGCTGGTACGAGATCGCCTGCTGCTGCACGCCATCAGCGAGGCGTATCGGAACATCGTGCCGCCCGGCGTTTTCCCGGTGGTGCTGCTGTTTTTGGATATGCCGTACGAGGAAGTGGACGTGAACGTGCACCCGGCAAAAATCGAGGTGCGTTTTCGCCATCCGCAGTTCGTGCACGATTTCACGCGCGATGCAATACGCCAGGCGCTTTCTGTCGCGCGGCCTATTCCCGGGTTTCCCGCGGCGCGCGCGGCGACTGCTGCTGCGACAAGTACGGCCTTTGCACCGGCGAATGGAGGCTCGACTGCGTTTGCGGCTGGAGCGGCAGCGATCGAACCGGCGTTTCTTTCATCCGCGAATCCGGGAGCGCTGCCAGGCACGCTTCCGGGTCCGCCACGCGCGGTGATTCCCACATCGTTTGGCGATGTGGCCGCCGCGGCCGAGGGATTTGAATTGAGCGGCGCGCCCGACCGGCCGATCGCTCAGCGATTGCAATTCGATCCGACCGGCGCGAGCGATTTTTCGCTGGGCCCGCAGGATTCCGTCGCGCCCGTCATCGGCGACAGTGTTCGCGCCGCCGAAACTCCTGGTGCGCTACCCAGCGCCGAAGACATCGCCGACCTGAAGCCACTGGGTCAGGTGAACAGCAGCTTCATCGTCGCGGTAAATGGCGAAGGATTGTGGATCATCGACCAGCACGTGGCGCACGAGCGCGTGCTGTTCGAGCAGCACTTGCGTGCGCGTCGTGAAGGCGCACTCGGCGGACAGCGCCTGCTGGTGCCGCTAATTGTGGAGCTGAATCCGCGGCAACTTGCGATTTTCGAGCAAATTGGCGAAGAGTTGCGGGCGAACGGTTTTGAAGCGGAACTGATGGGTGCGCGCAGCGTGGCGATTCAGGCTGCGCCGGCGGGCATCGCCAGCGGAGATGCCGAACGCCTGCTCTACGAAATCCTAGACGGAATCGCGCGTGAGAATCAGGCTATTTCAATCGATTCGCTGCAGGCCAAGATCGCCGCTTCCACTTCTTGCCACGCGGCCATCAAGGTGAACACGCCGCTGGACCCTGCGAAAATGGAATGGCTGCTTGGCGAACTCGCGAAGACCGAATATCCGATGAGCTGTCCGCACGGCCGGCCGGTGGTGCTGCGCTATTCGGTGCGCGAAATCGAGCGCGCCTTCAAAAGGATTTGAGGGTGAGTCTGGGCTTGAATTGGGCGCCGAACTCCGGCGCGCGAGCGACCTTTTGAAAAAACTCATTATTGCCATTGATGGCCCCGTCGGTTCGGGCAAAAGCACGCTGGCGCGTCGCGTCGCTGAGCTGCTGGGCTACGTGTATGTGGACACGGGAGCGATGTACCGCGCGCTGGCATTTAAAGCGCTGCGCAGCGGCCTCGCACTTGATGGCCACGACGAAGAACTGGTGGCACTAGCGCGCGCCACCCGCATAGATCTGCGCGCGGAAGACGGCACGCAGCGCGTGCTGCTCGATCAGGACGACGTTACAACCGCGATTCGGACGCCCGAGGTTTCCCAGGCCGCTTCGAAGATTGCCGTGAACGCCGGCGTGCGGCAGGTGCTGGTGGCCGAGCAGCGCCGCGCCGGCGAGCAGGGCGGCGTGGTGATGGAGGGGCGCGATATCGGCAGCGTGGTGTTTCCCGACGCGCAGCTCAAAATTTTCCTCACTGCTTCGCCGGAAACGCGCGCGGACCGGCGCTGGCGCGAGCACCAGCAGAAAGGCGACGAAATCAATCTGCAGCGCACGCTGGAAGAAATTCGCGAGCGCGACCGGCGCGACCTGCAGCGCTCCACTTCGCCGCTGGTACGCGCCTCTGATGCCGTAGTGGTGGACAGCACCGCAATGGAGCCGGAAGAAGTAGCGCGCCTGGTGATGCTGCTAGCCAAAGAGCGGACCGTGGCAAGCGCAAACTAGCGGTTGACAGATGTGTCGCCGGCCGAACGATTCGCGCCCGCAGTGATGATGGCCGCAATCACGCTCCCGCAAACAGCGTCGCCTTAAGCTCTGATCAAGTAAACACCATTCACGTAAACCCGGGCCCGCGATCTACACCCGCGGCAATACGGGTGCTTCCTACGGATAAAGTATCTGGCGCGCCCATTCGACAGACGCCACGTAAAGCTCCGGAATCAGGTCTTCCTGAATCCCCAGCCGCGCGGCCGACGGGCCGATTTCGTCCCAGCGGCCATGTTCGTAATTCAACGCAAATTCGAAGATTTCGCGGAACTTGTCGGCCTTGCCCATCAGCGCATCGCGAATTTCCTGGTGGACGGTGATTTCCTTCAGCACGTCGGGCATGCGCATGTCCAGAATCGCGTCCATGGCGGAAAGCAGTCCGAGCAGGAAAAGATCGTTCGCGGAATCCGGCTGCCGGGCGCAGGGCGCGAGAAGTTCGCAGAATTGCGCGCGGATCAGCGGCAGAGCCGCCAGTTCTGCCGGTTTGCCGCTGGCCATGCAGGTGAGGGCAATCAGCGAGACCCACTTCCGCGCGCCGCGCTCGCCCAGCAACGAAAGAGCGTGGGGAATCGAGTGCACTTCCACCATCAACGGGAACGCCTGCGAATTCAGATAGCGGAGCAGGCGAAAACGGAGTGACGCTTCCGCCTTGATTCGTTCGCTTACTTCGGCGATGTCCATCTCCGCGCGGTTCACCGCCTGCAGCACCAGCCAGTGATTGATCTGGTTCTGGGAGATGTCTTTGCGCGAAAGCATTTCGGGCTTGCTGAAAAAACAGCCCTAAAAATAGGTGTAGCCCCAGGCTCGGGTCCGGTTGAAATCGTCATACGTTTCCACTTTCTCGGCGAGCATATGGACGTGCATCGGCAAGTAGGTTTGCGCCAGCTGAAGCTGATCCGCGGGCGGAGTTGTGAGCATGTCCACCTTGATGAAATCCGCCATGGCGATCAGCGGCTTCCAATCCGGCCGGTCCTCGAAATCGTCCAGGGCCAGCAGGTAGCCGGCCTTTTTCAAGCGCCGGCACGCGTCATGGACCTCATCGTCCATCGGAACGGATTCCAGGATTTCTATCACCACGCGGTCTTGGGGCAGCATCGTCGCAAAGTCGCGAATCAAAAACTCGCGCGTGCAATTCAGAAACGAACGGCATCCAGGGGTCAGTTTGTCCATGCCAATTAGTAAAGTACTGTCTACGGTCGAAGCGGAGGCCAAGTCGGGTTTCGTTCCGTCGTAGCGATTCTCCGGGCCGGAGCGGAAGAGCAGTTCGTAGCCGTATACGACGCGCGCGGAATTGAAGATCGGCTGGCGAGCGAGAAAGCGTTGCTCGTGTTTCTCCTTCCCGCTGTGCGCGGGTGCTGCAATGCGGGAAGGGGGAAAGGGACTTACGCTCCGTGAAAAACTGCGGTTACGCCGGGCTCGACATGGAAGCGAGGAATTCGCCGTTCGTTTTGGTTTTTGAGAGGCGTCCGAGCAGGAGCTCCATAGCTTCCACGGTTGAGAGGGGGCTGAGCACCTTGCGCAGCACCCAAATGCGGTTCAATTCATCGGCGGGCAGCAGGAGTTCGTCTTTACGCGTTCCGGAACGATTGATATCAATCGTCGGAAACACGCGCTTGTCCACCAGGCGCCGATCCAGATTGATTTCCATGTTGCCGGTGCCTTTGAACTCTTCGAAGATGACGTCGTCCATGCGGCTGCCGGTGTCAATCAAGGCGGTAGCGATGATGGTGAGCGAGCCGCCTTCTTCCACGTTGCGCGCTGCGGCAAAAAACCGGCGCGGTCGCTGCAAAGCGTTGGCGTCAATACCGCCGGAGAGGACTTTGCCGGAAGGAGGCGTGACGGCGTTGTAGGCGCGGCCCAGGCGGGTGAGCGAATCCAGCAGGATGACCACGTCGCGCTTGTGTTCCACCAGGCGCTTGGCTTTCTCCAGCACCATTTCGGCGACTTGAATGTGCCGTTGCGGCGGTTCGTCGAACGTGGAGCTGATCACTTCGCCCTTCACGGTGCGTTGCATGTCCGTGACTTCTTCCGGGCGCTCGTCGATCAGCAGCACGATCAGGGCGACTTCTGAATGGTTCGTGGTAATCGAATTCGCGATGGATTGCAGCATCATCGTTTTTCCGGTGCGTGGCGGAGCGACGATCAAGCCGCGTTGCCCCTTGCCGATGGGGCAGAGCATGTCCAGCACGCGCCCCGTGAGGTTTTCCTTAGTGGTTTCCAGGCGGATGCGGTCGGCTGGATACAGCGGCGTCAGGTTGTCGAAAAATATCTTGCTGCGCGCAACTTCCGGGTCTTCGAAGTTGACGGCTTCGACTTTGATCAGAGCGAAGTAGCGTTCGCCGTCCTTGGGCGGGCGCACCTGGCCGGATACGGTGTCGCCAGTGCGCAGATCGAATTTGCGGATTTGCGACGGCGAGACGTAGATGTCGTCCGGGCCGGGCAAGTAGTTGTATTCGGGAGCGCGCAGGAAGCCGAAGCCGTCCGGCAGGCATTCCAGCACGCCTTCAGAGAAGATCAGGCCGTTCTTTTCCGTCTGGGCGCGGAGGATCTGGAAGATCAACTCCTGCTTGCGCATGCCCGAGGCGCCGGG
>Ga0209169_10002791_pt1 | contig 10406 bp, 6 predicted proteins | sample HubBroMetageWRM4_FD_188346 | JGI IMG/M metagenome (GOLD analysis project Ga0209169, IMG submission 188346) | Warmed soil microbial communities from the Hubbard Brook experimental Forest, New Hampshire - Hubbard Brook CCASE Soil Metagenome WRM 4... | ecosystem: Environmental > Terrestrial > Soil...
CTCCAGCCGCGTCCGCCGCGCCCCCCGCCGCCGCACCCGCCGCGCCCCGCACAACCGCCGCACCCGCCGCACCCGCCGCGCCCGCCGCGTCGTCCGTGGGCTGCGCGCCCGCCGCGCCGCCCACCCCTCCGGCCGCGCGCGCCTCCTCGGTCCACACCCGGGCCACCTCGATGAGCTGGTCGTACTGCACGCCCGACGGGCAGGCGGTCATGCAGGCCATGCAGCCAAGGCACCGGTCGAAGTGCTCGGCCCCGGCCGGCGTCAGCTCGGCGCCGTCCAGGACCTGGCTCACCAGGTAGATCCGCCCCCGCGGCGAGTCCATCTCCTCGCCCCACAGCTGGTAGGTGGGACAGGCAGGCAGGCAGAACCCGCAGTGCACGCAGTCCTTGATCACCTCACGCAGGTGGTCGGCCGAACCGTCGGCGGGCGATACCGCGCCCTCTTCCCGCATCAGATCACTCCCGCCATGCGCCCTGGGAACATCCGGTCACCCGGGTCGAACTGGTCCTTGACCGCGCGCATCAGGGCGGCGCCAGGCACCTCCGCGTAGGCCGAAGCGGCCATCTCCGCGGGCGCGGCCAGCACGACCACGCCGCCGCGCGGGCCCGCGACCCGCTCCCGCAGCGTCGCGACGAACTGAGCCGCCTGCTGCGGCCCGGTGCCCGGATCGAGGCAGGCGTAGAGCAGGCCGGCTCCGGCCGCCCCGCAGACCGTTGGCTGCACCCCCGCGCCCGAGGCCGCCGCCGCGACCGCCTCGAGCACCCCGGCCAGCGCGGACACCCAGAACGTCACCCGGACCACCACCGCGGGCGCCCCCGAGGCCGGCACCTGATCCCACCACCGGACCGGCGCGTCGGCGACCGCCGGCGAGGCACCGACGGAAGCGAGCAGCGAGGACATCTGCCTGACCCGGTCGGCCACACCGGCCGCCGTGCCCTCAAGCAGCACGCCCACCCGCAGCCTGGAGCCCGGCCAGTCCAGCTCCACCGCCGAGGGCACCAGCACGGACCCCGCCGCCGCGGCCACCGCAGCCGCGGCCGCCGCCCGGTCCTCAGGCCCGAACTCCGCCGTCACCCACGCCGCAGCAGGCGGCACCGGATGCAGCCGGAAGGTGGCCTCGGTGATTAGCGCCAGCGTGCCCTGCGACCCGGCGAGCAGCTTGCCGATGTCGTAGCCCGCCACGTTCTTGACCACCTTGCCGCCAGAGTGCGCGACCACTCCGTCCGCCCGCACCGCCGTGATGCCGATCAGCAGGTCGCGCGGGGCGCCGTAGCGGAACCTGCGCGGCCCGGCCGTCCCGGTGCCGACCATCCCGCCCACGGTGGCCTCCGCCGGGACGTCAAGCGCGAGCTGCTGGCCGGCCCTGGCAAGCACCGAGGCGAGCTGCCCGATCGTGACCCCCGCCTGCACCCGGACCACGAGGTCGCCGGCCGCATGCTCGAGCACCTGATCCATCGCCTGCATGTCGACCACCAGGTCACACCGCAAACCCGGCAGGCCCCAGCCGAGTCCCGTCCCCGCGCCGCGCGGCACCACCGCAAGATCGTGCGCGGCCGCCGCGCGCAGCAGCGCCGACGCCTCCTCGGTGCTCGCCGGCGAGGCGACGAAGGCCGGCACGATCCCGGCCACCCCGTCCGACGCCAGCCCCTCGCGGACTACCGCGCACGCGCCGGTGAGCGCGGTCCGGATGCCTGATACCACGGTCCGTTCGGTATCCATTTAGAAGATCTCCACCTGACCTGCCGCTACGGCGGGATGCACGGCACGGTGGTGGCCGGGAACCTCGCCGCACAGCCGTGGCGTCGGGAAGACCTTGCCGGGGTTGCACAGGCTGGCCGGGTCGAAGGCGCACCTGACCAGCTGCATCGTGTCCAGGTCGTCGGCGCTGAACATCTTCGGCATGTACCGCGACTTATCAACCCCGACGCCGTGCTCGCCGGTGATCGAGCCGCCGTGTTCCAGGCAGGCGTCCAGGATCGCGCCGGACAGCTCCTCGGCGGCCTCCGGCTCGCCGGGGACCCTGTCGTCGTACAGCACCAGCGGGTGCAGGTTCCCGTCGCCGGCGTGGAAGACGTTGGCCACCCGTATCCCGGCCTCGGCGGACAGCGCCGCGATCCGCCCGAGCACCGCTCCCAGCGAGGTCCGCGGCACCACCCCGTCCTGCACGATGAATGACGGGCTGATCCGGCCCACGGCGGCGAACGCGGACTTGCGCCCGGCCCAGATCACCGCGCGCTCGGCCGGGTCGTCGGCCGCCCTGATCTCCGTCGCGCCGGCCGCCTCGCAGATCGAGAGCACCATGGAAAGCTCCGTCTCGACCTCCGCGGCCGGCCCGTCGAGCTCGACGATCAGCACCGCGCCGGCCCCTTCCGGGTAGTTGCAGTGCACCGCGGCCTCGGCCGCCTCGATCGACAGCGCGTCCATCATCTCGATCGCGGCGGGCAGGATGCCGGCCCCGATGATGTCGGAGACCGCCCGCCCGCCCTCGCTTGTGGTGGCGTACGCGGCCAGCAGCGTGTGCACGACCTCGGGCAGCGGCATCAGCTTGACCACGATCTTGGTGACGATGCCGAGGGTCCCCTCCGAGCCGGTGAACGCGCCGAGCAGGTCGTAGCCCGCGCTCACCCCGGTTCCGTCGCCCAGCCAGGTCAGCTCCCCGGAAGGCGTGACGATCTCCAGGCCCATCACGTGGTGCACGGTGAACCCGTGCTTGAGGCAGTGCGCGCCGCCGGAGTTCTCCGCCACGTTGCCGCCCACCGAGCAGACCACCTGGCTGGACGGATCCGGCGCGTAGAAGAGCCCATAGGGGGCCGCCGCCTTGCTCACGGACAGGTTCGTCACCCCGGGCTCGACAACGGCCCGCCTGCTCACCGCGTCGATCTCCAGGACCTTGCGCATCCGCGACATCACGACAAGCACCCCGTCCCGGTGCGGCAGCGCGCCGCCGGACAGCCCGGTGCCGCTGCCCCGCGCCACGAACGGCACCCCGGCCCGCGCGCACTCCGCGACGACCGCGGCCACCTCGCTCGCCGCCCCGGGCAGCACCACGAGCGCGGGCACACAGCGGTGCGAGGTCAGCCCGTCGCACTCATAGGTCCGCAGCTCGAGCGGGTCGGTGATGACGTTGCCCGCCCCGCAGATGCTCCGCATCGCCGGCACCAGCGCATCGATGGTCGCCGTCATCCGTCCCACCTCGCTGCCTGCCCAGAGTCGCCGGTCTTTGCCGATTGTCCCCTTTTCCCGCGCCGGTGGCCAGAAACCTGCCTTAAGGCATCCGCTCATAGGCGGGGATGGTGAGGAAATCGGCGAACTGGTCGGCCAGCGCGACCTCGGTGAACAGCGCGACCGCCTGCCCGTACTGCGCCGCGTCGAACTCCGTCCCGGCCTGCGCGCGGATCTTGGAGAGCTCCTCGTCGATGAGCCGCTCCACCAGGTCCCTGGTGACGAGGGTCCCGTCGTCGAGCGCGACGTCGTTGTGGATCCACTGCCAGGTCTGGGACCTGGAGATCTCCGCCGTCGCCGCGTCCTCCATCAGGTTGAAGATGGCCACCGCGCCGTTGCCGCCCAGCCAGGAGGCCAGGTACTGCAGCGCCACGCTGATGTTGTTCCGCAGCCCCGCCTCGGTGATCACGCCGGGCGTCTTGCTGACCGCGAGCAGCTCCGCGGCGGTGACGCTGACGTCCTCGCGCTTGCGGCCGAGCTGGTTCGGCTCGGTGCCGAGGACGCCGTCGAAGACCTCCTTGCACACCGGGACCAGGTCCGGGTGGGCGACCCAGGACCCGTCGAAGCCGTCGGCCGACTCGCGCGTCTTGTCCTCGCGGACCTTGGCCAGCGCCCGCTCGTTGACCTCGGGGTCGCGCCGGCTCGGGATGAACGCGGCCATGCCGCCGATCGCGTGCGCCCCGCGCTGGTGGCAGGTCTTGACAAGCAGCTCGGTGTAGGCGCGCATGAACGGGGCGGTCATCGTGACCGAGTTCCGCTCCGGCAGCACGAACTCACGGCCCCTGGTGCGGAACTTCTTGATGACGCTGAACAGGTAGTCCCAGCGGCCCGCGTTCAGCCCCGCCGAGTGGTCCCGCAGCTCGTAGAGGATCTCCTCCATCTCGAACGCCGCCGGGATCGTCTCGATAAGAACCGTGGCGCGGATCGTGCCGCGCGGGATGCCCAGCGCGTCCTGTGCCAGGTTGAACGCGTCGTTCCACAGCCGTGCCTCGAGGTGGCTCTCGTTCTTGGCCAGGTAGAAGTACGGCCCCTTGCCCTTGTCAAGCTGCCGCCGTCCGCACGTCGCCAGGTACAGCGCGAAGTCGACCAGGCTGGCCGACGCCCGGGCGCCGTCGATGAGGATGTGCTTCTCCTCCAGGTGCCAGCCGCGCGGGCGGACCACGATCGTGGCCAGCTCCCCGTCCGGCCGCAGCGCGTAGTGCTTGCCGTCGGGGCTGGTGAAGTCGACGGTCCGGTCGAGCGCGTCCTTGAGGTTGAGCTGGCCGGTGATCATGTTGTCCCACAGCGGCGTGTTGGCGTCCTCGAAGTCCGCCAGCCAGACGTTCGCGCCCGAGTTGAGCGCGTTCACCGTCATCTTCTTCTCGGTCGGCCCGGTGATCTCCACCCGCCGGTCGATCAGCCCGGCGGCCGGCGGCGCGACCCTCCAGTCCGGGTCGTCCCTGATGTGCGCGGTCTCCGGGAGGAAGTCCAGCGTGCCACCCGCGGACAGCTCCGCCTGGCGGCGGCGGCGCGCCGCGAGCAGCTCGTGCCTGCGCGCCCCGAGCTCCCCGTGCAGCGCCGCGATGAGGTCGATGGCCTGCGGCGTCAGGATCTCGTCGTAGCGATCACCGTACGGACCTGTGATCTCCACGTGTTCGGTTCCCGGCATGTCTGAGCTCCTCCCGAGTCGTGCTGTTTATCCTAGGCAATCGCCCCGCCACGGCCGGCGCAGGCACCGGTATCGCCCTCCCGCCCCGCAGGCCGGCCACGCCAGCGGCCGCGGCCCCGCGAGCGTGGCATAAACGGCACATAATGCACCCGTTAATCGCCGCCATAACGTTTCTCAGGCGATAAGCCGGGCCCTTCAGATCTGATGGGAAGATCCGGGCGTGAGGGAAGATCTGGGCACCAACAGTACACCAGGAAATCGGCGGAATCCACGATTATTGCCGCGCACGCCATTCGTCACATATATGACGAATTAGCCGCCGAACCGGCGCCCACGACCCCGCAGCTGCCCGTACTATCCGGGAAAGTGGGCGTCACGTACCGCCCGCCCGGGCTCCGGCCTACCCCTCGCCGCGAAAGCTGCTAAACTCGTAGACCCGGACAATCGGTCACAAGCCCCCGATAGACACGTAAAGAAAGCATATCACAAAATATGGCGCTCCGCGAGACGGAATCGGCCCGGCCAACAGCTATCAGCCAGGAACAGGCCTATGTTGACATGCTCTATGACCTGCTGGACCGGGCGCGGGCCCGGGCCGAGCAGGCGCTTACCCAGACGCAGGCAAGCGGCGGCGCGGGCGGCACGTTCCAGGCCCGGGTGGAGCGCGACATTACCGCCGCCGAGCAGGCCAGGCGCCTCGCCCAGCTGAACGCGGTAGAGCACGGCCTGTGCTTCGGCCGCACCGACGGCTATCCCCGCAAGGCCCAGGACGGCAAGGCCCAGGACGGCAAGGCCCAGGACGGCAAGGCCCAGGACGGCGAAGAGCCCGCGAGGCTGTATATCGGCCGTATCGGCCTGCGGGACGACGAGTATGAGCCGCTGCTGATCGACTGGCGCGCGCCCGCGGCCCGCCCCTTCTACGCGGCCACCCCGAAGGACTCCGACGGCCTGATCCGGCGCCGCCACATCTACACGAGAAACCGCACCGTCACCGGCGTCGACGACGAGGTCTTCGACCTCGGCCGGCTGTCCGAGTCGGACCGGCAGACCCTGTCCGGCGAGGCCATGCTGATCGCCAGCGTCACCGCGGGCCGTACCGGCCGGATGACCGACGTGGTCGCGACCATCCAGGCCGAGCAGGACCGGGTCATTCGTGCCGCCCTGCAGGGCGTCCTCGTCGTCCAGGGCGGCCCGGGCACCGGCAAGACGGTCGCGGCCCTGCACCGCGCCGCCTACCTGCTTTACACGCACCGGCAGACCCTCGAGCGGCGCGGCGTCCTGGTCATCGGCCCGAACACCACCTTCCTCCGCTATATCAGCCAGGTCCTCCCGTCCCTCGGCGAGACCGACGTGGTGCTCAGCTCCATGGCCGAGCTGTTCCCGGGGGTCAAGGCCGCTCCCGACGACGATGCCGAGGCCGCGGTGATCAAGGGCGACCCGAAGATGGTGCACGTGCTGCGCCGGGCCGTGCGCGACCTGGAGCGCGTCCCGCCCGCCGACCTGGAGATCACTGTCGACGGCGTCCGGATGACCCTGCCGAGGGACGTCTGCCTGCGCGCCCGCGACCGGGCCCGCGCGCTGCGCAAGCCGCACAACGTGGCGCGCAAGCTGTTCGTCACCGAGCTGCTCGGCGCGCTCGCCCGGGCCGAGGCGGCCGTCCTCGACCGCCCGTTCGACCCCGACGACCTGCCCTACGCACGGGCCAGGCTGTGGGACGAGCCGCCGGTCCGGACCGCGCTCGACGCGCTGTGGCCCTTCCTCACCCCGCAGCGGCTGGTCGCCGGACTGCTCGCCGAGGAAGCTGCCCTCCGCCGCGCCGCCCCGGATCTTTCTTATGCCGAACGGGCCGTGGTTCTCCGCCCAGCCGCCCCCGATGCGTGGACGGTGGCGGACGTTCCGCTCCTTGACGAGGCCGCGCAGTTGCTGGGTACGGATGACTCGGCCGAGAAGGCACGCCGCCGGTCCGCGGACCGGGAGCGCCGCGCCGAGGAGCGGTACGCCCGCGAGGTGCTCGAGATCACCGGCCTGGCCGGCCAGGGCATCATCGACGCCGCCACGCTCGCGGAGTGGAACCGCGACCCTGGCCAGCCGCTCACCACGGCCGAGCGGGCCTGGGCCGACCCCTCCTGGGCCTACGGTCACGTGATCGTCGACGAGGCGCAGGAGCTGTCCGCCATGGCCTGGCGGATGGTGATGCGCCGCATCCCCACCCGTTCCATGACCGTGGTCGGCGACATCGCCCAGCGCGGCAGCCCGGCCGGCGCCCGCTCCTGGGCGCAGATGCTCGACCCGTACGTCCGCGGCCGCTGGCGCGAGGAACTCCTGACGATCAACTACCGGACCCCGGCCGAGATCATGGCAGTGGCCGCCGACGTCCTGGCCTCGGTCGCCCCCGCCGAGAAACCCCCCGAGTCCGTCCGCGAAGAAGGCACCCCCCCGCGCGCCGTAAACGCCGCCCCTGCCCTCGCGGCCGGGGTGGCGACGGTGGTGGCCACCGACCTTGCCGAGATGGGGGAGGAGGGCAGGCTCGCGGTGATCGCGCCGTCGGCGCGGATGCAGGAACTGGCCCAGGCCCTGCCCACGGCGGTGCCCGGCGACCGGCCCGAGGTGCTGGAGTCGCCGGTCGCCCTGCTGACCGTCGGCCAGGCCAAGGGCCTGGAGTTCGACCGGGTGGTGCTAGTAGACCCGGCCGGGATCCTGGCCCAGTCCCCGGCAGGCGGCCACGACCTCTACGTCGCGATCACCCGCGCCACCCACCGCCTCACCGTCGTCTACGACGGCGACCTACCCCCTTCGCTGTCCCGCCTAGCCCCCTGATCCACGCCGTGGCTCGGCGCTGCGTCAGTCTCCCAGCACGCCGAGTTGCACGGTGCCGATGACCTGGCCGGCCGCGTCATACGCCGTGGCCGTCACCGCCATGCTGCTGCCCTTGGCGACGTTGAAGCTGTCCTTCGGCAGCTTGACGGCCCACAGCCGCAGGTCGCTGCCCCGCCAGCCCGCCGCGAACGTCGAAACGGACAGTAGCTTGCCGTCCGGCACGCGCACGACCACGCGCGCCACCCCCGCGTGCGCGTAACCCAGGGCCACCACCCCCATGGTGGCACCGGTCTGCCCGCTCGTGACGGTGTCGGTCATCACCCCGTCGACCACCGGCTGGCCCCCGGCCGGGACCGGGCAGATCTCCGCCTCGTCCTCGACGAAGAGGGGCGACCCGAAGGCGACCCGCCCGTCAATCAGGTACCCGGTCACGGTCCCGGCCGGGATGCCTGGGACGCCCGCATACCGGTAGACCGTGACCCCGCCGCTGCGCGGCTGCCGGATCTGCGTCGGTTTTTGCGGCGCCGCCGCCGCGCTCACGTTGGCGACCTGGCGGCCCGCCGCGTCGCGGAACACGAGCCTGACGCCGCCGGTCCCGCTGCGGTAACTCACCGCCCAGGTCCGGTAGGGGAGCCCGCGGCCGCCGCCGACGGCGCCCGCGTAGGTGTGGCCGTCCGGCAGCACCGCGGTCACCGACTTCACCTGCGCGGCGGCGACCCCCATGACGAACTCCTCGCCGTTGATCTCCCAAGGGCCCGCGCTCGCCGTCACGGTGACGACATGGGCCCGGCTCGGCTGCGCTTCGCAGAAGCCCCCTCCCGCGCCGAGAACCCCGTCGTAGAGGAACTGGCAGAGCTGCGGCCCAGCGGGGATCTCGTCGACCCAGACGGCCGTGCTGGCGTCACCGACCCAGAAGTAGGCCACCGTCTTGGTGGGGGTCGGCGGGACCGGCAGCCTGGTGATCGGAGTCTTCGGCGGGTCTTCCCGGAGCAGATACGGCGGTAGGACGGAGTCGGATGGCCCAGTCGCCCTCGCGCTGCTGGTCGCCGAAGGCCCGGTACGCGCGGCGCCGGCGGGGACCTTCCCGGACCGGCCGGAAACGCCGCCCGCGAGGATCGCGGCCACCACGGCGATGACGACCACGGCGGCCGCGGCCCCGGCCGGGATCACAGACCGGCCCATGCGCGACAGCCCCCGCCGTCTCCTGGCCGCGCCCGCCCGGCTCTGGGCACGGATTCGCTGCCAGGCGTCCGGGGACGCGGTGAAGTCCTCCGCCCGCGCCCGCAGCGCCTCCCGCACCCGGTCCTCAACCGTGTTCATGACCCGTCCTCCAGCGCGTGCAGGGATCCGAGGGCGCGGGCGAGCGTGGCAAGCCCGCGGCTGACGTGCGACTTGACCGTTCCAAGCGAGACGCCCATCGCGGCGGCGATCTCGCGCTCGGGCAGGTCGAGCCAGTACCGGAGGACGATGGCCTCCCGGCGGCGGACGGGGAGGGCGGCGAGGGCGGCGACGACCTCGCGGTGGTCCTCCTGGACGATCGCGGCCTGCTCGCTGGAACCCTCGTCGACCGCGGCGGGCGTGCGCAGCCAGACGACGCGCAGGTGCCTGTGCCGGTTCCTGGTCAGGTTGCAGACGATCGTCCGCAGGTAGGCAAGCACCGCCTGCGGATCGTCCAGCGGCAAATCCCTGTTGATCAGCCGGGCGAACGCCTCCTGCGCTATGTCCTCGGGGTCGTCGGCGCCGAGCAGGCCAGCAAGGCGCACCATCTCCAGGTAGCGAGCGCGGAACAGCTCCTCGATGCGCGCAGAGCCCAGCGCGCGCGCTTCGGTGTTCGCCATGTTCCTAATACACCCCGGGCCGGTGAAAGGTTGACCGGCGAGGGGCACCACGGCTCGTTCGGGATAATCCGATACGGCGGAACCTGGCGCGGCCGGGCACATACGGCGCCGTCCCGGTGTTAATCAAATGCAATGTCGCTCGGTGCATGGCACCATCGGGGAACGAGCGAGCAACGGACGTCGGAGGACAATGAGCACAATCTTCAGTGAGCAGCCAGGCGTACCACACCTGGACGGCATGGACGCGGGGGACCTGGATCGCGAGGACCGGCACGCGCTGCGCCGGGTCGCGGGCCTGTCCACCGAGCTGCAGGACGTCAGCGAGGTCGAGTACCGCGCGCTGCGGCTCGAACGCGTCGTGCTGATCGGGGTCTGGGTCGAGGGCAGCCTGGCCAGCGCGGAGAACTCGATGCGCGAGCTGAGCCGGCTGGCCGAGACGGCGGGTTCCGAGGTGCTCGACGCCCTCATCCAGCGGCGCAGCCGGGTCGACGCGGCCACCTACGTCGGCTCGGGCAAGGCGCACGAGCTGGCCGGCATCGTGGCGGCGTCCGGGGCCGACACCGTGATCTGCGACGGCGAGCTCACCCCCAGCCAGCTGCGGCGGCTTGAGAGCCTTGTCAAGGTCAAGGTCGTCGACAGGACCGCGCTCATCCTCGACATCTTCGCCCAGCACGCGAGCAGCCGGGAGGGCAAGGCGCAGGTGGAGCTGGCCCAGCTGCAGTACATGCTGCCCAGGCTCCGCGGCTGGGGCGAGTCGCTGTCCAGGCAGGCGGGCGGCCGGGTGGCCGGCGGCGGCGGGATCGGCACCCGCGGCCCGGGCGAGACCAAGCTGGAGACCGACCGGCGGCGGCTGCGGACCCGCATCACCAGGCTGAAGCGCG
>Ga0209169_10002792_pt1 | contig 10405 bp, 8 predicted proteins | sample HubBroMetageWRM4_FD_188346 | JGI IMG/M metagenome (GOLD analysis project Ga0209169, IMG submission 188346) | Warmed soil microbial communities from the Hubbard Brook experimental Forest, New Hampshire - Hubbard Brook CCASE Soil Metagenome WRM 4... | ecosystem: Environmental > Terrestrial > Soil...
ACAGCTGTTGTCCTAGTCCCTTTCGGTCCGCACCTCTACGGAAGCCTCGACGAAGTACTGGGCCACTGTCGGCGGTACACCGAAGAGCAACTTGCCGACGTCGCGCTGCATGCGGGATTTCAAGTCAAGCAGATATTGAAATTCAATCGCCCCGGTGTTCCGGCGTGGTGGTTCAACGGAAAGGTACTGCGGCGGCAAACTTTCGGTATGGGCCAGATTCGACTCCTCAACTTATTGACGCCCATTTTTCGACGGATCGATCCATGGCTCCCGCTACCGCCTCTTTCGCTCATTGCGGTTTTGCGAAAAGACGAGAGACAAGCCGGCGCGCTGGAGTCGACTGTGAAGGTCGCCTCGTAAGCGAAATGTGCGCAACCCGCGGGCCGTGCGAGAACATGGACGCCAGTCGAGGACGAAATTTATTGGTTAGGTTCAGTAAGTACGACAGGATCCTGCTCCTCATTTTCTTTTTCACGTTGCCCCTCACAAATCCGTGGGTGCGCGGGGACGGAGTGGGATACTACGCGTTCGGCAGAGCGCTTCTGATCGAGCACGACCTGGACTTCAGGAATGATTGGCTCGCGGCAAACACGAGTTTCCGGATGGGGCGGATGGACGCGACTGGCAATATTGTGTCCGGACAGTACACCTCGACCGGTCACCTCGACAATCATTTCTCGATTGGACCTGCCATCCTCTGGTCGCCGTTTCTGATCACTGCCCATCTCGCGGTTCAGTCATACGACGCTCTGGGTGGGCACGTTTTCGCCGACGGCTATTCCGAGCCTTACGTTTTGGCCATGGCGTTGGGAACAGCGCTCTACGGATTTCTCTCTATTTGGATTTCATTCCGGGTCGCTCGAAAGTATCTTCCCGAACGATGGGCCTTTTGGGGGGCTCTGGCTATTTGGTTCGCGAGTTCCCTTCCCGTGTACATGTATTTCAACCCGTCATGGTCCCATGCTCATTCCGCGTTTATGGTCGCTCTCTTCATTTGGTATTGGGATCACACGCGTACCATGCGCACATTCTTGCAATGGGGAGTTCTAGGGTTGATCGCCGGACTTATGATGGATGTATATTATCCGAATGCCGTTTTGCTTTTGTTTCCACTCCTGGAATCACTGGCCCGTTTTTGGAAAGGCACGCCCGATGCGCAGCCGAATCCGTTCAGCCGCACGGTTCTGGGCAACTTGATTTTCGCCGCTGCGGCTATCGTGGCGTTTCTTCCAACATTCATCACTAAGAAAATCATTTACGGAAGCTCTCTAAATTTTGGCTACACGGAGCATTGGTACTGGTATTCTCCGGCTTTGCTCAAGGTATGTTTCTCGGCAGAGCACGGCTTGTTCAGCTGGACTCCCGTCGTGGCACTCGCAGTTGTAGGAATGATTTTGCTCCAGCAGCGCGATCAAATTCTGGGGCTGTACTCAATTAGCAGCTTCGCGGCATACCTCTACGTGATCGGGTGCTACCAGGACTGGCACGGTCTTGCCTCATTTGGAAACCGATTTTTCGTTTCGCTCACTGTTCTGTTCGTATTAGGACTTTCCTCTATTTTCGACTGGCTTTCGCGCACTTGGAATTCGCAACGAGCCAAGATTGTTGTTTCGACCGCGACTGCCGCTCTGATTCTTTGGAATCTAGGCCTCATCTTCCAGTGGGGCACACACCTGATTCCGGCGCGTGGGCCGATTTCCTGGCACGACACGGCTTACAATCAAGTCGAAGTAGTCCCGATGTTAGCAACTCGCACATTGAATGCTTACTTCCTTCAACGGAAACAGTTGATGGGTCACATTGAGGAGGAGGACGTGAAGCAACTCAGGTCGCGCCAATCGGAAGGATCCAAGTGATTTCCATGCCCACCACAATAGAACCCGTTGGCAAGGCGCAGCTTCCCGTACTTCGCATAACGCCTCCGAGTCGTTGGTGGGAGCTTCCGTTCGGCGAGTTATGGGATTATCGCGAACTGCTATACTTTTTTGTTTGGCGCGACATTAAGGTTCGGTACAAGCAAACCGCCATCGGCGCCGCATGGGCCGTATTACAACCGTTCCTGACGATGCTGGTCTTTAGTCTTTTTTTTGGCCGACTTGCACGCATTCCTTCCCAAGGACTGCCTTATCCAATTTTTTATTACAGCGCATTGCTTCCCTGGATGTATTTCGCAGGCGCGCTGCAAAATGCGACGAGCACGATCGTTGAGAATCAGCGGCTCATCACAAAGGTCTATTTCCCCCGATTGGTGTTGCCGTTTTCTTCCGTCCTCTCCGGACTCGTGGACTTCGGCATCTCATTTCTAATGTTCGTTGCTATGATGTTTTACTACCGCATTCGTCCCGACTGGGCCCTGCTCATGCTTCCGGTTTTCTTGTTACTGTCCGTGCTCACTGCGCTCGGCGTGGGGCTCTGGCTCTCCGCGCTCAATGCGATTTACCGAGACGTGCGTTACGTTGTCCCGTTTCTTGTACAATTCTGGATGTTCGCTTCGCCCGTCGCGTATCCAAGTTCGCTGGTTCCGGCGAGATGGCGCTGGCTGTACGGCCTGAATCCGATGGCCGGTGTGATCGAAGGATTTCGATGGTCGCTAACGGGGCACGGTGATCCACCGGGCAGACTTGTGTTGGTGTCGGCCTCCGTCGTCGTGGTAGTGCTCCTAAGCGGAGTCGCATATTTTCAGAAAATGGAGACTTTGGTGGCAGATGTGGTCTGAAGCCAGTGCGGTTGAAGAATGAACGAATCGGTCATTCATGTGGAGGATCTCGGAAAACGCTATCGCGTGGGCGAGCGGGAGCGCTATTTTGCCCTGCGCGACGTGTTTACGCGCGCTTTCAAGGCACCTTTCCGAGGCAGCGCGCGCAAGGCGTCTGACTTTCTATGGGCTCTGCGAGATGTCTGTTTCGATGTCAAGCAGGGCGAGGTCGTAGGTCTGATCGGTCGAAATGGGGCGGGTAAAACAACACTTCTGAAGCTTCTTGCGCGTATAACACGTCCGACTACAGGATTCGCCGAAATCCGAGGACGTGTCGGTAGCCTGCTCGAGGTTGGCACTGGCTTTCATCCCGAGCTCACTGGACGCGAAAATGTCTACTTGAGCGGAGCCATTCTTGGGATGAGCAAGCGAGAGATGGGTCGGAAATTTGAGGCGATCATAGCTTTTGCAGGTGTCGAGCGCTTCATCGACACCCCGCTGAAGCATTTCAGCAGCGGCATGCAGACGCGTCTTGCGTTCGCAGTGGCGGCACACCTTGAGCCAGAAATCCTGCTCGTGGACGAAGTGCTAGCTGTGGGTGACATTGAGTTCCAGAAGAAATGCCTTGGGAAAATGCAAGAGGTATCCGAAACAGGTCGCACGATCGTTTTTGTCAGCCACCAGATGAACCAGATTCGCCGGCTCTGCCATCGGGTCTTGTGGATCGATGGTGGCCGAATTCGGGAGTCGGGGCAGACCGCTCCCGTGATTGGTAAATATGAAAGTGTCATGGCTTCGGGCGATCAAGCGAACGAGCACGAAAACAGAGGGCCGGGATTTGGGGGACGATTTATCCGCTGGGAGATCGCGGAGCCTGGCGCGGAGGCGCCTAATATTCTGACTGTGCTGGGGCCCGTCACAGTTCGGTTCTTGGCGGAGGTTCGTAAGCCGGTGCGTGGCGGCCACCACGGAATCGCACTTCGGAATGTCGATAACGAACTCATTTGGGCCTGGGCGACAAACGACATTGAACTCGCAGTCGGGCAGCATGAGTTTTGCTATACGTTTCCAATGCTGCCGGTGCGTCCGGGACCGTATACCTGGCAGGTCAGTCTATACAGTGAGGGGAGTTTGCTGGATGTCTGGAATTGCTTGCCTAACATGATCGTAGCGACAGAAGTTCATCAGCACGCGCGCGACGAATGGAATGGCATTCTGAACGTACCGTGTAAGTTCAACGTTTCGGAGCAAAACAAAATTGGCAAGTCAATTTGTATTTGATCAATCCCACGCGATTAAGGGTGTGGAGGCCAGGCTTGAGCCCCTTCGCGAATTGTTACCATTTCTAAAACGCGAGTTAGGCTTGCAAACAGCATTGGATGCAGGGTGCGGAATCGGCTATTTTTCCGATTTCCTCCTTCAGCAGGGATTGCGAGTTTTTGCTTTCGATGGCCGGCAAGGAAATGTGGAGGAAGCAAGCAAAAGACATCCCGAGATCGCTTTTTGCACCGCAGACGTTGAAGACAGTTCCGTCCTTAAGCTAGGAACCTTCGATCTCGTCCTATGCTTTGGACTGCTCTACCATTTGGAAAATCCTTTTCGGGCGATACGGCACCTGCACGCGTTGACTAAAGGACCGTTACTCCTTGAAAGCGTCTGTGTCCCTAGCGAGTCTGCCGAGCTGCAACTCAGAGACGAACCAGTCCTCGAAGACCAGAGCCTAACGGCGGTCGCTTTTTACCCCTCGGAATCGTGCCTAATTAAGATGTGCTACCGGGCCGGCTTCGGTCATGTTTATCGAATTAACGCTTTGCCGGATCATCCAGACTTCAAGTCTTCGTTCGATCGCCGGCAAAAGCGCACCATGTTGGTGGCTTCCAAGTTGCCCTTGAATTTCCCCACTTTGTCATATGTCGCGGAACCTCGAGAAGCAGCTGACCCTTGGGGTAAACACAAACTTTTGGCACGAGCGGTCCACTTTCTAAGAAAACCGCTACGAGAGAAGCTGCGCTCGGTTAGGTTTTACTGGCTTCGCTCGTCCCCCATTCCGCTGCCCATTCGACTATCCTTCGGGGCGTGGTGGCTACTCCGGAACGATGCGTGCGGCAACGCAATACTGGCAGACTCATTTGAAAATGGGGAATGCCGGTTTGTGGAAAGAGTTCTTCGTCCTGGGATGGTCGTCCTGGACGTTGGCGCGCACCATGGCTACTACACATTGATGGCGTCGAAGAAGGTTGGCGCGGCGGGACGGGTCATATCATTTGAGCCATCTCCAAGGGAGCGCTATTTCTTGCTGCGACATTTGCGGCTTAATCGATGTGAAAACGTCGTCGTTGAATCGGCCGCTCTTGGTTGCAAACCGGGTGAAGCGGAGTTTTTTGTCGTCGATGGCACGCAGACCGGTTGCAACAGTCTACGTCCACCGGTCGTAGCTGAGCCAGTAACGACTCATCGAGTAGCCGTAACCACATGGGATCAATACGTCGGACGAGAATCTGTGACCAGGGTTGACTTTGTGAAATTGGACGCCGAGGGCGGCGAGTTGGATGTTCTCCGAGGTGCCGAAGGCATGCTCAAGCAAACCTATCGCCCTTTGATAATGGCCGAGGTTCAAGACATTCGCACACGGCCCTGGGGCTACGATGCCCAAGAAATTATCAGATTTCTCGAAGAACGTGACTTTCTCTGGTACCGAATCCTTCCGGGCGGAAACCTGGAACTGATGCCACAGGTGAACATCTATGACGGAAACTATGTCGCTGTCCCAAGTGAAAGAGCAGCGGAGGTCGTCGGTCGACTTGCGCAGAAGAATGTACAGGGCATTTGAGAAACCACGAGATTGTTACTCACGCAAAAGCCATGCAATCTGAGGAACTCCAAATTGGCCGAGTAAAGGAGTACTGGGACCGGCGCCCACGCACCATCCGCGACTCGCTGAAACCCGTCCGGACGAATGAGTATTTCGACGAGGTCGAGGCCCGAAAGTATTTCGTGGAACCACACATTCCTGAATTCGCGCAATTTGATCGCTGGCGCGGTAAAAAGGTGCTGGAAATCGGCTGCGGGATCGGCACAGATACGATAAACTTCGCTCGGCACGGGGCACAAGTGACCGCTGTAGACCTATCGGAGAAATCGCTTGAGATCGCCCGCGCACGCTCGATCGTATATCGGATGCATGACTGCGTGAGGTTCATTTCCGGGAATGCTGAGGAGCTCAGTCGTTTCGTACCGGTCGAGCCATACGATTTGATCGATTCGTTTGGCGTGATTCATCACACGCCACGACCAGAAATCGCGCTCAAGCAGTTGCGACAGTATGCCCGGACTGGGACAACGCTGAAAATCATGGTCTACCACCGTTACGCCTGGAAAGTGATATGGATTCTGCTGACGGAGGGCAAGGGGCAGTTTTGGAGACTGCCCGAACTCGTAGCGAGGAATTCTGAAGCCCAGACGGGTTGCCCTATCACTTACACATATACTCGCCGCGAATTGCGAGAACTTTGCGAGCGATCCGGCTTTCGAGTAACCGGGATTTCCGTGGACCACATTTTTCCCTATTGCATCCCCGACTACGTCAAGTATCGCTATCGCAAGGTCTTGTATTTCCGCTGGATGCCACAGACCGCGTTCCGCTGGCTTGAACGGCGCATTGGGTGGCATTTATGTGTGACGGCGGAGGCAGTATGAGAATCGCTCTGGCCCAGCGGAATTACACGGTCGCCGATTTGGAGGGGAATGCCGCGCTAATCGCTGACGCCGCGCGTGACGCAGCGGAACAGAATGCCAACCTCGTCGTTACGTCGGAGCTGGCGCTATTAGGTTATCCGTCTCGCGATCTTCTGCTACGGCCCGCCTTTATCCAGCGTAGCTGGGAAGTCCTCGAACAACTTGCGCGCGAGCTTCGAGGTGCTTGTCCTGTGCTCGTCGGCGTCGCTGAGCCGAACGACGCGAGCGAAGGCCGCGCGCTCTTTAACTCAGCCGTTCTGCTCGCAGATGGAAAGCTTGCGATGCGTTTTCGAAAGTGCCTGCTGCCGACCTACGACGTGTTTGACGAAGACCGCTATTTCGAACCCACATCGGGTCCGGCGATTCTTGAGTTGAAAGGATGGAGGCTGGGCGTGACGATCTGTGAGGACGCGTGGAACGATCGCGATTTTTCGCAGCGACGCCGCTATCACACGGATCCCATCGAAATACTAGCTGCTTCCACTCCAGATTGTGTAATCAATCTCTCCGCGTCCCCTTTCACCGCCGGCAAACAGAAGTTCCGTGAGGACATGCTAGGGGGCATCGCTGGGAAGCACCGAATTCCGCTATTGTATGTGAACCAAGTAGGCGGAAATGACGATCTTGTTTTCGACGGACGAAGCTGCGCTTTCGACAAAGCGGGCAAACTAATCGCGCGCGGGCGCTCCTTCGAAGAAGATTTGGTTCTGATCGATCTCGAGCAACTGACTGGAGATATCGCTCTCGATGATTTCTCGTCCGAGGCGGAAATTTGGAAGGCGCTCGTTCTTGGCACACGCGACTACGTGCGCAAATGCGGATTCGAGCACGTTCTGCTCGGCCTGTCCGGCGGCGTGGATTCATCGCTAACCGCGGCGATTGCCGTGGAGGCGGTCGGCGCCAAGAACGTACTGGGAGTTCTGCTGCCGTCGCCCTACACAAGCCCGGAAAGCGTCGAAGATGCGCTGCAGCTTGCCGATGGGCTCGGTATCCGGACGTTAACAATTCCGATCGAGAGGCCGATGCAGGCGTTCGAAGAGAGCTTGCGTGAAGCGTTCACAGGCTATTCGAGTGATGTCACTGAAGAAAATCTTCAGGCGCGCATCCGTGGAAACCTGTTGATGGCCCTTTCTAATAAGTTCGGCGCGCTTCTGCTAACGACAGGAAACAAATCAGAAATTGCCGCAGGTTATTGCACACTTTATGGAGACATGTCGGGCGGGCTAGCGGTGATTTCGGACTTACCGAAGAAAATGGTATACCGGCTGGCTTGGGTTAATCGCGAGAAATATAAGATTCCGGAACGAGTCCTCGTTAAGGCACCTTCTGCTGAGCTGCGCGTCAATCAAAAGGATGAGGATACGCTGCCTCCGTACGAGTTGCTCGATGCAATTCTCGGTCTCCATATCGAGCATCATCAGTCGGCGGGAGAGATCGTCGCGCAGGGGTTTGATGAGGAGACGGTTCAACAAGTTCTCGAGCGAATCAAGTCTGCAGAATTCAAGCGGAAGCAAGCGGCGCCTGGCATTAAGGTGACCGACCGCGCTTTCGGCACTGGCTGGCGGATGCCCATCGCTCGTCGAGAATGGGAACGAAAAGTCGCTGCGGCGAGAGCAAACGGGTAGGGGGAGCATGGAACTGACGATTTCCGTGGTTGGCCTAGGAAAGCTCGGAGCGCCGCTCGCGGCGTGCCTGGCCTCCAAGGGATTGCGGGTCATCGCGGTGGACGCTGATCCTCTCAAGGTAGAAGCGGTGAGGGAAGGCCGTACGCCGGTGTTCGAGCCGGGGCTAGAAGAATTGATTCGGGCTTCAGGGGAACGGCTCTCCGCCACGACCGATCTCGAAGCGGCCGTAGCTGCGTCCGATATTACGTTTATCGTCGTGGCGACGCCTAGCGAGCCCAGCGGTGGCTTCTCGCTGCGTTATGCGCTCCCTGTCTGTCACAGCATCGGTCGCGCTCTGCGCACGAAGCTAGGATTTCATCTCGTTGTGCTTACGAGTACTGTCATGCCGGGCATGACGGACGGTCCGGTCCGAACAGCTATTGAAGAAGTTAGTGGCAAGCGGTGCGGGGAAGAGTTCGGTCTCTGTTATGGCCCCGAATTCATTGCCCTGGGCAGCGTTATCCACGATTTTCTGAATCCCGATTTTGTCCTCATAGGTGAGTCAGATCGGCGTTCGGGCGAAATACTCGAGCAGCTCTATCACAAGGTTTGCGAGAACTCCCCTGCGATCGCTCGTATGAACCTCATCAACGCCGAACTCGCCAAGCTTTCGGTAAACACCTATGTGACCACCAAAATCAGCTTCGCCAACATGCTAGCACGGATTTGTGAGAGGCTGCCCGGAGCCAGCGTTGATGTCGTTACTGCGGCGCTCGGCCTTGACAGCCGAATTGGACCGAAATACTTAAGAGGCGCAGTCAGCTACGGTGGCCCCTGCTTCCCGCGCGACAACTTGGCGCTGACCGCTTTGGCCCGAACGCTCGGCGCGCCAGCGGACATCGCGGAGGTTACCGACGTCTTCAACCGCTCGCAACTGCACTGGCTCGCTGACCTTGTTCAAGAACAATCCAAAGGGGGCGTCGTGGGAATCCTTGGGCTCACGTACAAGCCGGATACAGATGTGGTTGAGGAAGCGACCGGCTTTTTACTGGCGCAAGAACTCGCCAGGCGCGGTGTCGCGGTGGTTGCCTACGATCCAGCCGGCGGCCCGAGTTCAGCACGGGTCTTGCTTGAAAAAGTTTGCATGGCCCAAACGGCACAGCAATGCATTGACCAGGGCGATGTCGTCGTTGTGGCCACACCCTGGCAGGAGTTTGCGAAAATTCCCGCCAGTCAGTGGGGACGTCAGAGTCAGCAGCGCACACTCGTGGATTGCTGGCGCGCGCTGAAGCATCTAGAGAACGTCGATGGCCTGAAATATCTTGGCCTCGGAATCGGAAACGCCGTGGAGCTTGTGCGTTCGGCGGTTTCGGGCGTGGAATCACAGGAGTCGGGATGCTGACTATCTTCTCCATTCCGAAGCCGTTCATAGGACACATTGCAACGATACAGCGGAATGCCATCCGAAGCTGGACGCTATTGCAACCGCATCCGGAAATCATCCTATTCGGCGATGACGAAGGTACGGCAGAGGTCGCGCGAGATCTCGGCATTCTTCATTTTCCTGAAGTCATGCGCAACGAGTATGGCACCCCGCTGCTTCATGACTTCTTTCAAAAGGCTGAGGATCATTCGAGTCATTCGGTTCTTTGTTATGTAAATGCGGACATCATCCTCACGGATGATTTTTTCAGAGCCGTTCACCTTGTCAGCGAATCGCGATCGAAATTCCTAATTGTGGGGAAACGCTGGGACATGGACATCTGCGATCCCTTGAATTTCGGCATGCCCAATTGGGATGGCGAGCTCCGGGATATCGTGCTGAAGGTGAACCGTCAGCGCCCATCCAACTGGATTGACTACTTCGTCTTCAGCAAAGGCCTGGGAAGCAGCCTGCAGCCGTTCGCAATCGGGAGGACGAGCTGGGATAATTGGTTGATTTGGCATGCCCGGACGAGCGGCGCAATAGTTGTAGACGTTTCAGATTCAGTAATCGCAATTCACCAGAATCATGATTACGCACACCATCCAGGCGGAAAAGTGGGCGTGTGGGACGGCGAGGAAGCAACGAGGAATTACGCGCTTGCTGGAGGATGGAGGCATCTCTATACAATCGAAAATGCTACGCACAAACTTACGCAACGCGGACTGCAGCGCAATTGGCACCACCAGGTCATCCTGATGAAGCGAGAGATTGAGCGGGATTGGGGTTTGATGAGAGCTTTCCCAAGAGCTCCTGCGTGGATCCGTTCTCGCCTGCGAGGTCGGCAAGGAGGTTAGTCAACCCTGGTGTCACTTTACATTTGGGCCATGGCTATTCACCTCGCACAACTGAGGCCACCCTAATATTGCAGAAAGCGACCAGCGCCCC
>Ga0209169_10002793_pt1 | contig 10402 bp, 10 predicted proteins | sample HubBroMetageWRM4_FD_188346 | JGI IMG/M metagenome (GOLD analysis project Ga0209169, IMG submission 188346) | Warmed soil microbial communities from the Hubbard Brook experimental Forest, New Hampshire - Hubbard Brook CCASE Soil Metagenome WRM 4... | ecosystem: Environmental > Terrestrial > Soil...
TGCGCGGCGGCGGACAGGTTCCGCTGCGCCATCAGGTTGGTGTAGATGTTGTTGTCCTTGATCGCGCTGTATTCATCGGGCCCGGTCACGCCCTCGATCCTGAAGTGGCCCATGGCGTCGTGCTGGCCGAGCGAGCGCCACAGCCTGGCGGTCTCCACCAGCAGCTCCAGGCCGGCCTCCTGCTCGAACTCCGCGTCCTGGGTGGCGTCCAGGTAACGGTCGACCGCGTCGGCGATGTCGGCGTTGATATGGAACGCGGCGGTGCCCGCGGGCCAGTAAGCGGAACACTCCTGGCCGCGGATCGTCCGCCACGGGAACGCGGCTCCGGCCAGGCCGAGATCGGCGGCGTGCTGTTTGGCCTCCCCGATGACCAGGTGCCGCCAGCGCAGCGCGTCGGCGGCGACGGACGGCTGGGTGTACATGAGCACCGGCAGCACGAACGTCTCGGTATCCCAGAACGTGTGCCCGTCGTAGCCGGTCCCGGTCAGGCCCTTGGCCGCGATCGGCCGGAGTTCCGCCCGCGCGCCGGCCTGCAGGATGTGGAACAGCCCGAACCGGACCGCCTGCTGGATCTCGGCGTCGCCCTCCACCTCGACGTCCGCGCCGTCCCAGAACTCATCCAGGTAGGCCCGCTGTTCGGCGAGCAGGCCGTCCCAGCCGACCAGCTGGGCGGCGGCCAGTGCGGCCCCCACCTGGTCGAGCAGGGCGGGCTTGGTCCGCTGGCTGGACCAGCCGTAGCCGACGTACTTGACGATGTGCAGCTGCTCGCCTGGGGCCACCTCGGCCGCTATCGTGCACCTGGCCAGGTCGGGGAAGGACTCGACGTTGCGGGCCATCTTCGCCGGGCCGGTTACCTCGTGCGCCATCCCGGCCGCGATCCGCAGCCCGCTGACCCGGGTCTTGTGCACAAGCAGCCCCCGCATCTGCGGGCCGTCTGCCACCTGATGACCCTCGCTGACCAGCGGGGACTCCAGGATGGCCGCCAGCCGGGGATCGTTGCCCCGCTGCGGCTGCTCCTCGTTGGCGACCAGCTCGGACTGGACCACCATGCGCAGCTTGGCGTCCACCGGCTCGACCGTGTAGCTGATCGCGACGATCGCCCGCTGGGTCAGCGACACCATCCGTACCGAGCTGACCTTGACCCTCGCGCCGGCCGGGGAGGACCAGTCAAGCTCCCTGCTCAGCGTGCCAGCCCGCAGGTCAAGGACGCGCTCGTGCGAGTGCACCGCGCCGTACCTGATGTCGAGCGGCTCGTCGTCGACGAGCAACCGGAGGATCTTGCCGTTGGTGACGTTGATGACCGTCTGCCCGGCGTCGGGGTAGCCGTAGCCTGCCTCGGCGTACGGCAGTGGCCGGGCCTCGTAGACGGAGTTCAGATAGCTGCCGGCCAGGCCGTTCGGGTCGCCCTCGTCGAGGTTGCCGCGCAGCCCGATGTGCCCGTTCGACAGCGCGAAGATCGATTCGCTCTGCGCGAGGAGGTTGAGGTCAAGTTCCTTCTCGCGGAGCGCCCAGGGCTCCGTTCCGTACGCAGCCTGCTTGATCATGGGCCACCTTATCCGTGTGTGAACCGATCCGCTGGCAGCTAAGGCTGCTGCTGCGCTTTGCCGTCCGCGCCCGCGCCAGCGCCCGCGCCTGCGCCCGCGCCTGCGTCGAGCAGCTCGGCGAGGTCCTTGACCACGACGTCCGCGCCGTGCTCGCGCAGCTCGGCCGCCTGGCCGACCCGGTCCACGCCGACCACGAACGCGAAGTGGCCCGCCCGGCCGGACTCGACGCCGGCCAGCGCGTCCTCGAACACCGCCGAGCGGTCCGGCCCGAACCCGAGCTCCCGCCCGGCGGCCAGGTAGGTATCCGGGGCCGGCTTGCCCGGCAGCTTGCGCTCGGCCGCGACAACCCCGTCCATCCGGAAGTCGAACAGGTCCGCGATGCCCGCCGAATCCAGCACCTGCTTGGTGTTCTTGCTCGACGACACGATCGCGGTGGCGATGCCCTTGGCACGGACCGCGCGGATGTAGGTGATCGAGCCCTGGTAGACCTGGACGCCCCCGGCGGCGAGTTTCTGCAGCACCAGGTCGTTCTTCTGGTTGCTCAGCCCGTATATGGTCTGCGTCCCCGGCGGGTCATCCGGCGTGCCCTCGGGCAGCTCGATGCCCCGCGCCTTGAGGAACGACCTGGTTCCGTCCAGCCTCGGCTTGCCGTCCACGTAGGCGTCGTAGTCCGCGACGGAATCGAACGGCACGAACTGCGTCCCGGTGGCCTTGGCGTGCTCGCGCAGGAAGTCGTCGAACGTTTCCTTCCACGCGGCTGCGTGCACCACCGCGGTCTGGGTCACCACGCCGTCCATGTCGAACAGGCAGGCTGCCACCTGATCGGGAAGTCCGAGCATTAGCCCTCCGTCTGAGCGGTCCTCGCCGTCTTGCCGTCCTATGGTCAGGCCGGGAAGTCCGGCTTGTCGTCCGGGACCTCCAGATCGGCTTTGGCCAGTTCCTCGATGTTGACGTCCTTGAAGGTAACCACGCGCACGTTCTTGACGAACCGAGCCGGGCGGTACATGTCCCAGACCCAAGCATCCCGCATCGTGACCTCGAAGAAAACCTCGCCGTTGTCACTTGAGCGAACGTTCAGCTCGACGTCATTCGTTAGATAGAACCGGCGTTCGGTTTCGACCACGTGGGTGAACAGGCCCACCACATCGCGGTACTCGCGATAGAGCTGAAGCTCCATCTCGGCCTCGTACTTCTCAAGGTCTTCCGCGCTCATGAACTCATTCTCCTCTCGATCTCCCCGAATGCACCCGGCTGGCTCGGGCGCATGCCCCCGCCCGCCGCCGCGGAACCGACCGACACAAGGTCCGCGTCCGCGTCCGCGTCCATAGCGTCTGCCAGGTCGGGCGCGTCCGGCGCGTCCAGCGCGTCCAGCGCGTCCGGCGTGTCCGGCAGCTCCGGCGCGTCGGCCGGGTCCGGAACCTCCACCGATGTCCCCGGCGCCGCCGCCCGCATCACGTTCACGAACGAATACCGGTGCGCCGGGCACGGCCCGTGCTCCGCCAGCGCACGCACATGATCATCGGTGTTGTATCCCTTATGCCGGTCGAACCCGTATAGGGGATAACGTTCATGCAGGTCCCGCATCATCCGGTCACGGGAGACCTTGGCCAGCACCGAGGCCGCGGCCACCGACGCGGTCACCCGGTCGCCCTTCCAGACCGCCAGCGCGGGCACGCCGAGGCCGCGTACCGGGAAGCCGTCAGTCAGCACGTAGCCCGGCTGGCAGCGCAGACCGGCGAACGCGCGCCGCATGCCGGAGACGTTGCACACGTGCAGCCCGGTCGCGTCGATCTGGTCGGCGGCGATGACCACCACGTGCCAGTCGACGGCCAGGCGCAGCACATCGGCGTAGGCTTCCTCCCTGGCCGCCGGGGACAGCAGCTTGGAGTCCGCGAGCCCGGGCATCTTGCGGATGCTGGCCGGGTCGAGGACCACGGCCGCCACCACGAGCGGCCCGGCGCAGGCGCCCCGTCCCGCCTCGTCGATGCCGGCCACCGGGGAGAACCCGGCACGCGCGAGCACGGTCTCGTACGCGCCGAGCCCCGCATCGCGGCGCGGCGTATAACCCGGATGCCGGGGAAAGCAAGGCCGGAGGCCGGCCACGGCAGGGGGGGTCATAACACTCCGCAGAGTACGCCAGTTCTCGCGGTCACGCCGGGCCGCGCCGGGGGCCGGGATCGGAGGGATCGCGGCCGGGTCCCCGTTCGCGGCCGGGGTTACGGCCTCGTTTGCGGCCGGGGTTGCGGCCTCGTTCGCGGCCTCGTTCGCGGTCGGCCTCGCGGCGGCGGCCGATCCGTACCCGGACCCGGCGCTGCAGCCAGGTGAGCGGGAGCGCCCCGGCGAAGCCGAGCGACAGCGGGAGGGCCGGGCCTGAGGGCTGGAGCCGCGCCGACAGCAGGGCCGCGGTCTCCGCCGCGCCATTACCGGCGCCGGCACCCGAGCCGGCGGCGGAGGCGTTCAGCTTCGGCTGCTCGAAGGTGGCGGGAATCGGCAGTATCCGCCACCTGCTGATCGGCCAGATGATGACGAAGGCCCGGCCGACCACCGCGCTCTCCGGGATCGTCCCGCCGCCAGGATCGCCCATGTGGTCACGGGAATCGTCGGAGACGAGCCGATGGTCGCCCATGACCCAGAGCCGACCCGGCGGCACGACGATGTTGAACCTCTGCTCCGAGGGCGAGTCGCCGGGATACAGGTAGGAGCCCTCGGTCAGCGGAACGCCGTTGACCGTGACCCGGCCCTGCGCGTCGCAGCAGGCCACGTGGTCTCCCGGCAGCCCGATGACCCGCTTGATGAGGATGTCGCCCGGGTGCCCGAAGCCGAACATGCTGGCAAAGCCGTTTCCGAACTGCTGGAAGATATTGCCGTTCGTCGGTATCGGACCCGGATCCCATGAACCGTCGCCGTTGAAGACAACGATGTCACCGCGGTGAATGGGACGGGTGTGGTAAACGATCTTGTTGACCAGGACGCGGTCATTGATCTCCAGCGTGTTCTCCATAGACCCCGACGGGATCCAGAAGGCCTGGATGGCGTAGGTCTTGATGACGACCGCGAGCACCAGCGCGATCGCGACCAGGATCGGGAACTCGCGCCAGAACGACCGCTTCTTGCCCTTGCGCTTGGTCTTGGTTCCGGTGCCCGCGGGCCCGGCGTTGGCCGCGGCCGCCTGGTTGGCCTCGGTCGCATTGCCAGCCGACGACGCGCCGGTTTCCGGCTCCGCAGCGGGGCCGTCGGCGGTGCCCGGGTCCTGCGGCGTGGCCTGTGCGGACGCGTCGGCGCCCGACTCGGCGCCCGGCGTCGGGCCGCGCCCGGCGCCGCTCATCCGCGGCCCTTCCGCTCCGGCGTACCGCGGTTCGCCGGGCCGTGGCTCGCGGTTACCGGATCAGGACAGCTCACCCAGACCCACACCCCTCGTCGACCCTTACGTTGTCCGTTTGAGCTTAGCGCCATCGCCTGGCCGCCTGGCCCGGTCGCGGGCGAGCTGTGACAGAACCCGCAGAAAAATCACCGCTAATTCCGAACGGTAATTCACATTTGGTGCAAAAGGGCGGGTGAACTTGCGCTTGGTTAACGACCGCGGCGCGGCCTGGCGGCGGCGCCTGCGGCCGCGCAGCAGGAGCAGGGGCACACCGATAATCCCAGCCCCGACGGTTCCGGCCACCGGGGCGGCGCCTACCACGCTCATCGCCGCGCCGCCGGCGCTCATCGCGGCCCCGCCCACGGTGAGCACGTCGGCGCCCGCCGCGCCCGCGTGCAGCGCTGCCTGCTGGAAGGTGGAGGGAATGGGCAGGTCGGTGAACTGCGACGGCGGCCAGATGATCAAGAACGCGCGGCCGACGACCTCGCTCTCGGGGATCGCTCCGCCGCCAGGATCGCCGGTGTGGTACCTGGAGTCGTCGGAGTCCCCGCGGTGATCGCCCATGACCCACAGGTGCCCAGGCGGCACGGTCACGGTCGCGAACGGGAACGAGGCCGCGTCCCCCGGATACAGGTAGGAGCTCTCGGTCAGCGGAACGCCGTTGACCGTCACCTTCCCGTCCGTGCAGCACGCCACGCGGTCGCCGGGCAGGCCGATCACCCGCTTGATGTAATAGGTCTGGCTGCTCTGCAGGCCGATGTCGGAGAGCACGTCATCCCAGAGCCGCAGCACCGGATCGCTGGACGGCGGCGGCGCGTCGGGCCCCCACGAGTCCTGCCCGCTGAACACCACGATGTCGCCGCGATCGATGCCGCGGAAGCGGTAGATGAGCTTGTTCACCAGGATCCGGTCGCCGACAAGCAGCGTGTTCTCCATCGACGCAGACGGGATCTTGTACACCTGGACGACGTACGCCTTCACCACCAAGGTGAGGACGGCGGCGGCGACGATGATGGTCAGCACTTCGCGCCAGAAGTGCTTCTCCCTCGGACGCTTGGCCGTGGTCTCGGCGTCATCGAAATCCCCGGCGGCCTGGCCGGAGTCCTCGACGGCCTGGTCGGGTTCCGGTACGGCCGGGCCGGGAACCTGGTTACGCGGCCGCGGCCCGGCGGCGTGCCGGCCCCGGCCGGCACGGGACTGCGGCGCGGGCGCCTGGCGGGGCGGCGGGGCGGACGACGAAGCGAGCCTGCCGGGATCGAACGGATCGCCCGTCGCCTGCCCGCCGGGCACTTCAGCTGCCGGTCTGGTCGCGACGCTCCTTGATGCGCGCCGCCTTCCCGCGCAGGTCCCTCAGGTAGTACAGCTTGGCCCGGCGCACCTTGCCGCGGGTGACCGGCTCGATCTTGTCAATGGACGGGCTGTGCACCGGGAAGGTCCGCTCGACGCCCACGCCGTAGCTGACCTTGCGTACGGTGAACGTCTCCCGTGATCCGCTGCCCTGACGTCGGATCACCACGCCCTGGAAAACCTGAATCCGTGAGCGGGTCCCCTCGGTAACCCGGACATGGACCTTCAGTGTGTCCCCTGGCCGGAAGTCCGGGATGTCAGACCGGGTCTGGGCCTGCTCGATTTCGGCGATCGCGGTATGCATGACAGCGGTTTCCTCGGTGGTGGTCGTAGGCGGGCACCCGGCACTTCGGCTCGCGACCGGGATCTGGATACGTCCGCCCAGCCGCATGCCGTGAAAGGGCAGCGCACTTCAGTGTGCCATATCTTCGCGGCTAACCGGAAAGCCGGCCGGTCAGGGACCAGCCTCGGTCACCGGGCGGCCGGCCTCGGCCACAGGGTAGCCGGCCTCAGCCACCGGGCGGTCAGCCGCGGCTGGAGGGCAGCCGGCTTCGGCTGCGGGGTAGCCGGCCTCGGCTGCGGGGTAGCCGGCTTCGGCTGCGGGGTAGCCGGCTTCGGTCAGCACCTGCCGGTCGCGGCGGTCCAGGTCGCGCAGGGCGGCGACGAGGTCGGGCCGGTGCTCGGCGGTCCGGCGCAGGGCCTCGTCGCGGCGCCACCTGCTGATCGCGGCGTGGTTGCCCGACAACAGCACCTCAGGCACCTCGCGTCCACGCCACGCCCGCGGCCTGGTGTAAACCGGCCCCTCGAGCAGCCCGCGCATGGAGCGTGAGGTCTCGGTGTCGCCGCCGAACGAGTCGTCGCCTGCCGAACACGCGTTGCCGAGCACGCCGGGCCGCAGCCGTGCCACGGCCTCGATCACGACCAGGGCCGCCGCCTCGCCGCCCGCCAGCACGTAGTCGCCGACGCTCACCTCGTCCACCGGCATGCGCGTGCGCATCACCTCGACGACCCGGCCGTCGATGCCCTCGTATCGCCCGCAGGCGAACACAAGCCGCTCCCCCGCCGCGTACCGCGCCGCCGCGTCCTGGGTGAAAGGCACCCCGCTCGGCGTCGGCACCACCAGCCTGGCGGCGCCGTCCGGGACGATCTCATCCAGTGCGTCGCCCCAGACGTCCGGCTTCATCACCATCCCGGGTCCGCCGCCGAACGGCACGTCATCGACCGTGTGGTGGACGTCCTTGGCCCAGCGTCGCAGGTCGTGCACGCCGAACTCAAGGTCGCCCCGCGCCGCCGCCTTGCCGATCAGCGAGGTGCCAAGCGGCCCGGCGAAATACTCGGGGAAGATCGTGACGATATCGATGCGAAGTGCCACGCCCGCACCCTCTTTTCCGGGGGCCCTGTCCGCTGCTCTCCTCTTTTCTTTCTTTCTTTATCCGGAACGAGCCGTGGTTTGCGCGTCGGTCCGCTTACTCCTCCGGGGGGGAGCCCCCGGGTATGCGGCTCGACGGCTGAGCCCGTCATTCCTCGGTCTCGGCGGGGTCGAGCAGGCCGCGCGGCGGGTCGATGACGACGACCCCGCCGCGGATGTCGACCTCGGGCACGATCTCCTTCACGAACGGCACAAGGAACTCGCCGGCTGGGTGCCCGGGGCGGCGCACCACGAGCAGGTCCTGGCCATAGTGCAGCACGTCGGTGACCTCGCCGACGGGGTCGCCTGAGGTGGTGCGCACGGACAGCCCGATCAGCTCGTGATCGCGGAACTCGTCCGGGTCCCCGACCTCCGGCAGCTGGCTGGTATCAACGCCGAGCCAGCCGCCGGTCAGTTCCCCGGCCGCGGTCCGGTCGGTGACCCCGGCGAACAACACGAGCAGCTGTCCGGAGTGCCACCGCGCGGAGGCGACAGTCAGTTGCTCGGGGCCCGGGTCCTGGCCGGTCCCCTCGGATCGGGTCCCGTCGGCCGCGCCGCCGCCGGCCGCGGAACGCTCCAGGTCCAGCCGGGATCCGACGGCGAAGCGGAGATCGGGCTCATCGGTCCTGACCCCGATCACGACCTCGCCGCGGATCCCGTGCGGGCGACCTATCCGGCCGACGATGACCCGCATCGATCCTCAGCGCGCCTCGTTGGCGTCCAGCAGGTCGATGCGTATGTAGCGGCTCCCGGCCAGGGCGCCGATCACCGTCCGCAGCGCCTTGGCAGTACGCCCACCCCGGCCGATGACCTTGCCGAGATCGTCGGGATGCACCCGCACCTCAAGGACGCTGCCACGACGCAGCGGCCTGGTGGCCACCTGGACGTCGTCCGGGTACTGGACGATGCCCCTGACGAGGTGCTCAAGGGCCTCCTCGAGCACGTCAGGCTCCGCTGGCCGGCTCGCCTGCCGCGGCCTGCGCGTCCTCGGCCTCCGCGGTCGCGCCTTCGGCCTCGGCGCTGACGTCGGCGGCAGCGGCGGCCTCGGGCTCGGAAGTCCCCGCATCGGCCTCGGCTGCTACGGCCTCCGGCTCAGCGGCCTCAGCCTCGGCGGCCCCAGCCTCCGGCACGGCGGTCTTGGCCTCCGGCGCAGCGGTCTTGGCCTCCGGCGCGGCGGCGCTGGCCTCCGGCGCGGCGGTCTTGGCCTCCGGCGCGGCGGCGCTGGCCTCCGGCTCAGTGGTCTTGACCTCAGGCGCGGCGGTCTTGGCCTCCGGCGCGGCGGCCTTGGCCTCCGGCGCGGCGGTCTTGACCTCAGGCCCGGCGGTCTTGGCCTCCGGCGCGGCGGTCTTGGCCTCCGGCGCGGCGGTCTTGACCTCAGGCCCGGCGGTCTTGGCCTCCGGCGCGGCGGCATCGGCCTCCGGCGCGGCGGCATCGGCCTCCGGCGCGGCGGCATCGGCCTCCGGCGCGGCGGCGCTGGCCTCCGGCTCAGTGGTCTTGACCTGAGACGCGGCGGCGCTGGCCTCCGGCTCGGCGGTCTTGACCTCGGCCGCAGCGGCATCGGCCTCCGGCTCGGCGGTCGCAGCCTCAGGTGCGGCGGCGCTGGCACCGGACGCGGCGGCCTTGGCCTCGGGCTCGGCCTTGGCGGCCTTGGCCTCAGATGCGGTGGCCTTGGTTTCGGTGTCGGCTGCCTTGGCCTTGGCGCGGCCGCCCTTGGCGGCGCCGTCCCCGGCGGCCGGCTGGGCGTCCGAGCTCTTGGCGTCCTTGCCGTCCCTGGCGGGCTTCTGGCCGCTTTCCTTAGTGGCCGTCTGGCTGGCGGGCTTGGCGGCGGCCCTGGCCGACCCCTTGTCGTCCTTGGCCGCCTTGGCCGCCTTGTCGTCCTTGGCCGCCTGGCTCAGGCCGACGGCGGCCGCGAAGCGCTCCTTCTTGTCCGCGCGCGGCGCGGCGGTGCGCAGCGTGCCCTCGGCGCCCGGCTCCCCGGTGAACTTCTGCCAGTCCCCGGTGATCTTGAGCAGGACGCGAACCGGGTCGGTGGGCTGCGCGCCCACGGACAGCCAGTGCTGCACCCGCTCGGAATTGACTTCGATGAGCGAGGGCTCGGCCTTCGGGTGGTACTTGCCGATCTCCTCGATGGCGCGCCCGTCGCGCTTGGTGCGCGAATCCGCGACGACGATCCGGTAGTAGGGCTCCCGGATCTTGCCCAGGCGCTTCAGCTTAATTTTGACAGCCACGGCTGTGGTCTTCTCCCAGCGAACTAGATGCGAGGCGGCGGAACCGCGCCGACCGGGGAACAGCCGACGGGACCGCAATGGAACCAGGCCGGGCGAACGGTGAGAGGGCGTCGCAGGGCCAGGCAGTCAGCATCACATTGTGCCAGACAACCGTCGCTGACTAGTAATCCGTTCCCGGATCCTCGCAAACGAGCACCTGCCGCCGCGCGAGCGCGCTCCTCCCCGTCCCGCGAAACGCCCTGCCGTCCCCTCGCGAGCGCACTCGTCCAGGCACATGGTCGTGACAACGTAATGGCTATCGCGGGTAGGTTGTCACAACCATTGGTACGCGGCGGGACGTGACGGGCTCACTCAGGTCTCACTGGTCTCGAGAGCCTCTACCGCCGCTTCCGGTTGGGGTCGCGCGGGCGGGGCCGTGCCCAGGGCGTTGGGGTCGCGCGGGCGGGGCCGTGCCCAGGGCGTTGGGGTCGCGCGGGCGGGGCCGTGCCCAGGGCGTTGGGGTCGCGCGGGCGGG
>Ga0209169_10002794_pt1 | contig 10402 bp, 11 predicted proteins | sample HubBroMetageWRM4_FD_188346 | JGI IMG/M metagenome (GOLD analysis project Ga0209169, IMG submission 188346) | Warmed soil microbial communities from the Hubbard Brook experimental Forest, New Hampshire - Hubbard Brook CCASE Soil Metagenome WRM 4... | ecosystem: Environmental > Terrestrial > Soil...
AGGCGTCGCTGTCGACATGGGCGACGATGTTGAGCAACTCGCCGCGGCGCACCGGGTAATGCACCACATGGCCGTGCGGGCCCATCCATAGGGCGCCATTCTTCATGTCGATGTCGGCCGGCACGGCGTCTGCCGGCACCATGCCGCGCCAGCAGATACAGCCGGTGAAGCGTGGCTTGTCCGCGCCGAACAGGCTTTCGCGCACCGCCGAATGAATGCCGTCGGCGCCGACGATGACGTCGGCCTCGATCGTGTTGCCGTCGGCAAAGCGCGCCATGGCGGAACGCGCGCCGCCTTCGACGCCAACGCAGCGGGCGCCGAAGCGCAATTCCGTCGTTTTTAGCGCGGCCGCCAAAACCTCCAGCAAGTCGGCGCGGTGCACCGACAAATTCGGCGCGCCGAACTTTTGCCGGAAATCGCCGCGCTTGGTGCGCGAAATGTAGCGGCCACTTTTCCAGCTGCGGATGTTCAAAAAATCGGTTTCCGCGGCGATGCCCTGGACCGCGTCCTCGAGATCGAGCGCACGCAACGCCTTGACCGCGTTGGGCGTGAGATTGAGCCCGGCGCCGATCTCGCTGAGCGTGCCCGACTGCTCGTGCACCACCACCTCGGCGCCGCGCCGCTCCAGCGCCAGCGCTGCGGCAAGCCCGCCGATGCCGCCGCCGATGATGGCGATACGAGGTGGCCGCGGCATGGGGGCATTCTCCGATTGCGAATGAGTGGGCGTGGCGCATTCTACGCAAGCGAATGCGCCGCGGGAACTAACCATCGTTCCCGCAGAACGACATTACATAGCCGCGGCGGATTGATAGTCTACCCGCACAAAGGGAGAGGACGCATGATCGAGCTGTATCATTTCTGGAGTTCCGTCTGCTCCGTGCGCTGCCGCATGGCGCTGGAAGAAAAAGGCGTCAAATGGACCAGTCGGTACATCGACCTTTTCAAGTTCGATCAGCTCAAGCCGGACTATCTCGCCATCAATCCCGACGGCATTGTGCCGACTTTGGTGCATGACGGCGCGCCGGTGCGCGAATCGACCATCATCAACGAATATATCGACGCTGCGTTCGCAGGCCCCGCGCTGGTTCCCGCCCAACCGCTCAAGCAAGCGCGCATGCGCGAGTTCATCCGCAAATGCGAAGACGATTTTGACGCCATCGTCAAGCTCACGATGGTGAAATACATTTTGCCGAAGCTGCGCAATCGTTGGGGTGACGAGGAACTGATCAAGCGCGCGGCGCAGCGGCCGATGCGCTACTATCGGGACATTCACTCTCGGGCCGTGCGCGGCGAGATCACGCCCGCCGAACTCGTCGAGGCGCGCGTCACCATCGAAAAAATTCTCGACCGCCTCGAACGTACGCTCGATCCGGGACCTTGGATCGTCGGTGACGCGGTGACGCTGGCGGATATCGCCATAGCACCGTACGTGTTCCGGCTGTCGGCGCTCGGCAGCGATCAGTTCTGGTCGAAGGAGCGCCGGCCGCGAACCAACGCTTGGTACGCGCGACTGTCGGCACGGCCGTCGTTTCAGACCGCGGTGTCCTGGCCGGACGAAAGCGGCGGCGGCTACGAGGAAGTCGGCCTGCAGGCCAAATTGAGCGCCGACGAGACGGCGGCGTGACGGTCAAGCCGCGTGTGACGGGCTAAAATGGTCGTCACTTTTCTATTGACATAAGTCCCTTCTTCAGTAACAAGTGCCAATCTCGCTCACGTAAGGGACGTCACCGGTGACGGCCGAATGACGGAGCGAGAGCGGTGCCCGCGGGCGGGGCTCGTAACCTCGCTCCCGGGCGGCCCTGGGAAGACGCCCGGCCGGCACTATGACCGGTCTACGGGAAGCCCGTTGGACTGGGACAGGCGGAGACGGATAACGCCCGTTTCTTAGCTGCGTCCCAGGAAGCGCGGCCTGGGGCTGAGCGGTGGCGTTCGTTCGCCTAAGCGAGAGCCGCGGTGGAACGCCGACAGGCGTGCGCGTCCCGCTGGACGCGCGCCGCATCCGAAGGTGCGGCGGTTGGTTCTGCGTCTGTCGGCGTTCTGCCTCCCTCTCTAAGAGGGAAGAAGATGCGAATGCGAATGGCCAAGTGGCGAATAGCGAATAAGGTTTTTCCCCATTCGCCAATCACCATTCGCCACTCGCAATTGACAAAACTCGGGCGCGGAATGCGTCGCGAGAACGAGGGCATCTATCCGCCCTCGCGACTTGACCTTATTGAACGCCGCGGCTTCAATCCGCCGCCAAGAGGAAGCCCCGGAATCTATGGGGAAAAGTGCGATCAGGAGCCCGTCCATGACCTTCCGCATCGCCATCGTGCAGCCGATTGCCCACCGCCCCGGCGACGACGAGTGCAACGTCGCCGACGCCGTGCGCTCGATCGAGCATGCCGCCCATGAGGGCGCCGATTTCGTCTGCTTTCCGGAAACCTATCCCGGCCCGTGGCGCATGCCGGCGAGTTTCGATCCGACCGCGGCCATGGCGGAGGCGGCGGCGACCCACGGCATGCATGTGGTGTTCGGCACCATCGAGCCGATCGATCGGAAAGCGGCGACCGCCTACAACCTCATCGTTATGGCCTATCCCGACGGCCGCGCCCCGGCACGTTACCGCCGCACCCATCCGAACGGGCCGTGGATCTACACCGGCGGCAAGGATTGGGAATTCCAATACACGCCGGGCAACGATTTTCCGGTGTTCGACACCGCCCATGGCAAAGTCGGGCTCGCCATGTGCAGTGAGGTCTATATGCCGGAAGTGTCGCGGGCGCTGGCGCTGCGCGGCGCCGAATTGATCTTCATGCCGGCGGGCACGGACAAGAACCGGTTGTGGGCGACGTGGCGGACCTTGATCTGGGCGCGCGCCATCGAGAATCTTGCCATCGTGGTGACGACGCAAAATCTGTTCGATCACGGCCAACGCGGCCTTGCCATGGTGGCGACGCCGGAAGAGATCGTGTTCGAGAGCACGGTGGCCGGCATGAGCCTGGTCGATGTCAGCCTCGAGCGCGTGCGCCAACTGCGCGCCGGTCGCGACCAGGTCGGCTCGTCGGCCGGATGCGCGGCGAAGCAAGGCGTGCTCGGCCCGCAATGGCAGCGGCCGGAGCTTTACGACGCGATCTATCCGCGGCCGTTGCGCGAAGCGGCTGAGTGACCGATCCCCGCATCGTGCCCGAATCCCCCGAACTCGGCCCGCGACCGCACCTCGGCTACACGGCGAGCGCCATCGATCGCGCCGCCGACCGCCGCAGTGACGCCGCAGCGCTGGCGAATTTTCTGCAAGACGATCGCGCCGGCGGCTACGTCATCGGCGGCGAGCTCGTGGTGATGAAACAGCGCGGCGAGGCGATCGATCCGCTGTTCTCGCCAGCCGAAGCAGCTGCGTTCGGCAGCGCGCGCGAAACCATCTTCCTCGGCCTGGTGGGAGAGGCGCCGCGCTTCGGCTTCGGCCTCGATCCGGCCGCGATCGAGCCGCTCAAGGCGCGCAACGATCTGAAAATCACCGACCTGCGCACCATCGCGGTGCAAGGCCTGGTCGATGCCGCGCATCTGCCGCCGCTCGCCGAAGCCAAGGCGCTGATCGGCTGGCATGCGCGCCACCGCTTCTGTCCGAATTGCGGGACGCCGACCGCCGTGGTGCAGGGCGGCTGGCGGCGCGATTGTCCGTCCTGCAAGGCCGAGCATTTCCCGCGCACCGATCCGGTCGTCATCATGCTGGCGATCGCAGGCGAACGCTGCGTGCTCGGCCGTTCGCCGCGGTTTGCGCCGACCATGTGGTCGGCGCTGGCCGGCTTCGCCGAGCCGGGCGAAACGATCGAGGAAGCGGTGCGGCGCGAAGTGCTGGAAGAAACCGGCATCCGCTGCGGCAAGGTCACATATGCCATGTCGCAGCCGTGGCCGTTCCCGAGCTCGCTGATGATCGGCTGCCATGCGCAGGCGCTGTCTGAAACAATCGTCATCGACCGCAGCGAGATCGAGGACGCGCGCTGGTTTTCGCGCGACGAATTGGCGCTGATGCTCGGCCGCCGCCATCCCGACGGCTTGACCACGCCGCCGCCGGTCGCCATCGCCCATCATCTCATTCGCAGCTTCGTCGAGGACGGTTGCCAGGTTCTTGATTAACAGGTGCTTGATTGACATGTCCTCACGTAACCCGCCGCGCATTCTTTGTACCGGCATCATCGTGCTCGACGAGGTGTTTCGCGTCGAGCAGTTCCCGCAGCCCGACGGCAAAGTGCAGGCGACGGGATTTTTCGTCGTCAACGGCGGCTGCGCGGCCAATGCGGCGGTGGCGATCGCCCGCCTCGGCGGCCGCGCCTCGCTTGCCGGCCCGATGGGCGGCCCGGCGGGCGACGACGCCAACGGCGATCGCGTGCTGGCCGCGTTCGCGCGCGAAAAGATCGATTGCACGTTCTGCCAGCGCGTCGACGGATTGGCGACGGCGCTGTCGGCGATCTTCATGGATGCGCGCGGCGACCGCACCATCGTGACCTATCGCGATGAACGCATCGCCACGACGACGCCGGCCGATCCGGACCGGATCGTCGCGGCAGCGGACGCCGTGTTGGCCGACAACCGCTATCCGGCGTTCGTGGAACCGATCTGCGCGGCGGCGCGGCGGCGCAACCTGCCGGTGATCCTCGACGGCGACCGGCCGACCGACGAAGACGACCCGCTGTTTCGTATCGCCACCCACGTGATCTTTTCCTCGGAATGCTTGCGCGCCACCACCGGCGCCGCCGACCTTGCCGCCGGGCTCGATCGCATCGCCCGCAAGACCGACGCCTTCATTGCGGTGAGCAACGGGCCGAACGACATTTTGTTTCGCGAAGGCCGCAAGCTTTGCCAATTGCCGGTGTTCGCCATCGACGCGGTCGATACGCTCGGCGCCGGCGACGCCTTTCACGGCGGCTTTGCGCTGGCGCTGGCCGAGGGCCGCAGCGAGGTCCAGGCCATGCGCTTCGGCGCCGCGGTCGCCGGCATCAAATGCAGCCGGGTCGGTGGCTCGGCCGGGGCACCGACCCGGGCAGAGGTCGAGGCGTTTTTGATGAGATGGCCTTGATTTAGAATAATTTTCTATATATAGACACCTACCATCGTTGATTTGGAAAATTATTCGCCGTCATGGACGCCATAGACCGAAAAATCCTTGCTGTTCTGCAGGAGAACGCCGCGCTGTCGGTTGCCGAGATCGGCTCCCGCGTCGGCCTCTCATCAACACCGTGCTGGAAGCGCATCCAGCGGCTGGAGGCCGAAGGCATCATCCAGAAGCGCGTCGCGCTGGTCGATCAGGACCGCATCGGGCTCGGCGTCACCATCTTCGTCTCGATCGAGACCGGCGACCATTCGCAGGATTGGCTCGATCGCTTCGCCCAGGTGGTCGGCGCCATGCCCGAGGTGATGGAGTTCTACCGCATGGCCGGCGACGTCGATTACATGCTGCGCGTCGTGGTGCCGGACATCGCCGGCTATGACACGTTCTACAAGAAGCTGATCGCCGCGGTGCCGCTGAAGAACGTCACTTCGCGCTTCGCCATGGAAAAGATCAAGTCGACGACGGCGCTGCCGATTCCAGAAATCAGGTGATCAGACATCAGGTATCAAGTATCAAGAATAAGATGAGACAGTCATCTCACCTTGATACCTGATCCTTGATTTCCTGATCCCTGCCTCTCACGATGCCGTGCGCGACACCGAATTCGACTGGCGCGGCCGCATGTAGATCTGATCGCTGAGCGTCAGCGTGCCGGTGACGACGTAGCCGTAGGTCGGATTGTAACTGTACTGCGCCTCGCCGAGCAGCAGATAGGTGTTCGCCACCGCCAGATTGGCCGGGATGTCGACGACGGTACCGACCGTGCGCGCAGTGCCGTTGAGCGTATCGCTCCAGACCACGGTCGCGTTGCCGTTGGCGTCGATGGCAAGCTCCGACACCACCGATTTGAGCTGGGCCGCGGTGTAGGGCGCGATGATGTCGGACGAGGCGTTGAGGATATTGGTCATGTCGGCATTGGTGACGGCGGTGAACTGGCTCGGCAGGTCGGCCAGCGCGCGCGCGGTCAAGGTGACCTTGCGCTGGGTGGCAACCGCCGTCGTGATCTCGACGCAGCCGAGATAGAGCGTCATCATCACCGGCAGCAGCATGGCGAATTCGACGGCGGCCAGCCCGCTGCGCGCCTTGGCAAAGCGCGTGAGACCGCGTGATATGGAACGAGCGCGAGCGATCATGGCGCGTCTCCTCAGGACGATGCGTAGGGTTCGTTTTTGAAGACGGCGGTCGCGGCCAACAGATTGTAGCCGCCGTTCAAGCTGCTCAAGTTGAAGCCGAACAGATCGACATAGACCGGATATTTGTAATACAGGCGCACCACCACGATGTCGCCTGGACCGCCGGGATTGTAGCCGAGGCTCGAACTGTTGAAGGTGCCGTTGCTGACCGGCATGCCCAGCCCCACCGCGGCGAACGACGAATAGGTCTCGACGTCGACGTAAACGCCGCTCTGGCAACTGAACAGGCCGGTGATGACGTTGCAGACCTGTGACTTGAATTGCGCCGCGGTCCAGCCTTGCGTCTGCGCCTGGCCGGTCAGGATCAGCCGCGCCGCCGTGGCCGCCGCGGTCTCGAGCGACTGCCCGGCGAAAAAGATGATCGCGGTTTGCAGGATCGCGAAGATCAGGGCGACGAACGGTGCCGCCAGCAGGCCGAACTCGATGGTGGTCGATGCTCTGTTCTGGAAAACGAAACGGCGCGGCAGCGGCGACCTCAACAGCCGGGCTGCCTGCGCTGAAATTTTTGGTTTCAGCTGCTCGAACATGTCACCCTCACCCAGTGCGGCCCGCGCATCGGCGCGAGCCCACGGCTAAGCATTACCCGGTAGCTATTGGCGATAGGTTGCAGCGAACGCCGCTAACCGGCGACGAGTTTTAAGACCTCGTCAACCCTGGCGCGCGCCGTCAGTGCGGTGCGCCGGCTCCGGCAGCCAGGGACTGGGCGTTGCGGGCCGACATGCGGGCGAGCGTATCGGTGAAGAACTCGGTCTGGTCGCCGAGCGTGACCCGCGCCGCGCATTCCGGCGTACAGCTATAGGTCGAGCGGTTGACGCCGCGATAGACCACGACGATCTTGTCGGTCGGCCCCTGGACTTCGACATTGTGCTCGGTCAGCACCGCGCCGCTCCTGTCCATGATGAGGAAGTTGGTGGCGCCGTAGGATTTGCCGGTGAGGACAGCGAGACCACCAGGCTGGACCGAGAGGTCGGCGATCAGCGGGTTGCCGACCACCACGGTGGTTGCCCGGTCGGGGAGCTTGATGACCCTGGCCTCGTCGAGATGGACGACGATCGTGTCGTCGCCGCGGACCGAAGATGCGGTCGCGGTCAAAAACAGAGCCATCGCCAGCCAGCATAGCGGTCTGAGCGCCGCGAGGCCGCGCAAGCACAACGCCGTCATCGATACTCTCCGAAACGCTACGCGGATTCGACGACTAGAGAACCCGTACTGTGACCAATCCACTTGACTGCAAAATAGTGAATGAAGTGCAAATCGGCCGGCCTTGAATGCCGTGCTGCCGCCGTTTCACTGCGTGAACGGGTGCGCAAGCTGGGCTGGAAACGTCTTGGGAAATTGACGCTCGGCGATGCCGTAATTATCCGGCAACTCGCCGACCGGCATATAGAAGGTGCCGAACAACACATCGAGCACCGGGAAGGTCGCGGCAAAATTCCGCTCGCCGCCGCGCTCCGCCGCGGTGTGGTGCCAGCGGTGGAACACCGGGCCGGCGATGACGTATTTGAACGGTCCCAGCGTCCAATCGAGATTGGCGTGCACGAAGGCGGAATGGGCGATGGTCAAAGGCCCGAGCACCAGGAAGATGTTGGGCGAGATGCCGGCAAGCAGCAAGACGACATCGGCGAACACGCTGCCGAGGAACAGATTGACCGGATGGAAGCGCGCCGCCGAGATCCATTCCAGCTCCTCGGAGGAGTGATGCACGGCGTGGTACTTCCACATTTTCTCGCCGTGGAACCAGCGGTGCGTCCAGTACAGAATGAAATCTTCGCCGGCCAGGAACAGCACCATCTGCACCGTGAGCGGCAGTGCGGCGAGCGGCCCGTGGCCGTTGTCGTAGAAGGCGATCAGGCCGTCGGCCGTGGTGATGCCGAACAACAGCGCGGCGCCGACGATGAGCAGCCCGATGCGCAGGTAACGCGCGATCACCGGGATGAAGAACCAGTAGCAAAGATCGGTGACGATATCGGGCTTCTTCCACCACGGCCGTCCGGGATTGCAGGCCCAGAACGAGGTCAGCACCGTGAAGACCGCGGCCAGCGCCAGCGAGACCGGCACGTTCTTGGTAAACGTTTGGCCAACGCTGTTGAAGAACGCGAGCAGCTCGAGGCCCACGCTGTCGGGGCCCGGTATGCCGTCTGGCGGCAGAAACATGTGTCGATCCTTGCCTGGAGCCCGACGCGCTCAAGCGGCGGCGGCGCTCCAAGTGATATCGGTGCGGCCATTAATACGGCGTGAAAGATAACGGCTGCGGAACGGCGTCACGCGCATGGCGGCGATGTCAGCGGCAAATTGATACAAACTATTCGCCGCGGGCTTACCTGATCGAAACTGTTGTTTGCTATCCATCTGCTCGCGACGACGGCGTTGCGGAACCTGGCGCGCCATGCCGCGTCGACGCAGAAGCTTACGCGCGCGCTGCACCGCAGTGTCGCAATTCGCCCGATCGCAACAGGTTGTTAACTACAATGCGGAACAGGCGATATACCGCGGGTTTCTCCGAACGATTTAACCCCATTGAAATTTCTGGTTGCTAGCGTCGCCGACGATCCAAACGACCGGAAAAAACGGCCGCTGGGTCACGCTCAGACAGCCACGTGTGGACCTTAAGGAGCCAACTCATGAAGACCCTTTTTGCGCGTTTCGTGAAGGACGAGTCGGGCGCCACGGCCATTGAATACGGTCTCATCGCCGCCGGTATCTCGGTCGCGATCATCGCCGTCGTCCAGGGCCTCGGCACCAACCTGAAGAACACCTTCTCCAGCGTTTCGACCGCCCTCAAGTAAGCATCGTCTTTACTCGATTACGAGAGGGCTCCGGTCGCGTGCCGGAGCCTTTTCGCGTTTCCGGTCGTGTTTCTTGCGTTGCCTTTGCTAACCGGCCTTAAACCCGTGAACGGATATTTGGACGCCATGTTGACCGAAGTGATCAGATTGACGCTGTTCCCGGCGATGATGGCCTTCGCCGCGTCCAGCGATCTTTTCACCATGACCATCGCCAACCGGGTGTCGCTGATCCTGGTCGGCGGCTTCGTCCTGCTCGCTTTGCTCACCGGGATGAGCGCTCACGACATGCTGATCCATGCTGGCGTCGCGGCGGCGGTGCTGGTGGTTGCCTTCTTGTGCTTCACCCGCGGCTGGATGGGCGGCGGCGATGCCAAGCTTGCCGCCACGACGGTGTTGTGGCTCGGCGTCGGCCATCTCGCCGACTATCTGATCTATGCCTCGCTGCTCGGCGGGGCGCTGACGTTGTTGCTGATCCAGTATCGCGCCTTGCCGATGCCTAAAATCCTGCTCGGCCGGGAATGGGCCGAACGGCTGCACCGCCCCGATTGCGGCGTGCCCTACGGCATCGCGCTCGCGGTCGCAGCGCTCGCGGTCTATCCGCAGACCGAGTGGATGACGGCGCTCGGCCTGTAAGCTTGCGGCGCCCTGCAAGGCCCGGAGCAACGCAAGATTAACGCGATTTGGATACGCCTCATTAACCATGCCTTGACGTTTAGCTGGTCAAATCCGGCGATGACGGCGCTTTCCGCCGTCACGTGGGAAGTGAAGCGTAATGAAAGCCGCGCGTCTCGTTGTCCTCGGTGTCGCTCTCGCCGCTGGCGGGATCGCGGCCTATTTGGCGAGCAGCCACCACGAGGCGCCGCCGCCGCCTGAGCCGCCGCCACCGCCGCTCGCGACCGTCGAGATTCTGGTCGCTAAGAACGACCTCGGTCGCGGTCAGTTGATCGGCGAAGGCGACATCGGCTGGCAGCTCTGGCCGCAGGCGGCAGCCAATCAGAGTTTCGTGAAAAAGCCCGAACGGCCCGATGCGATGCAACAATTCGTCGGTGCCATCGTGCGCATACCGGTCGCCGCCGGCGAGCCGATCCGCGATCCGGCGGTGGTGTTCGCAAAAGGCTCGGGCTTCCTCGCCGCCGTGTTGACCAAGGGCATGCGCGCGGTGTCGATGGAGATTTCCAGCGAGAACGGCGCCGGCGGTTTCATCCTGCCCGACGATCACGTCGACGTCATCCTGACGCGGCGCGACAAGGCGGCGGAAAAGCTGATCGGCATCGAGAAGATCATCAGCGAAGCGATCCTGCGCAACGTGCGCGTGCTGGCGATCGACCAGTCGG
>Ga0209169_10002795_pt1 | contig 10398 bp, 11 predicted proteins | sample HubBroMetageWRM4_FD_188346 | JGI IMG/M metagenome (GOLD analysis project Ga0209169, IMG submission 188346) | Warmed soil microbial communities from the Hubbard Brook experimental Forest, New Hampshire - Hubbard Brook CCASE Soil Metagenome WRM 4... | ecosystem: Environmental > Terrestrial > Soil...
CCAATGCGAAGCGTTTTGCGGTCAAATCATGTCCCTCAGTGAGTGGCCAGCGCGTTAACGAAGCGTTCATAATACTACTACATTAGACGCGGGGGGCCACTTGCCGGGTTTCAGACGGGATTCAAGCGGGGAGAAAACGTTACATCAGAGGGGCTGGATGTACAGTGACGTCGTAATACAGGATTGAGCCGTCCTGAGCGGGAACCGGTTCGATATGCACTACCTGGAACGTCTGGTCTTTTAGTTCCGCGACGGTGCGCGCCAGGATGTCGTGCGTTTCGCGTTCGAGTTCAGGCGTGGCGCGAGCCGCGCGTTTTTCAGCTGGAAGGACGGTGGCATCGAGTCGATAGGTGTGCGTCTGACTGGCAGAATCTTCGGATTGAAGCTGCACCCTGGAACCAAAGGCGGCGGAAGCTTGGGGCTGGTCGTGGAACCAGTGTGTCGGCGTCAGCAGCACAAACAGGACAATCAGGATCACGGCTAGATCGTAGGGCCAGCTGCCGCGCTCATAGGACCAGAAAATCGTACGGGTCATGGCTCGCCACAAGGTGCGCATATCAGTGAACCGACGAGCCGTCCACCACTTCGCCATCACGCATGTGCAGGACTCGATGCCCGTAGGCGGCGGCTTCAGGATTGTGAGTGATCATGACGATGGTCTGGCCCAGATCCTGATTGAGCTGACGCAGAAGATTCAGGACGGCTTCAGAACTCTTGGTGTCGAGGTTGCCGGTGGGCTCGTCGGCCAGGACGATTTTCGGTTCGCTGACAATGGCGCGAGCGAGCGCCACGCGTTGTTGTTCGCCGCCGGAGAGTTCCGAAGGCTTGTGTTTGAGCCGGCCACTTAAGCCGAGCAGGTCCGCGACGACCTGGAAGCGATGCGGATCGAATCCATTTCCGTGGATGTGCTGGGCCAGGGTGATGTTGTGATACGCGTCGAGCGTGGGAAGCAGATTAAATCGCTGAAAAACAAAGCCGACCTTGTGGCGGCGCAGCAGAGTGCGCGCCGAATCGCTCATGGTTGTGAGGTCGTTGCCATCGAGAAGGACACGACCGGAGGTAGCCTGGGCCAGGCCTCCAATCACGTGCAGCATGGTTGATTTGCCGCAGCCGGAAGGACCCATGATGGAGACGAATTCACCGGGAAAAATATCAATGCTGACGCCGCGCAAGGCAGGAACTTCTACTTTGCCCTGGCGATAGACCTTCCACAGATTTTCAGTCTTGAGTATGGGCTCCAACAGCCGCTCCCCTTCAAGCGTCAGCGAATCCGAGGGTGGAAATATTCTAGTCGCCTTTAGCATATATGCCTAGCGCGGATGCGCGGACGCGAATCGGCCTGAATGCCGGAGACGCACGGGGAAAATGGATTCGAGCTACTCGTAGGCCAAAGCCTCAACTGGATCTTTGCGGCTGGCCATCCAGGCGGGATAGGCGGCGCCGAGCAGACCGCCCACAATGGCAATCAGGCCGGCGCGCAAAACCCAGAGTGCCGTAATCAGGATCGTGAGCGTGGGGAACAGCTTGATGAAGATTGCGCTCATAAGGTAGCTGAGCCCAACGCCGGCCACCGCTCCGCCGATGCATAGAAGCGTCGTCTCGCTGAGAACGATGCGAACGATGTAGCCCTTGGACGCGCCTAGGGATTTGAGGACGCCGATTTCGCGCGTGCGCTCGATGATGGTGGTGTACATCGAAAGAAAGATCACCAGGAAGCCGATGACCACAGCGATTCCGATCATGACGTTGATGAAGGCGGCCAGGCCTGGGAGGTTCGAGGATGTCATCAGCGTCATGAGATCCTTGAGCGGGCGAACCTCATAGCGAGGGAGGAGATCCTTGATTTCATCGGTCACCGCAGGAGTGTTGTCGGTGCGATCACACTTGATGAAAAAGACCGATGCCTTGTCGTGCGACCCGCCAATGTCCTGGAGCGTCGAGAGGAAGACGAAGAGGCGCGCGCCCTTGCCATGCTCGACGATGCCGGCCACGTGAAAATCGTGGCCGAACAGTTGCAGAGTCTGGCCGAGCTTTATTTTTTTTGATTTGGCATAGACGTCGTCCACCAGAATATCGTTCGGCCCCTGCAAATCATGGCCCTCGTGAAAAACGAATCCGCCGGTAACAGCGTGAAAACTCTCCTGGTCGATGCCATAAACGATTTCGATGCCGCTGGTATTGAACTGCGTCAGCACTGGCGCGACCGCCTGCACGTATTCAAGCTGCGCCAGTTTATCGGCGATCGCGATGGGCATGGGCGCGCCGCTAAAGGCCATCAGGTAAGAAGCCTGAGGAGGCTGAACCATAATGTCCGCGCCGACGCCTTCAATGCGTTTGGCCGATTCGGCGAGGAGGCCGCTGGTGAGGCCGACGACGATGATAACGAGCGTGACCTCAACGGCTACGGCTAGCACCGTGATGAAGGTGCGGAGCGGCCGGTGCAGCACATTTTGCACAATCATGTAGCGAATCATAATTTTCGGGGCGCTCAGGCAATCGTGAACGCGCTAGTGTTGCGGCTCCTTGGGACTTTGCCCAGAGTCTTTGTGAGTATCTCCCCCGGGATTTTCGCCGAGATTGACCAAATCCGTGCCGGGCGGCTGCGGCAGAGCGAAGCGGTCTGCAGCAATAGGCTCGTTCACAGTAAGCTTCTTGAGTGTAATCTGCAATTGATAGTCATCACTGGGCCGAGTGACGTTGATCTGCCACGCATACACGGTGGACGCCGTGTTTTGCCAATTTGCGTACGCTACGTCGGAATCCACCTTGCCACTGGAGGCGAAATTCTCAACTCTTGAGATGCGCAGGTCGGTGCGGTCGAACCAGATTTTCCGCGCGATTTCCCAGTTTGCGGCTGGCCGCTGGGAACTTTCTGGCTGACCCGGCATAGCGTTGCCGGCATCGCTCGCGCGGGCTATGGATTGCGGCGCTTGCGCTCTGACCACCGTCAGTATGTAGAATCGCGAAGCGCCTTCGCTGGCCTCTTCGAACAATACGGGCGTTTGATCGGTGATCGCGGGCCAGAAGAGCGCATCCACCAGGTGTTGCGGCCTAAGATTTTCGATGGGCTTCTCGGCGCGCCGCTCCAGGTTGGCTGGCCCGACGATAAATTTATTCTTTGACGGGATGTAGATGCTGAAAGTCGAGCCGTCACTGACCATGTCAAAAATATTCTTGCTGACTACCGGGGCCTGGCCGATGACACGGATGCTGGCGGGCCTGGCTGCTAGTATGAAACCGTTCACTTCGTGGTATTGCTCGATGACACCGGAATACGCAGAGCCCGCCGTCAGTTTCATGCTCACGCCGGCGTTGAGAGACTGGATCGCTTGCGCCTGGCGGTTGTAGCTATCAATGAGCTGTTCTTTGGTCGCGGTCTGCAGCGCGGCAGGCGCTTGCGACGGTTTCACGACGGTTTTTTGACTGACGGCGCAACCGACGGCAGAGGCGAGCACCGCTGCCGATGATGCCATCCAGAGGATGCGTCGAATGCTGAATTTGAGCCGGGCGATGAACACAAAGTATGCAATCTAACAGCGGCCTACATGGCTGTCAACGAAACAGGCCTGCCCTGCCGAGGCGCCGTCGCAGGCGGCCTGGCGGGCAAGGTGCTAGAATTGCGGGTTTGCGCGGGGAGCCGTAATGTTCCAAAAGGTCCTGATTGCCAATCGCGGCGAGATTGCCGTGCGCATTGCGCGGGCGTGCCGCGAGTTGGGTGTCCGCGCCGTCGCGGTGTTTAGCGACGCGGATCGCGCCTCACTACACGTGCGACGAGCGGACGAGGCCTACCCGATTGGACCGGCGCCCTCGCGCGAAAGCTATTTGGTGATTGAAAAGATTCTCGGCGTCGCGCGTTACGCGGGATGCGATGCGATTCATCCCGGTTACGGTTTCCTGGCGGAAAATCCCGCGCTCGCTCGCGCCTGTGTGGACGCTGGCATCACTTTCATTGGACCATCGGCCGCCGCGATGGAGCAGCTGGGATCGAAGACCGCGGCGCGGCAAATTGCGCGAGACGTGGGAACGCCCACCGTGCCCGGCACTTTGAATCCGATCAAGACCGTGGACGAGGCGGTGGAAATCGCGCGGGATATTGGTTTCCCGGTGATTTTGAAAGCGGTCGCGGGCGGCGGCGGTAAGGGGATGCGCAGTGTCGCGAGCCAGAGCGAACTCGACTCTGCATGGCGGGATGCGACATCGGAAGCACAGAACGCATTCGGCGACGCGCGAGTATACCTGGAAAAATATCTGCAGCGCCCCCGGCACATCGAAATTCAAGTGCTGGCGGATCATCATGGACATTTTGTTTATCTGGGCGAGCGGGAATGCTCCGTGCAGCGACGGCACCAGAAGGTGATTGAGGAGGCGCCGTCACCGATCATGACGCCCGAGCTGCGGAAAGCGATGGGCGAAGCGGCGGTGAAACTGGCGCGCGCGGGAAATTATACGAACGCGGGCACCGTGGAATTTCTGGTGGACGCGCAGCGGAATTTTTATTTTCTGGAAATGAATACGCGGCTGCAGGTGGAGCACCCCGTCACGGAAATGGTGACCTCGCTGGATCTGGTGAAGCTGCAACTGCGGATCGCGGCAGGCGAGCCATTGCCGTTTGGCCAACAAGACATTGAACTGCGGGGGCATGCCCTCGAGTGCCGCATCTACGCCGAAGACCCGGACAATAATTTCTTTCCGTCGCCGGGAAAAATCACTGATTGTGGGGTTCCGGCGGGTCCTGGGATTCGGCTGGATGAGGGGATTTACGCGGGCTGGACGGTGCCGAACGAGTATGACCCGATGCTGGGGAAACTGATTGCGTGGGGCGCCGATCGCGAGGAAGCACTGGCGCGGATGGGTCGGGCGCTGGCCGAGTATCGCGCGAGCGGGATTAAAACCAACGTCTCGCTTTTCCGGCGCATTCTGGCGAGCAGCGATTTCCAGACAGGCGCGATTTACACGCGCTGGCTGGATGATTTCCTGAGCGCCGCGCCCGTAACGGAAATCCGCAACGTCGAGGAAGAATCCCAGGCCGAGCAAGCGGCTGCGATCGCGGCATTTCTGTGGCACCTGTCGCAGACGGGCGGCGCGAATGCTTCCCAGACGCGCACGATTGCAGAATCACGCTGGAGAACCGAGGGCCGCCGGGAACAAGTGAATCGCGAGCCACAACCGTAAGGAAAATGCCAAAGGTCGAGCGGAGCTGTTGTGAAACTGCAGATTGAGATCGCGGGGAAAAAGCGCCGGGTGGAACTCGAGCAGGCGGGCGAGCGCGCGATATGGACGATCGATGGACAACGGCTCGAGGCCGATGCAGTCGCGGTGTCGGCTGGGACCTATTCGATCCTTTTAAGCGGAAAATCGTTCGAGGTGCGCGTTGAGCGCCGTGGCGCGGAGCTGCGAGCGATTACCGCCGGCCGGGATGTAAGCGTCGTAATTCAGGACGAACGCGAATGGCGGCGAAATCGTGGTGGCAGCGTCGAAGCGGAAGGCCGTCAGCAGGTATTGGCCCCCATGCCGGGAAAAATCGTGCGGGTTCTGGTAAGCGCGGGCGATGCGGTGCGGACGGGCCAGGGTCTGCTGGTGGTGGAGGCGATGAAGATGCAGAATGAGATTCGCGCACCGAAATCGGGAACGATCGACCGCGTGCGAGTGGTCGAAGGCCAAACTGTGAACGCTGGAGAGGTGGTGGTCATCGTCAGCTGAGCGAATGCTTCCTCGCTAGGCGGCTTTTGCTGGCAAGCCCTGGTCTGGGTGGCATGTGGGGTCAGGGAGAGGAAGCCGGAAAAGGAAAGGATTGCATCCGTTACCCTGTCGGTTCCATCCAGCGTTTGCGAATTTCCGTAGCGATTGCCGGATTATTTCGAGGCGGGAAGCTTCCCTGCGGATTCCAGGATTTGGCGGGCTAGATAATTGGTCACGCGCGAATCGTCGCGCGCTTCGATCATGTACGCCGAGCGTATCAGCTGCTCCTTGCGGTTGCGCAGCATATCGCGGATGGATTGTTGCACCTGCGGATCGGAAAGCTCACGCTGCCCTGCAGGTTCTTTAGCGACGAGCTTGAGAATGCGGTACCCGCCGTTTTTCACACCAATGGGTTGCGTTACGTCGCCGGGCCTCATCCCCAAAACCGTCTTCTTCAACAGTGGGTCGGATTGATTCAATGCCGACTCCGGAACGAAACCGAGATCGCCGCCGGTGGCTGCGGTGGAATCCTCTGAATAATCCATCGCGAGCTGGGAAAAATCTGCGCCGCTTTCCAGCTTTTGTTCAATCAGGCCGATTTTTCGCTTGGCTTCGGGTTCCGAGGTGGCTTTATCGTTCTTGCGGTTGTGGACAGTCGAGTCAGGATGGGGCGTGACGACGATCTGGGCGATGTGAAACTGCAGTTCGGCTACGTTAAATTGCGCGCGATTCTTGTTGTAGAAGTCCAGCACGTCCTGATCGGTGATCGAAATCTTCGCAACGACTTCGCGATTCAGGAGCTTTTGCACGGAAAGCTGGCGACGGATGTCGCCTTTTAAATCATCCACGGTCAGCTCGGAATCCTTCAACTTCTTCTGGAATTCTTCTTCGGTATATGGGCTCTTGGACTCAGTGAATTTGTCTTCTACTTCGGCATCGCTGGCGACAAGATTCAGTTTGTTGGCGCGCTCGAGCAGAATTTCATTGTTCACAAGCTCATCGAGGATATTCAGCTTAAGCGACAGTGCTTCTTCCTGAGAAGGCGCAGGACCTTCGGCGTTAACGCGCGTGCGAAAGTACTTCTCCACCTCGGAGCGCTGGATGTGCTTGCCATTGACGACGGCCCAAACGTCCGGGCCCGGTGGGGGCTCTTTCCTGCAACCGGCCACGCACACACTTCCCAAGACGAGACCGAGAGCCAAGATTCGTCGTGACAAACTGGACTCCTTCCAGGGGAGGGCCGACTTCACGCGGCCTTTTGCACGCGGCCGGAACGAATGCAGGAGGTGCAGACGCGGATATGCTTGCGAGCGCCTTTGACTACAGCCTTGACGCGCCGCAGATTGGGGTTCCAGCGGCGCCGCGTAACGTTATGGGCGTGGCTGATTGCATTGCCATACAGCGGCTTCTTACCGCACATTTCACATGCTAGTGCCATTGTTGCGTCACTCCACAGATCGTAAATTGTCGATTGACTCGCGAACGTATGTTAGCAGAGTCCGCCCATAGCGGGAAGGGTTTTGGTCGGTAGAGCGAAGCAAACGAATCTGTGAGACCACGCCCGCGAGCCCATATAATCGCCTGATTTCTGCGATGTTTTCCCCCACGGAAAGTTCCGGCGGCTTGGTACTTTCGACCCATTGACCGTACACAATCCAAACGGCTACTTTGACCTGGACGATCTGGAAAGGCTCGAAAGCAGCCAAGAGGCAGGGGTGTGTACCGTTTAGACACACAGCCTGCAAATTTATCTCTTGACGGCAACTAAACACTTATAGACTCCGCCGCGTAGTCCCTACTCGGAGGGGTCAATGAGTAAGTGGTTAGTTGTAACGGTTTTGGTCATGTGTGTCTTGGCCAGCGCCGTCGGTCTAAAGGCCATTTCGGTCGCGAGCACGACGGCTCCTGTGCCGCCGACTCCTTGGGCGAGTACGACGGCTCCTGTGCCGCCAACTCCCTGGGCGAGTACGACGGCTCCTGTGCCGCCGACTCCATGGATGAGTACAACGGCCCCGGTGCCACCCACACCCTGGAACTAGTTTCAGGGAACTCCCCATAAAAGGGAGTTGAGTGGTCGAGCACCGGAAACGAAACAGCGATGCTTGGACCACTCGATTACATGATATGGCTTGTAGGTTTCCTCGCGGAGATCGGGGTGGTGGTGTATCTAATCACCCGCAAACAGGCTTTCCGCTATTTCCCCATTAGTTTCTATATGTTGTGCGACGCCCTGGTGACCTGGGGGCAGTATTACTGCGTGCACCATTTTGGCTTTGAATCCACGACCTACGTCTATTTCTACTACTACACCGATAGCTTGCTGAACGTTCTAATGTTCTGGGTAATCATCAAGTTCTACCAGGAGACGTTCGCGGAAATGGGTGTGAGCAAGTACATCCGCGGAGCAGCAGTAATGTTGATACTGCTGACGGCGGTTTTCTCCTATGCGGTGGTACATCAAAATCGGACGCACTTGACGAGTCATTTTGTTGTCGAAATCGGCCAGAACTTCTACTTCGTGGGAGTCGTTCTGACTTACCTGCTTTGGGGCGCGATCTTGAAGCTGCGCGAGACGCGGACTCGGCTGATCCAATTGGTTCTGGCGCTCGGAATCTATTTCAGCGCCGATGCCTGCACGTACGCGCTGCGCAATCTTTTCCCGGGCTTAGAGCCGAACTTTCTGCGCTGGTTTCCGCCTTTGGTGGGGTTGTGGCTGCCGTTGGCGTGGGCCTACACGTTTACCCACATTCATGAAGACGCCCGCCTGGAGCCGGCCCGCTTGATGGTGAGAGCGCGATGATTGCGGCCCTCATCTGCGTGGTTTCGGCGGCGATTTTCCTGCAGTTCTTTGTATCCTACTGCCGTTCGATCCTGGCATCGAGCAGGAATATCGCGCTGTCGGACCGCGTGCGCGAAGTGACTGGCATCGCCGACCAGGAAGTTGGCGCTGATGATTTCAAACGCCTGCTGCAGCTGGTGCGATTGTGCCCGGAGCGCGGCGACGACCAGTCCGAGATTCGCGCCGTAGGAACTTATTACGGCTTGCTTGCAGTGCTGAACCGCGTTTCGCGGCCGGTGGCGCCGAGATTTGCGGGGTGGGTGGAACAGGAGCGCAAGAGTTGTTCGTATTTCGCGGCCGTGGCGCTTGATCGGCGCATTTCCTACAGCCGCGACCTTTTCACTCAACAAATCACCGACCGGCTCTAAGTCTCCAGGTCGCAGCGCCGCCATCCTGCTTGCCACCCCGCCGCGCTCGACCCCTTACCATCACACTGTTAACATAGGCGTATCCTGGTCCCGATATCTTGAGGGAATCGGCCTGTGCGAGTCTGGCTGGAACAATCCGTATTGACGAACATTCAAACGTCACGAATGCTGACGGCTGGAAATCGTGTGGGCGTAGCGGTATCGGGGGGCGCCGATTCGGTCGCGCTCTTGCGGCTGCTCGATCGGTTGCGCGACCAGCTGGGCGTCACGCTAACGGTTGTGCATTTCAATCACGATCTGCGCGGCGCTGAATCGGAAGGCGACGCAGCTTTCGTCGCGGCGTTGGCGGGGGCCCTGAAATTGGAATTGGTGGCGGCGCGTGAGGATGTGGGGGCAGAAGCCGCGCGGGAGCGGTGGAACCTGGAAGACGCGGGGCGAAGGTTGCGCTACGCATTCTTCGATCGCGTGATTGCCCAGGGCCATGCGACGCACATCGCCGTGGCGCATACGGCGGACGATCAAGCCGAGACTCTGCTGGCACACCTGATTCGCGGAACCGGGCCGACGGGTCTGGGGGGAATTCATCCCGTCGCTGGCGCGATCGTGCGTCCGCTGCTCGGCGCACGCCGGGAAATTCTGCGGGAGTATTTGCGCGCAAGCGGCCAGAGTTGGCGAGAAGATGCAAGCAATCGGGACGTGCGGCGGACCCGTGCGCGGATTCGCGAGCAACTGCTGCCGGTGCTCGAGCGCGATTTCTCCGGCGCGATTGTGAGCCATCTGAACGAGCTGGCGCGTTTTGCGCGCGAAGAAGGAAATTTCTGGGACGCCCTGGTGGAGGATCGATTCCAAGCTCTTTGCAAGGTTGAGGAAGATGGCATCCGCGTCGCAGTCGATGCCCTGCTGACGCCATTGAAGCTGGAAAGGGCCCATAGCGAGAGTCCCACATCGCCGAAGTACAATGGCTGCGGGCCTTTGCGCATGCTTACGGAACGCTTGGTGCGCCGTCTTTATGAAGGAGTGCGGGGGAGCCGGCGAGAGCTAGGCGCAAGCCACGTGGAGCAAGTGGTTCAGCTCGCGGGCGGTTCCAGCAGCGGCCACCACGTAGAACTTCCTGGCGAAATTATTGTGCGGCGAGATTTTGGCGAACTGATTTTTTCGCGGCGGGATGCGCTCCGGTCGTCCAGAAACAATGGAACTGCGCAACAAGTGAGCGCCTATCGCTATGTCGTAAGCTTGCCGTTGTGCGGGACGGCGACTGTTTCCATTCCGGAACTGGGAAAGTGCTTCCGGCTGAAAGTCATTGACTGGCCTGTGACAGAGAGCGACACTAAGAGGGACGCCAACGCCCTCGATGCAGACCTCCTGCGCTCTCCTTTGATTCTGCGGAATTGGAGGCCTGGCGACGCCTATCGACCGCGGGGCCGGCGCCACGAACGGAAGCTGAAGAGCATGTTCCTGGCGGGGCGTGTTCCGAGCAGCGAGCGCATGGCGTGGCCGGTGCTGGAAAGCGGC
>Ga0209169_10002796_pt1 | contig 10394 bp, 9 predicted proteins | sample HubBroMetageWRM4_FD_188346 | JGI IMG/M metagenome (GOLD analysis project Ga0209169, IMG submission 188346) | Warmed soil microbial communities from the Hubbard Brook experimental Forest, New Hampshire - Hubbard Brook CCASE Soil Metagenome WRM 4... | ecosystem: Environmental > Terrestrial > Soil...
CCGGGATCGTGAGCGATGCTTGCTGCGCGGCCGGGATCGTGAGCGATGCTTGCTGCGCGGCCGGGATCGTGAGCGATGCTTGCTGCGCGGCCGGGAGCGTCGGCGATGCTTGCTGCGCGGCTGGGAGCGTCGGCGATGCTTGCTGCCGGTCCCCGGGCGCCGAGGGCGGCCAGCAGGTCCCGGATCGCCGGCCGGGCCTGCGGCGCCTTGGCCAGGCACGCCTCGATCAGCCCGGCCAGGCTCCTGTCGGCCAGCCCGGCCAGGTCCGGCGGCTCGCTGGCGATCCGGTACATGACCGTGAAGGGCTGGTCCTGGCCGAACGGCGGCGTGCCGGTCGCCGCGAACGCCAGCACGGCGCCGAGCGAGAACAGGTCGCTTAGCGGCCCGGACACCTCGCCGCGGACCTGCTCGGGCGACATGTAGGCGCACGTGCCCACCACCGTGCCCGCCGTGGTGAGCCCGGCCGTCCCGTCCACCGTGCGGGCAACCCCGAAGTCGATGATCCGTGGCCCGTCCGCGGCCAGGATCACGTTGCCCGGCTTGAGGTCCCTGTGCACCAGGCCGCTGGCGTGGATCGCCGCCAGGCCCTCGGCCAGCCCGGCGCCGAGTGCGCGCACTCCCTCCGTGGGCAGCGGGCCGGCCCGGTCGACGTCCTCCTGCAGCGACGGCCCGTCGATGTAGGCAGTGACCATCCACGGCGGGTCGGCCTGCGGGTCCGCGTCGACCACCGAGGCGGTGTGGAACCCGCCGACCCGCCGCGCCGCCTTGATCTCCCTCGCGAACCTCGCCCGGAACTGCGCGGTCTCGGCGTGGAACGGATGGATCAGCTTGACCGCGACCTTGCGCCCGCCCGGCGACACCCCGAGGAACACCTGCCCCATCCCGCCGGTGCCCAGCCTGCCAAGCAGCCGGTACCCGCCCACGCTGGCCGGGTCACCGGGCTTGAGCGAGTCCATAGCACCTCCCCTGTGCCGAGCGGTCAGGTATCGATGTGTGCCGAGCGGTCAGGTATCGATGTTGGGGTTGCCCGCGGGCAACGGGACCAGCCGGGCCGGCGGCCGCGACAACACCACCCCACAGTCGACGCTGAGGTCAGCCCGGACGTGTACAAGCTCGCCTGGAGCGAGCATCCGCCAGCCGTCCTCGCCGTCCAGCCGCTCGGACGCGACCACCACGGACGCCGCCTCCCCGAGCCCGGGCACGTGCACCGACGAGGTCGCGCTGCGGACATGCAGTCCGGCGTCTCCGGCCGCGGCCTGGCCGCCGCCAGTCGGTCGCTCCAGGCCGTGCGGGCCGGCGTTCCCGGCCGCGGCCTGGCCGCCGCCAGTCGGTCCCTCCAGGCCGTGCGGGCCGGGGTTCCCGGCCCCGGCCTGGCCGCCGCCAGTCGGTCGCTACAGGCCGTGCGGGCCGGCCTTTCCGGCTGCCGCCTTGTCGCGTCCCGGCGGGCGCTGCAGGATGTGCAGCGCGTGCTGGTCCGGGTAGCGCAGCGCCCACAGCTCGCCGGGCGCCACCACGACGGTGTTCAGCGAGCTGACCGGCAAGTTGGCGGCGATCCAGCCGGCCGCGGCCGCGATGCCTGCCCCGACGTCGCCGCCGTGTGCGTCGATCTGCTGGGTGATCAGCGCGAAGTACCGCTCCGAGTCGGTATCGCCGAGGACCAGGCCGGCGTAGGAGCCCAGTTGTTCGTCAAGCCGTGGCAGCTCGCCGAACCCGCCATTGTGCGCCATGATGCGGCCGCCCATGGTGAACGGGTGCGTGTTCTGTATCGTCCTGCCGCCCGCGGTCGCCCACCTGACGTGCGCGACGAAGGTCGAGGAGGACGCATCCTTGGCCTCGTGGATGAACTCCTGGTCGGCGAACGCGGGCTCCGGCTGCTTGTCCACCACGGGTTCGCCGGCCGGGTCGAAGAAGCCGATGCCGCTGCCGTCGACGTTGCGGTGGCTCTGCGCCTCCAGCGAGTCCGGCGCGTCCAGCAGCCAGAACGTGGCCCGGACCCGGGCGGTGCCCGAGGTTAGTCCGAACAATCGGCACATGGCGGTCCCTGAGGCTTTGCGGCTGCGGTACTCCACGAGGGTACCGGCGGCGCCGCAGGTGTGACGGCAGCGCGGCCGGGTAGGGTCCCCTAGCCCGCTCTGATCGGCGATGCTGAACCGCAAAACGGGAGGTAAGAGGATGATCAGGCAGGAAACAGAGAACGGCAGCCCGGCGCTCGAGGAGGCCTCAAGGGAACTGCAGGCCGCCCAGCACGACGCCCGGGTGGCCTTCGACTGCATCGCCCTCGGGGAGCTCGACCGGGCGCACACGCACGCCCTGACCGCCCGGGTGGCGACCGACGCCGCGGTGACCGCGCTCGCGGCGGCCCTCGGCCAGCCCGCCGCCGCGCCGGGGGATCACCAGCTAACCTGGCCCGATCCGGGCTAATCCCGCCCGGCCCGAGATCCAGCAGCTCCTCGAAGAACCCGCCGATCTGCTGCGGCGGGTCGGTGAGGTGAACCTCGAGGATCCAGTGGCAGACCTGGCCGTTACGGTCCAGCCTGCGCATCGGCCGGTCGTTGCCCGGGGCGATGTAGGAGAAGATCTCCGCGCCCTTGATCTTCTCGTGCGGGAACTGGCCGACCAGGTGCCCGGCGATCGTGCCGCCGAAGGTCCACCCCGCGGCCTGCGCCAGGCCGACCATGTGCGCGAACAGTTGCTCGCCGGTAATCTCCGGGCTGCCGTCGAAGAACCGCCTGCCTGCCTCGAACACGACAGGCAGCGTGTCCCGCAGCCGGAGCTTGTCCGGGTCGTCGCCGAGCACGTAGGTGCGGCCGAAGTCGGCCTCCCACGCCTCGAAGATCGGCCCGAAGTCGCAGAACACGATGTCGTCCGCCGCGATGACCCGGTCCGGGGGATTCTCCTTGTAGGGCTGCAGGGTGTTCGGCCCGGCGCGGACGATCCGCTTGTGCCAGTACCTGTCCACCCCGAACATGTCGGCGGCCAGGTCGCGGATCGCGTCGCTGGCGCCGATCTCCCTTACTCCGGCCGCGATCAGCCCGCGCGCCTGGATCGCGGCGAACAGCTCTTCGGCCTTGGCCTGCGCGTCGAGCAGCCGGGCGGCGCGGACGGCCTCGTCCTCGATCCCCCCGCCGCGGGGACTGCCGGGTGGCGCAGCGCGCGCCGCCCGCGCCGATCCGTCCATGCCGGGCGTCTCCTAGCCGGCGACGGGGGAGTGTGCGGGGTCGAGCGCCCGCAGCAGGGCCTTCATCCACGGGCCGAGGTCGGCCGGGGTCCTGGCGGAGATGAGGTGGCCGTCGACCACGACGGCCTCGTCCACCCAGTCGGCGCCCGCGTTGACCATGTCGTCGCGGATGGCGGCGACGCTGGTCGCCCGGCGCCCCTTGATGATCTTCGCCGAGATCGGCACCCATCCCGCGTGGCAGATGAAGGCGATCGGCTTCCGCTCGTCGTCGAAGGCGCGCACCAGGTCCAGCACCACCTCCGAGCGGCGCAGCTTGTCCGGCGCGTAGCCGCCAGGTATGACAAGCGCGTCGAAGTCGCCCGCGGCGACCTGGCCGACCGTGGTGTCCACCGGGACCGGCCCGTGCCCCTTCTTGCCCCGCACCGGGTGGTCGTCAAGGCCGGCCACGGTCACCGCGACGCCCTCCTCGGCCAGCCGGTACAGCGGGTACAGCAATTCCATGTCCTCGAAGTCGTCTGCCGCCAGCATGAGGACCCTGCGCTGGGTGAGATCCATGAGACCGACCCTACCCGCGGGGCTTTTCCCCGGCCTTGGCCAGGGCCAGCAGCATGAAGCGCGGGAACCTGGCGCCGGGCGGCAGGATGGTGTCCTGGTCGTGCACGCTGGCCATGGCCGGCAGGTCCGCCAGCCTCGTCACGCTGAGCCCCGCCGCCGCGAACTCCTCGACGTACTCCTCGAGCGTGCGGTGGTAGTAGTAGACCTTGATGCCGGCCGCCCACAGGCCCCGGTAGGGGTCCGCCCCGCCCGAGTCGAAGTAGTTCGCGACGTGCCTGCGGATCACCGCACCGTAGGGGTTGTTCAGCGCCGCGACCAGCCGCCCGCCCGGCTTGAGCACGGCGCCGATGGTGGCGATGAAGCCACGGTAATCGCGCACGTCGTTGAGGACCAGGTAGCTGGCGACCGCGTCGAACGAGGCCGCAAGATCGGGCTGCGGGCGGGACAGGTCGGCCACCAGGTAATCGATCTCCCCGGCCCGCTCCAGCGTGCGAGCCGAGGAGATCAGCCGCGGCGAGATGTCGATGCCGGTGACCCGCGCTCCCCGGGCGGCAAGGAACCTGGCCAGGTACCCGTCGCCGCAGCCCGCGTCCAGGACGCGCTGCCCGCCGACGTCGCCGAGGAACTCAAGCAGCCGCGGCATGATGCCCGTCCGGTCGCCGTCCACCCCGGCGCGGTCACGCTTGGCCGTGTAGATCCGGTACTCGGCCGCGTAGTCGTCGTAGTCACCGGCCGGGTTCACCGTCATCCGCACCCTCCGATCCGGGTCCGCTTCCGCTCACCCTAACGGCCCGCGGCGCCGTGCGGCGATGGCCGCTGTCGGCGCCGACGGGCCGGGACCGGAGTACCACTGCTCGTTCGGCAAATAATTTTGGGTTGATCTTTATGCGTCGCGCTTGCGGAACAGGTAGCCGCCCGCGGCGAGCAGGGCCGCGGCCCAGAGCGCTGTCACGCCGAGCTGCGGCCAGGCCGACCACAGGTGCGGGTTGGCGCTGGGGCCGAAGGTGACCGAGACCACCTGGTTCGCGGCGTCCGGCAGGAACCGCATGATGTCCCAGCGCCAGTCGTTCGGCAGCGCCTGCTCGAGGACCGGGATGATGAACAGCGCGGCGATCGCGATCGCGATCGCGGCGGCGGTGTGCCGCACGAGCGCGCCGATGCCGAACGCGAGGACCGCGACCAGCGTGACGAACAGCGCGCAGCCGATGACCGCGAGGAGCACGGTGGACGGGTGGATCACGTAGCTGCCGGAGAACACCGCCTTGCATCCGGGTGGCAGCCCGCCACCACCGTTCGGGCCCTGCGGGCCCTGGCCCGGGCAGGTCACGTTCGCGTTCAGCGGGACCGTGACGGAGTGGAACAGCGAGGCGCTCACCCCGGTGGACGACATCAGCGCCTGGCCGACGAAGAACGCGACGAACGACGTGATGAGGGAGACGATGAGCGTCAGCGACGTGAGCACGATCGCCTTCGCGGCATAGACCGTGCCGCGCCGGGGCTGCGCGGTCAGCGAGGTGCGGATCATCCCGGTGGAGTACTCGGAGGTGATCGCCATCGCGGCGATCACCGCGATGATCAGCTGGCCGATCTCGAAGAACGCGATCAGCGAGATCTGGGTGGCGTCGAACGCGGCCTTGTTGGCCGGGTTGTGGCTGAAGCTGGCCGCGGTGCCTCCCGTGATCGCCGCGCCGATGCCGATGGAGACGACCAGCAGCGCCGCCAGGGTCCAGTAGGTGGACCGGACCGAGCGGATCTTGGTGAACTCCGAGGCGATCGCGCCCCGCAGCCCGGCCCGTCCGGTGGCCGGCGGAAGTACCGACGGGAGCAGCGTGTTCCGCGTTGCCGTGGTTGTCATCGCTCAGCCCCCGCTTCCGCTGGCCGTTGCCGCCATGGGAACCCCGGCGTGGTACTCCACGCTGCTCGCGGTCAGCTCCATGAACGCCTCCTCGAGCGAAGCGTGCACCATGGTCAGCTCGTGCAGCCTGATGGCCTGCTCAAACGCGATGTCGCCAACCGCCTCCGCGGTCATCCCGCGGACCTCGACGGCGCCGTCGTCGTCGATGGCGGTGATCGCGCCCTGGGCGGTCAGGGCCTTGATCAGGTCGTCCGCCATCGGGGTGCGCACCCGCACGGACGCGCCGGAGGAGCGCGCGATGAAGTCTGCCATGGAGCAGTCGGCGATCAGCTTGCCCCGGCCGATCACGATCAGGTGGTCGGCGGTGGACTCCATCTCCGACATCAGGTGGCTGGAGACGAAGACCGTGCGCCCCTCGGCGGCCAGCGCCTTCATCAGGTTCCTGATCCACAAGATGCCCTCGGGGTCGAGCCCGTTGACCGGCTCGTCGAACATGAGCATCTTGGGATCGCCGAGCAAGGTGGCGGCGATGCCGAGGCGCTGGCTCATGCCGAGCGAGAACCCCTTGGATCGCTTCTTTGCCACCTCCGCGAGCCCGACAAGCTCGAGGACCTCGCCGACCCGGCGCTTGGGCAGGTTGTTGGTCTGCGCCAGGCAGAGCAGGTGATTGTAGGCCGACCGGCCGCCGTGCACCGCCTTCGCGTCGAGCAGCGCGCCCATCTCGCGCATCGGGTATCCCAGGTCGCGGTAGTTGCGGCCGTCCACCGTGACGGTGCCAGCGTCCGGGTAGTCAAGCCCGAGTATGCACCGCATCGTGGTGGTCTTGCCCGCACCGTTCGGACCCAGGAAGCCGGTGACCTTGCCCGGCTCAATGCCGAATGTCAGCCCGTCGACGGCGGTTTTATCGCCGTACCGCTTCGTGAGGCCCCGTACCTCAATCATCAATTTTATCCTCTCCCGTTGACACATACCCAATTCTGGCGTCAGCAGCGGCCGCCCGCGTCGGCCCCGGTGATGATTCGGGGGATACTCCTGTAGGAGGACGGCTGTCGTCCTACAGGGGGACGGCCGTCTTGCTCGGTTTTACTCGGTGGCGCCGGCGTACAGCCCTCGGTCAGGTCAATATCACAGTAAGAGCCGGCCGCCCGGGCACGACATGGGGCTGACCGGCGTTTGATGGGTAGACCTAGGTACACCTGGTGTTCGGGTGTCAGCGTCATTACCGGACCTGGGGCCAACCGGCAGACTGGACGGAAGGGAACACCGGGCACGGGAGGCGAGCGATGAGTGCGGGATTCACCCCGGGCGGCCCGGAGGATTGGTGGGCCCGCCAGGCCCAGAAGGCCCCGGAGCCCCAGCTTCCGTGGCCCTCGGTTCCGTGGCCCCCGCCCCCGGCCTCCTCGGCCCGGCAGTCTCCAACCCCGCGGCTCCCGGTCCCGGAGCCCTCGGCCTGGCAGTCCCAGGTCCCGGCCTCCTCCTCGGCCCCGCAGTTCCCTGCCCCGCAGCCTCCGGTCCCGCCCTCGCAGTCCCCTGCCCAGCGGTCCCCGGCCCCGTCTGCTCCCTCGGCCCCGCAGTCCCCGGCCCCGTCTGCTCCCTCGGCCCCGCAGTCCCCGGCTCCGTGGCCCACCGCCCGGCAGTCTCCTGCCGCGCAGTTCCCTCCCCTGCAGTCCTCGGTCCCGCAGTCCTCGATCCCCTGGTCCGAGCTGTGGTCGTGGCTGGGCGGGCGGCTCGCCGTGGCGGGGCGCGGGCTGGCACTGTTCGGGCTAGCCCTGTTTGGTCTGGTCTTGCTCGGGGCGCTGGCCGCCACCCTGGCCCTGCTCCCGTTCTTGACGGTTAACTTGATCGGCACCGACAAGCGGGGCGATGCGGCCGCCGCGGCCTTCCTCGCGATCGTGGCGTGGCTGACGGTCGGCCCGCTGCTGCTGCTGTGGATGCGCAGCCTGGCGCGGCTGACCCGCAAGCTGGCCGACCGGTGGTGCGGGGTGCCGATCGCCGAGCCGTACCTGCCGCGGCCCTGGGCCGACGGCGGGAAGCATGGCCCGCGCCAGTGGCTCGGCTGGCTGCTTCGTGACCAGGCGACCTGGCGGGACCTGGCCTGGGTGGCCGTGGACGGGCTGCTGGGCTGGCTGCTGGCCCTGCTCCCTGCCGCACTGCTGTTCCTGGGCATCCTCGGGGTGTTTGCGCCATCGTTTGCCTCCGGATCCATCCGTTTCCTGGCCATCGTCGGGGCGGCGGCCGGGCTGTGGGCGTGCCCCTGGCTGCTGCGCGGCTACGGCCATTTCGCCCACTCCATGCTCGCCCCTACCAAGGAGGCCGAGCTCGCGCTCCGGGTCCGCCAGCTGGCCCAGACCCGGACCGAGGCCATCGACACCAGCGCCGCCGAGATCCGCAGGATCGAACGCGACCTGCACGACGGCGCGCAGGCCCGGCTGGTGGCCATGGGCATGACCCTGGACGCCGCGGGGCAGATCATCGACACCAACCCCGACGCCGCGCGGGCGCTGCTATTCGAGGCGCGGGACGCCTCGGTCAAGGCCCTGGCCGAGCTGCGCGACCTGGTGCGCGGCATCCACCCGCCGGTGCTCGCCGACCGCGGCCTGACCGACGCGATCAGGGCCCTGGCGCTGGACAGCCCGATGCGCATCGACGTGGTCAGCGACCTGCACGGCCGAGCGTCGGCGCCGGTCGAGTCGGCCGCCTACTTCGCGGTCAGCGAGCTGCTCGCCAACGTGTCCAAGCACGCCGAGGCGCGCCAGACCTGGATCGACATCAGGCACACCGACGATATGCTGCGGATCGGCGTGACCGACAACGGGCACGGCGGCGCCGACCCGTCCCGAGGCAGCGGGCTGCGCGGGATCGAGCGGCGGCTAGCTTCGTTCGACGGCGTCCTCGCGGTCAGCAGCCCGCCCGGCGGACCGACCGCGGTAACCATGGAGATCCCGTGCGAGTTGTCATTGCCGAAGACCTCTTCCTCCTTAGGGACGGCCTGACCCGGATGCTCCAGGCCCACGGGCTGGAGATCGTCGCGGCCGTCGACAACGGGGCCGACCTGCTGGCCGCAGTGACCGCGGACAAGCCCGACGTGGCCATCGTGGACGTCCGGCTGCCGCCGACCTTCACCGACGAGGGGATCCGGGCCGCGCTCGCCGCCCGGCGGGAGGTGCCGGGCCTGCCGGTTCTTGTCCTGTCCCAGTACGTGGAGCAGCTGTACGCCCGCGAGCTGCTGGCCAGCGGCAGCGGAGGTATCGGGTACCTGCTCAAGGACCGGGTGTTCGACAGCGCGCAGTTCGTCGATGCCGTCCGCCGGGTCGCCGCCGGAGGCACCGCGATGGATCCGGAGGTGATCGCCCGCTTGCTCGCCCGCAATACCGGCGATGGCGCCATAGCCGCGCTGAGCCCGCGCGAACGCGAGGTGCTCTCGCTGATGGCCGAGGGCCGGTCCAACGCCGCCATCGCCCAGCGTCTCGTGATCACCGAACGCGCCGTGGCCAAGCACACCGCGTCCATCTTCCTCAAGCTCGACCTGCAGCCCTCCGACGACGACAACAGGCGGGTGCTCGCCGTTCTGGCGTACCTGGAGGGTTAGCGAGCTGGGTGCGGCGCATAACCGGGCCGAGGCGGGGCAGCAGACCGGGAAATGGCGCACGTGACTCCAGGGGGATGTCCAGTGACCACAGAACCGCAGCCCGTCCCGGCCCCGTCTGCCCCGGCACCGGCCGTGGAGCCTGCGCCGGCCGCGGCCGCGCCGGCCGCGGGGCCTGCGCCGGCCGCGCCGCAGCATCATCAGCTGAAGCGCACCAGGATCAGCGGGCTGTGGGTCGCGATGGGTTTCTTCGCCGTGGTCCTGCTGCTACTGCTGATCTTCATCCTGCAAAACGGCACGACGGTGCAGGTCGCGTACTTCGGTGCCCACGGCCGGCTGCCGCTCGGGGTGGCCATGCTGCTGTCCGCCGTCTGCGGCGTCCTCCTGGTCGTGCTGGCCGGTGCCGCACGCATCAGCCAGCTGCGCACCACCGCCCGCCGCCATCGACGCATCGACGCCCGCCGCGCCTCCGCGCCCGGAACTGCTGCGTCAGGTTCCGCTTCGCCCGGTGCCGCCCCCGTGCCCGGTGCCGGCGCGCCTGGTCCAGGCCCTGGCCCTAGCCTCTGACCCTGGCTGTGTGTGGCGTGGGCGCTGCGCCTGGCCCCGGCCCTAACCTCTGACCCTGGCTGTGTGTGGCGTGGGCGCTGCGCCTGGCCCTGGCCCTAATCTCTGACCCTGGCTGTGTGCGTGGCGCGAGCGCTGCGTCCGGCTCCGGCCCCGGCCGCTGACCGGTCGGCCCGCGTTTCGCCGCGTCCGCTCCCCACTCCTGCCTCCCGCGCGGCACGGGCGATGCGCCGCGCGGCCTCGCGGAGCTGATCGGGCGTGTGCACCGCGTATCCGAGCACGAGCCCGGGTGCCCCGGGCCGCTGCCGGTGCCAGGACAGCGGATGAACCAGCACGCCGGCCCGGTGGATCCGGTCGGCGAGTTCGGTGTCGTCGAGTTGCCCGGTCCGCTCGCCGAACGTGATCAGCAGGTGCAACCCGGCCGCGACACCCCGCACCTGGGCCTCAGGCAGGTGCTCGCGCAGCGCCCCGAGCAGTGCGTCGCGCCGGCTCCGCTGCCGCTTGCGCACCAGGCGGATGTGCCGCTCAAGCTCGCCGCTCGCGATCAGCTGGGCAAGCACAAGCTGGGGCAGCGCGGGACTGCCCAGGTCGCTGGCCCTCTTGGCCGCGACAAGGTCGGCGTGCAGCCGCCGCGGCGGGACCAGCCAGCCCAGCCG
>Ga0209169_10002799_pt1 | contig 10391 bp, 13 predicted proteins | sample HubBroMetageWRM4_FD_188346 | JGI IMG/M metagenome (GOLD analysis project Ga0209169, IMG submission 188346) | Warmed soil microbial communities from the Hubbard Brook experimental Forest, New Hampshire - Hubbard Brook CCASE Soil Metagenome WRM 4... | ecosystem: Environmental > Terrestrial > Soil...
GAGCGCCCCCATCATCTTGATCATGAAGTAAAAGAGGTAGAGCCGCTGTTGGCTGACATGCGGATAGACTTGCGTCCATTGAATAACGCCGGTGACGGCGACCACTGTGACGCCAGTCCATTTGATGTAGGCAAATCGTCGAATCACCTGCGCGAGAAATACCCCACGCTCGGGTTCAGCCAGCACCTGCAAGGAAGGCAAAAGCACCATCCGGGCGTAGAACAAACCTCCCAGAGAGGTGCAAGTGGCGGCAATATGCAGAACCCGATTGATCAGCAGTAGATTCATAGCGCCACAAGAGTGCTAAGCGTGGGCCTCGCGTTTCGCCAGACTTCGACCGCGCAGGAACGTGCTCAAGTAAGTAAGGAACCCGGCGACGGCCCCCAGCACCCAGTAACGTCCCCAGAATTCGGCGGCGAACTCGCGAAACAAGAGGCTGCTCACTGCACCCAGCAGCGAGCCCACAGCAAGGATCAGCAGCAACATCAGCTTCGAGCCCTTCCAGCGATCGGGGGAGAAGTGGCTGGAGCCGGCGGCGAAGACACCACTGAACGCGCCGACCACGAACACATAGACCCCAAGCCCTGGCGATCGAGGCAGGAAGGTGATTAGGTAAGCGAAAGCTCCAAAGGCAAATGGTTCCAGCCAATGCGCGTCGCGGCCGTATCGCGGAGCAATTCCCCGTTCCTTGGCGCTGAGTTCGTTCTCCCGGTCGTCGCGATAGAAGTATGAGAGAAAGGCTCCGACGGCCAATCCGATGTAGACGCCGTTGGCAAGCCACATGAGGGGCCGATCGCGCAGCAGTGGAAAGAACGGCCCTCCAATCCAGATCAGCACGGCGCCGGTTACACCGCCCCACACAGCGCCGAACCATAATCCGCGATCCATGCGTAGAGGAAAGAACGCAGACCGCAAAATCAATACCTGCAAGATGGCCATCACGACCGCGATCGTCAGTAACGGCCAAGGCGGCCCAGAGTAGCCCACTGCGAGCGGTACGATTAGAGAAAAGCTGATCCAACCTACCAGGCTGGTAACAAAACTGGAGGCCCAGGAACTCCGTCTTCCTAACGCGCCAGGCGTCATATTCCGGATTTACTCCCGTAGAAAAGAACCGCGAGATCGATTATGCCCAGATGATAAGCGCCCGGAAGACGTTCGCCAGTATCTGGGTTGATTCGGATCTCGAGCAGATCGGTCGGGCAAGGCGCCCAAGCCCGACTCACGCCCCTACTCTGCGACCGCTTCCTTCTCAATCACAACCTTCAAATGCGCGGTCACATCTTTGTGCAGTTTTACCGGAACGGTGAACTCGCCCAGGGTCTTCAGCGGTTCGTGGAGCTGAATCTGCTTCCGGTCCAGATTGATTCCCTTTTTCACGATGGCGTCCGCAATGTCGCCCGAAGTGACCGAGCCGAACAACTGATCGTGCTCGCCCGCGCGCTTCTGGAATGTAGCCGACAGCCCTTCAAACTGCTTGGCAAGCTCCTCAGCCTGCGACTTCTCTTTGGCCGAGCGCCGCACCGAAGCGGCCTTCATCTGAACGATGACAGCTTTGTTCCCGGCAGTGGCCTCAATCGCCAGCTTCCGCGGCAAGAGAAAATTGCGCCCATACCCTTCGGCAACCTTCACCACGTCGCCGCGCGCTCCCAGCTTGCTTACATCTTCTTTGAGAATGACTTCCATGGTATGACTCCGATTCGAAATTCTTTGCCACGGATTCACACCGATCTCCACGGATAAATCAAAAATATTCTTAAAGCCTTATCCGTTAGAATCCGTGCAGATCCGTGGCTGATTCTTTACGATGCCCGCCCGGCAAACGGCAGCAATGCGATGTTGCGCGCCTGCTTGATGGCCGAGGCCAGCCGGTGCTGATGCGGCGAACACACCCCGGTCAACCGCCGGGGCACGATCTTGCCGCTCTCCGCCACGAACTGCCCGAGCAGGCGGTAATCTTTGTAGTTGATGTCGGCGATCTTTTCGGTGCAGAACTTGCAAACCTTCTTGCGCCGGAAAAACTTGCGCCCACCTTCACGCGGCGACCCGCCGGGCCCGGAACGCCCCCCGCCGCCGAAACGCGGACGGTCTCCCGAAGGCCGGAATTCGCGAGGTCCATCGCCAGCAGGCCGCTCTGGCCGCTCGCTTGGTGCTTTAGTCTCGTCAGTCATAACGCTCCTTAATCAGTGGCCAGTGGTCGGTGACCAGTGGCCAGCAAAACAGATCTCGCCTTCGTGAACTGGTCACTGACCACCGGCCACTGTTCTTAAGCCGTTGCCGGAGTTTCCGCCGCCGGTGCCGCCGGCGCTTCTTCGGCCACAGCCGCGGGTTGCGCGCTCACCTTCTTTTTCGCGTCGCGCAGCTTCTTGATCTTCTCCAACCGCTTCTGCTCTTCATCAATGCGCACAGTGAGGAACTTGATCACTGGCTCCGTGACCCGCAGACGGCGCTCCAGTTCATGCACAACCGAACCCGCGCCTTCGATCGTCAGCAAAATGTAGATGCCTTCGCGGAACTTGCGCACGACATACGCCAGACGGCGCTTGCCCATGCGGTCCACGCTCTTAATCGAACCCGCCGCCCCAGTTACGGTCGACTCCAGGTTCGAAATAAGTTTTTCGAGATCCTCATCCGCCATATCTGGCCGGACAATAAACATCAGCTCATAAGTACGATTCATTGCTGTCTCCAAATCTTTAGAAGGGGCTAGGGATCAGGGGCAGGGGGTCAGAAATGCATCGTGGACCATCCACTCCCCTGAACCCTAGTCCCTGTCTTCCTTCCTGTTAAATCTATTCATCGCCGCCGCCGCACCTTCGGTCAGAATCGCCATCGCCGCTTCAGCGGCAGTATCGAGCATTCCATCCACCACCGCCAGTTCGGCCTTGCGAAACGGCGCCAGCAAATACCGTTCGCCGTCTTCCACCTTGCGTTTCGGGGCCACGCCAATCCGGATGCGCAAGAAATCCTGCGTGCCCAGCGCTCCAATGATCGACTCGATCCCGTTGTGCCCCGCCGAACTCCGCCGCGTGTGAATCCGCAGCGTGCCCAATGGAAAATCCAATTCGTCCTGAATCACAATCAGGTCCGCTTCCGGCTTCGCTTCGTATTCCGCCACCAGCTCCCGGACGGATACGCCGCTCAAATTCATGTAGGTCTCAGGCTTGGCCAGCAGCACCGGCTCATCCCCAACCTGTATCCGCGCTGTCAACGCCCGGCACTGCCTGTTCCTGATCTCAACCCCGCGCTCGCTAGCGATGCGATCCACCGCCAAAAACCCCACGTTATGCGGCGTAAACTGATACTCGATACCAGGATTGCCCAGCCCAACGATCAGTTTCACGCCACCATCCCAAACACTGAGAAAGACCGTTTGGGGACGGGCGCATTCGCCCGTCCACCGAGCCCAGCGAGGCGCGCCGCCACCACGGCGCTATTTCTTTTCCTTTTTCTCAGCCTTCTTCTCGGCCTTCTCCGGCTTCTCAGCAGCAGCCGCCTCGCCCTCTTCTTCGGTCTCCGCCTTACCCTTCTTGATGACTTCGGGCTCAGCCGGTGCCGTTCCAGCTTCCGCTGCCACCGCTTCCGGCGCAGCCACAACCTCTTCCTTCACGCTGGTGACGTGAGCGACGGGCTGGTTTGCATCCGAAAGAAACTTCAGCTTCGGATTGTGCGGCAAATCCGATACGCGCAGTACCTTGCCGAACGTAAGCTCGCTCACATCCACATCGATGTGGCTGGGAATATCCGCCGGCAGGCACTCGATCTCCACTTCGCGCAGGATCTGTTCGAGAATCCCGCCCTCAGTCTTCACGCCCAACGGCACACCCTGCAGCACGATCGGCACGTTGACCCGCAAAGCCTTATCCATGGCGATGCGCTTCAGGTCGATGTGGAGCAGATGCCCTTTGATCGGCTCATACTGCCAATCCACAATCATGGCCTTTGTGCGTTCGCCACCATGCAGCGCGAGATCGAAAATCGTATTGTGCCCGCTGTCAGAGCGCAGAATGCGCAGCACATGCCGCGGATCGACCGTCACCGGCAGCGCATCTTTGCTCGCGCCATAAAGCACACCGGGAATTTTGCCCTCGCTCCGTACGCGCCGGGCCTGGTTCTTGGTTCCAGCCTCCCGCGGTTGCGCTTCGAGAATGTTCTGTTCCAATGTGGTTGCCATAGTTTCGATTCCTTCTAAGAGTGTTCCATCAAATGGCCGCGCCCGAAGCGCCGCCGCTAGATAAACAACTTACTAACTGAAGTCTCTTCGTGATTGGCCTGAATCGCCCGCCCAATCAGTCCTGCAATTGAAAGCACCCGAATCTTCGGCTCCCGCTTAGCTTCTTCATTCAGCGGGATGGTATTCGTGACCACTACTTCCCGAATCACCGACTTCGCAATGTTCTCCACCGCCGGCCCCGACAGCACCGCGTGCGAAGAACAGGCATAAACCTCGGTAGCGCCGTTCTCCATCAAGGCCGCCGCAGTTTTCACCAGCGTCCCCGCTGTATCGATCAGGTCGTCGATGATCAAGCAGGTGCGTCCATGCACATCGCCGATCACGTGCATCACTTCGGCCACGTTCATTTCCACGCGCCGCTTGTCAACGATGGCCAGCGCCGCGTCCACCTTCTTCGCGAAAAACCGCGCCCGCTCCACGCCGCCCGCGTCCGGCGAAACCACCGTCAGGTTCGGCAGGTTCAGTTTCCGGAAGTGATCCACCAGCACCGGAGAAGCGAACAGGTGGTCCACCGGGATATTGAAAAATCCCTGCAACTGCGGCGTATGCAAATCAACGATCAGCGCCCGGTGCGCTCCTGCCGTGGTAAGCAAATCCGCCACCAGCTTCGACGAGATCGGACTGCGCGGCTTGTCTTTTCGGTCCTGCCGCGCGTAGCCAAAATAAGGCATCACCGCCGTAATCCGCCGCGCCGAGGCCCTTTTCAGTGCATCGATCATCAGCAGCAATTCCATCAGGTGCTCATCCACGCTCGTACTGCGGCCATCGGGGTGAACCACCCGGCACGTGGGCTGCATGATGAACACATCGCCCCCGCGAACGTTCTCCTGGATCTGCACATACGCCTCGCCGTCGGCAAAGCGCGTTACCTGCGCCTGGCCGCGCTGCATCCCCAGAAACTGGCAAACCTCGTCAGCCAGCGGCTCGTTCGCCGTCCCGCTGAAAATCTTGAATTTCTCGTCCAGCCGCGCGCGCTGCTTGCGATCCGGCTTTTCCTCGGTTGTGGGTGGGACGTTCTTTTCCATCTTCTCCGCTTTTTCGGTCGGCGTCACCAAAGTAGCCATAAGAAGTTTCTCAGTCCCGTCCTTCAGCCCTGGCTTCAGTTCTTAATGAGAACTGAGAACCGGGAACTGAGAACTGTTTTCTGGCTGGGCCGCTAGGATTCGAACCTAGACAAAGTGCTCCAAAGGCACTTGACCTACCATTAGTCGACGGCCCAGTACCGCAGTTTCAAGTTTCCGGTCTCCAGTTTCAAAGTTCAAAACCGAATCCCGGCATCGGTTGCAGCGTGATGACTCTATTAAACAACCAGAAACTAGGAACTGGAAACAAGAAACTTTCGCCAGTACTGGCTCCGCGTGAGCGTAACCGTCGCCTGCGCCGCCCACCCTTGCCTCCGCAGACTGGTCACCGCCGCGCCCGCCGCCGCTTTCGAAGCAAACAGCCCGTACAACGTTGACCCGGAGCCCGAAAGCGACGCATACTTCGCGCCCGCGCGCTCCAGCGCACTCTTGCCTTGACTCAGCTCGGGACACTCAGGAAAGACGACTTCTTCAAAGTCGTTCTTGATCCCGGCCCGGACAAGCTCGAGAAGCGGATTCTCGGCCCGGCCCCTTCCAAAAGGAGCACCGGAGTAACTCTTGCTCAGCCACGCCGAAAGCTCTCGGCCAAGCTCAACCATTCTATCGGACGCTCCAGCCAGCGTCAATTCTCCACTGCTCGCAGACACCACAGACGCCTGAGATACCGTGGAAGAGCGGCGCTTCAGCGCCGCGTCAACCTCCTGAGAGAGCGTGGGCTTCAGCCCCCGCGACTCTTTAGCCCTAAGCCGATCCCACTCCGCAAACGCCTTCGGAGTCGAAACTCCCACCTCCGGAGTCACCACCACGCAAGCCGTAGCCGCCAAATCGTCCAGCGGATACACCTGCTCTCCGCGCCCCACCCCCAGCACCGTTCCACCCACCAGAAACAGTGGCAGGTCCGAACCCACTGCCGCCGCAATCCGCAACCGCTCCTTCGCCGGCAAAGCCTTCTTCACCACCCTCTCGAGCCCGAGCAAAGAAGCCACGGCGTTCGCCGAGGCGCCGCCCAGCCCGCCCTGCACCGGCAACCGCTTCTCAATCTCGACGACGACATGTCCCTTCGCGTCCAGCGCCCGCATGGCCTGCTCGACGATGCGATAACAGGTATTCGAGTCGTCCTTCGGAACTCTGGGGTCCGCGCACCGAATCTCAATCCCACTGCCTCGCCTCAAGCTCACCCGGATCACATCATGCAACCCGATCGTCTGATACACCGTCAGCAGATCGTGAAATCCATCGCCTCGGAGCGCTCCAATCCGCAGCCCAAGATTGATCTTCGCGAACGCTCGGACGGATATCGTCATCGCCGCATTTAATCACACCGCAAATACGTTGCGATACAATCGTGAGCATTTCGACGGGAAAGCGCACCATGCGTCACTTCGACCCTCTAGGCCTCCTGCCCCTCGCACGCGACCTCGTCCTCCTGCTAGTCGGGGTTGCGGGTGGGGTCCTGGCATGGCTCAGAGCGCGTCACGCACAGTCGTGGCCTTCCACCCAGGGGACGGTCGTAGGCGTCACGTCGCGAGGCATCGGTGGAATCTACAAACCGTGGATCGGCGACTTTTCCTACACCTATATCGTCAACAGTGAATACTTCTCCCGCTTCCATCCCATAAGAGCATCTAGCCGGAAGCGCGCCGACGCTCTCACTCTTGGCTGGAAAGGCCGCATGCTGGTTGTGCGCTATTCACCCTCCAGCCACAAAACCTCGGTCTTGCTCAACTCGGATCAGCCCGGCGGCCAGTTGGGGAACTAGAAAACACCCCCCTACCCGATACACCACCTTGGTAATCTCGACTCCTCAACTCCATAAGCGCAATCTAATGAGGTGTGATTTCGATCACGCCAACTGCCTCCCCACGGCCCTCCCGTTTGGGATAAGTACGACCGCAAACACGAAGCGCTGGCCCGTCTGTGGGGCCCCTGTGAGCGCTGGCCCGCAAGTCGGGCGTAAGGCGTTGCCTGCGGAAAAGCAAGCGGATCGACTTAATTTCAGCCCGCGCTCCACGACGACCGCGGATAGGCGGCGTGTAAGGGCGGGTAAACAGGGGTTTCAATATGCGCTGTCTCATTGCCCGTCTTTCAATGCTGGCGCTCCTTCTTGCGGCTGCAACCTTTGCCGCGGCGCAGGGCGACTACCGAGTGATCTCCGTCACTGACGGAGGAACTATCTCTGGCACCGTCAAATGGTCGGGGCCAGTGCCTCGCCAACTCGATTTCCCAGTCAGCAAGGATCCCCAGATCTGCGACCCGGACGGCAAGAAAACCGTCAGCCTCGAACGTCTGATCATCGGGCCCGACGGCGGAGTAGCCAACACCATCGTTTACCTCAAGGACATCTCCGCCGGCAAAGCACTGGAACTGCCTGAGCAAAGACGTCACCTCGACCAGAAGCAGTGTCGCTACATTCCTCACATTCTGCTCGTGCCCCAGAACGCGTCGCTGCAAATGCAAAGCTCTGACGCTACCCTGCACACCATTCACATGGACGGAGCGGCCACCTTCAACCTGCCGTTCCCTTTCCCCAATCAGCCCGTCTCGCGCACCATGTCCACGCCCGGCCTGATCAATCTTCACTGCAACGGCGGCCACGTCTGGATGAACGCGGAAATGATGGTCGTAAACCATCCCTATTACGCCGTCACCGACGAGAGCGGCAGCTTCGAATTTACCAGCGTCCCGCCCGGCACCTATCAGATCGTTGCCTGGCATGAAGGCTGGGGAATGGCCGGCAAGGAACAGGCCTACGACGTCCTGACCGAGCGCACCGTACAACGGCCCGTCTTCACCGAACCAAAGAGCTGGGGGAAATCGGTAACCGTCACCGCCAATGGATCCAGCACGGTGAACTTCGCGATCGGCAACAAGTAGGATTTAGCTTTTGATTGTGCAGGAAGCCTGGGATCGTGTTGGGCGGACACTCTTGTCCGCCAACCGCCGCCAGCCTATCGAAAGCGGAAAGCCCTCCCCGTTTTCGATCCCCGGGATTCAAGCAGAAACTTAATCCGTGTAAACCGCGCAAATCCGTGGCAAAAGAAGTTCATCCCCGCCGCTTATACAGCACGGCAAACTCAAACCCCGCATTCGCGGGAAACAATTCCGCCACTTTCCTCAATCGCTCGGCCAGCGCCGAAGGCGCCAGCAGCGGATAGTCCCGCTCCCGCAGATCGTGGTAATCCACATCCAGATAAAGCGAAAGCAGGTAAATCGAGATCGAATCAGAGAACGTGGCCTCGAAATACTCATTCTTGAAGCGCTCCGCATCCGGCCCACCCGCCGTAGCCAGCTTCCGCGCTTCAAAGGCATCCAGCGAAGTCTCGCCGCGAGCCCCGGCCTCCACCTGCTTCCATGCCAACTCGCTGAATTCCGCGGAAACTCCGGCAATCTCCACCAGCGCGTGTCCCACGTTGATGTAGAACTCGAACGCCACGGAGAATTTGTCGTCCATCAGCCGCGTCGAGATAAACACGCACTGCGAATCACCCAGATTCAGGTTGCGGTGGCAAACCGCGTTATCGCTGAGCGCCACATCGTATCGGTCCGCAATCAGGATCTCTTCCCCCTGGCTAATGGTCAGCGGCACAAAGTAATAAGCCTTGCGCTTAAGCGCCGCAGCAATCTTCGCAGGCACCGCGGCAATCATGCGCTCAAGGTCAAAGGAGCTGATCGAGACCTCGCCGGCCACGGCATAGCACACCCCATTCGCCGCCTGTGAAACCGGCGTCATCCGCACCACATCCGCGGGGCTCCGCGTAATAACCGTCGCTGCCTGCGACATAATGACTCTTTTATACACTAACGCTCGCGTGCGACTGCTCGTGTGGAGCGGGCACTCCAGCCCGCGGCCTTTGACTTTGCTGGGCTGTCGCACCGATGGTAGCCTGAAAGCATGCCGACCCCGCGCCCGCCTCGCTGGTATGCGATTCCGGTGCGAGTCCTGCTGTTGACGTTCATCGGCACTCTGATCTCGTTCGCCGTCAGCCTGCTCTTGGCCATTATCGGGACCGTCGCCGTGGCGGCTGTACGCCAAGTCCATCCCAACATGACCGTGGCCTACCGCCAAATCGCCTTGCCGGCAGCCGCACTCGCAGCCAGCATCATCTTCGTCCTCGCACTCATCATGGAAATCCGCCACTACCGCCAGTCGAAGACTCTGGCTGCTATCGAGAGGATGGGCTGATTGCCAAATCCACGGCCCCGCATCGCCATCCCCATGCCGCATTCGATCGATCGCGAGTACGCCGAACGCGCCATTCCGCAATACGAGCGCGCCGTCGAGCTGGCAGGAGGCGAACCCGTCCGCATTCCGCTCGACCAGACCTCAGCCGAAGCCATGAAGCTCGAGGTCCTGAAAATAATGGAGAGCTGCGCCGGCGTGCTCCTGCCCGGCAGCAAGGCCGATGTCGATCCCGTAAAGTTTGACGCGCCGCGCTCCCCCCGCACCGCTGCCGACGACCCTCGCCGCGACGCCGTCGATCAGCTTCTTCTGCAAGACGCCTACAACCGGCGCAAGCCCGTCCTCGGCATCTGCTATGGCCTGCAAAGCCTCAATGTCTTCCGCCGAGGATCGCTAATCCAGCACATCCCGGATTTTCTGCCGGAGGATTTGCGCACGAAGGTCAATCATGAAGCGGGGAAAAAGGTTGAAGTCGCGCACACGGTTGAGATTGAGAGCGATTCAAAGCTGGAGGAGATTTTAGGCAGAGGCGGCAAACACATTCCAGTGAACTCCTCGCATCACCAATCGGCCGATGTGATCGGCAGCGGCCTGCACATCGCCGCCCGCTGCCCCGACGACGGCATCATCGAAGCCCTGGAAGGAACCGCGAGTGATCACTTCGTGCTGGCGGTGCAATGGCATCCCGAGCGCTCGGTCGATCAAGACGAGCCTTCCCGCGCCATCTTCCGCGCCCTGATCAAAGCGGCGAACATTGAGCGGCGGGATGCGTAGGCTACTTAGTCCTCGCGCGCGTCTTCTTCCGGGCTTTGTTCGTCCGCGTTTTCTTTGTACGCGGCTTCTTCGGACTGCTGAGCTTCTCCAGCAACACGACCACATGCGCGACCGCCCCGTG
>Ga0209169_10002800_pt1 | contig 10390 bp, 6 predicted proteins | sample HubBroMetageWRM4_FD_188346 | JGI IMG/M metagenome (GOLD analysis project Ga0209169, IMG submission 188346) | Warmed soil microbial communities from the Hubbard Brook experimental Forest, New Hampshire - Hubbard Brook CCASE Soil Metagenome WRM 4... | ecosystem: Environmental > Terrestrial > Soil...
CTGTCTGCGGGGGCCCCGGAACTGAAAGACGTTTGGGGCCCCGTTCGCTCAGGATGACAGTCTCAGTTTTGTATAGGATTTCAGACTCAGGACACTAGAGCATTTTCGATTCACTTGTTGACGTTACGAGATCGAGCAAGGCGGCTCCTTCTTGAGGAAAAAGCCACTTAGCTTCCAGGTTCCAGTGAAGAGCAGAATCGAAAACGCTGTAGACTGAGGGGTGGAATCCTCCAATCAAACGCGCCCGTGCTGGGTTGAGATTTCGACTCAAGCTCTCGAAGACAATTATCGATTTCTGAATTCACTGGCCTCGGGCCTCGCGGAAGTGCTGGCAGTGGTCAAGAGTGACGCTTACGGCCATTCGCTGGCGCTTTGCGCTCCGGCTGCCGTTCGCGCCGGCGCGGGCTGGCTGGGGGTTACCTCCGTCGAAGAGGGTGTTGCCGCCCGCGCACTTTGCGCCGATGCGCGCGTGCTGGTTCTGTGCGGCTGCTTCCACGGAGAGGGCGCAGCGGTGATCGGGCACAGCCTCACTACGGTGGTCTGGGAGCCCTGGCAACTGGACGAATTGGAAGGTGCGGCTCGAGCTGCGGGTATGGGTCCGGCGTCGATCCCGGTTCATCTCGAAATTGACACGGGGATGAGCCGGCAAGGGGTGAGCATCGAAGCTTTGCCGTCGATTCTGGCGCGCTTCAGCGCAGCTTGTCCGCTGCGTCTTGACGGCGTGCTCACTCATCTGTACGCCCCCGACGAGTCTGACGGCTGCGCCACGCAGGACCAGATGGCCGTGCTCGATGAAGCGCTGAAACAAATTGCCGCTGCAAAAGAGGCTGCGCCTGAAATCCATCCGGAGTGGCTGTGCGTGGGCAGTTCGGCGTCTCTGCTCAACGGCCAGGCGGTCACCATCGGGGCGTTGGCAGAGCGATGGGGCATGAAAGCCATGATCCGTCCCGGCCTGGCGCTCTACGGCGTCGCGCCGCAATTCGAGCCTGACGAGCCCGAAGCCGTCTCCGCAGCGAGAGTCAGTCTGAAGCCGGTGCTCAGTTGGAAGACGCGCGTGGTGAGCGTGCGCGCTGTTCCCGCCGGGGCAGTGGTGGGCTACAACGGGACCTTTGTGGCGACCGAGCCGATGCGGCTGGCGCTTCTGGCGGTGGGGTACGCGGACGGGCTCGACCGCCTGCTGGGCAACAGCTTCAGCCTGCTGGTGCGGGGACAGCGCGCGCCGCTGGTGGGCCGCGTCAGCATGGATCTGGCAGTTCTCGACGTGACGGAAATCGACGCGGTGGGGCACGGCGAGGAGGTTGTGATCCTGGGAACGCAGGCGAGCGAAACCATCAGTGCTGCCGAGCATGCGGCGGCTACGGGCACTATTCCGTGGGAGGTGTTTACACGCATCGGCGCGCGGGTGCGGCGGGTTGAAACTTAGGCTATCTCGGCCACGGGTTTCAGGCTGGCGGCGCCTTCGACGGCGGAGATCATGCAGTCGTGACCCATGGCTGCGTTGAGCAGCATGTGGTAAAGGCCGCGCGCGCACCATTCCTGCTGGTAGGCCTTGCGAATGACCGCGGCGCGGCGCTTGTCGAAGGCGGCCAGCAGTTGCTCGGCCTGGTCGGCCTGCTTGGGAAAGGCATTGACGAACCACTCGCGCTTGGCGGCGGCGGTGGCGTAAACGAAAACGTGGAAGCAGCCGGGGTGGTTGGCCAGTGCACAGGCAGCGCCGCGTCCTACGATCACGCAGTTGCCCTCTTTCGCCGCATTCAGAATCTCCTGCTGAATCAGCGCCAGCATGCGCTCCGAATCGAAGACCTGGTCGTCGGAAAGGCCGGCCATGGAGTAGCCGGAGTCGTGCCAGAAGACCTTGCCGTAGCGGTAGTACCAGGGGTCGAGGCGCTCGTCGTATTTCTTGGCCAGCTCGGGCGATACGCCGGCGGCCCGGGCCGCGGCGCAAGGAAGATCTGAATCCAGGAGCCGCCAGCCGAGGTGGGCGGCCAGGTCGTGGGCAAACTCGCCGCCGCGTGAGCCGTACTCGCGTTCCACAGTGATGACTCTGACCGGTGCGCAGACCATGGGAAACTTTCTCCAACGACTGGAGAATACAACGAAACCGGGGTAAAACGGAATAGTGTGGGGTTGCCAGTTCCCGGTTTTTCAGTTGTCAGCGCCCCGCCGGCCGATGCGACATTGTTCGCATTCGCACGCTTATCGCAGCCATCACAGCGAGCCAGGCTTGCTGAACGGTAGGATGGCAGCTGGCTAACGATTGCGGAAAGAGTGCGGAAGGAAGGCCGGGCATGAGCCTGGAAATGAGAGTTGCGGTTCGGATCGTACTGATGCTGGCGGCGTCGCTTGTTGTCATTTTTCTTCCCGCGGGGTCCTGGCGGTATTGGCAGGGATGGGCCTTTCTGCCTGCGTTTTTCCTGCCTGGCCTGCTGATTTTCGTCTACTTCCTGCGCAACGACCGCGCATTGTTGGAGCGCAGGATGCAGACACGAGAGACGGTGACGGAACAGAGGCGGCTGATGCGCGTGTTTGCGCTGATCTTTCTGGCGGCGTTTCTGGTGCCTGGATTCGACCACCGGCTGGGGTGGTCGCGGAGACTGGTGGGCGCAGTGCCGGTATGGGTCACGGCGGTCTCTCTGGCGCTGGTGGCGGGCGGCTTCCTATTCGTCTTCTGGGTACTGAAGGTGAATAGCTACGCCGGACGCACGATCCGCGTGGACGAGGGGCAAACAGTGATTTCGACCGGCCCGTATGCCTGGGTCCGGCATCCCATGTATCTCGGCTCCTCGGTGTTGTCGACCGCTGCGCCGCTGGCCCTTGGTTCGTGGGTTGCGTTGCCGGTGTTTGCGCTGCTGATTCCACTGTTCGCGATACGGCTCCTGAACGAGGAGAAAGTACTGCGCGCACAGTTGCCGGGTTATGCCGGTTACTGCCTGAAGACGCCTTACCATCTGATTCCCTTCCTCTGGTAACGCCCACCGAAGCGGGCTGAAAAACATTTCGGCTCGGATACCTTGACGGTCTACACAACTTTGTTGTAGATAATCATAGTATGGGTAAACCAAACGATCTTGTTCAAGGCACGCTCGACCTGCTCATCCTGAAAACCATCTTCCTTGAACCGAAGCACGGCTGGGCGATTGCCAAGCGCATCCAGCAGGTATCGGGTGAAGTGTTGCAAGTGCAGCAGGGCTCGCTCTATCCGGCGCTTCATCGCCTGGAGCAGCAGGGATGGATCAAGGCCAAGTGGGCGGAGAGCGAAACGGGCCGCCAGGCCAAGTTCTACTCGCTCACCGCCGCAGGGCGCAAGCAGCTTGAGGCGGAAACGGCCAACTGGAATAGGCTCTCGGCGGCCATCGATCTGGTGGTTACCGAAGCCTGAACCGAGCGTAAAGGAGATCGCCATGCGCTGGCTTGCGCGGTTGCGGATGCGGATTCAGATGCTCTTCAGCCGCGGCCGGGCAGAGGCGCGGCTCGACGACGAGTTGCACGACCACCTCGAACGCCAGATCGCTGAGAACCTCGCTGCTGGGATGAGCGCGGAAGAAGCACGTTTCTCCGCGCTCCGTCTCTTCGGCAATCCAGCGCTGCTGCGCGAGCAGGCCCGCGCTGCCTGGAGCTGGGCCTGGCTCGAGCTGTTGCTGCGCGATGTACGCTTTGGCGTGCGCACCCTTGCCCGTACGCCCGGCTTTGCGGCCATCGCGATTCTGGTGATGGCCCTCGGTATCGGCGTGAATACCGCTATCTTCAGCGTGGTCCACCACATTCTCATCGAGCCTCTCCAGTTTTCGCAGCCGCAGCAGCTCTACGCCGTCTGGGCGCGCTCCGATGCGCAAGGCCAGAGCCACATCGCGGCGTCGGGACCGGACTTTCTCGACTATCACGACCAAAGCACTTCGTTCTCCGCCATGGCCGAAATGATTCCGCACTTCACCGTGACGTGGACCGGCGACGGAGAACCCAGGCTGGTCAACTGCGCGGGAATCTCGGATGACTTTTTCGCAATGCTGGGCGTTCACCCGTACATGGGCCGCTTTTACAACGCCGGCGAGTATGCCCGGCTCGAAAGCGGCATGATCGTCGTCTCCTATCGCTTCTGGAAGAACCAGCTCCAGAGCGACCCGCACGTGATCGGGCGCGTGATTCACTTTGAAGACACGGCGGAAACCATCATCGGCGTTGCGCCGCCCATGCCCGATCTGCTTCCCGACACGGATGTTTTTCCAACGCTGACCACGCGCCCCAGTTGGCCCTACATGAAATGGCGCGGCAACAAATTTCTTACTGTGATGGCGCGACTAAAACCAGGAGCGACTGCGGCCTCGGCATCCGAGGACCTGACCGCCATTTTGCGGCGCGCTCCCGGCGAGCCAGCCGATGTCCGCGTCGAACTTGTTCCGCTGAAAGACGACCTGGTGGGCGGAAGCAGGACGCAATTGCGCATCGTCATGGCCGCGACCGCGCTGGTGCTGCTCATTGCCTGCATCAATATCGCGGCGCTGCTGCTGGCCCGCTCTGCCCGCCGCGGCGCGGAGATTGCCCTCCGCGTGAGCCTGGGGGCAGGACCGCGCCGGCTGTCGCAACAATTCATCGCCGAAGGCCTCATTCTGGCCCTCTCCGGCGGTGCGCTCGGCGTCGTGGCGGCGTGGTTCGGGCTGCGCCTCATTGGCCGCCTGCCGGGCCTTTCCCTTCCGCGCATGGAAGGGATCCATCTCGATGGCGTCGTGCTGCTCACAACCGTCGGCGTCGCCATCGCCACAACGCTGCTCTTTGGCTGGGCGCCGCTGCTCGCCTTCTCGCGATCAAATCTTTCCCCGGCACTGCGCAGCGGACGAACGGAGACGGGGCGCTCGCATCGCCGGTCCTTCGCCTGGCTGGTGGTCGCCGAGATTGCCAGCTCGGTGACACTGTCCGTCTGCGCCGGGCTGCTGCTGCGCAGTTTCTGGCGCGTCGAGCACGTCGACCCAGGGTTCCAACCCGAGTCCATGCTCACCACCTATCTGCGGACCAATTACTACTCGCCGGAAGGCCGCCGCTTCTGGCGCGATGTCCTCACCGGCGTCTCCGCACTGCCCGGCGTTCGCTCCGCCGCAGTGGCCGATTGCACTCCCGGCCGCGACGCTGCAACGGCCACGCTGGTCTTTGCCGATCGCGCCAATGACCCGGACCACGCGCCTCCGACGCAAGGTTGCTGGACCAGTGCGGACTTCTTCAAAACCAGCGCAACGCCGTTGCTGCGTGGCCGGTTCTTTTCTGCAAGCGACGACGCCGATTCGCCGCCCGTGGTCATCGTCAATGCGGAAGCCGCGCGTCTCTACTGGCCGGGAGAGAATCCCGTCGGGAAGCGGATCGGCGTCAACTACACCGGCGCGGGCCGGGTAAGCAAAGCCGCGCCCCGCATGCGCGAAATCGTCGGCGTGGTGGGTTCGATCAAGCAGGGAGCACTCGACGCTGCGACCAGGCCGGCCGTCTACATGCCCTATCTGCAGGACGAGACCAGCCACGACATGGCCACGATGAGCCTCTTCGTGCGCAGTTCCGGCGCTGCGCCGGCACTTGCCGACGGCATCCGCGCCAGGATTCACGCAGTCGAGCCCGATCAACCGGTTCTGAGCCTGCAACCGATCACGGACTTGATGGCGGAGTCGCTGGCTCCGCGGCGCTACAGTCTTTCATTGCTGGGTGCATTTGCCGGGCTGGCCGTTCTGCTCTCCGCGCTCGGAATCTACGGAGTGGTCTCCTACACCACGCAGCAGCGCACGCGGGAATTCGGCGTGCGCATTGCTCTGGGAGCATCGCGCGGCTCCGTCATGTCCCAAGTCTTTCGCCAGGGGTTGGTGCTGGCGGCAATCGGCGCGGCCCTCGGCACGGGCGGGGCGCTGTTGGCAACGCAAGCGCTCTCTCGCCTCCTCTTTCAGGTGAGCCCGCTCGATCCGGCCAGCTTCGCGTTTGCCGTCGTGCTGCTCGCCGTCATCGCCAACTGCGCCTGCCTGCTTCCCGCCTGGCGCGCCTCGCGTCTCGACCCCATCAAGGCCTTGAGAACCGAATAGGAAGCCGAAAGGACACCCCATGCGATGGCCGGCAAAGTTGAAGATTCAGGTGGTCACACTGTTCCGGCGCGACAGGGCCGGCGCGCAGTTGGATCGGGAGCTGCGCGACCACCTCGAGCGCCAGATCGAGGAAAATCTCGCCGCCGGAATGAGCGCTGAGGATGCACGATTCGCCGCTCTGCGCAGCTTTGGCAATCCGGCGCTGCTGCGGGAGCAGGCGCGCGCTGCCTGGAGCTGGACGTGGCTTGAGCTGATGCTGCGCGATGTGCGCTATGGCGTGCGCACCCTGGCACGCACGCCCGGCTTTGCGGCCATCGCCATTCTGGTGATGGCGCTGGGGATCGGCGCGAACGTGGCGATGTTCACAATCGTGCGCTCGGTGCTGATGAAGCCGCTTCCCTATCCCGATCCAGATCGGCTGATGATGGTCTACGAGCGCGATGTGGGCGGTCTTCCCGATTCAGAATTCAACGTGGTTGCCGGCGGCATGTTCTCGGCGTGGAAGCAGGAGAACAAGACGTTCGAGGACCTGGCCATCGCCGGCGGTTCCGAATACAATTTGTCCGGCGCGAACGGGCAGCTGCCGGAAAAGCTGCATGGCGTGAACTGCAGTTGGAATCTGCTTAACTTGCTGGGCGTGAAACCTGCGCTGGGCCGCAACTTCACGGCGGAGGACGACCGCCTGGCGGCCGACGGAACCGTGCTTATAACCTGGGGGTTATGGAAGCGGCGTCTCGGCGGCGATCCGGCCATTCTTAACCACATTATCCACATCAATACGCGCGCCTACACCGTCATCGGCGTGCTGCCGGCGTGGTTCGTCTATCCCGAAGACCCCTCGGTGCAGTTGCTGACGGCGATTTACCACGACAAGCCGGCGGAGAGAATGGCGTCGTTTGGGAACCACCAGTTCGAGGTGATCGGGCGGCTGCGTCCCGGCGTGACGGCGGACCAGGCGAGTGCGGACCTGGCCGTAATTGCGCGCCGCGTGCACGATGCGCACCTCGACATGCCGATCATTGGCAAGTCGGCGGTTGCGCGGCCGCTGCTCGAAGACATGGTGGTGGATGCGCGCAGGCCGCTTTATGTGCTGTTCGCCGCTACGCTGTGCGTGCTGCTGATTGCCTGCCTCAACGTGGCCAACCTGCTGGTGGCGCGCGGTACGGCGCGGCGGAGGGAGCAGGCGATCCGCATGGCGCTGGGCGGCGGACGTCTGCGCCTGCTGCGCGAGCACCTGATGGAGAGCGTGCTGCTCTCGGCAGCCGGCGGCGCGGCAGGAATGGCACTCGCGTGGGCCGCAATCGGCTGGCTGGTGCATACGCGTGCGGACTTGAGCCGCGCCGACGCTATCCACATCGACGGCGTGGTGGTGGCATTCACGGCAGGGATCATTGTGCTGTGCGCGCTCTTCGCCGGGGTGGTCGGCTCGATGGCTTCCAGAGACGATCGCGTGCTTGCGACGTTGCAGGAATCCTCGCGCGGCGCAAGCGCGGGGCAGGGCCGCGTGCGGCTGCGCAAGGCGCTGCTGGCGCTCGAAGTGGGCTTGACGGTGGTGCTGCTGGTGGGCGCGGGGCTGCTGCTCAAGAGCTATGAGCGGCTGCGCTCGTCGGACATGGGGTGCGTTACGCATAACGTGCTCACCATGCGCATCAGCCTGTTCGGCGGACGCTATAACGACCGCGCAACGAAGGTGAATTTCTTCACCGAACTGCTCTCACGGATTCGCGCGCTGCCGGGCGTGGAGGGGGCGGGCATTGTGCAGGCGGTTCCGGGGCAGGGCTATTGGGGAGATGGACCTTTCACGATTGTCGAGCATCCGCCGCTGCCCGCGGGAGAGACGCAGCTGGCCGTTTACCGCTGGGCTGATCCGGGGTATTTCGCGGCGCTTGGGATTCCAATCCTGCGCGGGCGCAGCTTCGATGCCGGGAAGCGTCTGGATGGCGCGGATGAAGTGGTGATCAGCCGATCTTTCGCCGAGCAGCATTTTCCCGGCGAAGATCCCATCGGCAAGCATCTTCGCGTGGACGACCGGGTGCGGACGATCGTGGGCGTGGTGGGCGATACGCGCTATGTTCCCTCGGAAGACCCGGTTCCGACGGACTACCTGCCGCTGAACACGGGATTTCCGAACTATGGAACGCTGGTGATCCGGTCTGGGCGCGATGTAGATCAGCTGGCGCTGCCGGTCGAGAAGATTGTGCAATCGATGGACCGCGATCTGCCTGTGTCTGACGTGATGACGATGGATCAGTTGCTGGGCAAGTCGACGGTCGACGTGAGTTTCGACGCGACGCTGCTGGCGGTGTTTGCGGGGGTGTCATTGCTGCTGGCCGCGGTTCGGCTCTTTGGCGTGCTCTCTTACATCGTGGCGCAGCGCACGAGCGAGATCGGCATTCGCATTGCTCTCGGCGCGCGGCGCGAACAGGTGATGCGCAGGGTGTTGCTGGATGGATTGCGGCCGGCTTTGCTTGGGCTTCTGCTTGGCCTGGCCGGCAGTGTGGGTGCGGCGAAGGAGATTGCTTCGATGCTTTATGGAACGGAGCCGCTCGATGCGGCGGTCTTCGCGGCCGTCAGCGGGGCGCTGCTGCTGGTGGCTGCGACGGCTTGTGCCGTCCCCGCCTGGCGCGCGTCGCGGCTCGACCCGGTGCGGGCGCTGCGGACGGAGTGAAGTGAATTGGGATGACAGATTGCAGATGACAGGTTGCAAAAGACAGTGAACAGCCCTCAGTTGTCGGCTCTCGGCGATTCGAAATGAGGGGTTCGCGGTCTCCCACCTTAACCGCGATAGAACTGCGGTGAAGGTGGGGCACACAAATTGGTCTGCGGAGCCTACTGAGTCACCGGCTGCGGCGGCAGGGGCTTCGGCGTCTTCAAGCGCGGCGCCCTGGGCGGTTCCGGCGCGCTCGGTTCTGCAGAGCTATTCGCGGGCGGCGGCGGAGTGGCCGGGAAGGCTGAGCCGCGCTTGATGCGCACGTCGCCGTTGTCGGTGGTCAGCGTGATCCGGTTTGTGCCCGATCCAACCTGAAAGCTGGCCACTTTGTTTTCGTTGTCGCTGGAGGGAATCGGGTAGTCGGAGACGATGTCGCCGTTATGGGTCCGGGCGGTCACCGCGGCCGAGGCGTCCGGAGGCAGCGAGAGCTCGATGTCGCCCTTGCTGTTTTTGGCTTCGACCGCGTAGCTTCCCGCCGGTTCGAGCGAAACGCGGCCGTCGCGGTCTTCGACGTAGGTATCACCGTAGATCTGGCTCAGGTCCACGTCTTTGGAGTGAGTGGTGACGCGCACCTGGCCTTTGGCCTCGGTGACCCGCAGGTCGTCGGAGTTGAGGCTCATGTCACCGGGCAGCGAGGCCACTTGAAGATCGGTTACGGTGGTGTGCAGATGGATTGGACCGCCCACATTTTCAATGTGCACGTCGCCCAGGATTTCGCCGGTCTGGGTGATCTTTCCCTTGATCTGGGAGAGCGTCAGGTCGTTGATGTCGCCGTCGGAAGAGAGGTCGCCCTCGACGTCGTGCGCGGAGAAGTCGTGGTGCCCGTTGGGAAAATGAACGTCGACCGAACCGGCAATCGAATTCAGGTGCACGTCTCCGTGCGAGGTGGTCAGGCCAAGCCCTTCGCCCAGCCCGGCAGCGGTCACGTCGCCATGGCCCGCGTTTACCGATACCTTGGCCGATTTGGGCACCGTCACCGTCAAATTCAACCGCCCGCCGTTGTTGCTCTCCGACTTGACCAGCACAGTATTGCCGCTGACCGTAATGTGCGCAGCCTCGGAGTCGAAGATCTTTCTCGCATCCTTTTCATTGTCGGCGAAGGCGACTTCGTGCGCCTGGACCTGCACACCCGGTCCGTCGCCGGCGGTGATGCTTACGTCGCCGCGGGGGTTTTGAATCTCGATTGAGCCGTTGGCGCCGATGGTCGCGGTCAACGCCTGCTGGTCGAAGTCGTGCTCCGGTCGGCCGAAGGAATTGAAGAAGTCGTCGCTGTCGTGGTCGTCGAACTGGGCGCGGAATGGGCCCCACCAGTTATCCCAGCCAGCGGCGCCAAGGCCGATGACCGCCAGCAGAATGAGGATGCCTACAAAACTGCCGCCGCGACGGACCGGGACTTTGCGCCGCGAGTCAAGAGCCCACTCGGCCAGCAGTGCGATACCCGCACCGATCAAAAGCAGCGGCCACCAGTGCGCATACCAGGTCCAGAACCCGGAGGCCGCGATGCGGCCGGTGAGGATGAGCAGGGCCACGACGCCCACGCCGATAAGAATGATCGGTCCGACAACCGAGGGAGTGCTCGGTGTATAGACGCCGCCGTAGTAGCCTGCCTTGGCGGCGTAGCGCTGGGCTTTAA
>Ga0209169_10002801_pt1 | contig 10388 bp, 7 predicted proteins | sample HubBroMetageWRM4_FD_188346 | JGI IMG/M metagenome (GOLD analysis project Ga0209169, IMG submission 188346) | Warmed soil microbial communities from the Hubbard Brook experimental Forest, New Hampshire - Hubbard Brook CCASE Soil Metagenome WRM 4... | ecosystem: Environmental > Terrestrial > Soil...
GTTCTGCATTTCAGCCAATTCCTTGGCGTCATCTTCCTTGATCTTTTTGGCCTGCAAACGCGCCTTGGAGAGTTCGCCTTCGGTGAGCTTCATCTTGTCGGTGACGACGCTCAACTCGCCGGCGAGCTGCGCATTGGTGTCCTCAGCTTTCGCAAGACGCTGGCTCAGAACATCTTCGCTCTGCTTGGTCTGCTGCTCTTGCGTAGCGAAAGTTTGTTCGAGGCTCTTGGAGTGGTTGGAAGCCGACCAACCTACACCCAGCGCAGCCAGTGAAACGATTGCCAAAACCACCACAATGATGCCCACCCAACGCGGTGCGGCGGCTTCATCAGCCACAACTACGTTTTGCACATCATTCCGATCGTCACTCATACAGTTTCTCCTCCGGGATTCCCTTGCAGGGCTTTGAAAATGCACGCCTCAGGCCAAACCTTGGCGCGCGGGATCTAGCGTGTATTGCTCTGTAAATAAGGGTCTTACGCCAACATAGGAGAGGAATCTGATAAAGCGGATGCACGACAAACAGCGCAAAATTTACGCGCCCGTAACATTTCTTCGTGGTGCGGCAGACACGCTGCGGAAGTTCGGTTTGCAGGTACTAGAAGGTTAACTAGCCTTGGCGCGTAATCGTCATATTGCGAAGTATGGCGATTCTTTCGGAAAGCGGTGGGTGAGTGCTGAACAGGTTTGAAAACATTTCGCGCGCGGTCAGCGGTTGCACGATGCACAGCGCCGAGGTCGAAGGAGGAATGTTCATCGGTATTCGCTGGTTGTAAGCGCCAAGCTTTTCCAGCGCGCTGATCAATCCATTTGCGTGGCCGACCATCTGTACGCCAGAAGCGTCGGCCTGATATTCGCGCTGCCGCGAAATACCCATTTGCAGAATGACAGCACCCAGCGGCGCGAGAAATACCGCGAGCAACGCGGCCAAGCCGCCGCCGCGGCTGCGGTCCCGGCCGCCGAACATTCCGATGCGCGATGCCCACGTGATGGCGCCGGCGAGCGTGGCCGCGATCGAGGACGTAAGAATGTCGTAGTTGCGCACGTGCGACAACTCGTGCGCAATGACGCCTTCGAGTTCGTCGTCGTTCATAAGTTCCATCAAACCTTGCGTGACCGCTACCGACGCGTGATTTGGATTACGCCCGGTGGCGAAAGCATTTGGCGCAGCCTGTGGAATCAGGAACAGCTTCGGCACCGGGAGATTTGCTTTGGCCGCAAGTCGTTCCATGACCGCGTACAGGCGCGGCGATTCTTCCCGGGAGATTGGCACCGCGCCGCTCGATTTCAGCGCGATTTTGTCGGAGAAAAAATAAGCGCCACCATTCATCGCGATGGCGATGATGAGCGCGAAGGTCATTCCACGTTCGCCGCCAAGCGCAGCACCGGCGAGTAACAGGAGCAAAGTCAGGGCCGTGAGAAGAAATGCGGTCTTCAACGTTTTCATCTTCGTTCGCCTTGCCGCAACAACCGCGCGGCCTTTCGTGCGCCCACCATGGTTAGATGATCGGGCGCGGGCGGTGATTCATTTACGCGCCGGCCTTTGCTTTCGACGCTTTCCGTTCAAATTTCATCTCGTCGTTTTTCTTGTCGACGTCGGCGTTCACTTCATCACCTGGTTTGATTTCGCCATCAAGAAGCTTCAACGCGAGCGGGTCCTGAATCAAGCGCTGAATCGCGCGCTTCATTGGGCGCGCACCAAAAGCCGGATCGTATCCTTCACGGAACAAGAGCGCCTTAGCCGCTGACGAAAGATGCAAAGTGATCTTGCGTTCGCCCAGCCGTTTTAACAGGTGCTGCATCTGCAGGTCGATGATGTGCTCGATCTGATCCTTGCCCAGCGGCCGGAATAACACGATATCGTCGATGCGGTTCAGGAATTCGGGACGGAAAATGGCCCGCAGCGCCGCCATGGCTTCTTCCCGCGCTTTTTTCGGATCCTTTTCCATTAAGTCGAAAATCGCAGACGAGCCGACATTCGAGGTCATGATGATTACCGTGTTTCGAAAATCCACGGTGCGGCCCTTGCCGTCGGTCAACCGCCCATCATCCAGCACCTGGAGCAGGACGTTGAACACATCCGGATGTGCTTTCTCGATTTCGTCCAACAGAACCACCGAGTACGGGCGGCGACGAACCGCTTCACTCAGCTGGCCGCCCTCTTCGAAACCGACGTAACCTGGAGGCGCACCAATCATCCGCGCCACCGAATGCTTTTCCATGTACTCGGACATGTCTAAGCGGATGATGGCGCGTTCGTCGTCAAACAAGAATTCTGCGACGGCGCGAGCCAGTTCCGTTTTTCCCACGCCGGTGGGACCCAGGAACAGAAACGAACCAATCGGCCGGTTCGGATCGCTCAGCCCGGAACGGCTGCGGCGAATCGCGTTCGCGACCGCGGCGAGCGCCGCCTCCTGACCGATCACCCGGTCCTGCAGGCGCGTTTCCATGGTAACCAGCTTTTGAATTTCGCCTTCGAGCAAGCGTCCTGCCGGGATGCCGGTCCATTTGCTGACGATCTTGGCGATTTCTTCCTCGCCGACTTCTTCTTTCAGAATCGGATGGTCCTTTTGCAGCGCGGCCAGTTTGTCTTGCGCCGCGTTCAACTCTTTTTCCGCGGCGGAAAGCTTGCCGTAGCGAATTTCCGCCACGCGCGAAAGATCGCCGGCGCGTTCAAAGCGCTGTTCCTCGGACTTTAGGCTGTCGATTTCCTCTTTGATCTTGCGGATGCGACCGATGGCATCTTTTTCAGTTTGCCAGCGACCCTTGAGGGCCGTGGACTGCTCTTTCAGCGTGCCCAATTCCTTTTCAATTTGCTTCAGGCGCTCGCGAGAGTGCGCGTCGGATTCTTTGCGCATCGCCTGGCGCTCGATTTCGAGCTGCATGATGCGGCGTTCGATCTCATCTATTTCCGTGGGCAGCGAATCGATTTCCATGCGCAAGCCGGCCGCAGCTTCGTCGACCAGGTCGATGGCTTTATCCGGCAGAAAACGATCGGTAATGTAGCGCTGGGAGAGAATCGCAGCGGCCACGATCGCGGCGTCCTTGATGCGCACGCCGTGATGAACTTCGTAGCGTTCTTTCAGGCCGCGCAGAATCGCGATGGTGTCTTCGATCGACGGTTCGCCGACATAAACAGGCTGAAAGCGGCGCTCGAGAGCCGGATCTTTTTCGATATATTTGCGATATTCGTTGAGCGTGGTTGCGCCAATCGCCCGCAGCTCGCCGCGGGCGAGCGCCGGCTTCAGCATGTTCGAGGCGTCCATCGAGCCTTCGGCGGCGCCCGCACCTACCAAGGTATGCAGCTCATCCACGAAAAGAATAATCTGGCCTTCGGATTCGGCTACTTCTTTCAGGACCGCCTTCAGGCGATCCTCGAATTCGCCACGATACTTGGCGCCTGCTATCAATGCAGCAAGATCCAGCGAGACAATGCGCTTTGGTTTCAGAACTTCCGGAACGTCGCCGGCCACGATGCGGCTGGCCAGACCTTCGACGATCGCGGTCTTGCCGACGCCCGGTTCGCCGATCAGCACGGGATTGTTTTTGGTGCGCCGCGCGAGAATCTGCATGACGCGGCGAATTTCTTCATCGCGGCCGATAACGGGATCGAGCTTGCCTCGGCGCGCCGCCTCGGTCAGGTCGCGCCCATATTGTTCGATAGCTCGATAAGTCGCTTCGGGATTTTGGGAGGTCACGCGGTGACTGCCGCGAATCGACGCCATGGCCTGCAGAATCGCGTCGTGGGTTGCACCCTGCTTCACTAACAATTGGCCTGCGGGATCTTTTTCGGTGGCCGAAATCGCCAGCAAGATGTGTTCAGTCGAAACGTATTCGTCTTTCAGGCGCTGCGCTTCGTCGAAGGCGCGCTCCAGAACTTTGGTGGTCGCCGAACTGAACTGAGCTTGCGAGCCGCCGGAGATTTTGGGCAGGCGCCCGATCTGCTTTTCGGCCTCGCTCGCAATTAAGGTCGGCGACACCCCGAGCTTCTCGAGCAGCGGCGGCACCACGCCGTCGCCCTGCGCCACTAAAGCCCACAAAACATGCAACGGCTCGATCTGTTGCTGGCCCGAACGCTCGCCCATCTCCTGGGCCGCTTGCAGAGCTTCCTGGGCTTTGACCGTAAATTTATCCGAACGAATCATAAACGGGATACTCTCACTTTTTGCCGGCGGGGAAAAGGGTCAGAACGGAAGGCCAGCGAAATCGATAGTTAGTGCACATGCATAATAAAATATGCGTCTATAATTGTCAAGTCTTTTGGTCCGATGGTCGATGCGGTTGGGGAACCAGATTCCCTACAATACTCTGAATATAAGACACTTAAGGTAGTGCGTTTCGGGCATGGTGAGCAGAATCGGATGGTCTTGAGCTTGGGTCCTGCGTTCTACCACAGCTACGGTTTTGCGGGCGTCGTTGGCAGCTTCGGCGATGATCTGCAAAAACAGAGCCTCATTGATGTGATATGAACAGGAGCAGGTGACAAGGTAACCGCCAGACTGCAAAAGCTTTAGCGCCCGGAGATTGATTTCCTTGTAGCCACGCTCCGCTGCAGCGATGCTGTCCCGATTTTTGGCGAACGCCGGCGGATCGAGGATCACCATGTTGAAGCGACGTCCGGCCTCGTCGTATTCCTTGAGGATGTCGAAGGTATTGCCCTCGCGAAACGTCGCATTCGAGATGTTGTTGAGCCGCTGGTTCCGCCGCGCAGCCTCGATGGCCGCAGGCGCCATGTCCACGCCTTCGACGTGGTCGCAGGTGCGGGCCACGGTTAACGCGAAGCCGCCCTGATAGCTGAAGCAATCGAGGACGTCGCCCGAGGCGTATCTGCGGGCGGCGGCATGATTTTCGCGCTGGTCGAGAAACGAGCCGGTCTTCTGGCCGCGTTCCAGGTCGTAGACGAAGGTCACACCGTTCTCCTTGGCGAGGATCTCCGGTGGCACTTCGCCATACAGAACGCTGACGGTCTGCTCGAGGCCCTCCAGCAGCCGCACTTTGGGATCGTTGCGCTCCAAAATTCCCTTGGGCGCAAAAAGCTCGACCAGAAGCTCGACGATCAGCGCTTTTTGCTTCTCACTGCCCTGGCTCAGCGTCTGAATTGAAAAGTAGTCGCCGTAGCGGTCGACGATGACCGAAGGCAGTAGATCGGCCTCGCTGTAAATCAGGCGGAAGGTGTCGGAATCTTGAACGACGCGCTCGCGGTAAGCGGCAGCGCTGCGCACGCGATTCGCGAAGAATGCGCGATCGGTCGGAATATTTTCACGGGTTAAAATACGAATAGCGATTTGCGATTTGTCACTATAGAAAGCCCGGCCCCAATACCGGCCGCGCTCGTCGGTGACGCGGACCATAGCTCCTGGCTCACATTGGGCGGAGCGAATATCGCTGCGATACACCCAGAGGTGCCCGGTGCGAATGCGTTCCGCACCGCGCGCGCTGATGACCACTGTGGGTTCGGCCAAAATCTTCCCCTCTAAGCTTGAACTCGCCTGAATTCGTTACAATGCTTCGACGATTCGGCGGCTGGTTTCCGCGTCATCGCCGATGACCATCTAACTGTATCAGCAAACAATATCGCGTCCGCACTCGATGAATCTCGACGAACTCAATTTCGATCTGCCGCCGGAACTGATCGCCCAGCGCCCACTGGCCAAGCGCGACGATTCGCGCATGATGCTGCTCGATCGGATTAGCGGTAAGTGGGAAGACCGGCAGTTCCGGGAATTTCCTGAGCTTTTGCGCGGCGACGAGCTCGTCGTATTCAACAACGCACGCGTCATTCCGGCGCGGTTGTTCGGCAAGCGGATGGGAATTCGCGCCACGGAGCCCGGAGCGCATAATTCTGCGAAGCAGGAGCATTTGCAGGCGGACATCGAAGTGCTGCTGGTGCGCCAGCTCGACGAGAACCTGTGGGAAACATTGGTACGTCCCGGACGGAAAGTTCCAGTCGGCGAGCGCATCATTTTCGGCGACGGAGAATTGGAAGGCGTGGTGCAAGGCCGCGAAGAGTTTGGACTGCGCGTGATTCGCTTTTTCTCGAAATCAGGATTCCACGAAGCGCTCGTGCGTCTCGGGCACATCCCGCTCCCGCCCTACATCAAACGTGAAGACGAGCCTGACGATCGCGAACGCTATCAAACCGTCTACGCCAAACAGGGCAGCGCGGTGGCGGCGCCCACCGCGGGACTGCACTTCACGCCGGAGCTGCTCACGCGGCTGCGCGAACGAAAAATCGAAACTGCCGAGATTACGCTGGATGTTGGTCTCGGCACGTTCGAGCCGGTGCGCACCGAGAAGCTGGAAGACCACAAGATCCACGCCGAGAGGTACGAAGTCTCCAAGCAAGCGGCGGAAGCGATCGGGCGAGCGCAAGCTGCAAATCGTCCTGTCCTCGCGATCGGGACAACGGCTGTTCGCGCGCTGGAGGACGCCGCGGAAAAAGCGCAGGGTAGCGATTTCGTCATTCGAGAAGGCCGGGCCGAAGCAGAAATTTTCGTGTATCCCGGCAAACCGATTCGCGTAGTGAATCAGCTGCTCACCAATTTTCATTTGCCGGAATCGAGCTTGCTCGCGCTGGTGGCGGCGCTCACCGGCCGGGAAAATCTCTTGCGCGGCTATCGGCACGCGGTAGCGTCGCGCTACCGGTTCTATAGTTACGGCGATTGCATGCTGATCCGCTGAGCGAGCCACGCCGGCCTCGATCGGCCGCGCCAATTCCCGTGATTCCGTGCAACGGGACGCTCGTTCGTCTATAATTCGCATCCGGAATGGGGGCAGCTGCATGCGCTATCTGATCCTCAGTGACATTCACGCGAACGCCACCGCGCTCGAAGCGGCGATGGCCGCCGCGGAAGGCCGCTGGGACAAAATAATTTGCCTGGGTGACGTGGTCGGCTACGGCCCTGACCCCAACGAAGTGGTCGACCGCGTCCGCAAAATGGACGTGGCGATTATTCGCGGCAACCACGACAAAGCCGGATCTGGCCTGGCGAACGCGGATGACTTCAATCCCGTCGCTCGTGCCGTGGCGCTCTGGACCCGCGACCAGCTGCGCGGCGAAAATCGCGAATGGCTGGAGCAATTGCCGGCCGGCCCGTTGGCCATGGACGGCTTCGTAATGGTTCATGGCGCCTTTCGCGACGAAGACGAATACGTTTTCGCGCCGGCGCAGGCGATCGACAGCCTGCTGGACGCGCCCGCCCAGATCACTTTTTTTGGCCACACGCATCTGCAGGGTGGATTCACGCTGCACGACAACAAAGTGGGCGTGCTGCACCTCAAACCCGGCGCCAGCGATTTATATTCGACGCTCAGCATCGACGAGGACACGGTGTACCTACTCAATCCCGGATCGATCGGCCAACCGCGCGACGGCGACCCGCGCGCGGCATTCGTCATCGCTGATCTGGAAAAGAAGTCGGTGGAATTCTGGCGGGTGCCGTACGATATTGAATCGGTGCAGAAACGCATGGGAACATGCGGTCTGCCCGAGCCGTTGATCATGCGCCTGGCTTACGGACGCTGAGCGGCCAACAGGGAATCATGGAACCGGGCGAAAGTTCGTACCGCGAAGAAAGAAGCCGGCTCCCCATCGCTTTGGGTGCTGGCCTGATCATCGTGGGCCTTCTTTTCGGTGGACTGTTTTTACTCACGCGAAAAATGCACACGTCGAGCGGCGTGGTGGCCGAAGTGAAGTTGCCATTTGGCCCAGCCGAACAGGCCTACAGCGAACGAATTCATTTCACCGACATGCATATGGCCAAGGCCACGAATTTCTTGAATCAGGAATTTACCTACGTCGCCGGCACGATGACCAACGACGGCACGCGCGACATTAAAGCCATGGATGTGTCCATCGAGTTTCGCGACCCGTTCAAACAAACGATTTTGAAGGATTCCGAGCATCTGATTGGCCCGGATACGGCGGTACTGACTGCAGGACAGAAGGGCACTTTTTCCGTCAGCGTTGAACATCTGCCCGCCGAATGGAATCACGAATATCCCATCATCACCGTTACCGGCCTCGTCCTGCAGTAAACCCTGGGAAATAGAACAGGCTGGTGGTGCTCGCTTGCATGCCGCGCCAAACGATTGGGCGGAACTCGAACGCGAACTGGTGGCGCTGGCTGCTTCCGGTGCGGTGGAAGTACGCGAAGATGGCGAGTGGCTCGCCGAACTCACCGGCTTGCACTGCGAAGTGCACCACCAAGGAAAGAACCCGCTGATTCACTTGTGGTCCGACGAGCGCAATTTGACGCGAAGACTTTTGCGCGTCAAGGAACGGAATCCGGACCGCATTCTTTTGGAAGTCCAGCGCTTCGGTAAAGCAAAACCAGGCCAACTGGAATTCCTTCTTCGCGACAATTCGCGCCCTGCCGGGCGTATTACTCGCGAGCAATTCCGCGCGCGTTTCGCCCGGATCCTCGCCGAAAAATTTCCCGATTCGATTGTGGATTCGCTGACGTCATCACCGGATCTCGAACATTCGTTCTCCGGCTTGTATGTGCGCGGCACAATGCGCGAGGGCAGGAACGGCTGGGCGTTGCTCGCCGCGGGCCCCAGTGAAGCGGACTCCGTCGAGGATATGCTCGCGTTCGGGATTCTGTGGCTGGATTGGTCGCGCAATCACTCCGAGAAGCGCGGCATCGAAGGTCTGCGTTTATTCGTTCCGGAAGGAACCAGCCGTTCATTGCGCGAACGCACACTGGGTTTGTCGAATGCGGCCAAAGTTGAAATTTTCGAGATGCGCGAACCGGATGTTGTGATCCAAAGAGTTGACGCCGGTGATGCCGGCAATCTAGAAAGCTACTTGGCGCCGCGCCCTGAGATTGAAAACACGATTGCCAAGGCCAGCGAAACGGCCCAAAGAATTCGCGGCATGCTTCCCCAGAACCCCGCTGCGATCACCATGCGCGTGCCACCCCAGTCCGGCGCAGTTGCGTTTTGTTTTCGCGGCGTCGAATTTGCGCGCAGAACTCATGAGGGGATTGTTTTTGGCTTGGGAAAATCGGTCGAAAGACTGAGGGAAGAGAGCGAACCGCGGCTGCGCAAGCTACTGCACGATCTGAATCTTTACCGCAGCCCGCTGGCCAGCGATGCGAAACATAAGTTGTACCGCAGTTGGCCGGAGCGCTGGCTGGAATCGATCGTTCTGGAGGAGCCGGCAAAAATCGACGCCCTGCTCGACCCCAAGCATTTCTACTCGCAGGTTCCGGCGCTGGCGGCCGGAGATCGCGCCATCCCCGATTTGCTGGGCGTCACGCGCCATGGGCGCCTGGTGGTGATCGAATTGAAAGCGTCGGAAGACATTCAGATGCCGCTGCAAGCCGTGGATTATTGGCTGCGCGTCCGGCGGCACCAGCGCGAAGGAGATTTTCAACGCTACGGATATTTCGCAGGGGTGCAAATCGATACGCGGCCGCCGCTCGTCTGGCTGGTCGCGCCGGCGTTGCGGTTTCATTCGGCCACGGAGATTTTGTTGAAATATTTATCGCCGGAAATACAAATCACCCGCATCGGCCTAAATGAAAATTGGCGACGAGGAATCAAAGTGATGCTGCGTCAGTGAGCAGAAGTTCTTTTTGTTGGCGGAAATTGCGCCCTAGAAATAAGGAGGGGAAGCAGCCTGGGTTTTACGCCAGAACCACTTCCCGGGGTGTGTCCTAGAAGTAAGTTATAAAGTTAGACGTGAACCGGCGGGAAAGGTTGCATGAAATTGCGCGCGAAAAATTCCAGTGCAATCCTCAGTAGAACAGATACTTACGCCACTTCTCGTCGCGATTCCCAATGAGCCGCATCAATTGCCGTGAAGTGTGCAGGGTGAAAGGACGCGGGCGGCGCTGCAGCTTGAACCCTGCTTCTTCGGGCGTGCGGTCGCCCTTGCGATTGTTGCAAGCGTAGCAGCAGGCCACCAGATTCTCCCAGCTCGAACGCCCGCCGCGCGAGCGCGGCATCACGTGATCGAGCGTCAGCTCCGACGCCGGAAACGCGCGAGTGCAGAACTGGCAGGTGTTGCGGTCGCGCAGCAAAATGTTCTTGCGCGATAGCGCGCGGCTTTGCTGCGGAATGTGCCGGTAGCTCAGCAGCCGGATCACCGAAGGAACTTGGATGGCATTCTTGGTGGAGTGCACTTCGGTGTGATTGGTTTCTTCCGCCTGCGCCACACCTTTCAATAGCAGGACTAGCGCCCGGCGAACAGCAGTTACGTTGATGGGTTCAAAAGTGGCGTTCAGGACCAGCACCGGGGCTTGCATGACGGAGGGCCGACTGCCTGCTGTGTGGCCTTTTGAGGCCGCAGACTCCGGCACGACTCCGCCCAACCTGATCTTCGGTCGAGGCCGCAAGCCATTCTTGTGCCGTTGGTCCATGTGCGTTGCCTTTGCGTCGCT
>Ga0209169_10002802_pt1 | contig 10387 bp, 8 predicted proteins | sample HubBroMetageWRM4_FD_188346 | JGI IMG/M metagenome (GOLD analysis project Ga0209169, IMG submission 188346) | Warmed soil microbial communities from the Hubbard Brook experimental Forest, New Hampshire - Hubbard Brook CCASE Soil Metagenome WRM 4... | ecosystem: Environmental > Terrestrial > Soil...
GGCAGCAGCACCACAAATTCATCGCCGCCATAGCGGAACGCCAGATCGATCAGCCGGCACTTGTCCTTGATCGCCTGCCCAATCTCCGCCAGCAGCTTCGACCCCATCAAGTGCCCATGCGTGTCGTTGATCATCTTGAAATGATCGAGGTCGATGAAAATCAGCGAAAATTCAAACGCATACCGGTGTGACCGGTAAATTTCCGTATCCAGCATGAAATTCAAATGCCGCGCGTTGTACAAACTGGTGCAGTCGTCGGTAATCGTCAGCTCGTGAATCCGCTGCACGTGCCGCGCATTTTCAATCGCAATCGCGGCGTAATCCGCCAGCGCTTCCAGCAACGCCATGTCGCGATCGCTGAATCCCTCGGGCCCGATGCTGTTAATTAACTCGATCACACCCAGGCACTGCTCGCGAAAACGCACCGGAACCGCCACGATCGACTGCGTTTCCATTTTCGTCTTAGCGTCCACTTGCCCGAAAAACCGCGAATCTTTCGACGTGTCCGGCACCACTACCGCTTTGCCAGTCTGCGCTACCCAACCCGCGAGCCCCTGCCCGACCTTGATGCGCACATCCTTCAACGATTCCGCGCCCCGGCCGGTCGCGATCTGGAAATACAATTCGTTGCGGTCCACATCCATCAGCAGCAGCGACCAGGTATCCGGCCGCAGCACTTCATTGATCTTGTCCATGATCGTCCGCAACACCTGGTCCAGCTGCAGCGACGACGTCAGGGCCTTGCCAAGTTCATGAAATACCGACACTTCGCTGGTGGATTCTGAAATCAGCGGCGGATCAATGGGAAACGGGACGGGGCTCGCCGCCGCATTCGGGTTCCGGCGCCGTTCCACCCCTTCAAACGGACGTCCGTCCGGTTCTCGGCGCTTGGTGGCGCCGGGCGGGATAGAGCTCTTGCGGTCTGGTTTCTCAGTGCTCAACTCATCCATTATAGGAACGGCCTTGCGGCACTGCAACGGCCTTCGCGGTCCCATTGAAACAAATCGCCAATACCCGGCCATTTCTTTAGTCTAGGCCGGTGACATTGACACACCCTTCCCCGACGCCTATATTTTTGTGGGGCGGTTCGTTTCAGCGCATGTCTTCGACACCTTTCGGCGAACATCTAAAACGTGAACGTGAAATGCGGGGAGTTTCCCTGGAAGAAATTTCCTTGGCTACCCGCATCGCTCCGCGCTTTTTGGCCGCGCTCGAAAAAGAAGAGTGGGAAAAATTGCCCGGCGGCGTGTTCAACCGCGGCTTCATTCGCTCCGTCGCCCACTATCTCGGCCTCGATGAAGACAGTATGGTCGCCGAATATGCGCTGCACACCAAAGGCCGCCCGGAACCCGGCGTGGTTGCCGATCCTCCCGATGAGCCGGAAACCCAGTGGCGCCAGATTGTGATTCTCGTCGTTTTTGCCGTCGTGGTCATCGCCGCCGGCTGGGCAGCCATCCAGTATCTGGTTCCGCGCGTCACCGAATACATGCACAAACGTTCGTCCGCGATCTCCACTGCCAAGGTTGACGCCTCCGCTGCTCCGCTGCCGCTGAACGCGCTGCCGCAGAATTCCGATCCCGCCATCGTTTCGGCAGCGCCTCCCGTGCCGTCTTCCTCAACTGGCAATCCCGCTGCGGCTGCTCTCGCCTTGAAAATACAAGCGACGCGGGCGGCCGACATAAACATCGTAGCCGACGGTAAAACCATTTTTAGCGGACGCCTGAATCCCGGCGACGCGAAAGACTTCAACGCCACGGACAGCATTCAAATTTCTTCCAGCGAGGCTTCCGCTGTTTTGCTCGATCTCAATGGAAAAATGGTCGTGCTCCCCGGCCAGCCCGGCCAACCCGGCGCCATCACGCTCACCCAAAAAGATTTGCCGCCTCCTCCGGGAGCGTCCCATTAACGCCGACCTCCGCGCCGCGGTTCGTGCCGGACAGGCGACGCCGGAACAAAAAATCGATATCGTTTCCGGTTCCCTGTCGCTGCCCCCCGCGGATTTCGCCGAGATGCTCGCCATCCTTTCGATGGACGACTCTCCGTCCATCGCCGAAGCCGCGCATGACTGCATCACCACCCAACCTCTCGCCTCGTTTATCGCCGCGCTCACCCGCACCGACGCTGATCCCCGTACTTATTCGTATTGCGCGGAATATCTTTGCGAACAGCCCGGCGTGGCCGACGCGCTCGCCAAAAATATTGCCTGCCCTCCGGCCGTCGTCACCCGCGTCAGCGCCTGCCTGACCAGTGACGGCATTCAGGCCTTGCTCGACAATCTCGACCGGCTCAGCTCCGATCCCGAGCTGGGCTCGAAACTGGCCTACTCCACCGCCGCGACCCCCGAACAGCAGGATTTGCTCGCGGAAATTCAGACCAACAAGCAGCTCAAAGAGCAGGAAATCGCAGACACCGCCGCCGAAGCCGTGCCGGACGTACAGAAACGCAAAACCCTACTGCAGAGACTCGGCAGCATGAATGTGGTGCAGCGCATTCAGTTGGCGGTGAAGGGCGGACGCGAAGAACGCGGCCTGCTGATCCGCGACCCCAACAAAATCGTGCAGCGTGCCGTGCTGCAATCTCCGCGCCTGACCGATTTAGAAGTGGAAAATTTTGCGTCGATGGCTAACGTTTCCCAGGAAGTGCTGCGGAATATTGCGAAGAATCGCGCGTTCATGAAGAGCTACATCGTAATGAAAAACCTGGCCAAGAATCCCAAATCGCCCATCGACATCACCCTGCACCTGCTGCCGCGCCTGATCCCCGCCGACCTCAAGCAGCTCGCCGGCAATAAAAACGTGCCGGAGACTCTGCGCTCCTCCGCCCAAAAACTCCAGCGCCAACGCAACATGGCCCGCCCCGCGGAATAAATCGCGCCGCCCAACCGTCTCCGGCTCTCACTGGCGGCCCAGCCGTCTCCGTCCCCTCATCTTTTTTCTCTGTGTTCTCTGGGTTAAATCTTTGAAGTTCGGTTTCTGCACTTACCCAAATCACTTCGCCGCAGGAGCTTCGAGCGACTTCTCAATCTGCTTCTTGTACTCATTAGCCTTCACCAAGATCGCCGTCTCATCCAGCGTCAACATCTTCCGGTCTTCCATCACCATATTTCCGCCGATCACCACGCTCCGCACATCCGTAGCCTTCAACGCATAAACCAACTGCGAATACACGTTGTACATCGGCGTCGCATGCGGCGCAGTGGTATCCACCACAATCAAATCCGCCTTCTTCCCCGCTTCCAGCGACCCAATCAATTTTTCCAGATGTACCGCCCGGGCCCCGCCGATCGTCGCCATCTCCACCACTTGTTCCGCCGGCAACGCCCGCGAATCCATCCGCGTGATTTTCTGCAGCTTCGCCGCCAAGTCCATCTCCTCAAACATGTCCTGGTTGTTGTTGCTCGCCGCGCCATCCGTCGCCAGCCCCACCGCCGCCCCCGCCGCCAGCATATCGACCACCGGCGAAACTCCCGCCGCGGTTTTCATATTGCTCGAAGGATTGTTGGTGCAACCCACGCCGTACTGCACCAAAGTCGCGATGTCCGCCTGGTCCACCCACACGCAATGCGCGCCAGTCACGTCCGGCCCCAGAATTCCTTCGCGCGCCAGATAACCCACCGGCGTGATTCCATATTTCTCCCTGCTCAACTGCAATTCGAAGGGTGCCTCGGCCACATGAATCAGAATCGGCGCGTGATTCCGCCGTGCCAGCGCCGCCGCCTCCTGCAACGTTTTCGCCGAGCAGGTGTACATCGAATGCGGCGCTGCCGCCGCGACGATCAGCGGATCGCCTTTCCAATGCTCGATAAATTTCTGGGTATACTCCAGCGCCTGTGCCACCGTTTTATTATCCGGCGCCGGAAAATCGAGAATCGTCTCGCCCAGCACTCCGCGCATCCCCGCTTCCTTCGTCACCCGTGCGACAGCATCCTCGAAATAATACATATCCGCATACGTCGTAATTCCGCCGCGCAGCATTTCCAGCATGCTCAGCCGCGTTCCCCACACCACGAAATCCTCGGTGACGTTGCGCGCCTCGGCCGGAAAAATATATTTCTTCAGCCAGTCGTCCAGCGCCAGATCATCCGCCATGCCCCGGAACAAACTCATCGCCGCGTGCGCGTGCCCGTTGATCAGGCCAGGCATCACTATCGCCCCACGCGCATCCACAATCTTCGCCGCGTCATATTGCGCCGCAATATCCGCACTCGGCCCCACTGCCACAATCGAATCCCCGCGCACTGCCACTGCCCCATTTTCGATCACGTGCCGCTGCGCATCCATGGTGACCACCGTTCCATTGGTCACTACTAAATCGACGTGTTCCTTAGCGGAAGCCGGGCGCGCCAACAGCAAATCAAATGCACCACAGATGAACACAGCTAAACATAGATAAAGGCAAAGTAGAGGAACGCGATGTTTGCATTTGAGATCGATGTTGACGAGAAGTCGGCGTCGCATAAACTCTCTCCGAATCAGAATATGCATATTTCCCTTTGTGGTTTTTGAGGAATTATAGGTTTTATCTGCGTTTATCTGTGTCCATCCGTGCTGCCTTTGACTCGGCCGGGCCTTCGACCTTCACAAAAACGAAGAATCAAATTGCCGTGGCAGCAACGCCGCCGACGTTTCCTTCTCAACTTTTCCCTCGAGATTGGTCAGCAGCACCGGAATATCCCCGCAGAATTCCCAGATAATCTGCCGGCACGCTCCGCACGGCGGCGTCAGCCGGTCCACATCCGTCACCACCGCGATCGCGTCGAAATCGCGCTCGCCCTCGGACATCGCCTTGAATATCGCCACCCGTTCCGCGCAAATCGTCAGCCCCAGCGTGGCATTTTCAATGTTGCAGCCGGTGTACGTCCGCCCCGAGCCGGCGCGCACCGCCGCGCCCACCCGGAAATTCGAAAATGGCGCGTAGGCATTCTCCCGCGCCTGCTTCGCCGCCGAAATCAGCCCCTCAAATTCACTCATAGGATTCCCCGCCATCCGCGGCAACCTCGCATCTTAATTTTTTCCGCCAGCCATCCGCGGAATCACCGCGCGCAGCAACGCTACAAATTGCGTCCGCACCCGCGCCCCGGTCTCCATCACTTCTTCGTGATTGATCGTCTGGTCCAGAATTCCTGCCGCCATATTCGTCACGCAAGAAATCCCCAGCACTTCGATTCCCATGTGCCGCGCCACAATCACTTCCGGCACGGTCGACATCCCCACCAGATCCGCTCCAATCGTCCGCAAATAACGGATCTCGGCGGGCGTCTCATAATTCGGCCCCGACAATGCCGCGTAAACGCCTTCCTGAATCTCCATCTTCAACCGCCGCGCTTCTTCGCCGGCAATCGCGCGATACGGTGCCGAATACGCCTTCGACATATCCGGAAACCGGGGGCCAAAACGCTCGTCATTCGCCCCGATCAGCGGATTCACGCCCATCAAATTAATATGATCGCGCAGCAACACTAGCGCGCCCTGCTGGTATCCGGTATTTATTCCGCCGGCCGCGTTGGTCAAAATCGCGGACTTAATTCCCATCCGCCCAAACACCCGCATCGGAAACGTAACTTCCTTCGCCGAATATCCCTCGTAATAATGAACCCGGCCCTGCATCGCCGCGACCACGACGCCTTCGGCTTTGCCGATGACCAGCCGACCCGCGTGCCCGACTGCCGTCGACTTTGCGAAGCCCGGAATTTTTTCGTACGGAATTCGCGTCGCCTCGGTCAATTCATCCGCGAATCCGCCCAGCCCCGAACCCAAAACCAGCGCAATCTTCGGCCGCAGCTTCGTCTTCGAGAAAATAAATTTCGCCGCGCGTTCCGCCTCGGCGAACTCGCTCGATCCCGCACTCCGCTTCTTCGCTGCAGCCGCCGCGCTCATGACAGCATGATTCCCACAATCGACGCCGACATCAGATTCGCCATGGTCCCGGCCGCCATCGCCCGAATTCCCAGCCGCGCCAGATCGGCCTTCTTGTTCGGCGCCAGCGCCCCAATTCCCCCGATCTGAATCCCAATCGAACTGAAATTCGCAAACCCGCACAACGCAAACGTCGCGATCGTAAACGACCGCGGGTCCATCCCGTCCTTCATCGGCCCCAGCCGCTGAAACGCCACCAGCTCATTCGTCACCGTGCGCAACCCCAATAAATTTCCGACCGTGTGACAATCCTTCCAGGGAATTCCAATCACCCAGGCCACCGGCGAAAACAGCCAGCCGAAAATCTGCTCCACGCTCGAGGGAAACCAGGCCACTCCGTGATTCGCCAGCAGGTTGTGTGCCGCCCCAAAAATTCCATCCACCAGATAGATCAGCGCGATAAACGTAATCAGCATCGCGCCCACATTCACCGCCAGATTCAAACCGTCAATCGTGCCGCGCGAAATCGCTCCCAGCGCATTGGTATCGCGCTCGAGCGGCGCCATCTCTACCCTTCCAGACGTCACCGGCACTTCCGTTTCCGGCACCAGCATCTTCGACAACAAAATCGTTCCCGGCGCCGTCATGATCACCGCCGCCAGCAAATGTTTGGCCTCAATTCCGTAGGCGATGTACGCCGCCATGATCCCGCCCGAAACGTGCGCCATTCCGCTGGTCATCACCGTCATCAATTCGGACTGGGTCAGCTCTGGAATAAACGGACGAATCGTCAGCGGCGCTTCGGTCTGCCCCATGAAAATACTCGCGGCTACGTTCAGCGATTCCGCTCCGCTCGCGCCCATCAGCCGCGTCATGATTTTTGCCGCTTGCCGGATAATAAATTGCATCACCCCGTAGTAGTACAGCAGCGCGAAAACCGCGGCGATAAAAATAATCGTCGGCAGCACCTGGAAGGCGAAGAAAAATCCCATCGGCGCGCCTTTTTTGCCCAGGTTGCCGAATACAAATTCCGAACCGTAGAACGCAAAATCCAAAACCCAGTTCACCGCCGCGCCGGCCTTTTGAAAAATCAGCCGCCCGTACTGCCAGCGCATCACCAGAAACGCGAACACAATCTGCAGGCCCAGGCCCCAGGCCACCGTCTTATAGCGGATCGCCCGGCGGTTGGTCGAAAACAGATAGGCCACCGCCATCATCGTGATCATGCCCAGTACGCCCACCAGACGATGCATGCGAACCACTCTCCTTAAATCGCCAGCCTCGATCTCGATCCGCTAAGAATACTTCTCGGCGCCAATCAGTTTCAGCACCAACGGCGTCGCGGCCGGCGCGGCGTCGCCAATTTCAAAACTCTGCGCCAGCAGCCGCGTGGCCGGAACCAGCTTGCCTTCGGAGTTGTAATGAATCGTGCACAAACTTTCGCCGGCCTGCACCGCGTCGCCGATTTTTTTCTCAAGCACCAGGCCCACGCCCGGATCCACCGAATCTTCTTTCTTCTCGCGGCCGCCGCCCAGCGTCATGCTGGCCACGCCCACCTGTTCGCAGCGAATCGCGGTCACAAAACCCGACCGCTTCGCCGGCAAATGCGCCGTATGCAGCGCATGCGGCAGCAGACTCGGATCGTCCACCACCCGCACTTCCCCGCCCTGCAGTTCGATGACTTCGCGGAATGTATCACGCGCGCGTCCCGTTGCAATCATTTCCGCCGCCAATTCGCGTCCTTCCTTTACCGTTTTCGTCCGCCCGCCCAGCACGAACATCCACGCCGATAATTCCAAGGACAGCTCCACCAAATCCGCGGGCCCGCCGCCGTGCAGCACCTCGATGCATTCCTCTACTTCCAACGAATTTCCGATCTTCCGCCCCAGCGGCTGCTCCATATCCGTAATCAGCGCCACAATTTTCTTGCCCATGCGCGTGCCGGTCTCCACCATCAGCTCCGCCAAATATTCCGCGTCCGCCTGTTTCTTCATGAACGCGCCATCGCCGGTCTTCACGTCCAGCACCAGCGCATCAATCCCTTCCGCCATTTTTTTGCTCATGATTGACGCGGTAATCAGGTAGGGACTTTCCACCGTCGCGGTCACATCGCGCAACGCGTACAATTTTTTATCCGCCGGAGCGATTTCCGGCGTCTGCCCAATCAGCGCGCAGCGCGATAGCGCCAGCACCCGCCGGAACGCTTCCATTTCCAAATGCACATTGAATCCAGGAATGGATTCGAGTTTGTCCAGCGTGCCGCCGGTGTGCCCCAAGCCGCGTCCGCTGATCATCGGCACGTACAATCCCGCCGCCGCCACAATCGGCGCCAATATCAACGACGTCTTATCGCCAACTCCGCCCGTCGAATGTTTGTCCACCTTCGCCGCCGGCAAATCCGACCAGTCCAGCACCGATCCCGAATTCAGCATGGACTCGGTCAGCGCCGCCAGCTCCGCGCGGGTCATGCCTCGCCACACCACGGCCATCAAAAATGCCGCCATCTGGTAATCCGGCACGCGCTCGTGCGTCGCGCCCGAAATCAGAAACTCGATTTCTTCGCGGGACAATTCCCCGCCGTCGCGTTTCTTGCGGATGAGGTCAACTGCGCGCATTCAGAGGTGAACGCCAAGCTAGCATCGCGCCACACCCGAGTCAACGAAGGGTCATTGCCGGGGATATTTCTGTTTCCAGCGCAGCAGCCCATAGGCCGCCGCAATCAGCGTTAAACCCACTCCGACGTAGGTATGCCAGCCATGAAAATCCAAGCGGAGAAGATCGCCGGCACGACGGCGACCGCAAAGGAAATCGCGGCCTGATGCCGAGTGCGTGATGGCGTCGGTGCAGATTGCGTAGTGAAATTTACAATTTCAGGGTTTTCGCCGCGATCTCCGCGGCCGTCGTGCGCATCTCGTCGTGAATCCGGCCGTTCGAGACCAGAATGTCCGGCCCGCCCGCGCGATACGCGCCGCCGGATAAATCCGTAACCTTCCCGCCCGCCTCTTGCACCAGCAAAATTCCCGCGGCCGTGTCCCACGACTTCAACCCAAATTCCCAGAACGCCTCAAATCGTCCGCAGGCCACCGAACACAGATCGAGCGCCGCCGACCCGTCGCGCCTTACTCCATGCGATCGCAGCGTATATTGCCAATAATAATGGATGTTCCCGTTGTCGCCGCGTTTGTGCGTCGGAAAGCCAGTCGCTACCAAACTGGTCGACAGTTTTTCGATCGTGGAAACATGAATGGGTTTTCCATTCAAAAACGCGCCAGCCCCGCGCATGGTAGAAAACAGTTCATCGCTGACCGGGTTAAACACCACGCCGACAATCGGCTCGCCATCCAGCAGCAATCCAATCGAAACCGCAAAACACGGATACCCGTGCGCGAAATTCGTGGTCCCATCCAGCGGATCCACGTGCCATTCATAACGCGACGCCGCCGCCGCGCCGCTCGACCCCTCTTCCGCCACGATCCGATGCTCTGGAAATTCGCGCCGCAGACGCCCCACGATCAACGCCTCCGATCGCTTGTCCGTCTCGGTCACCAAATCGACGTCGCCCTTATAGCTGATTTTCTGCGGACGGCTATGCTCGGCCAGCAACACCGCTCCGGCTTCATGTGCCGCTTCCAGCGCAACTTTAAGAAATTTTTCCATGGGTTTTGAACGGGCTCTCGGCTACTTCGGCGCGGGCGCCGTGAAATATTGCTTGCGATACCGGACCGTGTCGCCGGTATTCACCTTCACCACCAGATGCCGCGTGCTACCCGGCGGCGGCTGCGGCGTCGGGTAGTAGCCCAGCAAATATTGGGTCCGCAGTTCGCGATTGATCCGATCGAAAATTCCGTCCAGTTCGCTCACGTTGGTTGGATAGTACATCGCGCCGCCGGTGCTGTCCGTAATCGTCACCATGGCGTGCTCGCCCGCCGTATTCCAGCCCGCATCCGATTTCATCGGCCGCACCACCACCGTATACAGCAGCGCATCCGAAGCAATCGCCGCCCGCCGCGTCGCGTCAAACTTCGATACGCTGGTCGTCTCGCCCGCATCCGTGATGATCACCAGCGCGCGCCGGCGGTCCGCTCCCTGCCGCTTCACCGCTTGCGAACCCAAGACTACCGCATCGTACAGTGCGGTCCCCATGTCCGGCGTGGTATCTACCCGCCGCACCGCGTTCTCCAGCACTTTAGGGTCGCTCGAAAAATTGCACAGCTGCACCACTTCGCTGGTGAACGAAAAAACCGCCACGCGATCGTCCGGCCGCACCACTTCTTTCACGAAGCGTTCCGCCGCGTCGCGCTCGATTTTCAATTCGATCGTCGCCGACCCGCTGGTATCCACCAGCAGCGCCAGGTCCAACGGCCGGTTGGTCTGCGGCTCAAACCGCACAATCTTCTGCTCCACATTTTCTTCGAAGAGTTGAAATGCGGTCTGCGGCAATCCGATCACCGGCTCGCCATTGGCGTCGACCACGCTGGCGAGAATGTTCACCAGGTCGGTCTGAATACGGATGGGCTGTTTTTGTTTCTGCG
>Ga0209169_10002804_pt1 | contig 10386 bp, 10 predicted proteins | sample HubBroMetageWRM4_FD_188346 | JGI IMG/M metagenome (GOLD analysis project Ga0209169, IMG submission 188346) | Warmed soil microbial communities from the Hubbard Brook experimental Forest, New Hampshire - Hubbard Brook CCASE Soil Metagenome WRM 4... | ecosystem: Environmental > Terrestrial > Soil...
CACGGTCTCGCGAGACCCCGTGGCAGAGTAGCCCATGCCTGAACGTGGCCAAGCTAGTGCTTGGAGCTACTCGCAGCCGCTAGTGGAGCACCCATCAAAATGTGTTTCAATGAAACACCTCCTGGCAGGTGATTCCTGTCGTTATGATTTTACCAAGTCAGTTTCGGGCCGTCGACGCCTAATGCTATCCTCTCTTCGTGTATCAGTCCCTACCGTCACTCGTCCCTAACGTAGATGACTTACTGGCGCTTGAAGTTGAAGAAGCCGGCGGAGTCCTTCTCGTGCACCTGAACAGCTACGAGGGTGCAGGTGGAACTTCCGGGGCCGTACAACACGGCCGCGTCAATCGTTATAACTTCTTTCTTAGCCTGCACAACCAGTCCGGATATTCCGGTCGCGAGACCGAGATCGGGCGTGTCTTGATGGAGGCATGGGGCTGGCTCGAAGGCGAAGGCTTCCTAGTTCGGGACGGATCTACTGCTGATAGCTTCTTTCTTTCGAGGCGCGCGCAGCGGCTCAAATCGCGCGCAGATTTCGAGTCGTATCGAAACGCAGGCCTGCTTCCGAGAGGCCAACTTCACGAGTTGATCGCCGGCAAAGTCTATCCTGCCTTTTTGCGTGGAGAGTACGATACAGCGGTCTTCCAGGCATTCCGGGAGGTCGAGATAGCTGTCAGAGGAGCTGGCGGCTTCAGGTCGGAAGATTACGGATCGGAACTGATGCGGGCCGCTTTCCGACCCGTCAATCGCCCCGAGAAGCCTGCCGTTAAGCCCGGACCGTTGACTGACACTACCCTGCCAGTTGCCGAACAGGAAGGGATGGCGAACCTGTTTGCTGGCGCGATTGCACTCTACAAAAATCCGCAGAGTCATCGATATGTGCCGACGGAGGCAATTGACGCGGCCGAAGTGATTGTCTTCGCCAGCCACCTACTTCGAATCGTTGATCGCCTCAGCAGCGGGGCAAAAGCGTTTCTAAAGAAGGTCGGTAAGAAGATTTGACTAAGGGAACCGGCCCGCCCTGCAGAGTTTACGCGGCTGGCGGATCTGCTGTGTCGCCCCTCTTGGGGACCAAGGATTGGGCCGCCCACCTGTCGTAAACGAAGTCGAAGAATCCTTCGATTGGTTTCGACCCGCAAACTGGGGCAAGCTCGCCGCCGGCCCGTGTTAGGAGCACATGCCCTACATCGAGCTGATTTTTCGCGTCGTTGGGAAACGTAATTTCGACTCGCCTCCCGTAGTAAAAAACCCTAATCCGCTTCGGAAGGTCTAGATTCTGGAATCCCGCCAGGTTTTCGAGTTGGATGAGGCCGAGGCTCTCGAGATGGGCAAGTGAAGTGAAGCGGATTCCTTCGCGGTTATAAATCTCGTTACGAACGTCAAACACAAGGGGCACAACGTTCCCAATCATCCACCCGAAGCCGCAGAGGCTCACAAACAACTGCGCATCGGCCTTATCCAAATCTGCCAGTAAGTTGACGGTGCGTTTGGAGAACGCCCCGGGCTTATTGGCTTCGCCAGCGAGGACCTTAGACCACAGTCTCTGCATTTCCTCATCAGAAATGATTCGGGACTTGTCAAAGAAGTTCGTGATCCAGTCGTCCTCGACATTCTGTGGTGAGGATTCTTTTTCGAGAAGGGGTAGGGCCTTTTGCGTAATGCTCTCAATGTTTGACTGTCGTTTGCCCTCTTCCTCGAAAAAACGGTACATCGCCCGCCTCTGAATATCGGTAACCTGGATTTGGGATTCCGCTCGAATTTGCTCCGCTGCAGCCTCGGCTTTGGCGACTCGAACGATTTGGTACGGTTTGAAGACGCCCCCGAGGGCGTCAGATATCTTCTCAATGAGAACAGTCGCGGGCTTAGTCAGGTCGCCGAGGGCAATTAGCGGGTTGTTAGTTGAGCCCACGAGGTTTACTCCTCCTCAAGCATAGCCCAGAACAGCACGCTTATTCTACTCCGCGGGGCTGTCCGGAGAGGTAGAGTCTTTGAAACCGGGGGTCGTAAGGGATGTTCAGGAATACGGGGGTGGCCCTTATTCGGAGGTCTGGTTTTGAACTAGGGTGCCGGGTGCCCGATGTCTCGCCGCCTTTGCGAGACATGGGCGCTTACGCCACCACCGACACCTCTCCGTGCGGCTTATGCGTCGGAGCCGGGGCCCCAGGCTCGCGCCCCACACAACCGGGTAGCATCTATTCAGGACCCTCGATTCTGGGTGCTAACCTGGGCAATGCACCACAATGGTGTATACTGGTGCCGCTATGCCATTAGCCAAACGGTCTTCGAAAGCAGCCCACACCAAGCACGTTCGCCGAAGCGTAACCTTGCCGCCCAAGATTGCCAGACAGGTCGAGAGCTTGGCCAGGCAACGCGCTCTCAGCGATAACCGCGTGCTGGTGGAACTCATCGAGCAGGGAATCGAAGCCCAACAGCAAAAAGAGAAAGCGTTTTTCCAGTTGGCCGAACGCTTCCGCGCTGCCAGCGATCCCGAGCAGGTCAAACAGTTGGGCGACCAGTTAGGCCGCTTCGTGTTTGGTGAGTAATTTCCGGACTGAAGGCAATGAAGATCGAGACCTGGCCTCGGCTGCCCGCCGCCGTTCGTGACCATCTGGTCGAGCGCATGCGCGACCGCAACATCAGTCTCGAAGACCTAAACCAGTTGCGGTTTTGGATGGAATCAAAGCCAGATGTCCCAGGCGGCCCATGGTACAAAGAATTTGGCTCCTTCAAGCTTTGTGGTGAAGGCAGCCACCCGAAGACGTTCCTGCTGCCAGGCCAAGTGGCAAAGGGACAGAAGCTCTGACAATAAACCGGGGGCAGACGGGGCGTTCCCCACAAATTCTGCTCGGGCTGGCCTTCACGCCACCACCGACACTTCGCCGTGCGGCTTACGCGTCGGCCGGACGATGATCTCGATGTCCTGCCCCAGCGCCGTGAGAAAGTTCATGAGGCGCTCCACGGAAAAGGCTCCGGCGCGGTTTCGCATCAGTGCGGAGACGTGAGGCTGCTTGATCCCCAGAATCTTTCCCGCTTCAGCCTGCTTAAGGCCGCGCCTTTGGATCAAGCGGTAAATCTGTAGGGTGAGCTTGGCCTTCAGCAACTCCTGCTCAGGATGGGGTAGGCCAAGATCGGCAAAGACATTGCCACTGCTTCTTGTTACTTGCGTTCTCTTCGCCTTCTTCTTTGTCCGGCTCGGCATGTTAATTCTGCCTTTCTCTGTGCAATCGCTCCGCCGCGGCCAGGCGCTGACGGATAAGCTCGCTATCGTTCTTCGGTGTGGCGATCCCGCGCTTCGATTTCTTCTGGAAAGCGTGCAAAACGTAGCCCGCCTCCTCAAACCGGACCGTATAAACAGCGCGCCAAGTGTCGCCGCGATGCTGTGCGACAACCTCCACAACGGACCCTCCGCCAAACCCTTTCAGCGGCTTTGCCGAGGGATCGGTCTCCCCTTGCTGGGCGGCATATAGCGACTGGCCGATATCGCGCCGGACCTCGCGAGGAAATGCTCGCAGGTCTCTGCGACTTGACCCGACCCAGACGATAGGCCGTTCCGCTTCTGTCATTATACATGAATACGTCTATATGTATATCGTGTCAATGGATACCGTGGGTGTGTGCAGCAGCATTTTTATGTGCTGTCCCGGAATGGGAGAGATTGCTCCCGGAGATGCGTTGCCTCTCAGTCCTAGCGCAAAGAACGCGTTAGGAATGGGGCACGCCTCGGTTCCTGCACGCGCGGGGACGCGCGCGCCTACATTTTTGTTGGGGTGTTCCGGAGTGGGAGGGGTCATTCCATTAGATACCAGGCTTCGCGGTGGTTGTCGAATGGGCCTTTTTTGTTGCTGCCCTGCGGGTAGAGGCGGAAGCTGGTGCGGGATTGCAGAGCTTGGATTGGGATTATGAACCAGGCGTCTTCGGGGGCGATGTAGGCGGCGAGAAAGTCGATCTCGTCTGGGGTGTAGGGGATCAGGTGGTCTCTTACTCTTCGCTTCGCGTTTACGGGATAACCGCCGTGCACCAACTTACTGGATGACTTGATCTGCACCTTCCAGAAGTGTTGGGTGGAATGGACGATGAAGTCGAAGCGGTCGCTGTCACCGTAGGTTTTGGAGACCGGGAATCCGAGGGTGACGGCTTTGTAGAGGAAAGCTAGTTCGGCTAGTTCGCCGAGTTTCTTGGGGTCGGTGATCATGGGTCTCTTTTCTTGGGAGTCGTGGAATCCCACCCTTTCGCAAAAGACGCGAAAAGGGTGGGGCACCCGCGCTTGTGATGGGGTAGCGTGGGTTTAGGCCATCAGGTACCAGGCTTCACGGTAGTTTTCGTAAGGGCCGATTTTCGATTGGCCTCGGGGGTAGACGTAGAGGCTCTGGTGAGGGATGAAGGCGTGTACGGGGATGACGAACCAGGCGTCCTCGGGGACGATGTGGGCGACGAGGAAGTCTATTTCGTCGGCGGTGTAGGAAGTGTAGCGGCCGTTGCTGCTGTGGATGGCATTCACCATGTAGGTGCCGTCCTGGAGGGCGCTGGAAGATTTAACTTGTACCTTCCAGAAGTGCGGTGCGGAGTGGACGATGAAGTCGTAATGCTGGCTGTCGCCATAGGTGCGGGCGACGGCGAATCCGACGCTGGTGGCCTTGTGTATGAAAGCCAGCTCGGCGAGTTCGCCGCGGCGCTTGGGATTGCGATTGGCGCGCAGGCGCTGTTGCCGTTTGTCGAAGGCTTTGCGTTGCGATTGTAGGGAATCTCTTCTCATAAAAAAAAACGCCGGCTCGCGCCGGCGCCCGATCCTTCCTCTAAATTGTGGGTGATTGGTTTGGAGCAAGAAAAAGGCGCGAGCTTGAGAGCCAGCGCCTGTTGACTGCCTATATTTCCAGAATAGCAAACTGAGCAGGTAAGTGAGACACGATTGGGAGATTTATTTCTCCATGCGAATGATGGGGATGGGGGGAGATTCGCTTTTTTGACCCCTTGACAAGATTTTGGAGGGGCCGCGCCGTTTTGGGAATGCGCCGCAATTAGTGCCAGTTTGGGACGAGAAAGGAATATTTTTTCAGAGGGCGGCCGCTGCTGCCGGTTCACTACGTTAAATATGAGTTTGTGGATCGGATTTTGCCGCAGCATTCCATATTTCATACATTTGATGTTGCAGGATTTGGTAACAGCCTGTGTGTCATTCGCATACGTTCTGAGTAAATTGGCAACAGGCGTGCTAGGCTTTCGCCATCTTTATTGCGTGTTGTTGTCGGGCTTCCTGAGTCGAATTAGACGTCACGAAGTTGGGGAAAACACATGCGATTACGATCTCTCCCAGTCGTTTTGTGTCTGTTCGTTGTCTCTCTGTTCGCCTCCACAGCTTTCGCTCAAGAAACCACCGCTGGTTTGCAGGGGACGGTGACGGACCCCAGCGGCGCGGTTGTCTCCAACGCGCAAGTCGCGCTCACGGGCACTACGCTCGTAGGTGGCAAGCAACAAGCTACCGATGGAAGCGGCTACTTCCGCTTTGCCAATCTTCCACCGGGCAATTATGTCGTCAAAGTGTCGGCCAATGGTTTCAAGACCCTGAAGCGTGAAGGTCTGACCCTCGAGATCGGCCACCTGCCCACGCTCGACCTTAAACTTGAAGTCGGGACTAGTGAGACGGTGGTTGAGGTGAGCGGGGCGGCGCCGGTGATCGACGTGACCACCACGCGCAATATGACCAACATCACGGAGGACGTGATTTCGGACGTGCCCCACGGCCGCTCTTTCCAATCGGTCATCCAGTTTGCGCCTATGGCTCGCAATGAACCGCTGGAGGGCGCTCAGGGCAACGGCTTTTCCGGGACCGGCGGCTGCTCCCCGAGTGGATGCAGCAATGGACAGAGCGCTGGATATTCAGTGGGCGGCGCTTCTGATTCTGAGAATTCTTATCTGGTTGAGGGCCAGGAGACGGCCAACATCATCGGCGGCTACTCGCACTCGAATGTGCCGTTCGACTTTATTCAGGAAGTGCAGGTGAAGACCTCGGGAGTCGAGGCCGAGCACGGAGGTGCTTTGGGTGGAGTGGTGAACGTGGTGATGAAGAAGGGCAGCAACGGCTATCACGGCTCGATCTTTACCCAGTTCGAGAACGACGCCATGGACGGCCATCCCAATGCATTTTCGCGTTACGACCCCTTGGACTCCGGAAATCCTGCGCTCGGAATCGATCCGGCTTACCAGAACTATCAGCCGATCAAGCCCCGGACCAGCGACGTTTTTCCCGGCGGCACTTTCGGCGGCCCGCTGATAAAGGATCGTATCTGGTTCTTTGTCGCCTTTAATCCGGAACTCGCCAGATTGCAGCGCACCGTGGATTTCAGCGATCAAGGGTTGGGCGTGCTCAACTTTAGCCAGAACACGAACACGTATTACACCAATGCACGTATCGACGCGAGTGTGACAGAAAAGGTCCGAGTTTTCGGTTCCTGGCTTTATCAGTATCAGCGGCAAACCGGAGAATCGCTTCCTAACTCCGACTCGACCACGGGGTTCTTTAACCCCAGCGCTACCGTGCCAGTGATCGCGTTTGGACATAATCTGGGATACTCGGCGCCGAACAATACCACCAACGTCGGCGCCGACATCACCATTAATCCACGGGTAGTCGCCACCACCCGCTTCGGATACTTCTTTGAGAACTATCACGACTTCGGCTACCCGACGACTGGCACCACGGACTACTGGGAAGCCAACGGCGTTGGCGCCAACATAGTCTGCGCCACACCGCCTTGTCCACTGGTGCCCGCCAACCTACAGCACGCGACGGGCTACTTCAACGCACCTCAGAACATCAACACCACTTTTCGCAATGCCAACAAGCACATCCAGCTTGATCAGGATGTCGCGGTGTTCAAGAGTGGATGGAAGGGGACGCACAACATCAAGTTTGGCTACCAACTCAACCGGGTTTCCACCGACATCTCCCAGCGCTACAACCAGCCGTTTATGGAGATCTTTCCGGGCAGTGCAAACACCTACTTCGCCGCCGGCAGCACCGGGTTTGCCAACTGCGCTGCGCTGGTTGCGACGTACGGTCCTGCATACGGCGATCCTGCCGGCTCCAACTGCACCGGCACCTACGGCTATGCCAACGTTGTGGACTATGGTTCGTTGGGAAAGGCGACCAGCTATAACCACGGCCTGTTTGTGCAGGACGCCTGGACCATCGGCAGAGGGATTACCATCAACGCGGGGGTTCGGGTAGAGAAGGAATATATACCTGCCGAGCCGCAGTTGGGCCTGTTGAGTAACGCCCCCGGCCCTACGGGCGGCACGGTCACGGAGCCGAATACGCCGATAAACTTCGGCTGGGGGGACAAGATTGCTCCTCGCTTCGGCGCTGCCTGGGACGTATTTAAGGACGGCAGGATGAAGGTGTTCGGCAGTTATGGAGTGTTTAATGACATCATGAAGCTGAACCTGGCCATCAGTTCGTTCGGCGGCCAGTACTGGCAGCAATGCGCCTACGCCCTGATGTCTCCCAACGCGGTGAGTCAGCTGGTGGTGACTCCCAACAGCCTGAACCGCTACTGCACGGGGAATAGCGCCGGCGAGGCCAGCTTGGTGGGTGGGTCACCGCAACCTGGACTCATCTTTCTTGAGAACGTGAACGAGCGCGTTTTGGAAACGGTTGTGCCGCACCTGAAGCCCTATCGCCAACATGAATCCGTGTTTGGCGTTGACTACCAATTGAAGAGGCATCTGGCCTTTGAGGCTCGCTGGGACCGGCGCCGTCTCGATCACTTGATCGAAGACGCCGCGCTGTTTACTCCATCGGGCGCCGAAGTTTACCAAATTGTGAATCCCGGCTTCGGACCGAACCAGGTTAACGCCCTTTGCGCCACCGCCGGATCGTTTAACGGCACTCCCTATGCGGCCTGCCCCAGACAACCACCAGGCGCGCGCAGCTATGACGGAGTGGAACTCCGCCTGACCAAGACCACCAGCGACCACTGGTACAGCATGTTCTCCTATACTTATAGCCATCTGCGCGGCAATTACACCGGCCTCACCAGCACCGATATTGCCGATGCCGGCGGCGGACGCAACTCGCCAGACAACAGTCGCGCCTTCGACGAGACCTACTTCTCATTCGATGCATACGGCAGGTCTTCCAGCGGCGATCTTCCCACCGATCGCCCCAACACGTTCAAGGGCTATGCGTATTACGAACTCGGCTGGAAGGAGAAGTGGACCACCGACCTCGGTCTCTTCCAGGTCATTTACCAGGGTTCGCCAGTGAGCAGCTACATCGATGTGGGCTACAGTGTGATCCCGGGGAATTTCTTCGCCCAGTATGTTGAAGGAAAAGGAAAATGGGCCGATGTCACGGGTTCGTTTGGGGATCTGAGCGTTCCCGACGTCTATGCCCGCCGGACGCCGTGGTACACCCAGACTGACTCTAACTTCACCCAAAACTACCGGATAAGCGAGACCAAGGTTCTCAGCTTTTCGGCGATTATTCCCAATCTGCTGAATCAACGTGCAGTCACTGCTTACAATGAGCAGATCGATTCCGGCCAGTTTTCCAGCTTCCTCGCTCCCGGGGGAGTTCCTTTCTACTATGGCGGAATCGCATATTCAAATTACGAGCATCCATATAACTGGAAGTCGTTGCTCAACACGGATGGGATCATTCCGGATAGCCAGTACGGCAAGCCCTACCTGTACCAGGTCGCCAGGAACATCCGTCTGGTGGCGAAATACACCTTCTAGCCGAGTTGCAGATTCGATGTCTAAAGGGAGCTGGAGTTACGGCTCCCTTTTTCTTTGGCATAAGGTATGGCTTGGCTTCTATGCGTCCGAAGAACTGTTAGTTTGATGACAGAGACAGCGGCAATTCTGGCTCATCGTCGGGAATGGGATCGGCGATGGTCTTTAATTCCGGATAGTGCTCTAACAGCGGTTCCGGCGCTCGCACACGCTGGCCACTAAGCATGTGTTTAAGCTGGAGCGCATTCACCCCGGCTTTGCCTTCAAAGTGATTGTTGGCGATCACGTAAGTGACGTCGGCCTTCTGAGCGATGTGCTCGATCTTACTCTGCCAACCCAATAACTCCTTTTCGTTATAGAGATAGTTGTAGCGGTCTTCACCGCGCTCGGCTTCGAACCACATGTCGTAGTTGCGCCCGTGCAGGCGGACGTAGCCGACAGGCGAGGTCACGTATTCAGTGGCTTCGAGGGCGCGGCCGATCTGGGGTTGATCGATGTTGCAGAAGGCTACGTTCTTCTGGGTGAAATAGGCGAGGGTCTCAGGATTGTCCCAACTGGAGTGGCGCACTTCGACCACGCGAGGATACTCGATGAACTGGCGGAGCAGGGTTTCGAGATATTCGCGATTGAGCGAAGTGTTCTTGAAAGAGACGGGGAACTGGATCAGCAGGGCCCCGAACTTTCCAGTGGAAGCGAGGGCGTCGAGTCCCTGGCGGGCGAGGCGCTCGTCCTCGTCTCCGGGGCGAATGGTGGCGGCCGAAGTGGGCTCCATGACCGCGATGGGCGAGTGCGTGAAGGAGCGATGCAGCTTGGCGGTAAACATAAATTGCGGATTCACTGCCGCGACTTTGCGCGCCCAGAGTTTGGCCAGCTCAGGCTTGATGTGCCCGTAGAAAGAAGTATTGATCTCGACCACGTCGAAACAGCGGGCCACGATTTCCAGCGGATGCTGCTTGCGCACCCGCATGCCGGGCGGGTAGAAAGTTCCGTCCCAGTCTTTATAGCTCCAGCCGGCGGTGCCGATGCGGATGCGAGGAGGCATAGAGAAACGCCCGGACAGTGATTTAACCACAGAGGGCACAGAGTGGCACAGAGAAAGGCCACGGCGGCTTTATTTTACCGGCGCAGGTGCGGGGTCTGGAGGTGGCGCGACGCCTTTGGCGCCCAGGATGGCCCAGTGCCAATCCTGATCAGGCGCGAGGGGTGCGCCGAGTTTTTCGTGAAAAACGTTGCTGGCCAGAGGCACGACCGGCCCCTTTAAGTGGAAGACCAAGGTTAACTCCGAGGGCTTTTTGTCAGCGTCAGGCTGCTCGGCGACGGCAGGCATTAGCCGGGCGCTGCCAAAATAAACGCCCGCCTCCACGCCTTTACCTTCAGGAACGCGCACCGCAATGAAACCAATGTCGTTCGTGTCAGCAACGGTCGTGACAGAACCGCCGCCGTCAAACGCCACATTGAATTTACGGGGCAGGTTATACATGTCGCGATTGTTGAGGATGTAGTAGTGCAGCGCCTTCGCGAACGGACGCGTGTCGATCAACTCATCGCGGTCGATGCCGGCGGTTGGCGTGGCGGTGATGTTCCGTACATTGTCTACCCCGGAGCCGCGCGCCGTCAGACCGAGCTCCTGAAGCTTGAGAAGGCATTTGACGAT
>Ga0209169_10002805_pt1 | contig 10386 bp, 8 predicted proteins | sample HubBroMetageWRM4_FD_188346 | JGI IMG/M metagenome (GOLD analysis project Ga0209169, IMG submission 188346) | Warmed soil microbial communities from the Hubbard Brook experimental Forest, New Hampshire - Hubbard Brook CCASE Soil Metagenome WRM 4... | ecosystem: Environmental > Terrestrial > Soil...
GGCGGCGATGCCGTGCAGTTCGACGTGGCGCCCCGGTCCGCGAACGCGGTGTTCCGGCAGCTGAAGGCCTTCCGGGACGACCGCAGCGGCGCTGTCGCCATCGACTACGTCGACGCTGCTCTCGGGGAGGAGACGGCTCCGGCCTCAAAGCATTTTCTCGTGCAGCGAGACATCGCACCCGTGTGGGAGGTCGTCGAGGCCAAGATCCGCTCGGACGCCGTCTACGCGCCCAGCTTCTACGTCCTCCTCGCCATCGCCGGCCTGATCGGCGCGGTTGGCATCCTCAGCAACTCCCAGATCCTGATCGTCGGCGCCATGGTCGTCGGGCCGGAATACAACGCGATCATGGGTGTTGCGCTCGGCATCGACAAGGGAACCAGGCAGCCGGTACTCCGCGGAATCCTTGCCCTGCTCGCCGGATTCTCCGCAGCCATGGTCGTCACCTTGATCTTCGCGCTGGCGATACGGTGGTCCGGGCACACGCCGAAGCTCTATTCGGCCGGGGTGCGGCCGGTCTCCGACCTCATCGACAATCCGAATTTGTTCTCGATCGTCGTCGCCGTTCTGGCCGGGATAGTCGGCGTCGTTTCGCTCACCGAAGCGCGGGCAAGCGCCCTCATCGGCGTCTTCATCTCGGTGACGACCATCCCGGCTGCCGCGGATATATCCCTCTCCCTCGCGTATGCGAGCTGGGGCCAGGCTCGGGGGGCGGCCTTTCAGCTGCTCCTCAATGTGACGGTGCTGATCGCCATGGGCGTGCTCGTCCTGCGCGTCCAGCGGATCATCTGGGGCGCCCGCGAACGGGCAGAGCCATCCCGGAACGCGCCGGGAGGCGGTTAGCCACCAGCGTCAGGTAGCGGCGTGGACGCTGGCCCAGTCCGCGGCCATGTCGATCACGGTCCACTGGTGGTCGGCGGCGGCGGCGAGAATCTGGTCGGTGCCGCTGCCCAGGATGGGGTCAACGTCGTAGGCATATTCCCGCTCGGCGTCGGTGTGGTGGACAACCAGTTGCAGGGTCCGGTGCGGGCTGGCGGCGGTCCACTGGAGCATGGCGAGGTCGCCGTCGGTATTCCCGGCGGCGAGAATCGGCCGCTGCCCGACATGCCGGTGGATCGAGCTCGGCTTCTGCGGCCCGTCGTCGATCACCTGGACCTTCGGGGTCTTGACGAGCTCCGGCCCGCCAGCGCCGATGCGGAACTCGGTTTCCCCGACGCTTCCGATCACCCGGTGCTGCGGCACGCCGTAGACGTCACCGGCCCAGGCTCGCATGAAATCCGTGCCTCCGCCGGAGAAGATCCAGCAGGAAAAGCCGCTGCGGTCCAGCAGCCCGAGCAACTCGAGCATGGGCTGGTACACAGTCTGCGGGTACGGCCGCCCGAAGCGCGGATGCCGGGCCGACGCCAGCCAATTCCGGCACAGGTCGTCGAACTCAGCCGTGGTAATGCCTGCATGAGTAAGGGCCACCAGCTCGATGAGTGCCGCCATCCCGCCGGCCTGCAGCTTGTCGAGACTCGTGGGATGACCGAGCTCGGCCGCCCGGTCGATGGCGAAGACCAGCTGCGCGTAGACGGGCTGTTCGGTCCACAGCGTGCCGTCATTGTCGAACACCGCGACACGGTCCCGCTCCGGTACGAAGTCTGGCGAATCAGGGTCGGTCACGGCGGCGACGAACTCCACAATCGACCGCTTTGTGGGTGTCCCATGCCAGCTCGGCAGCTGATCGGCGCTCATCCTTTGGCGCTACCTTTCTCGGGTGGGCAATGCCCTACCAAAGGGTCTGCCGGGCGCGCCAGGTCAGGCATCACCCCTGTCGGATGAGCCAATCGGCTCGGTCTGGATGCAGGCTCAGCCGCATGCGCGCCGGCGGGAGGAGCACCGCACTCATTGATCGGCGGTTGCCACGTCATGCTGCGGCCGCGCGATCTTATCTGGTGATTACCGTCGCTCTCGGACTGGGCGGAACGGGCCTGATCCTGGCACAGGCTGGGTTGCTCGCCCGGGCACTCGCGGGGGCCGCCCGCGGCGACGCCGCTGCCGCCCTGGCGGTCACGCTAGCGGCACTGCTGGTCGTGGTGGCAGCCAGGGCGGCAGTGAGCTATGGGGGAGAGGTAGCCGCGCTGCGCGCGGCCGCGGCCGTCAAGTCGCAGCTGCGCCGCGCGCTCACCGCGCGCTCGCTGCGGCTGGGCCCAGCGTGGCTTGCGGGTCAGCGGGCGGGCGAGATCGCAACCCTCAGCACCAGAGGCCTGGACGGCCTGGACTCCTATTTCGCCCGCTACCTGCCGCAGCTCGTGCTCGCGGTCCTGGTGCCCATCGCGGTGCTGGCCAGGGTGGCGGCCGCGGACTGGATCTCTGCGGTGATCATCGCGCTGACGCTGCCGCTGATCCCGCTATTCACGGTGCTGGTCGGCTGGCACACGAAGACGCAGACGCGGCGGCAGTGGCGGCTGCTGGCAGCCCTCGGCGGCCACTTCCTCGACGTGGTCGAGGGCCTGCCAACGCTCAAGGTGTTCGGCCGAGCCAGCGCCCAGGAACGTGTGATCGCCAAGGTCACCGAGGACTACCGGGCCGCCACGATGTCCACCCTGCGGGTGGCGTTCCTGTCTGCGCTGGTGCTGGAGCTATCTGCGGCGGTCGCTACCGCGCTTGTTGCGGTCGAGGTGGGGCTGCGGCTGCTGTACGGCCATCTGGGCTACGAGACGGCGCTGCTGGTCCTGCTGCTCACCCCGGAGGCTTTTTTGCCGCTGCGAGCGGTCGGCGCGCAGTTTCACGCAAGCATGGAGGGCGCCGCCGCGGCCGGGCGCGTTTTCGAGATCCTGGATACCGCAACGCCAGATGAGCCTCAGGCCAGGCTCGCAGCAGCGGGCCGGCGCAGCGCCGGCGCCGACCTGCGGGCGCAAGAGATCAGGCTGAACGGGATCACCGCGGCCTATCCCGGCCGGCATCTCCCGGCTCTGGACGGGGTGAGCCTGACGATCGCGCCGGGGGACCGGATCGTGCTCACCGGCCCCAGCGGCGCGGGCAAGAGCACGCTGCTCGCGGTGCTGCTCCGCTTCATCCGGCCGACCGCCGGGACGATCGGGCTGGAAGGCGCCGGCCACGGCGGCGACGTTGACCTGGCGGCCATCGATGTTCGGCAGTGGCGCGCCCAGATCGCCTGGGTGCCCCAGCAGCCCTACCTGTTCACGGGCACCGCCGCGGACAATATTGCCCTCGGCCACGCTGGCGCGAGCCGCAGCGCGATCTGCCGGGCCGCCCGTCTGGCGGGAGCTGCCGGGTTCATCGAGGACCTGCCGGCCGGATACGACACGCCGCTCGGTGAGCGCGGCCTGCGGCTGTCCGCTGGCCAGCGGCAGCGGATCGCGCTGGCTCGCGCGTTCCTGCGGGACGCGCCCTTGCTGCTCCTGGACGAGCCCGCTGCCCATCTGGATCCGGCCGGTGCCCGGCTGATCGGGACAGCCATCGACACTGCCCTGGCGGATCGCACCGTCGTCCTGGTAAGCCACCGACAGGGCTGGGCCGGTGGCGGCTGCCGGGTCATCAGCCTGGACCGGGGGAAGCTGACGTCGCCGCCCCGTGACGCCTGGCGGGCCGGCAGCAGCGTGACGGCAGTGCTCCCGTGACCGGCGAGCCCGCGAGCATGAACGGCGGCCGCCGGCCGCTGCTGCGGCTGATCCGGCTGGCCCGGCCGCTGCGCGGCCGGCTGATCTTCTCGGTCCTGGCCGGCGCGGCAGCCACCGGCTGCGGCGTGGCCCTGCTGGCCACATCGGGCTTCCTGCTCGCCCGCGCTTCGGAGCACCCGAACATCCTGGCGATCTCCGTGGCCGTCGTGGCGGTCCGCGCGTTCAGCATCGGCCGCGGCGTATCGCGCTATCTCGAGCGGCTGACGTCCCACGACGTCGCGTTCCGGGTGCTGGCTGACATCCGGGTGGCGATCTACCGCCGGCTGGAGCGGCTCGCGCCGGCCGGGCTGGCAGCCTTCCGCTCCGGTGATCTGCTGACCGCGCTGATAAGTGACGTGGACGCCACCCAGGATCTTTTCATCCGCGGTATCGGTCCGCCGCTGGCCGCCGCGCTGGTCGGCGCCGGCGCGGTGACCGTCTGCCTGCTGATCCTCGTGCCGGCCGGCGGCGTGCTGGCCCTTGGCCTGCTGGCGGCCGGTGCCGCGGCGCCGCCGCTGGCCGTCGCGGCCTCCCGGAGGGCCTCGAGGGTGACCGCAGCAGCGCGCGGCGAGCTCGGCGCGACAGTCACTGACCTGCTCTCGGGCGCGGCGGACCTGCACGCGTTCGGCGCGCAGGACGCCGCCCTCGCGGCTGCCGCTGAGGCTGACGGGAAGCTGACCGCGCTGGCCCGGCGCTTTGCCGGCGCTATGGGCCTGGGCAGTGGACTGATCACCGGCCTGACCGGACTGACCCTGTGGGCGGTGCTCATCCTCGGCGTGGTGGCGGTGGGGCACGGCACCCTTACCAGGGTGCCGCTGGCGGTGCTGGTCCTTACTGCGCTGGCTTCCTTCGAGGCGGTCACGGTCATGCCAGCGGCCGCGCTCCAGCTCGGATCGGCGCGCGCCTCGGCCAGCCGGATCGGCGCGATCCTCGACGCACCGGACCCGGTCGCCGAGCCGGCCGCTCCCCGTCCGCTGCCGGCTGGGCCCGTGCACGTGCACATGTCGGGAGTGCAGGTCCGGTACGAGCCGGCCGGCCCTCTCGCACTGGACGGATTTGACCTGGATCTGTCGCCAGGCCGGCGCGTGGCGCTCATCGGCCCCAGCGGCTCCGGCAAATCCACCGTGGCCTCGGTGCTGCTGCGCTTCCGAGACGTGGCAGGCGGTACCGTCACCCTGAACGGCGCCGACCAGGCCAGCTACGCCGCCGATGCGGTCCGCACGGTGATCGGCGGGTGCCCGCAGGATCCGCACATCTTCGATGCCAGCATCCGTGACAACCTGCGGCTGGCCCGGCCCGGCGCTGGCGAGGACGAGCTGGCGGCTGCCGCGTCGCTGGCCCGGCTGCTGCCCTGGATCGATTCGCTGCCCCTGGGCTGGGACACCCCAGTCGGCGCGCACGGGGCGGCCATGTCCGGCGGTGAACGGCAGCGGCTCGCGCTGGCCAGGGCGCTGCTCGCGGATCCGGCCGTGCTGATTCTCGATGAGCCGACCGCGCACCTGGATCCCGAAGCCCGCGCTGCCCTGACCGCCGATCTGCTCGCGCTCACGGCAGGCCGCGCCACCCTGCTCATCACGCACGAGCTAGAGGGGCTCGACCAGGTCGACGAGATCATCGTCCTGGAGCACGGCAGGGTCGTTCAGCGCGGCACGCATGAGCAGCTCATGCGGGCCGGCGGCCCGTACCGGCAACTGCACGAGACGCCGTCATTCTGGCCCGTGCCGGCTGAGCCAGTCGGCTGAGCAGTCGATCGTCACAGGTGGCTGAAACCGCCTGACTCCTCTTTGGACATGGGCACGGCGACCGGGTGCTTCGAGAAATGGCCGACGGCGTCCCTGAAGTCATCGAGCAGCAGGGAGGCCATGTCCTGGCTGACGCCCAGCCGGACCAGAATGCGCTGCACGGCTATACCGGCGGCTGTTCCGGTGAGGGTGTAGGCCGGTACCTGCCAGCCCCGGGAGCGCAGCCTGTCAGCGAGGTCGAACAAGGTGTAGCCGGGGTCTTCGCCGTCGCTTATCCGCCAGGTCACCGTCGGGATGCCGGTGGCCGGATTGCTGTCGCACAGGAGCTCGAAAGGACCGAGCTTGACGATCTCCGCGGCGAGGTACTGGCCGATCGCATAGGACGCGTCGTGGACGCGTTTGTAGCCCTCAAAGCCGAGACGCAGAAAGTTGTAGTACTGGGCGATGATCTGTCCGGCCGGGCGGGAGAAGTTGATCTGAAAGACCGGCATGTCGCCGCCGAGGTAGTTGACGTGGAACACGAGGTCGTCGGGAAGTTCCTGGCGGTCTCGCCAGAGGACCCAGCCGACGCCCAGCGGAGCCAGGCCGAACTTGTGCCCCGAGGTGCTGATCGACTTGACCCGGGGCAGCCGGAAGTCGAAGACCACGTCCGGCGCGCAGAACGGCGCGAGGAACGCGCCGCTGGCCCCGTCCACGTGAATGTCGATGTCGAGGCCGGTTTCTGCCTGCAGCTGGTCCAGCGATTCGGCCATGGCCTGAACGGGCTCGTAGGCGCCGGTGTAGGTGACGCCGAACGTCGGCACGACCATGATCGTATTTTCGTCCACCCGTTCCAGCATGGACGCCGGATCCATGGCGTAGTGGCCGTCGGACATCGGGACCTCGCGCATCTCGATGTCCCAGTACCGGGCGAACTTGTGCCACACCACCTGGACCGGGCCGCATACCATGTTCGGCTGGTCCGTCGGCTTGCCTTCGGCCTGCCGCTTCGCCCGCCACCGCCACTTGGCCGCCATGCCCGCCAGCATGCAGGCCTCCGAGGATCCGATCGCTGATGCGCCTACGGTGTTGGCGGCATGGGGTGCGTGCCACAGGTCGGCCAGCATGTGGACGCAGCGCCGCTCGACTTCCGCGGTCTGCGGGTACTCGTCCTTGTCGATCATGTTCTTGTTGACGGACAGAGCCATCAGGGCGAGAAGCTCAGGCTCGGCCCACGTCTGGCAGAAGGTGGCCAGGTTCTGGCGGGCGTTGCCATCGAGCATCAGCTCGTCCGACACCACCTGGAATGCCTCTCTTGCCTGTGTCTCGTCCCTCGGGAACCGATACTTGGGGACAGGCCTGGTCAGGTCGCGCCCGGCGAACACGCAATCCTCCAGCTGCTGACGGACAGCATCACGCTCGTGCAGGGGCATGGCCGGCACTCCTTCCCAGGCAGATCATGGCCGGGGCTTAGCTGCGTGCCAGGCAGCCCTGTTGGCTGCCGCCCAGTTTCGCAGGACGGCCGACACGGCTGCCCCCTTCCGGTGCGCGACAATTGCCACGCCGGCCAGCCCGATCACCACGATGATTCTGTTCCGGACGAGGGCCCTCGCCGCAGCCAGCCCGAGCACGAGCACGATCATCTGCTGGTTGCGTACCGCGTGTTCGGCATCGGTCGTCATTTCGGGTCATCCCCTTCAACCTCGCGATCGTCACGAGGAGTCCGGACGCTTCTACCGTTGTCGCTCTCGAAGGGGTGACTTGTCATCACCCGCCGCGGCCTGTTCACCCTGGTGCCCTTGCTTATCCCCCTCGCCCGAACCGGATGAGGTGGCTCGTGATGAGCCCAGGCACTCTGGATGGACGCGACGTGAACGGGCCACGCGACCCGGCCGGAGACCGACGCGCCATTCGGCGGATTGCAGGAGGTGACCTTGTCTGGCATCGATGCGGAGCCGAAATCGGCAACCAGCCCTGCGGTAAGCGGGGAGTCCGGACTCGGCTCGCAGCTGGAGACTTTCCGCGAGGTGCGCCGGAGCCTCGAAGCGTCAATCCTTCCGCTCGCCACCTCCGTCGACGGGCGCAGGTTCATTTTTCAGGCCTCGCTGCACGACCTGCAGTTGCAGGTCGGCGGCTATGTGGTGCTGGAGAGCGACGGCACCAGGCGCCTCGGCCAGGTTCTCACCCTGGAGCTCGGCTGGCAGCAGGTTACGGAGCTGACGCTGCCAGGGGCGGGCGGCCCGGAGGCCCGGACACAGGTCCAGATCCGGTACGCGCACGGCGAGGGAGCGGTCCTGGAAGGCGACTGGGCACCGTTTCACGATGCGCTGGCCCGCGTCGCCGCCGGGTCGGAGGTGCAGGCGTGGCTGGAGCGCAGCGGACGGCACTCCGCAAAGCTGCGGCTGGGCGAGCTCGCGCTGGTCCCCGGTGTGCCATGCCTGGCCGACGCCGGTGGCTTCGACCGGCACACATTCCTTTGCGGGCAGTCGGGGTCCGGCAAGACCTACTCGCTCGGGGTGATCCTGGAGCGACTGCTGACCGAGACCGACCTGCGCTTGGTGGTGCTCGATCCCAACTCAGATTTCGTCCGCCTGGGACAGGTGCGCGCCGGCGCTGACCCGGCACTGGCCGAGCGTTACGCGGAGGCGGCGCGCGGCGTCGCCGTCTATTCCGCGGGTGCCCCGGCCGAGCGGAGGCTGCGGCTGCACGTGCCCGAGATCGATCCGGCGATGCAGGCCGCCTTGCTCCGCCTGGACCCGGTCGGTGACCGCGAGGAGTACGCCGCGCTAAGCGACCTGCTGGCGAGCGATAAGCCGGTCACGCTTCAGGCGCTGACCACAAGCAGCCATCCCGAGGCGCGTCGCCTCGGCCTGCGCGTCCGCAGCCTGGGCGTCGACCGCTTTTCGGTCTGGGCGCCGGGCGAGTCGGGTTCAGTCCTGGACGCGATCGGCGATCCGGGCACCCGCTGTGTCGTCGTTGACCTGGGCTCGCTGCCGACGCGCGAGGAGCAGGCACTCGTTGCCGGCGCAGTGCTGTCTGACCTGTGGCGGCGGCGCGAAGAACGCAGCCCGGTACTGATCGTGATCGACGAGGCGCACAATGTCTGCCCGGCTGAGCCTTCTGACCAGCTCGCCGCGATGGCAGCTGAGCACGCCACGCGCATCGCCGCCGAGGGCCGCAAGTTCGGGCTGTACCTGCTGGTGTCGACGCAGCGGCCGCAGAAGATACCCGAGAACGTCCTGTCGCAGGCCGACAACCTCGTGCTCATGCGGATGAACTCGCTCGCGGACGCGGCCTTTGCCGAGGCCGCGTTCTCGTTCGTGCCGCCGAGCCTGATCAAGCGGTCGGTTACCTTCCGCCAGGGAGAGGGCCTGATCGCAGGAAAGATCTCGCCGCAGCCCGCGCTGCTCCGCTTCGGCGCGCGCGTCAGCCAGGAGGGCGGCGCCGACGTGCCCGCCACGTGGGCTGTGGCCCGCTGAGGAGTTCACGGACTGGACGCACTTCTCCGCCAGCCGGAATGGCGAGGGCGCCCCGCCGACCCGGGTCGGCGGGGCGCCCTCTTAGGCGTCCCCCGGCAGGACCTTGCGGTTCGGCACCGGAGGGGGCCACTCCCAATGTCACCGACAAACCTGACCATTTGCTGGACGTTAACTGCACCGTGACTGAATGGTTGCCGCAGGGCTGAGGTCCGGCACAGCGGCCAGAATCCTCATCCACCGGGGGTGATGCCGCTGACGCGATTGCGGCCAATGCTGAAGGGCGGCCCCAACCATTCACAACGCCGCAAGGTGCCAGCCGGCGACCTCGCGGATACGTAAGGAGAAGACAGGAGAAGGAATGTCACTCGCCGCTGCGTCCACGTCTTATCCGCTGCTGAACATTTTCTGGACGATGTTCGAGTTCTTCCTGTGGGTGATCTGGTTCTGGCTCATTGTCATGGTGGTCATCGACATCTTCCGCAGTAATGACCTGTCCGGCTGGGCCAAGGCCCTCTGGGTCCTGTTCGTGGTGGTCATCCCGCTGATCGGCGTGCTGGTCTACCTGATCGCTCGCGGCGGCACGATGCACGAGCGTGCCACGCAGCGGGCTTTGGGCGAGGACCAGGAAATCCGCGACTTTGGCCAGCAGTACACAGGGCCCAGCCCGGCTGACCAGCTGGCGACACTGGCTGACCTGCGTGACCGGGGAGTCATCACGGCCGATGAGTTCGACCGCGAGAAGGCCAAGGTCCTTGTCTGAGGATGGCGGACGATCACACGGCGCTTGGCCCTGCCTGCGGAGTAAGGCGGCCAGTCATCCCCGGCGGATGAGGCCCGGCGCCCGTCGGCGCGATGACAGTAATGATTACCGGGCGATCTTGAGGATGGTGCCATGACCAGTAGTGAGAACGGCAGGACCGGGCCGCAGCTAAAGGCCGCACCGCTGATGACCAGCGCAACGCTGGTAGGAGTCGGCAGCGTGCTCGTCATGGCGGGCCTGGCAGTAGGCAGCTCGCATCTGACGCTGGCTATCCGGCAGTGGATCAGGGACATGGAGGTCCCGCCGAGCGAACTCGCGAAGCTTAGGTGGGTGCAGGCGAAGACCGCCGCCACGGCCGCTGCCGCCGCCTGGCAGAACGGCCAGCCGGCCCATCTGGAAAGCGTCTCCTGACCTCTCCGGCGGCCGCGTTGGGCGCCAGAGGCTAGCCGTTCCTGAGCCGTTCACCTCCGCGTACACCATCAGGCTGGGCCTGATGGTGTACTTTTTTCTGCTTGCCTCGATGTGGCGGCTCGGCGTCAGCCCGCTTCGCCGTCTCGTGGCAACTCGGGCCCGGGGTCCGGGTCATGGAGACGGCGTACCTCGAGTACCTGCACGCCGAACGTCTGGAGCCGGGCGAGAAGCCCGTTCAGGGCGGCCTGATCCCGGAGCGGGCCATGCAGGACCGTTTCGACGGGCTCCACTGAAGCGGTGAGCCGCTCGAAGTCAATCAAGGCCTCGGGCGGGAGAACCCCGACCACGCGGATCTC
>Ga0209169_10002807_pt1 | contig 10380 bp, 9 predicted proteins | sample HubBroMetageWRM4_FD_188346 | JGI IMG/M metagenome (GOLD analysis project Ga0209169, IMG submission 188346) | Warmed soil microbial communities from the Hubbard Brook experimental Forest, New Hampshire - Hubbard Brook CCASE Soil Metagenome WRM 4... | ecosystem: Environmental > Terrestrial > Soil...
GGAACCGAGCTTCCCGTCTACCGGGGCGACGCGATCAACGACGTGGAGTTCACCGCGCAGGCGCGCACCCCGGATCCGGCCAGGCTGCTGCGCGCCTACCACTGCTCCGCGGTGACCCTGAACCTGTGCCGCGCGTTCGCCACGGGTGGCTACGCCGACCTGCACCAGCTCCACTCGTGGAACCAGGACTTCGTCAAGCAGAGCCCGGCCGGGCTGCGCTACGAGCGGCTGGCCGGCGAGATCGACCGCGCGCTTGCGTTCATGCGGGCCTGCGGGGCCGACCCGGAGGAACTGCGTGCCGTGGAGCTCTACTCGAGCCACGAGGCGCTCATTCTCGACTACGAGCAGGCGCTGACCAGGCGCGATTCGCGAACCGGCCTGATGTACGACACGTCCGCCCACTTCGTGTGGGTCGGCGAGCGGACGCGCGACCTGAACGGGGCGCACGTCGAGTTCGCCAGCGGGATCAGCAACCCGGTCGGCGTCAAGGTCGGCCCGGACGCGGAGCCCGCCGATGTGCTCGCGCTGATCGACAGGCTGAACCCCGCTCACGATCCCGGGCGGCTCACGCTGATCACGCGGATGGGCGCGGGCCGGGTCAGAACCGCGCTGCCGCCGCTGATCAGCGCGGTCATTGCGGAGGGCATCGAGGTTCCCTGGGTCTGCGACCCGATGCACGGCAACACGTTCGAGGCCCCGAGCGGCTACAAGACCCGCCGGCTGCACGACGTGCTCGAGGAGGTTCAGGGCTTTTTCGAGGTGCACCGGAGCCTCGGGACACACCCGGGTGGCATCCATATCGAGTTCACCGGCGACAACGTCACCGAGTGCGTCGGCGGCAGCCATGAGATCGTCCCGGCCGATCTCTACCAGCGCTACGAGACCGCCTGCGACCCGCGGCTTAACCGCAGCCAGGCGCTGGACCTGGCCTTCGCCGTGGCGGAGAACTACCGCCGTTAGTTGATGTCGAACTCGTTGCCCTCGGGATCTGGCAGCCATCGTGTGCCACATGCCTGCTAACGCAGTCCGCTTTCCGAGCCGACGGTGACGTTCACCCCGTGCTCGGCGAGCACCGCCGCGACCCGGTCGGGATCGTCCGGGGTGATAACCGGGCGGATCACCCCGTCGAGGTGAATGACGATCGCAGAGTCTTTGCGCGGGCGGCGCGCATCGAAATTGAACCAGTGGACCAAGTCCCCGCTGCCGTTAATGCGCCAACGTCCCATCATGCCGAGGCGCACCCGGCGCGCCTCGCGGATGGCGGTGTACGGGATGTGCTTGGCGCCCGAGGCAAAGAAGTAGTAGTTGCGGATGACGAGTTCCTGATCGGTACAGGCCACCTTGCCGTCGTCATAGCCCTCCACGAGCGCAGTGTAAAGCGCTGCGCGCAGTTGCAGTGGCGCGGGCCTGACCCGTGGCCCCCCCTGCAGGTCAGCTGACCGGGGCGGCCGCCGGCTCCCAGTCGGGCCGCAGCGGCATGCCGGACCTGCCGTTGTCGCCGAGCCGCACGCCGAGAACCTGATGCAGCTGGATCTGGTTGCGCTCGAAGCCAAGGCGTGACCCGGCCATGTACAGCCGCCAGACCCGGGCCGTGCCCTCGCCGACCTCGGCGACCGCCTCGTCCCAGTGCTCGTCCAGGTTCTTGCACCAGCCGGCCAGCGTCTTCGCGTAGTGCTCGCGCAGGTTCTCCTCGTGGCGGACCTCGAAGCCTGCGTCGTGCATCAGCGAGACCAGGTAGCCGGGCGCCTCGAGCTCGCCGTCGGGGAACACGTACCGGTAGATGAACCCGTCGGGCCGCCGCGCGGGCTCGGTGTTGTCGGTGCGGGTGATGCAGTGATTCAGCATCCGCCCCTCCGGCTTCAGCTTGCCGTAAAGGAACTCGAAGTAGCCGGGCAGCTGCGCCTTGCCGATGTGCTCGGTCAGCCCGATGGAGCTGACGGCGTCGAAGCCGGTCTCCGCCACATCCCGGTAGTCCATGTGCCGCACCTCGGCCAGGTCCGAAAGGCCCTGCTCCTCGATGGCCTTCTGCGCCCACAGGGCCTGCTGTTCGGACAGCGTGACGCCAAGCGCCTTGACGCCGTACTCGCGGGCGGCGTGCCGCACCATGCCGCCCCAGCCGCAGCCAACATCGAGCAGCCGCATCCCCGGCCGCAGCGCCAGCTTGCGCGCTACCAGGTCGTGCTTGAACCACTGCGCCTCTTCCAGCGTTGCGTCCTCGCTCGGATAGCAGGCGCACGTGTAGGCCATCGACGGGCCGAGCACCCACTCGTAGAACGTGTTGGAGACGTCGTAGTGGTGCGAGATCGCCGAGGCATCCCTGCCCTTGGAGTGCCGCCGGCCCGACAAGGACCTGCGCCGGACTCGGACCTCCTGCGGCGGCGGCGGGATCCGCGGGATCAGGACACGCGGTCCGCCCAGCTTGCGCAGCAGCCGTATCCGATCAGAAAAATCAAGGTGCGTCATCTGGGCGCGGGCCATCCTCGCCAGCGCCGAGTACATGTCGCCGACGACGTCCAGGTGGCCGGACACGTATGCCCTGGCAAGGCCGAGCGCCCCGGGCGCCTGGGCCAGGTAGGACACCGCCACCGGCGACCGCACGGTGATCTTCACGGGAGCATCGGGCGCTCCGGCCTTGCTTCCGTCATAGGCCTGGAACTCCACCGCGGCATCAGGCCCGGCTACCGCCTCGAATACGTCCGCTATCGACATGGCCCGTCTCCTTCGTTACTTCCCGCGAACGCACTTCTCGTACAGCCCGGCGAGCCGGCCCTGATGGTCATAATCGTCCTTCAGTGTCGCGTATTCCGTGCCGTTGTGCAGGGCCCAGAACTCTTCCTCGGAGTAGAACGACGAGGAGTAGAGCCCCTTGCGGCCGCTGAGGGCGGTCACCTCTTCCTCGATCAGCCGGTTGTAGTGGCCGTCCCCGGCCCCGGGCGGCAGCGAACGGGTACCCCAAAAGCCGAAGTTCACGTAGACGTCGCCGGGATGCAGCGGGTACAGCGGCCAGGGTTGCTTGCTGAGCGGCGTGCCACGCAGCCGCATCGGGCAGAGCCAGACCGGGCTCATGCCGACGTGCGGCACGAACCAGCGCAGGAATTCCGCGCCGCGCCCGACCGGGATGTCCACGTCCTGCGCGACATACTCGCGTGACGGCAGGCCGCGGCGGGCGTTCAGCGTGGCGGAAAAGCCGTACTTGCGGTCGAGGGCGATCAGCTTGCGGTAGGTGTCTGAGCGCCGGTACCGGCGCGGCCAGACCCGGCGGATCACCGGGTTCTGCACACCGAGGGCCCCGGCGCACCAGAACCAGTCGGTGTCCCAGCGCCACAGGTAGTCGCGGATAGTGAGGAAGTCTTCCTTAGGCCCGCGGATCGACCGGTAGTAGATGCGTTCCCGCGTATAGTCGCTGCGCCACGGCGCGACGTCGCTGAAGGCGCCGACGGTCAGGTACATCTCGTCGAGGCTGAACGCTGTGCCGTCCACGAAGTCCGCCCGGTGCCCGTGGTAGCTGCCGTCCGCCGCGATCTGCGCGACCGCGTCCATGCAGGCTTCCGGGGTGCCGAAGTGGAAGTGGCGCAGGTGCACGTACGGCGCCACGGGCTCGAGCTCGATCGTGAGCGCCAGCGCGTAGCCGAGCGAGCCGTAGGAGTTGGGGAAACCGCGGTACAGCGCGGTGTGCTCGTTGTCGTCGGTGGCGGTGACCACCCGCCCGTCGCCCGTGAGGATCTCCATCTCGGTCACTGACTCGTGCGGCAGACCGCTGCGCAGCGAGGTCGACTCGATCCCGAGGCCGGTCACCGCGCCGCCGAGCGTGATCGTCTTCAGCTGGGGTACGACCAGCGGCATCAGGTCGTATGCCAGGGTGGCGTCGGCGAGATCCTCGTAGGTGGTCATGCCGCCGACGACCGCTGTGCGCGACCCCGGGTCGACGCTCAGCACCCGGTTGAAAGCAGAAACGTCGAGCCCGGGGGCCGCGTCCCCGCCGGGGAACCGGAACAGGTTGGACGTGCGCTTGGCGAGCCGGACCGGGCTGCCGGGCGGGATCGCCGCGTAGTCGTGCTGGAGCCTGGCCACCGCTGCGCGGTGGGCCGGCGGCAGCTTCCGCCGCGGCGCCACGCCGCGATTGCTTGTGCCAGTGACGTCGGTCACACCAACCCTCCCCGATGTCGTCCGCACCCAGGCCTCACGGCGAGAATGCACGCAGGAGGGCATTATGGGCAAGGTCTATGCCGAGCTGGACGAACGGCTCACGAAGTTTATCGCCCGTCAGCCGGTGTTCTTTGTGGCCACGGCGCCGTGCCTCACCCCGGACGGGGAGGGTGGCCACGTCAACGTCTCCCCCAAGGGCTACCGGGACACGTTCGCCGTGCTGGACCCGACCACCGTGGCCTACGTCGACCTGACCGGCAGCGGCGCCGAGACCATCGCGCACCTGCGGCAGAACGGCCGGATAACGATCATGTTCTGCTCGTTCACGAAGCAGGCGAAAATCCTCCGGATCTACGGCCGCGGGCGCGTGGTACTGCCCGATGACCCGAGCTGGCAGGCACTCGCTGCGCGGTTTGCCCGGAACGGGACGCACGGTGCCGACCGGCGCGACCGCAGGGCGATCATCGTGGTGGAGGCGGACCGCATCGCCGACTCCTGCGGCTACGCCGTGCCCTGCATGGAGCTGACCGAGGAACGCGACCTGCTGGCGCAGATGGCGGAGCAGAAGTCGCTCGACGAGCTCGCCGAATACCGCGAGGAGAAGAACGCGGTGAGCATCGACGGCCTGCCAGCGCTCGGCCGATGACCTGACCGATTGCTGCCCGAGCCTGCGTCGCTGACTCCCGCCCTGGCCGCTGGTAGTCAGCGGCGGCGGAGCTTGGCGACCAGCCGGTCCGGAACGATCTCAACGCCGAACGGCTTGCCGGCGCGGAACGCGTCGGCCCCGGTGACGTGCGCGACTTCGGCATAAGACCCGCCGTCGAGCTCGTATGCGCGCAGGCTTGGCCGATCCAGGTCGGGGTCGACCACCCAGTACGACGGGATGCCGAACCGCTCGTAGGCGGCCTTCTTCAGGTTGAGGTCACGCAGCACCGAATCGGGCGACAGCACCTCGGCCACTAGCAGCGCGGTCTGCTCCAGGCGCACGCCCCTGGAATCTTCGACACGCGCTACGACGACATCGGGCTCGAGAGCAGTGCGGAGCGAGAAGCGGACGTTCACCGGGGTGCCGAAGACGACCAGATCATCCGGGCACGCTTCCTCCAGAAGTATGCCGAGGAAGAACCCAACGCGCTGGTGGGGCATGGCGGGGACCGGGCTCACGATGAGCATCCCGTCAATCAGCTCGTAACGGCGCCCGTCGTCGGGCATCCGGTCCAGGTCATCGACGGTGAACGGCTCGCCCGGCTTGGGCCAAGCCTCGGCTATGGTCACAGCATTCTTGGTGCCTCCCGGGGATCAACGTTGTCATCCTTTCGCCGGGCGCTGACAATTCCTTGACCCACGCTTTCGGCGCTGGTCGCGGGCGGGAAGCGGGAAACCTCCTAGGCTGGATTCATGCGGATCGCGCTGATCAACTCAGGGATCGGGCTGCTCGCTACCGCCGCCGAGCTGCACCGGCTCCGTCCCGATGCAGACCTGGTGCTGGCCATGGATCCGGACGGGATGCCGTGGGGGCCGCGCACCCCCGGCGACATCGCCCAGCGGTCGCTCGCCTGCGCCAGGGCGACCGCCGCGTTCGGGCCGGACGTGCTTGTGTTCGCGTGCAACACCGGAACCGTGCACGCGCTCCCGGCGCTGCGGGCGGAGTTCGAGCCCGCGATACCGGTCGTCGGCACGGTTCCGGCGATCAAGCCCGCCGCGGCGTTCAGCGACTCGGTGGCGATCTGGGCGACCGTGGCAACCACGGCCAGTACCTATCAGCGCCGGCTCATCGACGACTTCGCCGGCTCGGCGCGGGTCACCCCGGTCCCCTGCCCCGGCCTGGCCGACGCGGTCGACGCCGGGGACGAGGCGGCCACCAGGGCCGCCGTGGCCGGTGCGGCCGCGCGCACACCGGCCGATTGCGGCGCGGTCGTGCTCGGCTGCACCGAGTACGAGCTCGCGGCCGACCTGATCGGTGCCGCGCTGCCGGGCATGACCCTGTTCCGCTCGGCGGCCGCGGTCGCCGCGCAGGCTCTGCGCCGGGTCGCTACGGGCGGGACCGATACCGGGTCCGAGGCGGCGCCGTCTCGGACCGGGACCGTGCGGGTGCTGCTCAGCGGCAGGCAGGCTGGTCTGCCCGAGGCGGCGCTGCGCTACGCGGAGGGCCGCTTGCTGGCGGACCTCGTTGTCGACGACCGTCCTGTCGACGGCCGCCCTGTCGACGGCCGCCCTGTCGACGGCCGCCCTGTCGACGAGCGTCCTGTCGGCGACCGTCCTGTAGACGACGTTCGTGCCGACGACCGTCCTGTCGACGACGTCCGTGCCGACGACCGCGCCGCCGAACCTCCCGCCGAACGCGAGGCCGAACGGTCGGTACCGCCGAGTTCCGTCCCCGCGTAACTGGCCTCGACCTCCTCGGGCGTCATGGGGAGCCGCGCGGCGGACGGGGGCAGGCCCGCGTCCAGCGCCTGCCCGATCAGGTGCGCCATCGAGTACTCGGGGTCGGCCGCGAGGGCGCGCTCGATCGCGACGTTCGCAAGTGCCCCGTCGCCGGACTGCCACGCGATGAACGCCAGCAGGGACGCTGGCGCTGGCACGTAAGGCTCGCACGCGTGACGGACCACGTCGGTCCATAGCCGCTGGTGGTCAGCGCGGTGCCGGGGCTCCATCCGGGCCCAGGCATCGTCTCGTACCCGCAGGTCCGCGATTGTCACGGTGAGCCAGGCGAGCTGGTCGTGGTCGGTGATCCGGCCGCCGTGGCGGTAGATGCTGATCGCGGCCCGGACCGCCTCCCGGCCGGCCTCGACCACGAGCCACCAGCTACCGGGGGTGGCGGGGGTGCGGGACGGCGCCGCGCCGGGGGTGGCGGGGGTGCGGGACGGCGCCGCGCCGGGGGTAAGCGTGCCGGACGGCGCGGCGGAGGACGCGATCAGCTCCGCGGCCCGCAGCACCGCGCGCTCCGTTGCCAGGCGCATCGACTCGGCGGCCTGGCCGGTCAGCGGGGCTACCGAGTCGGCCAGCGACTTCCGGTCGGGCCGGGCCGGCAGTCCGGCCGCGGTCATCGCCGCAGCGGCCGGGTGAGCGGATACGTCGAACGGCACGCCGTCCGGCGGGCAGCAGCCAGGGTCCGAGCAAACGTAGGACCAATAGCGCCCGTCCTGCACCCGGAGCAGGTCGCGCATTGCGATCCCGGCTCCGCGCAGGCCCGCCCTGAGCTGCTCAGCGACCGGCGTGACCAGAGTGCCTTCGCCGTATCCTGCGGCGATCGCGGTCCTGATCCGCCGCTTCCGCAGTACGGCGACGGCGTGCTCCGCGATGTCCCGTGCCCGCGCGGCGTCCGGCGGGTCCGGGAGGTCGTAACGGAACGCGAGCACGATGCGCCCGCGCCGCGCGTCAAGGCCGACGACCACCATGCTCCGGCTTGGGTGGAATCCCAGCAGGTGCGGGATGACCGCCAGGAAACCGGTCACGGAGCTGACCCTGATCCTCGGCACCTCGCCGCCCGGCTGACTGTTCGTGTGCGGGGTCTTGTCACCCGCTGGCGTGTTGTCTGTCATGTCGGCAGGCTGCGGCGGGCGGGCCGTCCGGCACGACGTGATTAACCCCGGGACTGTGCGTAACAGGCTCTGATCCACAGGCTGCGTAATCGGCTTGACAACGCGGGCGGCTGTCACACCTGCTGGTCCTGCGGTGCTTAGGTGACGGAGAGGATGAGTATGGAAGCCAGCTTCGTGACCGACCTGCGCTCGTCACCGCCGGGGGCCTCGTTCTCCGGGTTCGAGCGGTTCTTCCGCGAGGAGTATCCCGCGGTCGTGCGCATCGCCTTCGGCGTCGTCGGCGATGCCCAGGCAGCCCAGGACGTCGCGCAGGACGTCTTCATCAGCGCCTTCAAGCGGTTCCCGGAGCCGGGGGAATCGGATCACGCCCGCGCCTGGGTGCGGGCGGCCGCGGCGCACACGGCGCTGAACGCCATCCGCGGCGAGCGGCGGCGCGAGCGGCGTCAGCGGTCGGCGGCTGTCGAGGTGCCCGCGGCGGGCCCGGAGGAGACCGTGCTGGACGCCGAGTCCAGGACCGAGGTCAGGCGGGCGCTGTCCCGCCTGCCTCGCAAGGCCGCGGCCGTCCTCGTGCTCCGGCACAACGGGCTGAGCTATGCCGAGGTGGCCGAGGCCATGAACGTGAAGGTGGGGCACGTAGGCACGATGCTCCGCCGAGCCGAATCAGCGCTACGCAAGGAGTTGCAGAATGCACCACGTACCTAGCCCGGTGCTGCGCCGGCTCGAGGACGAGCCGCTGGCCGTGCCCGACCTGGCCCGGCGCCACCTCGACGACTGCGGCCGCTGCCAGGCCCAGAGCACCGAGATCGCCGCGGACGCGGCGCTGGCCGCGCGCGTGCTGGCCGCGCCGACGGAGATCGCCGACGTCGACCTGGAGTGGATCCTGCTGCAGGACCGCCTCAGCCGGCCGGACAAGGCTCGGCGCCCGGCCGTCCGCCCGTCGAGGCGCGTGCCGCGGCGGCTGGTCAACGTCTCGCTCGGCGCCGGGACCGCCATCGTGGCCAGCGTGCTCGCCGTGGGAGCGGCCGCGGCCGCTGTCCTCACGACCGTCTACGCGCCAACCCAGGTGGCACCGGTGCGGGTCAGCGCGAACGACCTGCGTGCGATCGAGAACATCACCGGCATCGGCCGGCTGTCCGGCGGCCTGGGGCCGTCGGGCTCGAGGCAGCTCACGTTCGGCAAGCTGAGCTGGTCCTCGGCGGGCCCCACCCAGCAGGTGGCCTCGCTCGCAAGCGCCAGCGCAATGACCCACCTGGCGTTCCCCACCCCGGCCACGCTGCCGTCCGGCGTGGGGACGATCGGCCGCATCACGGTCCAGCCCCAGGTGACGGCCACCGTGCGGTTCAGCCAGAACGCCGGTCCTGCCATCGCGGGAAGCACCCTCACGATCACCGCGGGCCCGGCGATCGCGGTTCAGTACGCCAGCGCATCCGGCCGCAGCAACGTGATCACGCTCGCCATCGTCGCCGCGCGCAGGCCGGTGGCGTCAATGACGGGGGGACGGGAGGCGGGCGGGGCGACCGCCAGCCAGCTCGAGACGTTCCTGCTGTCACGGCCTGGCCTGCCGGCCGATCTCGTCCAGGAAATCCGGCTGCTCGGCAGCCCGACATCGGTCCTGCCGGTGCCGGTCCCGTCGGGGCTGTGGGAGCAGAAGGTGCAGATCGGCGGGGCACCGGCGGTGCTCGTCACCGACCCCAACGGCTTCGCGTCCGGGGTGATCTGGGAGAGCCGTGACGGCATCGTGCACGCCGTCGGCGGGCTGATCGACAAGCAGGACGTCTTCAGTGTTGCCCGCCAGATCGGCTGAGCGCGCGGCCGTGGCAGGTCACGGCGCGAGTGACCCCGGCGGCTGCGCGCCGCCGGGGTCCCCGGCCATTCACACGATCGAGCTGAGCAAGCGGTACCGGAGCACGGTGGCGCTCGCCGGGCTGTCGATGACCGTGGCGCGCGGCGAGGTCTTCGGGTTCCTGGGCCCGAACGGGGCAGGCAAGACCACCGCGGTCAAGCTGCTGCTCGGGCTGGCCCGGCCAACCGGCGGCGAGGCGATGGTCCTCGGCGCGCCAGCCGGGGACCTGCAGACCCGCAGGCAGATCGGCTACCTGCCGGAGCTGTTCCGCTTCCAGAGCTGGCTGACCGCCCGTGAGGTGCTGGTCCTGCACTGCAGGCTGATGCGGATGGCGCGGCCGGGCTGGGCCGCAGCGGCGGACGAGTCGCTGCACGTCGTCGGCCTTGACGGCCGGGGCGACGACAAGGTCGGCACGTTCTCCAAGGGCATGCAGCAGCGGCTCGGCCTCGGGGTGGCGCTGCTCGGCGAGCCCGCGCTCGTGGTGCTCGACGAGCCGACCAGCGCGCTCGACCCGGTGGGCCGCCATCACGTCCGGGTGATCATCCGCGAGCTGCGCGACCGCGGCACCACGGTCTTCCTCAACACCCACCTGCTCGAGGAGGCCGAGCACGTCTGCGACCGCGTGACGATCATCAACAAGGGCCGGTCGCTTGCCACCGGGACGCTGGCCGAGCTGAAGGTCCGCAGGCCCAGCGCCCGGCTGCGGGTGACCGGCCTGCCCGGCGGCTGGTGGCGGCGCCTGGCAAACTTCGGCCGCTGGAGCGAGCAAGGAGACTGGCTGCTGGTCGAGGAGATGGCGGCCGGGCGGGTGCCGGAGCTCGTGGCCGCGATCGTCGCGCTCGGCGGCCG
>Ga0209169_10002809_pt1 | contig 10377 bp, 7 predicted proteins | sample HubBroMetageWRM4_FD_188346 | JGI IMG/M metagenome (GOLD analysis project Ga0209169, IMG submission 188346) | Warmed soil microbial communities from the Hubbard Brook experimental Forest, New Hampshire - Hubbard Brook CCASE Soil Metagenome WRM 4... | ecosystem: Environmental > Terrestrial > Soil...
CGCGACGGTGATATTACCCACCGTAGTAGACTTGCCTCCACATTCAATTTCAAGACTTCAGCCCCATGAGCGATCAAACCATCTCTCACTATCGCATCGTCGAAAAAATCGGCGGCGGAGGGATGGGCGTCGTCTACAAAGCCGAGGATGTGAAGCTGCATCGCTTCGTCGCGCTGAAATTCCTTCCCGATAATGTTGCGAACGACCCGCAGTCTCTGGCGCGCTTCGAGCGGGAGGCGCAAGCTGCGTCGGCGCTGAACCACGCCAACATCTGCATGGTGTTCGAGATCGACGAGCGCGAGGGCCGGCACTTCATCGCCATGGAGTATCTGGATGGCGTGACGCTGAAGCATCGCATCGGTAATCGCCCGATGGAAACGGACCTCGTTCTATCTCTGGCCATCGAGATTGCCGATGCCCTCGATGCCGCGCATGCCGAAGGCATTGTCCATCGCGACATCAAACCGGCGAATATTTTTGTGACCAAGCGCGGCCATGCGAAGGTTCTCGATTTCGGCCTGGCGAAAGTTGCTTCGCGCGACGGCTCTTCGAGCGGCGAATCGGAGACGATGGCCACGCCCGATCACCTCACCAGCCCGGGAGCTATGCTCGGCACGGTTGCCTACATGTCGCCCGAGCAGGTGAAGGCCAAAGATCTCGATGCCCGCACCGATCTGTTTTCGTTCGGTTCGGTACTTTACGAGATGGTGACCGGCAAGCTGCCGTTCGAGGGCGCGAGTTCCGGCGAAATTTGTGGAGCGATCCTGCACCAGCAGCCCGTGCCCGCATCGCAAGTGAACCCGCAACTGCTGGCGGGATTTGAAACGGTTCTCGCGAAGGCGCTGGAAAAAGATCGCGAGATGCGCTACCAGAGCGCCGCCGAAATGCGCGCCGATCTACAGCGGCTGAAGCGCGACACAGAAAGCGGACGCACGCCTGCGCCGAGTTCAAGCCTTTCCGGTTCGGGTTCCGCGGCGCAGCTCGCGCTGCAATCGAAACAGAGCTCGGCTTCGGGATCGCGAGCTGCAGTTGTGCAGAGCGCCAGTAGTCAGCCATCGGCGATGACGTCTGAAACTTCTTCTCGATCCAAACTTGTTGCCGTAGCCGTCGTTGTCGTTATTGCTACCCTGATTGCCGGCGGTCTCTATTACCGTTCCCATCGCAACACAACTCTCACTGGGGTTCTGACCGACAAAGACACTATCGTCCTCGCCGACTTCGACAACAAAACCGGTGACGCAGTTTTCGACGACACGCTCAAGACGGCGCTCAGCGTTTCACTGAGCCAGTCGCCATTCCTAAACGTGCTTTCGGACGATAAAGTTGCCGCGACCTTGCAGCAGATGACTCGCCCGGCAGATGCCAAGCTGACGCCTGACGTGGCACGTGAACTCTGCCAGCGTACGGGTAGCAAGGCGTTCATCGCCGGATCGATTGCCAGCCTGGGCAGCGAATATGTGCTCGGACTAAAGGCAGTCAATTGCCAAAACGGCGAGCCGCTGGCGCAGCAGCAAACTACGGCGGCGAGCAAGGAGAAAGTTCTGGACGCGCTCGGCGAAGCCGCCTCGAAGCTGCGCGGCCAATTGGGCGAATCTCTGACCACCGTGCAGAAGCTCACAACTCCGCTCGAGCAGGCCACGACATCCTCGCTTGAAGCGCTGCAAGCGTACAGTCTTGCCACCAAAGCGCGGCGGGAAAAAGGCTCCGCCGCTTCGTTGCCTTACGCCCAGCACGCCATCGAACTCGATTCGAACTTCGCCATGGGATATCACGCCGTCGGCGCCGGTTATTCCGGCCTGGGCGAGATGGGACGCGCCAGCGACTATTTCGCCAAGGCATTTCAGTTGCGCGAACACGCCAGCGAGCGGGAAAAGTTGACGATTGAGGCCGACTATTACGTAAACGTGACGGGAGAGTTGGACAAGGCGGCACAAACCTATCAGGAATGGATCGCCAGCTATCCGCGAGACGCCGCCGCATACAGCAATCTGGGCATCGCCTATCTCGGCCAGGGACAATACGAAAAGGGAGTGGAAGCTGAGCGCGAAGCAGTTGGGCTGATGCCCGGTCTTAGCTCCGCTTACAGCAACCTCATCAACGGCTTGATGGGGCTCGAACGCTTCGATGAACTCCGGGCGATGGCTGCGCAGCAGCGGTCACACAAACTCGAGGACTTCATTGCCAACAGTGCTCTCTATAGCGTTGCTTTCCTCCAGGGAAATTCCAGCGGAATGGCGGAGCAGCGGAAGTGGTTCGCCGGAAAGCCCGAGGAAACCTTCGGGTACTCGCTGGACTCGGATACCGAGGCTTACGCGGGCCATTTGATCAAGGCTCGCGAACTTACCCGGCAGTCCGCAGATTTGGCCATTCGCGCCGACAGCAGAGAAACTGGCGCGACCTGGCTGGAAAATTCCGCGCTACGAGAAGCTGCGTTCGGCAATCTGACACAGGCGAAACAGCTGGCAGCCGAGGGCCTCAAACTGGTTCCGACCAGCCAGGGAGTGGAGGTCGAAGCTGCCCTGACTTATGCCATGGCGGGCGACTCCGCGCGAGCGGAGTCGCTGGCGCAAGACTTAAATAAACGCTATCCGCTGGATACGCAGATGCAGTCTCTCTGGCTGCCCGCGATTCGAGCGCAACTGGCCCTGAATCGCAAGGATGCCGCCGCGGCGATCAGCAGCCTACAGCCGGCGTCCCCGCCCATCGAGTACGGTCAGATCGGATTCTCCGTTAATCTTTCCTGCCTCTATCCCACCTACGTTCGCGGCGAAGCTTATCTCTTGGCGGGAGACGGCAAAGAAGCCGCTGCCGAATTCCAGAAGATCATCGACCACGGTGGCATCGTCTGGAACTGCTGGACTGGAGCGCTGGCACATCTTGGTCTGGCTCGCGCGAACGCGTTAGAAGTGAGCACGGGACATGCTGGTCAGACAGAGCAACTTTCACCCGCCGATCGCGATGCAGCACGCTTCCGCGCCGTCACCGCCTACAAAGATTTCCTCACCCTCTGGAAAGATGCCGATCCTGACATCCCTATCCTGAATCAGGCGAAAGCTGAATACGCAAAGCTGCAGTAAAACAGGTTTCAGCCGGTCCGAGTAACCATCTCCGTGGTTACCTACGGCATGTGCTTCGGGTCTTTGAGGATGATCTAATAACCATATATTTCAAGCAGTTGGGTGGATTACTCCGGTGGTTCTACTCCCCTCAGAGAGATTGCCCCGCCCATATGCCCGACCTATAATTGCTCTACTCTGGTAAGCGATTCTCCGTCAGGTTCCGGGTAGCGCGTAGGGAGGGTGACGTATGTCTGCACGCGAATCCTTCTCACGAAGCTTCGGCGAATAAGGTTCGGTGAAAGGGAAAACGCCCGGAATATGCGCAAGCGCCTCGAACTCGCATTGATGCTGACGACGGCCATCGCGACCTCCATTTCTCTCGCTTCAACACCCGTTCTTGCCGCAGCAGCCGACGACGATAAACGGCCTGCCGCTCGGTCGGGAATCACCACCACAGAAGAAAACGGCCGGACGGTCTACGTAAATGAAGACGATCCGAAGCCAGTACGGCAAGCCCAAGCGGCGGAGCCGAAGCGTCCGGGACTTGTTTATTGGAGCAGCAAGGAAAATCGCTGGAAGCCGGTGCCTTCGGCGGGAACGGCCTCGATGAAGGCAGCAAAGTCAGCCGCGGCTGAGGTGACCGAATATTTCGGCCACGATTCAACGCAGTCGGCAAACGCGAAGATTATGAAGGCGAACGCGCACGGTCATCAGGCTACGCCGGAAGAAATTGATTCCGCGATCGTGATGTCGGCGGCGCGGCACAATGTCGATCCGAACCTGGTGCGCGCCGTGGTGAAGGTCGAATCGAATTTCAATTCCAACGCGGTTTCGCGCAAAGGCGCGATGGGCCTAATGCAGTTAATGCCCTCAACCGCGCGAAGCCTGAACGTGAAGAATCCATTTGACCCCGAGCAGAACGTGGATGCGGGCGTGCGGCATCTGAAGCAGCTTCTGGAAAATTACAACGGCGATGTGAATCTGACCCTGGCCGCATACAACGCCGGTTCGGGAGCGGTTGCGCGGAGCGCCGGCGTGCCGCGATTTGCCGAGACGCAGAATTATGTGCGGCGAATTACCAATCTTTACTACGGCGGAATTACTTTCAGTTCAGCAGGCGCTTCGCACGATCCCGTGCGGGTTCAACGGGATGCGCGGGGCGTGCTTTACTTCAGCAACACGGAATAGCGAGTAACAAGTTGTGAGTAGCGAGTACCGAGAAACCGCTCAACAACAGGGGGCAGGTTTCCGGCATCTGTAAATAGGTCTCCCAGGACCCGGATGTTTCAAATAGCCAGCTACCAGACGCGGCCTGCCGCGAATACGCGATTCCGTTCTCGCTTGGTACTCGGTACCCGGTACTCGGTACTATTGTTGTTATTGCTTCAGTTGCCTGCGCTGGCATCGCATTCACGTACACGCTCACATCACAATGAGGCGTGGGCGCGCGATCATTTTGCGGCGGCCGAGCGCATGCGCGAGGCGCTGAATGGACGCCCTCCAGCGGACCGCACACGGCGTGACTATCAGCGCGTGATTAACGCCTACCGTAGCGTCTACTTCGGCGCGCCAACTTCCACCAAAGCCGATCCCAGCGTCGTGGCCGTAGCCGAAACGCTGGTGGAAATGGGACGCCGCTTCGACGATGACAAAATTCTGAACGAGGCGATTGCGCAATATAAGTTTCTGCGCAAGGAGTATCCGGGAAGCAAATATCGCTGCGACGCTCTGTTTACCATCGGCGAAATTTACAGCGACGATCTGAACGATCCCGATCAGGCGCGCGCGACCTTCAAAGAATTCCTGCACCGCTATCCACACAACCGGCTGGCCGACGATGCGCAGCAGGCGATCGCGCAGCTCGATCACGAGGCTGACGCCGAAAAGAAAGCGCAGGCGGAGAAGAAGGCTGGCGAGTTGGCAAAGACCGAGGCGGCGAAAACGGAGCCGGCAAAGGCAAAGAACGTGAACCCTAGGGCTGCGGCTGGCAAAGATCAAAACAAAGACGCGGACGCATCGGATGACGCCGAAGCCACAGCTACTGCGGAAGATGCCGGCCTGTCTGCCAGGAACCAGCCGGCTCGGGTGGCGCGTGTAACTGGAATTCGGCACTGGTCGACGCCGGATTACACGCGAATCGCCATTGATCTCGAGAGTGAGATCAAATTTGGGTCGCAGCGGATTGACAATCCGGACCGAATCTTTTTCGATCTGCGCGGGACCAAGCTGGCATCGACGCTGGTGGGAAAGACTTTCGATGTTGACGACGGATTCCTGAAGAAGATTCGCGTAGCGCAGTTCGCGCCGGGGCGCACGCGCGTGGTGCTCGAAGTCGACAATCTCTCGGACTACGACGCGTTCTTGCTGCCGAATCCTTACCGGTTGATCATCGATATCCACGGGAAAGGCGACAGCGTCGCGCGGAAAAATTCGGCGAAAGAATTAGTGACGACCACCGGAGATATTGAAGCCGCGCCCAAGGGAGCGAAGCCGGAAATCTCGAACGCCGATGTGCCCAAAGACGTGCCCAAGACGGACACGACCAGGAATTTGCCGAAGTCCGAACTGAAAGCGGACATGAAGGTTATGGCCGGCGAGCCGGTCAGCAAGAAAGAACAGCTGCACGATCAGCCGGGCGCTTCCAAGGATGCCGCGAAGGACGCGAAGGACGAAGCCGCAACCACAAAGCCGCAGGACAAGACGAGGGAAGTTGCAATCAAGACGCCGACGGGAACGATCAAGAAGGTAATCGTTGAGCCGGATGACAATATGGAGACGGCGCAATCAGAGGCGAATTCCCCGGATGCGGGCACGGAAACATCGAAAGCAGATACAAAGAAAGTTGCAGCAACGCGTTCGGCTGGTTCGCATAAAACTGGCAATTCGAAGACGAGATCAACAGCCAGCCATTCGACGGCCTCGGCAGACAGTGACGATTCGGTAGCCGATAACAATGCAGGCCGTCATTCGGCCGAACTCGACGCGCGCGAGGCGCGGCCCACGGCGAGCGGCGACCGATCGCTGATTCGCGCGCTGGGATTGAAAATCGGAAAGATTGTCATCGATCCCGGCCACGGCGGGCACGACACGGGAACGATTGGCCCGAACGGGCTGGAAGAAAAAGATCTGGTGCTCGAAGTCGGGCGTCGGCTGGGCAAATTGCTGGAGACGCGGCTAGGCGCGGAAGTGGTTTACACGCGCAAAGACGACACCTTTATTCCGCTCGAAACGCGGACCGCGATCGCCAACCAGCAGCGCGCCGATCTGTTCATTTCGATTCATGCCAACTCGAGCCACGATCCCGACGCGCGCGGCGTTGAAACGTACTACCTGAATTTCACTTCGTCGCCGGAAGCGCTGGAAGTGGCGGCGCGCGAAAACGCGGTTTCGGAAAAGTCGATTTACGAGCTGCAGGATCTGGTAAAGAAGATCGCACTCAAAGAGAAGATTGAAGAGTCACGCGAGTTTGCCGGCGACGTGCAGTCGTCGCTGCACAGCGGCTTGGCCTCGAAGGCTCCGGCGATTCGCGACCGCGGGGTGAAGAAGGCTCCGTTCATCGTGCTGATTGGCGCGAATATGCCATCGATCCTGGCGGAGATTTCGTTCGTCAGCAATCCGACGGACGAGCGCCGCTTGGAAATGAGCGACTACCGCCAGCGGATCGCCGAATCGCTCTATCGCGGCATCGCGAAATATGTGGACGGATTGAGCGGCGTGAAAGTGGCCAGCAACAAAGACAAATCAGGCGCCCAATAATAAAATCTCCATCGGGAACTTACTGCTCGCCGGCCCTCGGCTTGTAACCTTCTGGAATCTCAAAGAACGACCGGTCTGGCGCACTCTGCGCAATTTTCGTCACTGTCAGAGTGGTTGATCCCCGGCGGGGATCGCTGTGTTTAATCATCAGGTTGATGCGGAGATCCTGCGAGTACCAGTATTCGTCGATGATGACGACATCTTTACCGGTGGTTTCGTCGACCACGGTTTGCGTCTGCCGGATGCCCCGCGCGGCCACACCTTCGACCTCGTGAACCCCGAGGTCTTCATCTTTGGTGAACTCACTCGGAGGCGCATTGCCGTCAGGCGCGGCGAAGCGGATGGTAGGCGGCTCCGTGGAAGGCGGATGATTCATCGTCCGCGTCCAATAGGTTCTCTTTGGAATATTGATTTCGGTGGAGACGCGGCTCTGCGGGTCGTAGAGGTGGACGTGCTCCAGCTCGGGCGTGGTGTTGTTGGGGGTGAATCTCCTTCTCTCGTTGTGGATGCGTCCGCTGCTGTCGCGGCCGATTTCGCTCATGCTGCGGAAAGTCGCGGTGGCTCCATTTCTCTGAATGAAGGTTCGCTCGATGGTAACGACGGCGCTGAAGGGCGCGTTGGGAACCGGGGTGACGAAAATGTCTTGAGCGGTAGCGGCAGAGATTACGCCGGCCAGGAAAACGAGAAGGGAAGAGACTGCGGAAAGTGACGCTCGACGACGCATAGCAACCTCCAGCGACGCCCCGCGAAAAAGCATACTCCCGGTCCCTTAAAGTGGCAAGAAAATGCCACAGCAGAAAACCGGCATAGGCTTGATCTCGTCGCTGGTGCGGAGATCTTGCGGATAGCTACTGGATGGTGCTGCCGACCTGAGAGAAGACGTTGCCGGCGTTGGAGCCGATCAGGCGTATGGTTCCGACCACGATGACGAGGACGACGGCCAGCATGACGGAATACTCGGCGATGTCCTGGCCGGATTCATCGGACCAGAGCCGTTGGAGCCAGTCGTTATGTAATTTGCTGCCCATAGATTTCAGTTCCTTTTTCCTGCCTGGCTCCACCTACACAGCCCCTGTGGCTTGCGTTGCCGGTTGCAGCGCGAGCTTGAACTCGGGAAAGGTCATACCCCAGCTTTCCCGATCCTGCGTAAGCGCCTGCAAGCCGACTTGAAACTCGGACGTGCCTTTCAGCTTCTTCGTCCACACCACGCGAAACTGCATTTTTCGCTGGCGATAAAAAATCGTGACTTCGTCGAGCACAGTCATCTCGCGGCGCACCGAGCCCAGGCGCAATCCATTGGGCGTTACGTCGAGCGTAATAGCGAGATCTTCGAAGCAATTCCCGGCGTTGTCTTTGCCCTTGATCCGGATGGGAAGCACGGCCTTGGCACGGCTTCCACGGCGATTATTGATAGCTGGACTGCTCGGACGCATCAGTTTCACCCACAGCTAGTTTGCAACGAGAGCGCGCGAATGTGAATGGCTCGGACGGGTAGGAACTGGCACGATGGTAACCAGTCTATGTGATTGGAGCAGCGAGGGTTGCGAGACTCAGGAAACTTTTCGCGAGGCTCTGTGGTCTAATCGTATAGACGTCTTTACTTAGTGGATCTACGAATGAGAGTCTTGCGTTCTACCGGTTTCGCCGGTTTTCTTGGGATTTTTCTCGGGATTTCCCTGTCTGGTTTCGGCTTTTCGACGCAGTCTACGGCCCATCCCGCGGATCAAGCGGCCGTTTCGACGCCCGCCATTCTGCCGGAGGCTTTTGGCGGATGGCAGATGCAGGGCGCGACCTCCACCAGCACCGATCCGGCAACGGCTGATCCCACGAACGGCGAGGTCCTCAAGGAATATCGCTTCACCGACTTTGCCTCCGCGACCTACACACGAGACGATGGCCGCACGCTGAAGCTTCGCGCGGCACGCTTTGCCGACTCTTCAGGCGCCTTCGGAGCCTACACCTTCTATCTTGAGCCCGAGATGATCAAGGAAGATGTCGGCGATCAGGGCGCATCGCTGGGCCAGCGAGTGCTTTTCTATCGCGGGCACGTGCTGGTGGATGCCTCGTTCAGCCAGCAGAGCGCCATGTCCGTCGCACAGCTGCGGGAGCTTGCCGGAGCCCTGCCGCAGCCGCGCGGAGCTGCCGCCAATTTGCCGGGCTTCATCCAGTTTTTGCCGCGTAGAGACTACATCCGGAATACGCAGAAATATGTGATGGGGCCGAGCGCGCTCAATGCGGTTGCGGCGCCAGTCGGCGACGATGTGGTTGACTTCGGCGCCAGCTCCGAGGCCACGCTGGCGAAATATGACACGCCCAGCGGGGAAGCCACCCTGATGTTGATCTCGTACCCGACGCCGCAGATGGCGTCCGATCATTTGCGGCGCATCGATGCGGCGCATCCGCAGGGCGATCAGAAGCCGGGAGTCTCAGCAATCGGAAATGCGGGCACGTTTTTCTACAAACGCACCGGGCCGATCATCGCGATTACCAGCGGACCAGTCTCTGAGAGCGATGCGAAATCGCTGCTGGGCCGGGTGAACTATGAGGCGACCATCACCTGGAATACTCCGGCTGAGGAGACGCAGGTTCGCGATTTATACAAACTGATTTTGAACATCGTCGTGCTCTGCGGAATTCTTGGCGCATTGGCAATCGTTGCCGGCGTGGCCTTCGGTGGATTCCGGGTATTGATGAAGCGCATGTATCCAGACAGGGTTTTTGATCGTCCGGAACAGGTGGAATTCATCTCCCTGCGGCTGAACGAAGTGGTGATCGAAGAGCTGCCGCGGAGCGGGTCTGAGGGCAGGTCTGAAACGCCTTAAAGACCCTCCGGCGGGGGATAAATGCCTTTAAAAAGTTCGGCTTAGGGCGTTCTTGAGCCGCTTTTGTCTCAATTTGCTACACTTGCCCCAGATGTTCATTAGTTTTGCAAGTTATTGAAAATAAAGACATTTATTTCCTAAAAATCGCTTGACACCTCCGTTTTTGGGCTCATAAGATTTCGGCAGAAAGTTTTGACGGGATTCTAAGCCTCCGTTGGAACTATTCTCCCTTGAAGAAAAGGCCGCCTTTTGCCGGGTGGCCTTTTCGTTTTGCAATCGAAAGATTGTTTTCACTCCAAAGTTGTCCGGAACTCTTCCACGATTTTTTCGTATCCTCTGTCGAGAGTTTGTTAGCTCGGTCGCGAGTTCACGATCGTTGAGAAAACGATCGACGAGCTTACGATCAGCGAATCGACGACCGCCGGGAGGCAAACATGTTCTGCGACGGATGCGGTGCAACGGTGCAAGCGGGCCAGGCATTTTGCAGCAAATGTGGAAAGCAGATCGTCGGGCCGGTCTCGCTGGCGATGCCGTATCCCGGGCGGGTGAAGCAGCACACTCACCTGCTGGGAATCTTGTGGCTGGCGGTTTCGGCCATGACCACGCTGGGCGGTTTAGTTGTGCTGGTTGTTGGCACCACATTCTTCCCGCACATTCGCGAGATACCGAATGTGCCGCCGGGTATGCCGGTCACATTCATGAGCGCGATCTGCACCACAATCGGAATCCTGATCCTGGCC
>Ga0209169_10002811_pt1 | contig 10372 bp, 10 predicted proteins | sample HubBroMetageWRM4_FD_188346 | JGI IMG/M metagenome (GOLD analysis project Ga0209169, IMG submission 188346) | Warmed soil microbial communities from the Hubbard Brook experimental Forest, New Hampshire - Hubbard Brook CCASE Soil Metagenome WRM 4... | ecosystem: Environmental > Terrestrial > Soil...
CTTCAGGCATTGTGTACGCGCCTGCGTCGCATCTCTATTGCGGAGCTACAGGATCGTAGTCGTTCGCCGTGATCGCATCCACACCCGGCATCGAAGGGTTCGGATGATCGACCAACACCACCGTGCGCACCGCGCCTGCTACGTAGCTCGTCTGCGGGCCCGTCATCAGCGGCAGCGCCTGGTTTGTCGGCGCCGTTCCGGCAGGCACCACCACCAGCGAGTACGTCCCCGCAGGCACCAGCACGTAACCGGTCGACGCGCCGAACGCCACGCCTGCGCGCACAGCCGCTGTCGCCTTCAACTTCTCGTTCGCAGGCACCATGTAGAGATCCACATTGCCCGCTCGCGTCGCCGCATCGATCACACGCACCGCGACGTCACCCGTGGGCGCAGGCGTCGTCTGGTCCGGGTAGATCGTCTCCTGCAAGCTCGCCGCGACGTTCGTCACCACGGCCGTGTATTGCCGTCCCGCCACCAGCGGCGCATTGGACGCGATCAGCATCTGCGTCGTATTCGCCGTATTCGCACTCAGCCGCACATTGCCCGCCTGCAACGGAACGTAGGTGCTCGCAGCGCCGAAATCCACGCCGTACGCCAGTGCGGACCCGCCGGCATAAAAGTCCATGCTGCCCGCATCCGGCGAAGCCGCAATTACCCGCACCTGCGCCACGTTCTCCGAGCTCATGTCGATGCTCTGGCAGCCCACCATGAGAAACGCGGTCACCGCCATCGTACCGAGGCACAGACGCAGCCCCCGCGAACGATTCGCTCGCACAGCACACACGTCTATCTGTTCAGCCAATGGGGAGGTGGAGGAAATCACTTCGTTCTATTTTACCTGTCTGCAACGCCTATTTCCGCGCACGGCAGTCGGCAAAAGTCAGCCTCGAAAGTGCGAGATCGATTGCATCTTCGCTGCTTCTACGCTGCCTCTTACCGCTCCGTGCAACCGCCTGAAACCAGAGCCCTACTTCGCCTTCTTCGCAACAATCTTGTCGGCGATCTTGTCATAGGTCGCCTTGGGGATAATCCCCTTGGTCACCAACTGGTTCTTCGCCGAATATGGCCGCCCATCGATGATCCGTTTCGCATACGCGTCGCCGATCCCGGTCAGCGTCTTCAGTTGGTCCGCCGTCGCGGTATTGATATCGATCAGGTCACCAGCCGGAGGCGGAGCTGGAACCCCAGCCATCACGTGGGGCGAAATGGGCGCGACCTTCGACGTGCCCGCAGCCAGCACACCCGGAAGACTAATCAGGAGCCCCAGACACCCAAACGAAAGCAGTCGATTCCAACGTGACATACACCCTCCTGAAGAATGAACTTCGAAGTCGCCGCTCAGAATACACTTTTGCTCAACGAAATGACCAACTTGGAGAAGAGATGCGAATCAGCCGCAGACTGTTGTTAGCTGCCGGCCTGACATTTACCGCGATCTTCAAACGCTGATCGCACTCTCTTACACCGGCACCGGAACGCCGCGCCCGGCTTCCGTCTTCACAATCTGACCGTCCCGCATATGCAGAATGCGGTTGGCGATCGTTGCGGCCTCGGGATTGTGCGTAATCATCAGCACTGTCTGGCCCAGCTCGCGGCTTGAGCTCCTCAGCATTTCCAGGACTGCATCGGAGTTCTGCGTATCCAGGTTCCCGGTCGGCTCATCCGCCAGCAGAATCGCAGGCTTTGTAATCAGCGCGCGCGCAATCGCCACGCGCTGCTGCTCACCGCCCGAGAGCTCGTTCGGCCGATGGCCCAGCCGCCCCTTGATGCTCAGCAAATCCGCGAGGTGATCCAGCAGCGCCCGGTCGAACGGCTTGCCTGTGTCGGCAATCGAGTGCGCCAGCTCAATGTTGTCCTGTGCCGAGATCGTTGGGAGCAGGTTGAACCGCTGAAACACAAATCCGATGTGCGCCCGCCGCAGCTTCGTCCGCTGCGCATCGGAGAGCTGCGAAAAATCCTCGCCCCTGATCTTCAGCGTTCCCGATGTCGGTGAGGTCAGCCCGCCCAGCACATAAAACAGCGTCGACTTCCCCGAGCCCGACGGCCCCACGATCGAGACGAACTCCCCGGGCTCCACGCTGAACGAGACATCACGCAGTGCCGGGACCTCCAGCTTGCCTGAACGGTACGTCTTTCCTATATGGCTGGCTTCAATAATCGGAGGCATGTGGCAGCCCCCAGTCTATCGCAGCGCCTCCTCAGGCTCCCCATCGTCCGCCCATACGGTGTCGCACTGCAGGCAGCGCCACTCCGCCTCGCTCGGTCGGCGATGCGGAAACGGGAGACCCTTGATCAGCATCGAAGCCGCCATCACCTTGCGGTCGGGATCATTCGCCATCACGTCCGCAGAGCCGCACTTTGGACATACCGGCTGAACAAACTCCCCTGAATCGGTAGGGAACTGTTCCGGTGTCGGCTGTGTAAGCAACTCGCGCGCCTTGGCCTCGTCCTTGGCCGCAACCTGCAACCTCATGCCGCCGATCGCGTTGGACAGGAGCCAATCCGTCCTAACGGTGTTCTCGTCGCGCAGCAGGCACTCAATCCCGGCCTCCTCCAGGACCGTGCGCGCTACAACGGCCTCCGGCATGTCTCGATAACGAGCCACCGTGACCAACTCACCGTCGTCGTCTTCAACCTGCGGCTCCTCTTCCTCAATCAGCGGCGGCTCCAAGCCACGCCGCGCAAACTCCGCGCGCAGCGCCGCCTGCGCCTCATCCACCAGATCGTCATAGCCGCGAGCCAGATCCATCAGCTCAATCTCGGACATTGCCCTGTATCGTTGCGCAAAATTCGCCTGTGAACTCATCGCAACGCATACTAACAGCCCTCACGCCGACGCAGCGATCACGCCCGGGACCGCAGTCTCTTCCTCCGGATCCACAAAGTTCACCCTCAGCCGCACGCTCACCACATGCGGAGTCAGGCATCGCGTCCCGCGCAGCGTGAGTTCGTGTGACCTGAGCACACATAGCTCCGTCAGCGCGTGATGACTCGCCTCCGTGATCTCCATCCCCGCCTGCGCCAGCCCACAATAGAACTCCAGCACGGCATCCAGTTCCACATCGAACCTGTACTCCAGGACCTTCGCTCCGAAGCGCTGGTAGCCCAGCATCCAGCAACCGCACGCCGCCAGCACCCTGAAGAGCCGCTGCTGCAACGCCGCTCGCTCCTCGAGCGCCACGCTGCACACCTCAATCACGCATCCGCACGAATCCGCTCCATGGGCCTGATGCATCATCATCAGACCTATCGGCGCTCCCCTTCAGGCAATCACTTCTGTCCCACAATCCGACTCTCCCCAGTCACGTACACCAGTCACGTACACTCGCACACATGATCCTCGGCCTCGGCACCGACATGATCGAGATCGCACGCATCGAGCACTCTATTACCCGCTACGGCGAGGCCTTCCTCCGCCGCATCTATACGTCCGCCGAGATCGCCTACTGCCGGCAGAAAAAGAAGAACGCCGCTGAGAGCTTCGCCGCCCGCTTCGCGGCCAAGGAGGCCGCCGCCAAGGCTCTCGGCACCGGCATCAGCCGCGGCGTCACCTGGTGCGAGCTCGAGGTCCTCCGCCTCCCCGGCCAGCGCCCCACGCTGCGTCTCTCCGGTCGCGCGGTCGAAATCGCCGCCCGCCTCGGCGTTCGCCACCTTGCGCTCTCACTCTCCCACACGCGCGAGTTCGCCATCGCCGTCGTCGCTGCTGAAGACTGAAACACGAAAAACAAAGCCCTCGTTCGCATCTTGCAACCCATATCCCGCATCTTTTCTGCTGTTACGATGAAACCGAGGTCCCTTGGGGAGGTTTGATTGCCCAGTCAGGCTGAGGTCCGATGGTCGCAGCTCAAAGTCGGAAGCATCGTCCTCGTCTCCTGTTTGCTTCTCGCCGCGCTGCTCTTCCTCATGACCAGTGCCGCCGGCATCGGCTTCTTTCAGAAGCGCATTGTCATCCACTCCTTCTTTGACAACGCCTCCGGCGTCAAGGCCGGCGCCCCCGTCTCGCTTGAAGGCGTCACCATCGGTGAGGTCTCTCGCGTAGAGATCACCACCGACCCCACGCACAAGCTCACGCCCGTCGAGGTCGTCATGAAGATCTCGCCGCACTTCCGCGGCTATCTGCACAAGGACTCGGTTGTCTATCTCGAAACCACTGGCGTCCTCGGCGACACCGTGGTCGACATCAGCAGCAAGAATGCCGCCGGTCCCGCGGTGCAGAACGGTGACGAACTCCCCACCAAAGACGTGCCATCCATCCAGGACGTCGTCGCCTCCAGCCAGGAGACCATCCAAAACCTCAACGCCATCATGCCCAAGTTGAACGACATCGCCAGCTCGCTGGACAGCGACAAGGGCACAGCTGGCAAGTTCATCAACGACCCGCAGCTTTATAACCGCGCCGTCGACACGGTCAATCAACTGCAAACCCTCGCTGCCAACCTCAACAAGGGCAAGGGCACGGCCGGCAAGCTCCTCACCGACGACTCCATCTTCAACAACCTCAAGGACACCACCGCGCGACTCGACTCGCTCGCCACCGGTCTCAGCACCGGCAAGGGCTCCGCCGGCAAGCTTCTCACAGACGACACGCTCTATAACAACCTCAACACCACGCTGAACCAGGCCAACGCCCTCCTCGCGCAGGTCAATTCCGGCAAGGGCGGGCTCGGCATGATCATCAAGGATCAGGCCTTCGCCGACCACCTCAACGACACCGTCTCGAAGCTCGATCTCCTGCTCGGCAATATCAACAGCGGCAAGGGCACCATCGGCAAGCTCGCCACGGACCCGGCCGCCTACGACAACCTCAACAAGCTCCTGGATAACTCCAATCAGCTCGTGACCATGATTCGCACCGACCCCAAGAAGTACCTCACCATCCACATGAAGATCTTCTAGAGAGCGCTGCGTTTGTCCTTGCTTTGAAAGGGACGGCCTGGCCCGTCCCTTTGCATCGGTGCTGAATCTCCGGCCCCCAGGCCCCTCGTGACTATCCGCTGCCCACCCCGCGCGTAGTCGGCCGCGCAATCGTTTTTCGTTGTCCCCCTTGGAAACTTCCGGCTATCCTGTCTCGTCCCCTCAGGACCACTCAAGTCTGTCGTCCAGAACGAGTCGACCGGGACCACCGGCGGCCCCGCAAAATCCAGCAACCCTCTCTTCAAGGAGACCTATGCGCACGCTCGTCATTGCCACACTGCTTGGGCTCGCCGCTCCACTGTGTCAGGCTCAAAACCTCGCGCCTTCCCTTCCGCCTATCCAGCTCGACGCGACAGGGCCCGTAGACTTTGGCTCAGCCCCGACCAAGATTCCCGCCAAACCCGTCGCGTTCGATGTCAACGCCATCGACAAGTCCGCCGACCCCTGCCAGGACTTCTTCCAGTACGCCTGCGGCAGCTGGAACAAGGCCAACCCCATCCCCGCCGACCGCGCCGCGTGGGGCCGCTTCGCCGAACTCGGCGAGTACAACAACTATCTCCTCTATAAAGATCTCGTTGCTGCCGCCGAAGCCCCCAAGAGCCCTCTACAGAAGAAGTATGGCGACTACTTTGCGGCATGCATGAACACTGAGGTCCTCGACAAGCTCGGCGACCAGCCGCTGCTGCCCGATCTGAAGGAGATCGACGAACTCACCAGCGTCAAGCAGCTCCCCGCCTTCAATGCGAAGCAGGACCGTCGCGGTGGTGGCGCCTTCTTCGCCGTCGCCGTCACGCAGGACCAGAAGGACTCGTCCCAGCAGGTCGCAGCAACTGGACAGGGCGGACTCACTCTTCCCGACCGCGACTACTACCTCAATGAGTCGCCGCGTTTCCAGAAGATCCGCGAGGGTTACGTTGCGAACATGGTCGCCACCTTCCAGCTCCTCGGGGACTCGCCCGACAAGGCTGCCAAAGAAGCCGCCGACGTCATGACCATCGAGACCGCGCTCGCCAAGGGCTCACTAGACCGCGTGGCCATGCGCGATCCCGCAACGCGCTATCACCCCATGTCCGTCGCCGACATCCAGGCCAAGACGCCGAACTTCGACTGGCAGACCTACCTCAACGGAATCGGCCTTCCGCAGGCGAAGACCATCATCGTCACCAGCCTTCCCTTCCTCGACACCGCCAATGCGCAGATCACCGACGAAAACCTTCCGGCGATCAAGAGCTATCTTCGCTGGCACGCCGTGCACGGTGCAGCACCTCTGCTCAGCAAGAACTTTGAGGATCTGAACTTCGACTTCTTTGGCCGCACGCTCAACGGGCAGAAGGAGCAGCAGCCGCGCTGGCAGCGTTGCACCGCCATCACCGATCGCGCACTCGGCGAAGCCGTTGGTCAGGATTGGGTCAAGCAAAACTTCCCGCCCGCCTCCAAGGACGCCACCGAGCGTCTCGTAAAGGCACTCGAGGGCGCGATGGCGCAGGATCTCCAGACCCTGCCCTGGATGAGCCCCGAGACGCGCGTCGAAGCCCGCAAGAAGCTCGATGCCATCGCGGACAAGATCGGCTACCCCTCACACTGGCGCGACTACTCGACACTCGAGGTCAAGCGCGACGACTTCTTTGGCAACACGCAGCGCTCGTCTGTCTACGAACGTCACCGGAATCTTGCCAAGTTCGGCAAGCCCGTCGACCTGATGGAGTGGGGCATGACACCGCCGACCGTCAACGCCTACTACCAGCCCTCGCAGAACAACATCAACTTCCCCGCTGGAATTCTGCAGCCGCCGTTCTATGACGTCTCCAAGGACGCAGCCGTGAACTTCGGCGGTATCGGCGTCGTCATCGGCCACGAGATGACCCACGGCTTCGATGACCAGGGCGCGCAGTATGACCCCAAGGGCAACGTTCGCCTGTGGTTCACGCCCGAGGACCTCGCCAAGTTCAAAGAGCGCAGCGAATGCTACGCCAAGGAGTACGACGGCTTTGAGGTCGCCCCGGGAACAGGCGTCGACCTCAATGGCCATCTGACCCTCGGCGAGAACTCCGCCGACAACGCCGGCATCCGCATCGCCTTCCAGGCCCTTCAGAACACCCTGAAGGAAGAGGGAGACAAGGCAGAGCCCGGTTATGTCAACGGCAAGCGTGATGGCTACACCGCCGACCAGCGCTTCTTTATCTCCTTTGCGCAGGTCTGGTGTGGCACGCAGACGCAGCAGGCTGCCGTCAACCAGGCCAAGACCAACCCGCACTCCACCGGCGAGTGGCGAGTCAAGGGCACCGTGCAGAACTTCGACGAGTTCGGCAAGGCCTTTGGCTGCAAGAAAGGTGACCCGATGATGCCTGCCTCCGGCGGTTGCCGCACCTGGTAGCTTTCACCTAACTCCAAACAAAGCCCCGGAACCACTCCGGGGCTTTGTTTTTTCTCTCCCGAATTCGTCCTCGCCATCTCCCTTGCCGCCCCTCGTACCCGCGGTCCTCTGAAAACCCGTCTATCAGAATTGGCAGAAATCCTCTGCCGCCACTACAATCAGGGGAAGGTTTGTACTCTCTCCAAGATAGGTTTCTCCGCACGCCGGGCCATTGCTCGCCGAGCAGTCGGAGATGAAGGAAGCACATGAAGTTGAGTTGGTTCGGCCGGCTGGCTCTGGCCCTGTTTGCGTCGTTGGCTCTGGGACTTGGCATGTCGGCATGTGGCGGTGGAACCATCGCCTACCTCTGGGTTCTCGGTCAGCAATATAACCAGATCTCCGCATTTAAGGTCGACGACTTCACCGGAAATCTCACGCAGACGCCTCATCAGCCTTTCGCGAGTCAGGGTGTAAACCCGGTCACGCTTCTCGTAAAGGCCGGCGGTCGCTTCATCTACGTGCTGAATGAGGGCACACAGCCTTCCTCCTGCTCCAACCCTGCCACGTGCAATATCAAGTGGACGAGCAGCGGTGTCTCTTACTTCTCCGTTGGCGGGGACGGCTCGCTCACCTATCAGCAGAGCTACCAGAGCCAGGGCTTTGATCCCATCTGGATGCAGTTCGACTCCACGAACGGTTTCCTCTACGTGCTGGACAAATACTCCCAGAGCGGCAATGGCAACGGCTCCATCACCGCCTACTCCATTGACAGCACGACCGGTCGCCTGACCCTCGTGCTGAACACGCAGTCGGTGCCGCCCAACAGCCCCGCTCCTACTTACTGGGAGGTCGGGCAGAATCCGCTGCAGATGAAGCAAGCGGGCAGCTGCTTGTTCACAGTCAACTCAGCTGACCAGTCCATCACGCCCTACAGCCTGGGCGCAGGCGGACAGCTCGTCAACGTCACCACCGGCAAGATCGCGACCAGCGCCACCAATATCTCGTCGATCAACGGCAACGGCAGCTACGTAATCCTTACCGATTCCGGCAACAACACGATTCTGCCGTACTCCATCGCTTCCAGCTGCGGCCTCAGCCTCACGCTTGGCGGCGTCACCAGCAACGCGCCTGGCACCTCAAACCCGACCTACTCCTTCATCTCCAGCAACAACAAGTTCCTCTACATCCTCAACCAGTCGACGACCAGCACGGGCGTAACGACGGCGTACAGCTCCATCACCGGCTTCCTCATTCAGCCGGGTCAAAGCCTCACGCAAACCGTCGGCTCGCCCTACCAAACCAGCGCCAGCCCGGTCTGCATGGTGGGAGACCCGACGAACAGGTACGTGTACATCTCGAGTCACGATCCCGGCGTGGTTACTGGAAAGCTCTACGACGCAACCACTGGCACGCTGGCAGAGCTCCCGCGTGGCTCCAGCTTCACCTCCGCCGGCCTCGGCACTTGCCTGGCCATCAGCGGTGCGGTCGACTAGGAGCCTTCTGTGTTTTTCGCCAATCACCAATCTTCGAACCAACCGGCTCCGGCCGGAACTCACACGGCGCCGTCCAGCGCGTCGGCGCAAGGGAAGCGAATGACGTACAAGAGGATGCTCCAGGCTGCGATGGCGGCGGGTATTTCGGTAGCCATTGGGCTGGGTGCAACGGCCTGCAGCCGCGACTACGTATCGGATTACGTGTACACAGTCTCGGCCTCAGGTCCCAACATCAATGCCTTCGCCGTTGACTACCAGTCCGGCATCCTTACGCAGGTCACCGGCTCGCCCTTCCAGACCGGCTTCCAGCGCGAGACCACACTTACTCCCTCGCCCGACGGCAAGTACCTCTACGTCCTCTCCGGATCGGAAGACTCCAAGGTCGAGGTCTTCGCCATCGGCACTGACGGCAAGCTCTACGGTCAGAAGACCTACAGCCTCACCGGAACCTACCCCACCTCCATGGCGGTCGATTCAGCCGGTAAGTTCCTCTACATTACCTTCACCTACCAGCCGGGCTTCACGCCGGTCTCCCCCGGCCCTGGCGGCGTCTCCATCTTCCCCATCAACAGTGACGGAACGCTCGGCACCCCGGTCCCCATCAACGGCCAGCCCTTCCTCGCCGTTGGCAACAACCCGGTCTCGATCTCGGTGACCCCGGCAATCTGCTCGACAACGCCCGTCATCCCAGGCAATACCGCCTGCACTGGAGCCACCGGCGCCGGCGCGCAGAATGTGTTCGTCTACGTCGTCGACCAGGAGCCTTCGCCGAACGCCACCGTCCTCGGCTACGCGCAGAACACCTCCACCGGCGCTCTCACTCCGCTCTCGGGCACGAAGTTCAACTCCACTCTGAATACCTGGCAGGGTTACACCGCGGGCGTAACGCCCAGTGCCATCGCCTCTGATCCCACCGGTCGTTTCGTCTACGTCACCGACCAGACCGCCAATCAGATCTACGGCTACCAGATCGACAACGCCCACACCGGCAACCTCACCGCGCTGGTGTCCAGCCCCTACGGCACCGGCCTCTTCCCGGTTTCGGTCATCATCGACCCCCGCGGCAAGTACCTCTACGCCACCAACTACAACAGCGGTACGGTCAGCTCCTTCGCCATCGACGCCGCCAGCGGCTCGCTCAGTGGTGTCGCTGCCTCCGGAAGCTTCACTACGGGTACACGTCCCACCTGCGTCACTATCGACCCGGCGCTGGGCATCTACCTTTACACGTCCAACTACCTCGACGGCACCATCACGGCTGGTCAGCTGAACCCCAATACCGGCTCGCTCCAGGGTGTTGCAAACTCACCATTCACCGTCTCGACGCTGCCGGCGTGCATCGCCTCCGTTCCCAACGGGCCGCACTCCTTCCAGCTCGCGAATCCATAAGCAACACGAAGCTCTTCACCAAGCGCTCCGGTCCGCCGGAGCGCTTCGCTCTTGTGCTCCAATAGCTCTATGTCTCACACTTCCAGCTTCACCCTCGGCAGCGTAACGCTCGGTGGTGGCCCGCTGTTCCTCATCGCGGGCCCCTGCGTCATCGAGTCCGAGCAGCACGCCCGCCGCATGGCCGACGCCATCCAGCGCATCGCCTCCGACCTCGGTATCCCGT
>Ga0209169_10002812_pt1 | contig 10371 bp, 9 predicted proteins | sample HubBroMetageWRM4_FD_188346 | JGI IMG/M metagenome (GOLD analysis project Ga0209169, IMG submission 188346) | Warmed soil microbial communities from the Hubbard Brook experimental Forest, New Hampshire - Hubbard Brook CCASE Soil Metagenome WRM 4... | ecosystem: Environmental > Terrestrial > Soil...
CATAGCGCCTGTGAGCGGGCTGTCAAGGGTCTTCATGATATCGCCAATCCCGAGCCGTGGCCGGCGCGCGCCGCAACGGGGCCGGGTCTGCCGGTTTCCACAACATGTTGCCGCGGGTGCGTATGGCTGTCCAACCGCACTATCTGCGTGGTATGGTTCTTATGGCGATTTTCCGCCATCTACCAGACAATTTGGAGATGAGTGATGACCGGCAGTGTTCTGTTGCCACGGGAAAGGACTGCGCAGAAAGGGCTCCGCAAAAGCCCCAAGCAGCGCGCTACGCAGTGGAAGATTGGTATATCGATCAGCGTCAACGCCGACGTCCGGCGGCTCTCGCAGACAATCACTGAGGCGGAATACCTGGAGACCTGGATCTGCCTGCCCAATCACAATGGCAGTTCTCACGCGATTGCCGTACGGACCGGAAACGACTTCCGGCTTGATCTCTACTGCGGCGAGAACCTGAATGCCACCATCAGCGGCTCTTATATGGTCAGCCATCAGCGCAAGATGCTGCTCTCCTGGACTCGAATCTGGAGCAAGACCAGCGCCGCAAACCCGTCGGTGAGCTTTGTCGATATTCGATTGCGCGGCAACTTTGGCAGCAGCACTCTCGAGCTGGAGCATACCGGCCTGAACTCCGCGGCGGAGTACTTCTGGCAAATGGCCATGTGGCGCGCCTCGCTCGAAAAACTGGTGGGCTTGATGAAAAACTCTCGTCTGGCTCCGCTGGGCGCACGGTTCGGCGACGGATACTGACAGGCTTTGCGATGAGCTGGCGGTGGAAGCAGGCGTCTATCGCGCTGCGGTGAGGGTGCCTTCCGGCTGCCTCTTCTTCAGCAGCAGGCCGCCCTTCGTCCGCGAGTTTTGCGTCAGTGTGTGAGCCGGCCGGGTCTGACTCGCGGTGTGACGCCGTGCGGGCAGAACCAACATTGCGGTGTCTACAGGAATCCCCGCGCGCAGCGGCGGAATGGCTGCGCTGGGAATGGCAGGCAGCTTGTCCGGGCCCTCGTCGAAGGAAGTTTCTGCCGACCCTATCTGCGCCTGGCCGAGCGCGGCCTGCTGTGCGAGGCATGTAAGTGCGCAGAGGCCGAGAGCCAGTGCCGGAAAGTTGAACCGGCGTGACCGTGATCGGCTGGGTCGAACAGATTTATCTAAAATAGACTGCATCGGTGGAACGCTCCCTTGAGATAGAGCAGCACCGGAGTGGAAGACTCCGCGCTCGGCTGTTTGGAAGGTACGAGCAGGCGGGAGCTGAATCAATGGCCGGAATCTTATTTCTGGCTGAAATCTATCTGAACCGTTAATTCGTTGATTTTTATGGGTTAATCATCAAATTGAGCATTCGCGCATTTAAGCTTGTGCTATCGTATTTCTACCTTCGACGCCAGTTTTCATGAGCGCAACCGGGCCCCGGATTCACTTATCTAGGCTATGGTGACCACTCCTACTTCGATAAAAGCGAGCTATCGCTTTGGGCCATTCACGCTGGATCTCCGGAGCGGTGATCTCATCCGGAATGGCCGGCCGATCCGCCTGCAGGAGAAGCCGCGCAGCCTTTTGCTGGCGCTGGCCGAGCGCCGCGGTGAGCTGGTGAGCCGGAAAGAGCTGCATGAGCACCTGTGGCCTAACGACACCTTTGTCGATTTTGAAGACGGCCTGAATGCCGCTATGAGCAAACTGCGCGAGGCCCTGGACGACGACCCACAGTCGCCGCGGTGCATCGAGACGGTGCGCGGGCGCGGCTACCGGTTTATGGCCAAGGTTGAGCTGATCACCGAGCCGGAGGAGCCGGTATTCGTTGCCGCAACTGTTTCCACTGAGCCACCTCATGCCGGTCCCACCCCGGCTCCGACTCCCGTCGCCGCAAGCAAAACGGGCTTTCGCCGCACCATGATCGTTGCGGCGCTTGCCTGTCTTGTGCTGGCCGGTGCGGTCTTCTTCGGGCTGCGATGGCGCGCCGCACACGCCCGGCCCATTTACATCGCGGTCCTGCCCTTCTCCAATATGACCGGCGACGCCACGCGGGACTATATCTGCAATGGCATCACGGAAGAGCTGATCGCCCGGCTCGGGCACCTCGCGCCCGGCCGGCTGCGGGTGATTGCCCCGGTATCGGCGCGCACTTACATCAACTCCAGCAAGCCGGCGCAGCAGATTGCCCGCGAGCTCAACGTGCAGTACCTGATTGAAGGCAGCCTGGAACAGCAGGGCGCCACGGTGCGCGTGGCTGCGCAGCTGGTGCGCGCTGAAGACCAGTCCCGGCTGTGGGCCAACGTCTATGAGGGCGACCTGAGCGACCAGTTCGAGTTCGAGTCGAATGTAGCCGATTCGGTGGGACACGCTCTGTCGCTGCACGTGCCGGCGCTCGCGCCCGCTGAATACAGGCCGGGCAAATACGAAGCGCACGACGCCTACCTCAAGGGCCTCTACTTCTTCTCGCAGCGCACCAAGCACGGCTTCGATCAGGCCATCGAGAGCTTCAGCAACGCCGTGGCCATCGATCCGAAATATGCGGCGGCCTATGCACAGCTTGCGGACACCTACAATCTGATGGGCCAGTACAGCTGGATGAATCCGAGTGCCGCGCAAAACCTGGGCTGGGCGGCGGCCAAGCAGGCGCTCTCGCTCGATCCCTCGCTGGCTGAGGCCCACGCCGCGTTGGGATTCTCGCTCTGGTTCTACAAATGGGATCCGGCCGGAGCGGAGGTCGAGTTCCGCAGGGCGCTCGAGCTGGAGCCCGAGAATGTGGACGCGCACCACTGGTACGCGCAACTGCTGATGACCTCCCGCCGTTTTCCTGAGGCCGAGCAGCAGATGCAGGCAGCCCTTGATGTCGATCCCCGCTCCCCCATTCTGCGCGCCAACCTGGGCTGGCTCTATGAGTACGAGAGCAAGTTCCCGCAGGCCGTGGAGCAGGTGCGCTCGGTGCTGGCTGAAAACCCAAACTTCATGGCCGCGCATTACAAGCTCTGGTACATCTACTCTGCGATGGGCGACAAGACCCATGGCGCAGATGAGTTTCAATGGGTGGTCCGTGGCATCGCCGACCCGGAGCATGAGCCGAAGATGGAGAGCTTCTACCGCAGCATGGACTACATTACGGCTCTTCACGAGTTTGCCGCAGGCAAAGATGGGGATTACTTTGGCAGCTACGTGGATGCGGCGCGCTGCATGGCCGCAGCCGGTGACTCGTCCAGTGCGCTTTCTCTTCTTGAAAGCGCGTACAAAATTCACGAGGGATGGATGGTCTACGTGCAGGCCGACCCCGCATTCACAGCCCTGCACAGCGATTCCCGCTTTCAGCAGCTCGTGGATCAGGTGCACAAGCAGCCCTGAAAACGAAAATTTCAGCGTGAAATGGCCTGAATCTCCGCGGCTACAGCGTCATGAACGTGCATGATGCTGGTCGGCGCGCTGACAGTGCCTGCATCCCGCTCACCCGGCGCATGGATCATCAGCAACGGCCGCGAGTCCCACTGCCCGCCGTGCGAAATGCGCTCATCCTCGGCGTTCCAGCCCGGCAGCGGACGCCACATCTCCGTGCGCCATGAGTGGTCGCCCTGCACAATGAGCATGGTCGAGGCCCAGCGCGGCTGTTTCTCGAGCGTGTCGAGCATCTGGCCGAGCAGCCGGTCGGTGTAGTCGAGCGAATCGAGGTACGATCCGCCCACAGCGTAGCTGGCCGTGCGCCGGTCCCAGAACGCGGGCGGGTGCGGCGAGGGAATGTGCAGATAAACGATGTCCGCCTGGCTATTGGCCACTGCATCGAGCGCGTGCTCGCTCACATCTTTCACTGATGCGATGTGTCCTTCGGCATTCCAGCGGCCCACATCGGCCCAGGCGCGGCTCGGCCACAGGAACTGCTCCACCATGATGCGCAGCGGGAACCAGACATTGGCCGCAAAGCTGGCTTCGAGCGAAGTGGGCCCTCGATCCTGCGCGTCCTCATTGCTCCAGTAGCATTCGGTAGCAACTGTCGCAAAGACCGGACAGTAGGCGATGTACCAGCCGATGATCGAGCTGGTAAGCCCATGCTGCTTCGCCATGCCGATCAGCGAGGCATCGGCGTTGAACTGCTCCCAGTGGCCGTTGTCGATCTGGACAAGGTACTCGTTCTTCGACGTGTACTCAACATCGGTCACATCGCGGCCCAGCATCAGGCTGGGCACGGCATGCGTGGTGCGGTAAGCGATGGGCGTCACATCGGTGTAGAGCGTGCTCTCGGCGCGCAGACGATCGAGACTAGGGAGCCGGAGTGACGGATCGCGCGTCTCAAATGTGTATTTGTAAGCCAGCTCGTCAAAGAGAATCCACACCAGCCGCGGCCTGCTCGCGGGCGCAGGCAGAATGGGATTTGTAAATGCCTGCGGACCGGGCCGCCAGACGGTCGCGCGCACAAGCTGGACTGACATGATCAGCGCGAAGACTGCGAACGCGGTAAGCACGGCGCTCCCGGCAGTGCGCAGTTTCTGCGCCAATGCAGAGAAACGCGCAACGAGCAAAATCACAATCGCTAACCAGAGCAGGCAGGCCGCGGCTACCGCCCAGTTGGGCACGTCCATCGGAAACACATTGAGATTGCGCACGAACAGCAGCGCCGGCAGCAGCGCCATAAGCCACCAGCGGATCGTCGGCCACGCGCCGAGTCTGCGCAGCCCGGCCATTGCAAGCGCAAAGACCAGACCCACGATCAGCATGTCCGTGAGATGCGCGAGCGCGATGCGTGTGAGCGGCCCAGGAACGCGCATGCGGGCATCCCCAGCCTCTGAGGTCAGGTCGACATAGTCGGGTAAAAGAAGAATCGCGGCAAAGCCCCAGGCCTGGGCGAGGCGTTTCATGCCGTTCCGGCCCCGGAGTCATTCCGTTCGAAAAGCAGAAGCACGCGGCCATTGCCCAGCTCTTTGCGTCCAGTGACGCCAAAATGTGGTGCGAAGGCCTCGCCGAGATCGCGCTCGGAGAGATGACCGTAGAGATGGTCGCGACCGCGCAGCCACTCCTGATACATGGGATCGGAGGGCGGCACCCACTCCAGGATCAGCCAGCGGCGCGTGAGGCTGGCGCACAACTCGCCGATGTGCGCCAGCGGCAACTGCTCGCGCAGGATGAGGTGATGAATGACAGCCAGCATCAGCACCATGTCGAAGCCGCCGGTGAGCCTGTCGAGCAGACTAAGCTGCTCGCGGTTGCGCCACCCGGCAGCCGGCGTGGGGCGGGCAATGTTCGCGACCATCGCCGTCACCGGCTGCTTCTCGCCGCCTGCAGAACGCCACAACCGCTCCAGCGCCGCGGCATCGCTGTCGAGCGCCACCACTTCAGCTCCGGCCGCTGCCGCCATCAGTGAATACGTTCCGGTATTGGCGCCAATGTCGAGCACGCGCGCGGGGCGGCACTCGGCCAGCTTGTCGCGCACGAACTGCTGCTTGTCTTCAATGTCGGCAGGCTGGTAGTGGCTGGCCGTCTGTACGTAGCGGCTCCACTGGCTCTTGTTCTCCTGGCCCACAGTGCTGCGAATCTGTTTGCCCAGCCGCGCCAGCCGCTTGCGCAAGATGTGTGCGGCCAGATCGGGATGGGTTGTCGCCGGCTTCGCTTTTTGCGGCTTCGCGCCTTTGCCCTCAAAGAGCGCAGCCAGCGTGACAACATCGAGCAGCGCGGGGCTGAGCCTTCGCCAGCGGGGCAGTGCCCGATAGAGCGCTGCGGGCTCGTAGCCGTCGCGCGCAAACAGCGTCGCTTCGAGTGGCCAACTCAGGTACTTTGCCGCCACCAGCGGCAACAGAAAAGTGCGCACGAACTGCCCATAAGCCAGCCACACGCTCGAATGCGGATCGCGGCGCTCGAAGGAGAGCACATCTACAAAGATTGGGCGCGGGCCATCGAAGAGAACGTTCAACGGTGTCGCATCCTTGAGCGTCCAGCCTGCGTCAATCGCCTTGCAAGCTACACGCAGCGTAAGCTCGGCCGCGGTGCACCACTGCGCGGGAGTCCACTCCCACGGATAAGAGATTGGATCGATGCGCGGATGACGGAGCCAGAAGTCTCCCGCATCCGACGCCGGATCGTTCGCAGACTCGACCCCTACATCGACAAACTCGCTCGCGACGAGGTCGCCACTTCTTTCCAGGTCGCGGCGCAGCGCGGAGTCAAGAAACGCGCGCGCTTCTTCCGCCGCTGCAGCGCGCACACGGCGCAACGCATCGTCCCGGGTGAGCAAAAGCTGACCGGCGGGATCCCGGAAGGTCATCTCCATTGAAAGAGACATGGAAGAAGATTCGAGATCGTGCAAGAGTAAGCCTGGCGAAGCAAATACCGGCTGAGCTGCTGGCGGCTGGACGGAGGACGGCGGCGTCAACCTTCGCTGTCCTCAGGGATAGCCAGCCGTTCGGTCTCTACCTTGGCCGCACTGTCGCGATGAAACAGGGAGTAGATCTTGCGGCGAAGGTACCAGCCCCCGGCAACCAGCGCGGATCCGACTGCCTGGATGGCCAGAAGGCCGGTCCCGGGGTCGGCGTAGGCGTACGCGGGACGCTCAAAAAGAAGAGTCGCGCCCACAACAATAAGAACCAATGGGAAGATTCGCAGCAAAAGTCTCATTTTCGTCCGTTCACCGCCTCGCGTGTGAATTCATCCGTCCGTCGAAAGGGTGCCTGTAGCCCGGTATCTTTCCTCAGCCGTCTAATTTGTAGACGCCCCTGCCGCTTCAAGAGTTTACCGGCAGGTAAAGGAATTTCCGCTGGTGTGTCAAAAGTGGACAGGGACGCTGCCAAACGATTTGTCAGCTGTTATTTACGATGGCCGCGGCCGGGAAACCACCGGCTGTCAGCTACCCCGGCGGGGACTTGCTGCGTCCTATGATGGAATACTGCGGCCACGGTGGGAGTTGCGCAGTTAGATCGAATTTCCGGTTCATTCGTATCCCGGTTGCACGTATAATTACTCGCCAGACCCCTCCACGCGCCGGGCGCGACAAGCGATTTTTTTGAGGGCATCACTGGCTTTCCGGATTTTTGCGGGCCCAGATTTTTTGTTGGCAGAGAGTAACGAATGAGCCTAACCACAATTTCCCCGCGTGCCGGAACGGTGCGAGCGCGCCTGGATGGCCACCTCAATCTCCTTCGCCTTGACCACTCCGTCAAGCAGGTTTTCGTCATTCCCGGCATCGTGATCGCCGCCAGCCTTACCGGCGCTGCGCTGGACCGCGGTCTGCTGGTGCGGACCCTGCTGGGCCTGGCCGCGGTGATGGCCGCAGCCAGCAGCAACTACGTGCTCAACGAGCTGCTCGATGCGCCCTATGACCGCCTGCATCCCACCAAGCGGCTGCGCCCGGCCGCCTGCCGCAGTATCAGCGTTCCGCTTGCTTATGCGCAGTGGCTGGTGGCCGGTGCGCTCGGCTTTGCGCTGGCGCTCGAAGTGTCCATGCCGCTCTTTTTCAGCGTGCTCAGCCTGTGGGTCATGGGCTGCCTTTACAACATTCCGCCCGTCCGTACCAAAGATGTTCCGTATCTCGACGTTCTCTCCGAGTCGGTCAACAATCCCATCCGTCTGTGCGTTGGCTGGTACATCGTCACGACGACGGTGATTCCTCCGGTCTCGCTGCTGGTGGCTTACTGGATGCTGGGAGCCTATTTCATGGCCCTCAAGCGCTTCAGCGAGTACCGGCAGATCGGCCGCGACTCGGCGGTCAAGTATCGCCGCTCTTTCGAGTTTTATAACGAGCAGTCGCTGCTTACCTCAGTCTTGTTTTATGCGGCCACGGCCATGCTCTTCTTTGGCGCGTTCATCATGCGCTACCGCATGGAGATGGTCTTCGCCTTTCCGTTCATTGCGCTGCTCATGGCCGTCTACTTCCAGCTTTCGTTTGTTGAAGACAGCCCGGTGCAAAACCCCGAGAAACTCTATCGCGAGCCGCGCATCATGACCCTGCTCGCGGTGTGCTGCTTCGTGCTGGTGGCCATGCTTTACATCAATCTGCCGTGGCTGGCGCGGGTCTTTCCCAAGTCCGGTGTGCACCCGGCGAACGATCCACAGGCCACGATCTCTCTCTCTCAGGAGCAGCACGCAGGCTGAGCAGCGGCCGTCGGTTCTATTGCTCCAGATGCGCTCTGCCTCGGTATGATGAGAGTAACCAACACGGCGCCACGCTGATCCGGATCTGTCCCTTCACGCTCGGATGCCTGACTTAACGAGGAATCCCATCATGAAGACAGTTGCAGACCAGCGCCTTCCTATTCTTCGACTCGCGCTGGCTTCCGCTGGCGCAGTTGCGCTGCACGGCTACCATCTCGGCGTCGAAGACGGCGAAATCTACATTCCGGCGGCCAAAAGGCTGCTCAATCCCGGTCTCTATCCCTACGCAACCGAGTTTTTCCAGTCTCACGAACATCTTTCGCTTTTCGCGCCCATCCTGGCTTGGACCGCACGGCTGGCGCACCTCTCCATGGACTGGACGGTCTTTCTCTGGTATGTGGCCACTACATTCCTGATGCTGGTCTCCTGCTGGCTGCTGGCGTCCGTCAGCTTCACCTCAAAGCGCGCGCGCTGGAGCGCCGTGCTTGTGATTGCCGCCGTGCTCACCATGCCGGCCACCAACACCGGCCTGTTGTTGATGGACCCTTACCTCACTGCGCGCTCCTTCTCCACGCCCCTCACGCTGTTTACGCTCACCGCCATTCTTGCGCAGCGTTACTGGCTGGCCGCGGCGCTCACCATGCTCACGGCCGCGATTCATCCGCAGATGGCCGCGTATCTCGTATTTCTTGGCGCCGTGCTATGGGCGGTGGAGCGATCAGCACCGGCCGCGCGACAGCCTCTTCCAGCAGCCGCAGGCGCTTTTTTCGGCTTCGTGCCGGCGGGCTTCCATCTTGCCGCGGCGCAGGGCGCGTATCGCGAAGCTCTCTATTCGCGCGACTTTTACTTTCTCTCCACATGGACCTGGTATCACTGGCTCGGCATGCTTGCGCCGCTCGGATTCCTGGCCTGGTTTGCCAAAGGCAAACTGCGCGGCGCCACGCCGGCCTTCGCACGGTTGAGCTTCGCGCTGATTCCCTTCGGCGCGGTCGCCATCGTCGCCGGGGCGGTGATCACGAGCACTCACAAGCTGGATATGTATGCGCGCCTGCAGCCGCTGCGGTGTTTCCACTTGATCACCATCGTCTTCATGCTCTTCTTCGCCGGCGTGCTGGGCGAGTATCTGGCCAAAGGCCGCGCGTGGATCATTCCGTCCATCCTCATACCGCTCTCAGCCGGAATGTTTGCAGTCGACTATGAAACCAATCCATTGAGCCCGCACATCGAGTGGCCCGGCCAGACGGCAAGCACCAACGCCTGGGTGAATACGCTCTTGTGGATTCGTCAGAACACGCCGCAGGATGCGGTGTTCGCCGTAGACTCCGGCTACTTTCGCGACCCGGATGTGGATGTGCACGGCTTCCGCTCCATCAGCGAGCGCGCTGCACTGGCCGACTACCACAAGGACGGCGGGGTAGTCGCCATCTTTCCCAACCTGGCGGACGACTGGAAGCAGCAGAGCAGCGCGACGCGCGGCCTGAATCACTTTACTGCGCAGGATTTCACGCGGCTCGCGCATGAGTATCCGGTGACCTGGACCGCGATTCACGGCCCCGCTCCTGCCGGCATGGAATGCCCTTATCAGCAAAGCGGCTACGCCGTGTGCAAAATTCCCGATGCGCCGGGCTTAACATCGTCTTCACCCGGCGCATGAGCGAAGTGCCACGCAGCCGGCCGCGCTTGCGGCCGTTGTGATGAGTTCGATTGCTTCCCTCAGGAGTAGAGATGACTCGATACGGAATGGTGATCGGCCTCAGGCCTGAAGCCGAAGAAAAGTACAAGGAGTATCACGCAGCCGTGTGGCCCGGCGTGCTCAAGGTAATCGGCGAATGCAACATCCGCAATTATTCCATCTATCTGCACAACCACACGCTCTTCGCCTACTTCGAGTACCACGGCGCCGACTACGCCGCCGACATGGCCAAGATGGCCGCGGATAAAACCACGCAGGAGTGGTGGGCCGTGATGGAGCCCATGCAGAGCCCGCTGCCCGACCGCAAGCCCGGCGAGTGGTGGACCGCGATGGAAGAAGTCTTCCACCTGGATTAAAGCGGCCCCTTTCGCGTGTAGTACATTGGGCGCATGAAAGATTACTGGCGCGCGACAGATGCTATTCGTTGGATCGTTTGCATCGCTGCGTGTCTTCTCGTGTGCCTATCTGCGCAGGCCCAACCCACAACTACACAAAAGGCCGATTCGATCTTGATTCTGAAAAAAGATCACGTGATGGAACTGCTCGCAGGCGGCAAGGTAATCCGTACTTACAAGGTTGCCTTGGGCCGCGGTGGTTTGGCGCCCAAGGAACGC
>Ga0209169_10002813_pt1 | contig 10370 bp, 6 predicted proteins | sample HubBroMetageWRM4_FD_188346 | JGI IMG/M metagenome (GOLD analysis project Ga0209169, IMG submission 188346) | Warmed soil microbial communities from the Hubbard Brook experimental Forest, New Hampshire - Hubbard Brook CCASE Soil Metagenome WRM 4... | ecosystem: Environmental > Terrestrial > Soil...
GCCCCGGCGGCTTACGCTCAGCTGGTAATGAGCGCCGACAACGATACGACAGCGTCAGCGGCTGCAGAAGCCGCCGCGGCGCCGCTGGACCTGCTGCTTACCGATGCGGCCATTGGCATGCTGCGCCGCGTGAACCCGGGCGGCTCCGGCCTGCGCCTGGCCGCTGCGCTGGCCAGCAGACCCGGGCTGGTCGCCGGGCGCTCGCGGCGACTGGCCGGCGAGCTGGGCCGCATCGCCGTGGGCAGCTCGCAGGTGCAGCCGTCCCGGCGGGACCGCCGGTTCGCCGATCCGGCGTGGGCGGGCAATCCGCTGCTGCGCCGCGCGATGCAGGCGTACCTGGCCGCCGCGGAGACCGCCGAGGGCGTGGTGGCAGAGGCCGGCCTGGACGACGCGGACTCCGAGCGCGTGGGGTTCGTGCTGACCAACCTGATCGACGCGCTGGCCCCGAGCAATAACCCGCTGCTGAACCCGGCGGCGGTCAAGGCCGCCGTTGACACCGGCGGCGGCAGCGTCGTGGCCGGGCTGCGGCACTTCGTGTCCGACATGGCGGTCCCGCCGCGGGTGCCGTCGATGGTTGAGCCGGACGCGTTCGAGGTGGGGGTGGACCTGGCGGTCACACCCGGGTCGGTGGTCTTGCGGACCCCGGTGTTCGAGCTGATCCAGTACCGCCCGACCACGGCGGCGGTCCGGCAGGTGCCGCTCGTGATCGTGCCGCCGACGATCAACAAGTTCTACGTGATGGACCTGGCGCCCGGCCGGAGCCTCGTGGAGTACCTGGTGGGCAGCGGCCTGCAGGTGTTCATGATCTCCTGGCGCAACCCGGATGCCCGGCACGCAAAATGGGACTTCGATACCTACGGGCAGGCCGTGCTGGACGCCATGGACGCGGCGGCGCGGATCGCCGGGAGCGAGCAGGTTGCGCTGGCCGGAGCCTGCTCCGGCGGCATCCTCGCGGCGATGGTGGCCGCGCACCTGGCGCACACCGGCCAGCAGCACCGGCTGGCCGCGCTCACCCTCCTCGTCACCGTGCTGGACGAGGCGCACGCGGGCCTGGCCAGCGCCGTCATCGACGAGCGGACCGCGCGTCTGGCCGAGGAAGCGTCGAAGGCACGCGGCTATCTCGACGGGCGGTCGCTGGCCGAGGTCTTCGCCTGGCTGCGGCCGAACGACCTGATCTGGAACTACTGGGTCAACAACTACCTGCTCGGCCGCGAGCCGCCGCCGTTCGACATCCTGTTCTGGAACGCGGACACCACGCGGATGACCGCGGGCCTGCACCGCGACTTCCTTCAGCTCGGTGTCACGAACGGGCTGGTCAGTCCCGGCGGGGTGACCATGCTCGGCTCGCCGGTGGACCTGGGGCTGGTCGACTACGACAGCTACATCATCGCCGGGATCACCGACCACATCTGTCCCTGGCAGAGCTGCTACCGGACCACCCAGCTGCTGGCCGGCCGCAACCGGTTCGTGCTGTCCACCAGCGGGCACATCGCCGCGATGGTCAACCCGCCGGGAAACGAGAAGGCGAGATTCCAGGTGGCGAAGGAGTCCCCGGAAGATCCCCAGGAATGGCTCAGGCGCGCGGAGACCTGTCACGGCTCCTGGTGGCCGGACTACGCGGGCTGGCTCGCCGAGCGCTGCGGTGACGAGAAGGCGGCCCCGGACGGGCCCGGCGGTGCCGGGCTGATGCCGATCTGCGACGCCCCGGGAACATATGTCTATGACCATTGACACGTCCCATCCGGGGGCGGCCGGGAAGGACCGCCCCGGCGCTGGCCTTGCCCGGGCGGTGCGAAGCCGGCTGCGGCGGGCCAGGCCGGCCGAGCGGATGAGGATCGTGAAGGCCGGCGGCCGCGCCATCCGCGTGTCGGTGCGGGAAGGAACGTCGGGCTGGCCGCCGCTGCTGCTGTGCAACGGCATCGGGGTGAGCCTGGAGCTGTTCGAGCCGTTCGTCAGCGCGCTCGATCCACGGCGGACGGTCATCCGCTTCGACATGCCGGGCGTCGGCGGCTCGCCGGCCCCGGTCATCCCGTACCACCTGGCCACGTCCGCGGGGCTGCTGAGTGGCCTGCTCGACCAGCTCGGCTATCAGCAGGCGGATGTCCTGGGCATTTCGTGGGGCGGCGCGCTGGCGCAGCAGTTCGCGATCAGCCGCCCCGACCGGGTGCGCCGCCTGGTGCTGGTGGCGACCGGGGCGGGTGCGCTGATGGTCCCCGGCAACCCGCGTGTCCTCGTGCGGATGCTCACGCCGCGACGCCACCGGGACCCGGGATACGCGGCCCGCATCGCCGGCGAACTGTACGGGGGCACCGTACGGGAGGACCCGGCCCTGGCGCGGGACCTGCTGCACGCGACGACGCGCCTGGGCCCGCAACGGGGCTACTACTACCAGCTGCTCGCCTGCGTCGGCTGGACCAGCCTGCCGCGGCTGCCGATGCTGCGGAAGCCGACGCTGATCCTGGCCGGTGACGACGACCCGATCATCCCGCTGGTCAACGCACGGATCATGCACTGGCTGATACCAGGCAGCGAACTGCACGTCTATCACGGCGGCCACCTCGAGCTGGCCGCGGACGCAGAGCGCATCGCCCCGGTCGTCGACGCGTTCCTCGGTCCGGAAGGAGCTGATGATGACACAGGTGGCTAGCGAGCACCTTGGCGAGTCCCTCGGCACGGACTTCTTTTCGGTCCGCGAGCAGTTCACCGACGAGCAATGGTCGCACTTCATCACCGTCCGGCGGTTCGTCAACGAGGAGGTCGTGCCGGTCATCGGCCCGTACTGGGAACGGGCCGAGATCCCCTGGCCGCTGGTGCGGCGGCTGCCCGAGCTCGGCATCGTCGGCGAGGACATCCAGGGGTACGGGAGCGCCGGGATGAGCCCGATGGCGTGCGGGCTGGTCACGATGGAACTGCACCGCGGCGACGGCAGTCTCGGGGTGTTCCTCGGTGTGCACGCGGGCCTGGCCATGATGTCGATCGCAATGTGCGGCTCGGAGGAGCAGAAGCAGCGCTGGCTCCCCGACATGGCGCGGATGGACAAGCTCGGCGCGTTCGCGCTGACCGAGCCGGACCACGGTTCGGACTCGGTCGCCCTGGAAACCTCGGCCCGCCCGGACCCCGCCGGGGGATGGGTGCTGAACGGCCGCAAGCGGTGGATCGGCCTGGGCACCATCGCTGATCTGGTCGTCGTCTGGGCCCGCAACAGCGAGGACGGCCAGGTCAACGCGTTCGTGGTGGAGAAGGGAACGCCCGGCTACGAGGCGCGGGTCATCGAGGGGAAGGTGTCGCTGCGGTCGGTGTGGCAGGCGGACATCACTCTGGAGGACGTGCGGGTGCCGGCCGAGAACCGGCTGCCGGGGGCGCGCTCGTTCAGGGACACCACCCAGGTCCTGGCCACCACCCGGAGCACCTGCGCCTGGGCGGCGCTTGGCCACGCCACCGCCGCCTACGACGCCGCCTTGCGGTACGCGCTGCAGCGGCGGCAGTTCGGCGAGCAGCTGGCCAGCTTCCAGATCATCCAGCAGCGGCTGGTCTCGATGCTGGCGGACCTCACCGCGATGCAGCTGTACTGCCTGCAGATCGGCCGCCTGGCCGAGGCCGGCCGGCTGACGCCCACCGTGGCCGGGCTGGCCAAGATGCACAACACCCGCAAGGCCCGGGTGATCGCCGCTGACGCGCGGGACATGCTCGGCGGCAACGGCATCCTGCTCGATTACCAGGTGATGCGGCACATGGTCGACCTGGAGGCCATCCACACTTTCGAGGGCACCGAAACCATGCAGACGCTCATCGTCGGCCGCGAGATCACCGGCATCGGCGCTTTCAGGTAGCGGTCGTTTCTCAGAGAATGCCCAATTCGGTCAGGCGGTCGCGATTTTCCGCAAACCACTGCTCTTCCTGGCCGAGTCCCGGGAAGATCAATCCGGCCTCCATCACGTTTTCCGGCGGGCTTTCCCATAGCGAGATGAGGAGTTCTCCTTCCGTCTGGCCGGTAAGACGTGTCCACATCTGGGACAGCTCCCGGAGTATCCGCTGCCGCGTCGCGATATCCCGGCCGACGCGGATCGCGCCGCTGAGGACCGTGTGGCCAGAAGGCTTTCCGGCCACGAAGTACGTGCCGGGCGGCATGTCGGTGAACATGACGTTGACGAACGACGGCGGGACACCGGTCGCGTCGCAGTGAATGCGGGTGATTTCTTCGGCGATGGCTTCCCTGGTGGATTCGTCGAGCAGCCCTTCGGGGCAGACGCACTGGTAGATGGGCATGATTTTCCAATCACGGTGATGCCAGCAATGTCTCGACCGTAAAGCGGCGTCGGCGGTGTATTCATCGTGAGCCGGACACGAACAATCAACCCGATTTCGTGTGCCTGGTACGATGCCCGGCCCGGCCGGCCGCTGAGACAGTGAAACACGTCGGACGCGCACCCGGCGGCGTTCAAAACGGCAGACGGCGAGTCGTATGCAGAAGATGCTCACGCCGCATGTGCGGGCAATCGGCCGGCCCCCGGGGCCGGCCCAGGACGACGCCGTCGATCCCGGTCAGGTCGACGGCACCGCGGCCGGCCTCAAGAACGACCTGATCCAGCTGATCGGCAAGGAGCAGGTGCTGCACCGGATCTCAGACCTGGTCCGGTACGCCTCCGATGCCAGTCCGTACCGGTACCTCCCGCAGGTTGTTGTGCTGCCCCGCACGATCGGCGACGTGCGCGCGACCCTTGAGTACTGCGCGCGGACCGGGCGGCACGCGACATTCCGGGCCGGCGGCACGAGCATGAACGGGCAGTCGCAGTCCGACGACATCCTGATCGACGTCCGGCGGCACTGGGCCGGCATGGTGGCCGAGGACGGCGGCGCCCGGCTGCGGTCCCGCCCGGGAACGATCCTGGGCCACGCCAACGCCGTCCTGCGGCCGCTCGGGCGGCGCCTGGGGCCCGACCCCGCTTCCGCCGACGTGGCCACGATCGGCGGGGTCATCGCCAACAACGCCGGCGGCATGCGCTGCACCCTGGAGCGCAACGCCTACCACACCGTGTCGTCGCTGACCCTGCTGCTCGCCTCGGGGACGGTCATAGACACCGCGGCGCCGGACGCCGAAGCGGCGTTCGCGGCCGCCGAGCCGGAGCTCGCTGCCGGGCTCATGCAGCTGCGCTCGGAGCTCTTGGCCGATGACGAGCTCGCGCAGCGGGTGCGCCACAAGTTCTCGATCCGCAACACCAACGGCTACGCACTCCTGGCCCTGCTCGACGGCGACGCCCCGCTGGAGATCTTCCGCAGGCTCATCGTCGGGTCGGAAGGAACGCTCGCGTTCGTGGCCGAGGCCGTCATCAATACCCTTCCCGCGCCGGCCGTGACCACGGTCAGCTGGGTCGTGCTGCCGTCGATCGGCGAAGCGGCCGCGCTCGTGCCGGGGCTGGTCAAGGCCGGTGCCGAGGCGGTGGAGCTTATGCTCGCTCCGGCGCTCGCGGCGGCTGCCCAGGATTTCCCCGGTACCCCGCAGTACTGGCACAGCCTCGACCCAGGGGCCGCGGCGCTGCTGGTGGAGTTCGGCGCGGACAGCCCGGCCGGGCTCGACAGCGCGGAGGCCCGCGTCACCGCGCTCCTCGCCGGCGCGAAGCTGGTCCACCCGGTGGAATTCACCCGCGACGAGGAACAGATCGAGCTGTCCTGGAAGGTCCGCGACGGTCTCCTGGGCATCGTCGGGCAGCAGCGCCCCGACGGCACCGCTCTGGTCATCGAGGACGTCTGCTTCCCGCCGGACCGCATCGCCGAGGGTGCGCAGGACCTGCAGAAGCTGCTATCCAAGCACGGCTTCATGCCGAACGCCGCCGGGCACGCGGCCTACGGCAACCTGCACTTCACGCTGACGCCCGAGTTTGCCAACCCAGGCGACCGGGAGAGGTACGCGGCGTTCATGACCGATCTTGTCGCGCTGATCATCGATAAGTACGACGGCTCGCTGAAGGCCGAGCACGGCACCGGCATCAACATGGCGCCGTTCGTCCGCCGCGAGTGGGGCGACAAGGCCACGGACATGATGTGGCGGATCAAGAAGCTCGCTGACCCGCACGGCGTGCTCGCGCCGAACGTGATCCTGACCAGCGACGACGGCATCAACATGAAGAAGTTCAAGTCGGCGCCGCCGATCGAGGACGTGGCGGCGGCTTGCATCGAGTGCGGCTTCTGCGAGGCGGTCTGCCCCAGCCGCAACGTCACCACGACGCCGCGGCAGCGGATCGTGCTGCGCCGGGAGATGGCCCGCCAGCCCGAGGGATCGCCGCTGCTGGCCCGGCTGCAGGACGAATACGAGTACGACGGCATCGAAACCTGCGCCGCCGACGGAAGCTGCGCGATCCCGTGCCCGGTCCAGATCAACACCGCCGCGCTGGAAAAGACGTTCCGCCGCGCCGAATCGACCCCCGGGCGGGAGAGGGCCGCGCTGATGATCGCCCGGCGGTGGGCGGCCGCGGAAAGGCTGGCCCGGGCGGCGATCGGCGCCTCTGATCTCGTCCAGCGCACGATCGGCGTCCGGGCGCTGACCGGCCTGACCGCGGCCATCCGGCTGGTCGTCAGCGATGACCTCATGCCGTCCGTGCCCGGCCCCATGCCACGCGCCCAGCTGCGGAAGCTGCCCCCGACCGAGCGGGAGGGCGCCGCCGCGGCGTACTTCCCCGCCTGCATCAACCGCATCTTCGGGCGGAACCCGGGCCAGCAGCGGCATCCCTCGCTGCCGCAGGCACTGGTCGACGTGTCGGCGCGGGCCGGCAAGCCCCTGTGGATTCCGGGCGACGTCGCGGGCAAGTGCTGCTCCACCCCGTGGAGCAGCAAGGGCTACAACCGCGGGCACCGCTGGATGGCGGCCGCCACCTGCGACGCGCTGTGGGAATGGAGCGGGCACGGCACGCTGCCGGTGGTCATCGACGCGGCATCCTGCACCAACGGGCTGCTGGACGACGTCCGGAACTACCTCGACCCGGACCGCCTCGCCCGCCTTGAGCAGATCACGCTGCTGGACTCGATCGCGTGGTGCGACAGCCTGCTCCCGGCGCTCACCATCACCCGCCGTCTGGAACGCGCCGCCCTCCACCCGACGTGCTCCACCACGCACATGGGGCTGACCAAGACGCTCGCGCGGCTGGCTGGCCGCCTCGCCGACGAGGTCATCGTTCCGGTCGGCACGACGTGCTGCGGCACCGCCGGTGACCGCGGGCTGCTGCACCCGGAACTCGTCATCTCGGCGACCCGCGACGAGAAGGCAGGGCTAGATGACGTGCCGGCGCAGGCGTATCTGTCGGCGAACCGCACCTGCGAAATGGGGCTTCGCCAGGCGACCGGCCGCCCGTACGAATCGTTCGTATTCCTGCTGGAGGAACTGACCCGATGACCGAGACATCCACCGTCCGGAGCGTGACCTACGACCTGCTGCGGCTGCTCGGGCTTACCACCGTCTTCGGCAATCCCGGTTCTACCGAGCAGACCTTCCTGCAGGAGTTCCCCGATGATTTCGGCTACGTGCTGGCGCTGCAGGAGGCGTCGGCGATCGCGATGGCCGACGCCTTCGCCCAGGTCACCGGGCGCCCGGCGCTGGTCAACCTGCACTCGTCGGCAGGAGTCGGGAACGCGATGGGCAATCTGGTCGCGGCCTACCACGGGAACACGCCGCTGATCGTCACCTCGGGACAGCAGCACCGGGAACTGCTGATCGGGGAGCCGTACCTGGGCAACCGCGAGGCGACCACGATGCCGAAGCCGTGGGTGAAGTGGTCGTACGAGCCCGCCCGGGCGCAGGACGTGCCCGAGGCGTTCATGCGCGCCTACGCGATGGCGCTGCAGCCGCCGGCCGGGCCGGTCTACCTGTCCATTCCGCTGGACGACTGGAATCAGCCGCTGGCCGGCTTCACGCGCGTGCGGACGGTGAGCCGCCGGGTGGCACCCGACGCGGAGCGGCTGAGGCTGTTCGCCGGCCGGATCTCCGCCAGCCGGCGCCCCGCGCTGGTGTTCGGGCCGGAAGTGGACCGGGCCGGCGGATGGGACGCTGCGATCGCCCTGGCGGAGCGGCTGCGGGCCTCGGTGTACGGAGCCCCGCTGCTGGACCGTGCCTCCTTCCCGGAGGATCATCCGCTCTTCCGCGGGCCGCTTGGGATGTCGGTGAAGACCATCAGCGACCGCCTGACCGGGCACGACCTGGCGGTCGTGATCGGCGCCGAGGCCTTCCGGTATTACCCGTACGTTCCGGGCGATTATCTCCCTGCGGGCACGGAGCTGCTGCAGATCACCGCCAGCCCCGAGGTGGCCGCGGACGCGCGGGTGGGCGACAGCCTGCTGGGCGATCCGAAGATCGCGATCGACCTGCTCCTGGACCTGGTCGGGGAGGGATCAGCGCGGGCCGTCCCGGAGCCGATGGCGCGGCCGCGCGTGCTCCCGCAGGCGCCGAGTAGCCCGCTCACCCCGCCGGAGGTCTACGCCGTGCTGAGCAGGGTCAGGCCGCCGGACTCGGTGATCGTCAACGAGTCGACCTCCACCATGGCCCAGCAGATCGAGTGGCTTCCGACGGTCCGGACCGGGTCGTTCTTCGCCACGGCCAGCGGGGGCATTGGCTGGGGCGTGCCAGCGGCGGTCGGCGTCGCGCTGGGTGACCGGAACCGTGGCGCCCGCCGGCCGGTCGTCGGCTTGATCGGCGACGGCTCGTTCCAGTACTCCGTTCAGGCGCTGTGGACCGCGGCCCAGCACAAGCTGCCGATCGTGTACGTGGTCATGCGAAACGAGGAGTACTCCATCCTCAAGTCGTTCGCCGTGCTCGAGGAGACGCCGGGGGTTCCCGGGCTGGACCTGCCCGGGCTCGGCATCGCCGAGGTGGCCCGCGGATTCGGCTGCCGCGGCGTCGACGTTCAGACCACCGGGGAGCTGGAGCAGGAGTTCAAGGCGGCGCTGAGCGCGGAGACCACGACGGTCATCGTGGTGCGCACGCAGCCGCAGAAGGCGATGCTCTGACCGGCAGGCCGGATCAGATGTGGTCGACGAACAGGTCGGCCTCCGGCTCGGTGCCGGGCTGGTACGCGTACCGGTCGAAGTCGGTGACGCCGTCGGCGGCGAGCACGTCCTCGCACAGGAACGCGTTCCCGCTGCAGTCCCGGCTGGGCTTGGTGATCACCGCGTAGGCGGCGTCGGCGTACAGCTCGGGCCTGCGGGCCCGGGCCATCGCCTGGTCGCCGCCGAGCAGGTTCTGCACCGCGGCGGTGGCGATCATTGTCCGCGGCCACAGCGCGTTGGAGGCGACGCCGTCCTCGGCGAACTCGGCGGCGAACCCCAGGGCGCACAGGGTCATCCCGTACTTGGCGATCGTGTAGCCGACGTGCGGCCCGAGCCAGCGTGGCTCCAGGCTGACCGGCGGTGACAGGGTCAGGATGTGCGGGTTCGCCGACCGCTTCAGGTGCGGGATGCAGGCCCGGCTGATCACGAACGTGCCCCTGGTGTTGATCGACTGCATCAGGTCGTAGCGCCTGATCTCCAGCGCCTCGGTGCCGGCCAGGCTGATCGCCGAGGCGTTGTTGACGCACACGTCGATCCCGCCAAACCGCTCGGCGGCCGCCGCGACCGCGCGGTCGACCTGGGCCTCGTCGCGGATGTCGCCGACGATCGGCAGCGCGTGCCCGCCGGCCGCCTCGATCTGCTCGGCCGCCGAGTAGACCGTCCCTTCCAGCTTGGGGTGCGGCTCGGCGGTCTTGGCGATCAGGGCGACGTTGGCGCCGTCCCGCGCCGCCCGGATCGCGATCGCCAGGCCGATGCCGCGGCTGCCGCCGGAGATGAACAAGGTCTTGTCCTTGAGTGACATAAGGACCCCTATCCGGAACGAGGCGCGGTGGCCCGGTTTGGTCAGTTCTCCGCCGGTTTCGCCGCCTCATGCTCGCGCAGCCGGCGCCGCGACGCCTCGATCTCGGCCTCGGCCTCGGCGCGATCGGCCCACGACCGGCCCTCGACGTGCTTGCCCGGCTCCAGCTGCTTGTAGATCAGGAAGAAGTGCTCGATCTCGAGCAGGTCGAATTGCGGCATGTCGTTGATGTCGCGCAGGTGCTCCAGGCGCGGGTCGCCGGCGGGCACGCAGAGGACCTTGTCGTCCGGGCCGTTCTCGTCGGTCATCCGGTACATGCCGATCGGGCGGCTGCGGATGAGGCAGCCGGGGAACGTGGGCTCTTCCACCAGCACCAATGCGTCGAGGGGATCGCCGTCCTCGGCCAGGGTGTCCGGCACGAAGCCGTAGTCGGCCGGGTACTGGGTAGAGGTGAACAGCGTCCGGTCCAGGCGGATCTGGCCGGTTATGTGGTCCACCTCGTACTTGTTGCGGCTGCCCCGCGGGATCTCGATCAGGACGT
>Ga0209169_10002815_pt1 | contig 10359 bp, 8 predicted proteins | sample HubBroMetageWRM4_FD_188346 | JGI IMG/M metagenome (GOLD analysis project Ga0209169, IMG submission 188346) | Warmed soil microbial communities from the Hubbard Brook experimental Forest, New Hampshire - Hubbard Brook CCASE Soil Metagenome WRM 4... | ecosystem: Environmental > Terrestrial > Soil...
AGCCAACGTTGTGGTCGTGGTCTTTCCGTTGGATCCAGTTATGGCAACGATCTTCCCCGGAAAAAACTCCGCGGCCAGTTCGATTTCTCCAATGACCTTCTCGCCCAGGCCACGAGCTTGCACCAGCAGCGGCGCGTTGACCGGTACCCCCGGACTGACCACAATGAGGTCCTGCTCGCGAAACGTGCGCTCCCCATGCCCACCCGTCTCGACCGTAATCCCCTGGTCGAGCAATGCGGGAATCTCGCTCTTCAATTCGTCGGTTGATTTTGTGTCCGAGACGGTCACTCTCGCGCCGTGAGCCTTCAAAAAAAGGGCCGAAGCCACTCCAGACTTGCCCAGTCCCACCACCAGCACGCGTTTGTTGGCTACATCCATAGACTTCATTCCACCACGGAGTCACAGAATCACAGAGGGAGCTAGGCGAAGAACAATTTCCCCCACGAGATTTCTCTGTGTCTCTGTGGTGAAAAAGTTTATCTTAGCTTTAACGTCGTCAGCGCGAACAGTGCAAACACCAGCGAAGCGATCCAGAAGCGCACGATGATTTTCGACTCCGACCACCCCATCAGCTCAAAATGATGATGGATCGGAGCCATCTTAAAAATGCGCTTTTTGCGCAGTTTATAAGATGCCACCTGCAGGATCACCGAAATCGCCTCGATTACAAATACGCCGCCAATAAACGGCAAAAGCAATTCCTGTTTGATCATGACTGCAACTGTTCCAATCGCGCCCCCGAGCGCGAGTGAGCCCACGTCGCCCATGAAAACTTCCGCAGGATGTGCGTTATACCACAGGAAGCCGATTGAAGCTCCTACCATCGCCCCGCAAAAAATAGTCAACTCGCCGACTTGCGGCATGCGTTGCAGTTCAAGATACGAGGCAAACGTGGCGTGCCCGCTTACGTAGGTAAGCACCGCCAGCGCCCCGGCGGCGATCACCGTGCACCCGATTGCCAAACCGTCAAGGCCGTCGGTAAGGTTCACCGCGTTGCTCGAACCCACGATCACCAGAACCACGAAAGCAACAAAAGGCAGAAATGCCAACGGCCACAGATGAGGGCTGTGTTCGAGCGAAGTAATTACCAGGTCGGGCCGGAATTGCTTCATGAACGGAACCACGAGTTTGGTGGAGTAGAGCCCGCGGCTCTGCATGGCGATCAGTGCCACCGCGATCAAAACGCTGGTCGTGATCTGCAGTCCTATTTTCGCCCTGCCCGTGAGCCCGAGATTTCTGCGATGCACGACCTTCGTGTAATCATCGGCAAAGCCGATGGCGGCGAACGCTGCCGTGGCGAGAATGGCGATCCACACAAAACGATTGCTCAGGTCAGCCCACAACAAGGTCGGGATAATGACGGAGATGGCAATCAGCAACCCACCCATGGTGGGCGTGCCGGCTTTCTTCTGGTGCGCCTTCGGCCCTTCCTCGCGAATGTACTGTCCGATCTGAAAGTCGCGCAAACGATTGATGACCAGAGGCCCGACGATCAGTCCGGTGAAGAGTGCTGTCAGGCTGGCAAAGGCAGTGCGAAACGTGAGGTAACGGAAGATACGGAACGGCGGAAAGTAGTGGAACAGCTTCAGGTACAGCAGCCAGTAGAGCAATCCGCCTCCATTTACTTGTTGGTCGTTGGCCGCAGGTCGGCCAAAGGTCCAACCCCCTTCGACCACTTCTCCAGCGCACGCTCCAGCTTCACTCCGCGTGATGCCTTCAGCAAAACCACATCACCGTCGCGTGTTTCCCGGACCAGCCATTCTCCAGCTTCTTCCGGCGTGGCAACGAATTCGGCCCGAACGCCTGCCGCGCGGGCAGCCTCGACCATCGCTTTTGCCAGGCCTCGCACTCCTACCAGCCAATCGATCTTCTGCCCCGCCATGTGCCGTCCGGACTGGCGATGCATCTCTTCGCCCGCCGGGCCCAATTCCAGCATTTCGCCCGCCACCACAATGCGACGCTTGGCAGGCATCGCCGCCAACGCATCGACCATCGCGTCGAGGGCCTTTGGATTGGAATTGTAACAATCGTTGATGGCCGTGATGTTGCCGACTTGGACGACCTGCCCACGCTTGTCAGGCGGAACCATCGTTGCCAGCGCGCCCACTGCCTCAGACGGGGTTACGCCTCGCTCCAACCCCACCGTCACAGCTGCCAATGCGTTATAGACATTGTGGACTCCAACCATCGCCAGGGTAGCGCGATTACGGCATCCTCCTGCCACCACATCGAACACCGAGCCCGCGGTTCCGCGCACTTGGACGTTTTCCGCGCGCACGTCGGCAGCGGCATTCATTCCGTACCGCACAACCTTGCCGTGGAAGTCCCGGCCAAATTGCGAAGCGTATTCGTCGTCCGCGTTCAAGATCGCGGTGCCGCCCGCCGGTAAAGATGCGATCAGTTCATACTTTGCCCGCGCAATATCAGCCACCGAATCAAAAAACTCGAGGTGGACTGGAGCCACATTGGTCACGACGCCGATTTCCGGCTGCGCGATCCTTGCCAGCGCCGCAATCTCGCCGGCATGGGACATCCCCATCTCGATCACCGCCACGTCGTGTTCGGTCTCCAGCCTCAGCAGCATGAGCGGAAGGCCGAAATGATTGTTGAGATTTCCCTCAGATTTCAACACTCGAAAACGCTGCGACAAAACGTGTGCGATGGCGTCCTTCGTGGTGGTCTTTCCCGTTGAGCCGGTCACCCCCACCAAAGGCTTTCCCCACAGACGTCGTACGGCGGCACCCAGGGTCTGGAGCGCCTCCAGTGTGTCATCCACTGCCAACAAATCCGTGATAACGGGATAGCGCGCAAGCTGGTCTTTACGTACCACCGCGCCCACGGCGCCTTTCTCCAGCGCCGGAGCTACGAAATCGTGGCCATCCATGCGGTCGCCCTTCACTGCGAAGAAAAGTTCTCCCGCCTGAATGGTGCGCGAGTCAATCGAATAACCCAGTGCCCGAGCCGGGTGATCAAATTCCCCACTGGCGCCAAGAAACTCCGCAACTCGCGAAAGCGGCAGTTTCATACACTCTTCCCAGCAGCGGCATTGGCCGCTTCGCAACTGTAACCTGCAGCCTGCACGGCCTGCCGGGCTACCTCCACATCGTCGAAGGGACGTGAGCCCTCGCGCGTGACTTGCACTTTCTCGTGACCTTTACCGGCGATGAGCACAATGTCCCCCGGCCTGGCGTCGCTGATGGCCAACGCGATGGCAGCCGCGCGATCCGGTTCCACCGTGTACTTGGCACCAGCCCGCTGCAAGCCGACCATGGCGTCGTTAATGATGGCGAGAGGATCTTCGCTACGAGGATTGTCCGAAGTAAGAACGACAAAGTCGCTGCCCCGGCCAGTCGCTTCGCCCATCAGGGGGCGCTTGGCACGGTCGCGGTCGCCGCCGCATCCAAAGACCGTGATCACCCGGCTGCCGGGTTCCGCCTGGCGGACAAATTCACGCGCCAGCGCAGTCAGATTTCGCAGCGCGTCGTCGGTATGGGCGTAGTCAACTACCACGCTGAAGGGCTGGTTGCAATCCACGCGTTCAAAGCGACCCGGGACGCGGCGCAGGACTTCAACTCCCCTGATGATGGCTTCCCACTTGCACCCGCGCGCGTATCCTGCAGCGGCCGCGGCGATGACGTTGAATACATTCACCCGGCCTATCAGCGGAGAAAAGACCGGAAATACGCCGTTGGGAGTTACCAGGTCGAAGCGAGTGCCTCGAAAGGTAATCTCAGTTTTCACAGCGTGCAAGTCGCCCTCCGCCAACCCATAAGTCAGAACTTCGGTACTCTTTTTGCGGCTGACTTCGACCAGCCTCCGGCCATATTCGTCTTCGATGTTGATCACCGCCTCGCGGGGAGCGTCTGCGCCGCACCCTTCGAACAACACCTGCTTCGCAGCAAAATATTCTTCCATGGTGTGGTGGTAGTCGAGGTGATCGCGCGTCAGATTCGTGAAGATCGCCACATCGAATGGAATTCCGTACACCCGTTGCTGTGCGAGTGCGTGGGACGACACTTCCATCACGGCTTCCGTCGCTCCGTCGCCGAGAGCCTCCGACAAGATTCGATTCAAGTCCAGAGCTTCAGGCGTAGTGTGCGGAGCAGGTAAGATCTTTCCCGTGACATGGTATTCGATGGTCCCCACCAAAGCGCTCTTGCGATCTTCGGCGGTGAGGATCGACTCCACCAGGAATGCAACCGTGCTCTTACCATTCGTTCCCGTGACGCCCGTAATGGCGAGGCGTTCAGCCGGCCGCTTATAGAAATTGGCGCTCAACCGGGCAAGCGCCCGGCGTCCATGCGCAACCTGCGCCCACGCCACACCGGCGCGCGGCTTCTCGGTTGGAGAGTCAGTAACGATGGCCACCGCGCCGGTGGCGATAGCTTTGTCGATGAATTTATTGCCATCGCTGGTTTCGCCGCGCATGGCAAGGAACAAATCTCCCGCCTTCACCCGGCGCGAATCGTACTCCAGGCCCCTTACCGGCGCATCCCCGGTCCGGCTGAGCACCTCCGCCCCTTGCAGAAGCTGTTCAAACGTCATTGGAGTGAATTATAGGGCACGATCAGAATGTGCCGGAGTCGAAGACGACTCTGTGTTCCTCTGTGCCCTCTGTGGTGGGTGTTCTAGCGTCCAAACCTCACCGTCACCTTCGACCCGCTGGGCACGCGGACCCCGGGGAGCGGCGATTGTTCTCTCGCCAGCCCGCTTCCGATGGCGTCCAGGTCCAGTCCGCTTTCTTGTGCTATCTCAATCGCGGCCCGGACGCTCTTGCCCGCGAACGCCGGCACCACGGTGCCATTCTGCTCAAGATCCAGTATCACGGTCCCGTTGTTTGAAGGATGATCTTCCTTCGCCGGGAGTTGGGACTCCGCACTGCTTGCTACTGGCTTCGGATCTTCTGGCACCACATTTTCAGGCACCCTCAGCGCAGCCGTCACTACTCCCGGCCCGGTTGCCACAGCATCCTTCACTAGAACGCTTGGCGCGCTGGGCGCCGGCGCTGCCGCCTCGGCGATCTCCAGCGCGTCTCCCAGATGGTCCGGCGAGCCTTCCTCTACCTCGCGATCTTTTACCTCGCGCGAAGCCAGCAGCACTTGCCGGTTCGGAGGCAACTCAACATCGTGCGGTGTGTGCAGGTACTCCAACACCTGCTGTGCAACCCGCTGGAACACCGGCGCGGAGATTTGGCCGCCCTGGTGCAACCCGGCTGCCGAATCCAGGATCACGGCCACCGTAATCACCGGATTGTTGATGGGGGCAAAGCCCGCAAAAGACGCCACGTACTTCGAGTGCGAATATGCATGGGTAGCGGGGTCAACTTTCTGTGCGGTCCCGGTTTTGCCAGCGGACGTGTAGCCTTCGAGCAACGCCTTCCGGCCGGTGCCGTGCAACACCACTCCCTGCATCATTTGCCGCATCTGGGCCGCGGTAAGCGCGGAGATCACACGGCGCGGCTCGGCGGGATGAAATGCGATCGTTTGCGGCGTACTTTGCGGGGCATTGGTGGCGGCCACAATCCTGGGCGCCACCCATACTCCATCGTTCGCCATGGTGGAGACCAGTCCGACTAGCTGAAGCGGAGTGATTCCGATTTCCTGCCCCATGGAAATGGCGGCGAAGGAAACTCGCGACCAGCGGTTGGGCGGCTTGCTGAGGCCGCGAGTCTCGCCCGGCAACTCGATTCCGGTCTGCTGGCCGAAGCCGAACCCGCGAATGTATTTATAGAAACGGTCGTCTCCCAGCCGCATCCCGATCTTGATGGAGCCCACATCGCTCGACTCCGCGAGAACATCCGCAACCGACAGTAGCCCGTGGGGTTTGCTGTCGTGGATTCTCATTCCATTAATGACGATCGACCCCATCTGGCAGTCGAAGACTTCCTTCGGTGTGGTTAATTTTTCCTCGAGCGCAGCAGAAATAGTGACGACTTTGAACGTCGATCCAGGTTCGTAAACGTCACTGACCGCGTGGTTCTTAAGTTTGGCCGGCGTGATCTCGCGGGTCAGGTTGGGATTAAAGGTGGGTTGATTGGCCAGCGCCAGAATTTCGCCGGTATGGGGGTTTTCCACGATGACGGTCCCGGCCTCGGCGTGGGTTTGTTCCATGGCGGTTTGTAGTTCGCGCTCGGCAATATACTGGATCTGCTGATCAATCGTGAGCACAACATTCTGTCCCGGCTCAGGTTGCTTCTCCACGCTGCCAAACCACTTCTTCCGGGCATCGACGGAGACCAGCATTTCTCCCGGTTTGCCATGCAGTTTGTCGTCGTACTCGCGCTCAATCCCGCTAAGACCTTCGTCATCGGTGCCGACGTAACCGATTACCTGGGCTGCCAATTCGCGCTTGGGGTAAAACCGCTTGGATTCCTTTTGAAAGTAAATGCCGCGCAGATTGAGTGACCGAATGCGGTCCGCGGTTTCGGCATCTGCCTTGCGGGCTAACCAGCAGAAGGTGCGGCCGGCCTGGCATTTGGCCAGAAGTTCGCGGGGATCGGAGTGGGTTATGCGCGAGAGCAGCGAAATGGTCCCTGCCAGGTCTGGAATTTCTGTGGGCACTGCGAACACTGAGTCAACCGCAATCGACATGGCCAACTCATGGCCGGCCCGGTCGTAAATGATTCCGCGGCGTGCGGAGACTTCCGTTGTACGCTGCTGCTGATGTTGCGCCCGCAACTCAAAACTTCCATAGCGAAAGATTTGTAGATACACCAGACGCAAACAAATGGCTCCGCCCCACAAAAGGAGTATGGCGGCCAGCAGATAGAGCCTGACGTTGGTGGAGTTGCGTACGGAACCGGCTGCCATCGAATCTGCCTTCCAGAAAAACGCCACGGATTTCCACGGATCTTTACGGATGACTTTGCAGCTTTCGATCCGCGCCTAATCCGTGCAAATCCGTGGCGATGTTGAACTTTGGTTACGGAACCGAGATTACTGACACCGCAGCGCTCGCGATCACTCGTGTGCCGGCATCGGGCAGAGCGGAATCCATGCGAATCACCTGTCCCGCCCGTGGCGGTTGCATACCGTACTCCCGCGCCAGCTTGTCGATACGATCCGGCGAACGTAGTGAAGCTTCTTCCAGTCGGAGCGCGCGATTCATCTCCAGCATGCCATCCCGCTGGTTTCTGAAAGACTCCACTCTGTAGCCGTATTCGATGGCCTTGAAGTGCTGCCAGGTGTAGGTCATCACCAGCAGGAAGAGACAGGTCAGGGCGATGCCAAACTGCCGCATTTCGCGGCTGCGTTTCGGGTCTTCGATTTTGACCAGACGCGAGTTGTCGATCGCCTTGGGAAAATAGATCTCTGGAGTTCCCACCCAGCACGGCTTTCGCCGGCTGCCAATTGTCGGACTTACCGCTGCCGCTGCTGCCATTTATGCCACCCCAGCCAAAGATGATTCGAATTGCGCGATTTCGTTCTGTGAGATGGCCTGCCAGTACTTCATCTCTTCCGGCTGGGATGTTTCCGTGGCGAGTCTTTCGGTTCGTTCCACGGTTTTGATCAGATCGTCAATCAGTGTTCCGCTATACATGTTCTTCTCCTGCCTACCAGACCTTGGGTCTTCGTTTCTAAACTTTTTCCGCCGCCCGCAATTTCGCGCTGCGTGCCCGCGGATTGCGATCAATCTCTTCCTCACCGGGCGTCACTGGCTTCTTCGTCAGTAACCCGTAGTGACCCTGCTTCGCGCCCTCGCGGAAGGCATCTTTCACGATGCGGTCTTCCAGCGAGTGAAAGCTGATGATCACCACTCGTCCACCCGGTTTCAGCAACTGCGGGGCCGCTTCCAGCAGTCCCCGTAATTCGTCCAGTTCACGGTTTACGAAGATTCGGAGAGCTTGAAAGGTTCGCGTCGCGGGATGAATGCGCTCATGTTTCATTGGCCGGGCCGCGGCTGATACGACGTCTGCAAGCTGCACAGTCGTACGGATCGGCCGCGACCGGACAATGGCTCTGGCGATTCTCCGCGACCTCCTTTCCTCACCGAATTCGTAAATCACATCGGCAAGCTCACGCTCGTCGCTGTGGTTTACCACTTGTTCGGCGGTTAGCTCGGCTTGCGGATTCATCCGCATGTCGAGTGCTCCTTCCGCCTGAAAACTAAAGCCTCGCGCCGGATCATCGAACTGCAGACTGCTGACTCCGACATCGGCGAGAATCCCGTCGTAGGTCGTAGGTCGTTGGTCGTTGGCAAAATCTGCAAACGAGGTATGGTGAAGCTCAATCGTCGGCCAATCGTGTTGATCTTGAGCAACGGCCAACGACGAACGACCAACGACCAGCTTCTCCCGCGCGATTCCGAGCGCCGCTGGATCCTTATCGAGCCCAATCAAATGACCCGGTGCGCCGAGGCGTTTTGCGATTTCGTAGCTGTGCCCGCCAAGGCCCACCGTGGCGTCGAGATAGGTCCCGCCACGCCGGACGGCTAAAAAGTCGATCGCTTCTTTTAAAAGAACCGGGACATGGCCCGCTTGCCCATGCCCACCCCGCTCGGGGGTGTCTGTGAAACCCTCCGCCACTAGATGCCCAGCTCGTCGAGCGTCTTCTCATCCTCAGGCGTAAACTTCTCCGTCTCCATCTCCAGCCGGTAGGCCTCGAGGTTACGGACTTCCAAAAACGTTAAGTTGCCGGTGACCGCGACTTCGCCCTTGATCTGCGCCGAATCGCGCAGTAGTTGCGGCATGAGCAGTCGACCCTGGCCATCCATTTCCACCGTCTGTCCCCAGTAGTTCACTCGGGCCAGAAACTTCTTCTTCGTAGGGTTGTAGGTGGAGAGCGCTGCCAGCTTCTGCTCGATCCGTTCCCATTCCTCGAAGGGATACAGTTGTGCAACCTTTCCATCCAGGCTGGTGATGTAAAATTGGTTGCTGTACTTCTCGTCGATCACGCGCTTGAATTCCGCGGGGACCTTCAACCGTCCCTTTTCGTCGACGCGAGTTGGGTGATTGCCGCGAAACATGATTTCTGCCCCTTAAGGGGCTGGAAAGCTTCTTTGCTACGGCCACAACCACGAGGGAGGTAAAAGCGATCAAGAAACTGGTTCGTTCGGGTTCGTTCGGGCTGTTTTTCGGGGTGTCAGCTGCAAAATCCACTGGCGCCTCTCAGGTGCTTCACTCTTGCCCACGACCTCTACTGTGTGAACCACTTTCTACCACTTTTGTCCACATCTTACGCCTAAGCTGTTTATTGTCAATAACAAAGTTATGGGTTGATGGTGGGATGACCGAGGGCTTGGCTAAACCACGAGAACTTGTGGCTAACTGATCAGGTGACCCCAACCGCTTGCGTTTACAAAAGAGATTCGTTCTACGCGATTCAGTTGACTTCCCGGTAAGTGATTGCTGGGGCTTGCGGAAAAGTTGTGGAAATCTCGTCTCCTGCGCGAACCTCCGGCGGGGAGATGGAAGTACAGGAAGAAAGTCCGTCTGGATTTATTTCTTACTTCGATTTAGAGTCACACATCTGGGCGCGAGCCATGCTAATCTAACGCCCGGTAGTCTTCTTCAGGAGTGAGAATCATGGAATGGACCACACCGCAGTTTGAAGAGATCGCGCTGAATTGCGAGATCAATTCCTACGCTAGCGCTGCAATGTAACTGTGCACATCGAAATCCTGGGCTCGGCCGCGGGGGGTGGGTTTCCGCAGTGGAATTGCAACTGCCGCAACTGCCAGTCCTTGCGCGCCGGGACTTTCCGGGGCAAAGCCCGCACTCAGACCCAAGTCGCAGTAACCGACGATGCCCAGCATTGGTTTCTGCTGAACGCTTCCCCAGATCTACGCCTTCAGATTGAAAGTCTGCCTCTCCTGCATCCGCGCCGTGGCCAGCGGGACTCGCCGATCAGTGGCGTGGTGCTCACCAGCGGCGATATCGATCAAGTCGCAGGTCTCTTGTCGCTACGAGAGCTACAGCCCTTCCGAATCTTCTGCACGCCATCTCTTCGTCGAATCCTTCAGGAGGACAACTCCGTCTTTGCGATGTTGAACCGCATGTCCAACCAGGTTTCCTGGCAGGAGATCACACCGGGCCGAAATTTTTCCTTGCTCGACGCGGCGGGATCCGACTCCGGAATCAAGTGCGAAGCATTCTCGTTAGCGACGCGCTACCCTGCGTACGTTTCTGCGCAGCGATCTGCCGCCCTCAGTCCGGAAGAGGCCTTGCTCGGCCTTGTCCTGGAATCGTCATCAGGGAAAAAGCTGGCTTACATGCCGGCCGTACCGGCTGTCGATGAGCCTTTGCTGCGGCGACTGGAATCAGTCGATTTGCTGCTGTTCGATGGGACCTTCTGGAGTGATGACGAACTGATTCGAGTTCAGGGCAGCGGCGCCACAGCTCGCCACATGCGTCACGTTCCC
>Ga0209169_10002817_pt1 | contig 10343 bp, 9 predicted proteins | sample HubBroMetageWRM4_FD_188346 | JGI IMG/M metagenome (GOLD analysis project Ga0209169, IMG submission 188346) | Warmed soil microbial communities from the Hubbard Brook experimental Forest, New Hampshire - Hubbard Brook CCASE Soil Metagenome WRM 4... | ecosystem: Environmental > Terrestrial > Soil...
TGGGCGGTGAGCTTTATCTCGTTCGACCGCAGAGCAAGAGCGTGGATGCGATGAAGATGACCCCGCAGGTCGCTGCCGCGCAAGCGGCCGTCCATCCTCCGACGGACGGACAGGTGCCGTTCGGGTTGCTAGGAATCAATATGGCGCTCGGCGCGAGTCTATCCACCGAGGCCGCGACGGCCGAGACTTCACTGGGGCAAAAAACGGTCAACGGCGTGACTGCCACCGGCACCCGTGTGGTTAGGACATTCCCGCCCGGCGTACTCGGGAATGAAAAGCCGATCACCAGCACGGTTGAAGAATGGTTCAGCTCGGATCTCGGCGTCCCCGTGCAGATCACCCAGAAGAGTTCCATCGGGGGAGAGATCTCGTTGAATCTCACTCAGTTGGTGCACGGTGAACCCGACTCGACGCTGTTTGCGCCGCCGGCCGGTTATACGGTGCGGCAGGCGCCCGCGGCGATGGGGGCGATGGTTACGGGGACCGCTGTGGCGGGGTCCGCTACGGTGACTGCCACGGCTACTGCCTCGCCGCGGTAGGCGGTCTACCTGACTGCTGAGGCACCGGGACGAAGAACGATACCAATATTGCCGCCCACAGGATAATTGTTAGGGCCATCAGGACGCGCATCAGTATTGCGTTCAGGTTCTTCGCCCTGGCGAGCGCCTTCTGATTCGCGCTGTCCTTCTCGTCGTCCCGATGTTTGATATATGTGGCTTTCAGAGCGTCGACCTTGTCGGCCACGCGCCGGATATCGCCTTTTATTTCAGAAACGTCTGACTGAATGTGCGCGACGGTCGACTCGAGTCTTCCCAAACGATCTTCCACCGTAACCTCGTCGAATTGTAACTTACGTGCGGGCATGCCCATGTCGCTGGTCCTGCTAAAGCCAGTGAAAGCCGCGAGCTGTGAGTAGCGCCGCAATCAGGCCGACTGCCCACATAATCAGCTTCGAGACGGATTTCTGGTTCGAAAATGCCAGGGCGGCGATCGAGGCATTTACTGCGTCGAACTTGGCGGCGATTGAGTCCTTCTGCGCGTCGAACTTGCGGTTGACCTCATCGAACTTGGCGTCGAACTTGCGGTTCACCTCGTCGAACCTAGTGTCGATCTTTGCGGAGAGCGACTTGTCTACTGCGTCGATCTTGGCGGAGAGCGACTTGTCCACTGTGTCGACCTTGCCGTTCACTTCTTCGAACTTAGTGTCGATCTTGGCGTCCAGGCGTCGGATATCACCTTTCATTTCGGAAACGTCTGATTGCAAGCGCTCGACGCTCGACTCGAGCTTCGTTAAACGATCTTCCACCGTAACCTCCTCGAATTCCAACTTACGTGCGGGCATGCCCATGTTGGTCGTCCTTTTGCGTAGGGTGCCGATTGCGATTGATGAATAGGTTACTACCGCGAAAGTTAGGTTAGTAAGCGAAAAATCGCGCTCGGATTGATTTATTTGGAGGTGCTGCTGCAACAACACGCGTGCGTTTTAACCGTGGGAAATGCTGCGTCGTAGCCGCGTTGTACCGGCCGTGTTATCGGACGCTTGGTTCGACGTGGGAGCTCCACGTGCAGCAGCGGACGTAGCGTGGCAGCGAGACGCGTCTCGCACCCGACGTTTCTTCCGCGCCGCGCGGCCTGCCGCCCTACACGTCCTTCAGCCCGCGACTTCCCGCTGGATCCATTGTGAGAATTCGCGCACCGGGTAGTAGTCGCGTTTGCGCTCCGGGTACACGAAGTAGTAAGCCGAGTCGCTCGTCACTCGAGGTCCGATCGGCACGAGTGAGCCGGCGGCGATTTCGGCCGCCACGAAAAAGGTCGGCAGGATTCCAACACAGAGTCCCGCCAGGACGGCCTCGATGCCCATCGCGAAAGTTTCGACCTGCAGATAGGGCGTGATGGTGGCGTCAGGCAGGCCCACGGCCGCGAGCCAGGCGCGCCACGAAAACGCACGCGAGGTGATTTGCAGAAGAGGTGCGCGAAGAACATCCGCCGGCACCCGACACTGTTGGGCCAGCGGTGGGGCGGCGACGGCCGTCATTTCCTCTTTGTCCAAATATTCGGTCACCGCTCCGGACCACTCGCGACCGCCGAAGTGGATGGCGCCATCCAATTGTTCGATTGAGAAGTCGAAGGGCGCCAGGCGTGTAATCAAGTCTAACGTGATATGCGGGTGACTTGCGCAGAAGCGCGGCAGGCGCGGCACGAGCCACTTCGCCCCGAAGGTGGGGAGTGTGGCCAGCCGCAGAACCCCACCCCGACCCTGCTTCGAGATTAGCGCCTCTGTAGCATCGCCTAACACGGCAAGTCCGCCGCGGACGTCGTGAAGATAGCCGGCCCCCGCCTCCGTAAGGATCAGGCGTTTCTTCGACCGGTGAAATAGCGGTACCCCCAACTGGTCCTCAAGGGCCTGTAGCTGGCGACTGATGGCACCCTGCGTTAGCGAAAGCTCGGCGGCAGCGCGCGAGACGCTTCCGAGGCGGGCGGTCGCCTCGAAAGCCTGCAGCCCGAAGAGCTTGGGGAGGGTACGGCGCCGGCGTTCCATAGGAGAGGGCTTATATTCCAATTTGTAATGAACTCATCTGATTATATCGATTGAAGCCCTCCAGGGCGCCCCGAGATACTGCCCAGGCGGCCTCACTGGGCCGTATCTGAAGCGAGTTTATGACAAATCGTCAGGAATCGACGTTACAGCGGCTTCTTTTGAGCTGCTGCCCACCTGAAGAGTGCGATGCATTGTTGCGCGCCGTGAAAGTGCTGCCCGCGGTCATGGAGTTGACCGGCGACGAGGTCTCGCGTGCAGCGATCGCCCAGGCGCTGAACCTGCTCCTATTTCGCGATCTTTTGGGTCGGGTCCCCACGGGGGCGCGCTACGTCGCCGAGTGCGTATCGCAGGGTCGGCAGGTCGTGTTCGACCATGGAGCGTTGCGAACGGTCGCCCTCGGCGGTATGGGCAATCTGCCCGCCGGTGAGCAGGCCATTACCCGGGTCCTCATGCCACTGGGCTACCGGAAGAGTGCGGTGTACCCGTTGGATCGGTTGGGGATGACCGGTCGCTCCTACACTCACGCCGATTTCCCTGAAGAGCTGCCGCAGTTCTTTGTCAGCGAGTTGCATCCGGAGCGATTCTCACCGGGGTTTCAGGAGGCGGTCGTCCGCGTTACCGCATCATCGCGCGATCCTCTCAGCGACTTCGCGAAGGCGGCTCTTCAGGATCTGAGCGTACGGCACGTATTGTCCTTTCATCAGGCGACCACCTTATTGCCAACTCTGCTGGCGTGCTTCCAACGTCAACATTCGGACCCGACTTGGAGCGACTACGAGTTGCTGTTGGCGGAGTCGGCGGAGATGGCGTGGATTGCCACCGAGGGAAATGTCTTCAACCACGCGACCGATCGAGTGTCATCCCTGGAGGGTCTCGTCGAGGAGCAGCGCCAGTTAGGTCGTCCGCTAAAGGACAAGATCGAAACGTCCCGATCTGGACGCGTGCGCCAGACCGCATTTCGGGCCGACCTGGTCGAGCGAACGTTCATCGATTCGAACGGCGCCAGTCTCCAGCGCACCGTGCCGGGATCGTTTTACGAGTTCATACAGCGCGAGCGCTTACATGACCTCGTGACGGGTGTCCAGCGCCTCGACCTCGCCTTCGACAGCGGCAATGCGCAGGGCATCTTCAAAATGACGGCGGCTGCGTGAGATGTTCGCAGGGTCTCGTGAGGCGGAACTGGGGATGACCGCCTCGAGCGCCTTAATTCGTGATCTCAGCGGTATCGTGGGAGAGGGCGCAATCGTGCAATCTCCCGCGGACGCCCAGAAGTACGAGCGCGGCTATCGATATGGGGCCGGACACGCCTTGGCTATTGCGAGGCCGGCGACAGTTGCGCAGCTGTCAGCCCTGGTTCGTTATTGTTTCGCGCACGATTTGCGAATCCTTCCGCAAGGTGCCAACACGGGCCTGGTGGGCGCGAGCACCCCCGATGAATCCGGCAGTCAGATCGTCGTGAGTCTCGAGCGATTGCGCGGTGTCGAGTCGGTCGATGTTCACAATCGCATGGCCTCCGCTCGAGCGGGCACGCGCTTGTCGGACTTGAACAGGGAAGCGAGCCGTCATGAGTTGTTCTATCCGATCGACCTCGGCGCGGATCCCACCCTCGGAGGCATGGTCGCAACCAACACCGGCGGCTCGCGGCTGGTACGTTATGGTGACGTCCAACGCAATCTAGTCGGCCTGGAAGTCGTCCTCGCCGATGCCGACGCGACGGTTCTGACGGACCTGTCAGGACTGCGGAAGGACAACTCCGGGGTCGACCTGAAGCAGCTGTTCGTTGGTACGGGCGGTGCTTTCGGAATCATTTCCCGCGTGCAGGTCGAGTTGCACCGGGTTCCCCGTCAGACAGCGGTGGCTCTGGTCGTGCCGACCCGGCACGCCGCGGTTTCCGAATTACTGACGAGCATCGAGGCGGAAGCGGGCGAATTTCTGGGGGCGTTCGAGGGGATGTCCGCCAACGCGATGCAGGCAGCCCTCACCCATAACCGTCGCCTGCGCAATCCGTTCTCGGGGGCCGAGCTACCGGCTTACGCTTTACTCATCGAGCTCACCTCCACCCTCCGGGCGGACCACCTCGATCTGAATGAGTTGCTGACACAACTTCTCGGCCGCGCGATGGAGGGAGACGATCCCCTGGTGAGCGACGCGTGCTTTGGCCGGCCCGAGGATTTCTGGGCATTGCGCCATTCCATTAGCGACGGACTGCGGGAGGCCGGCGCGGTCATTGGTTTCGACATTTCTGTGCCGCGTTCGCGGCTGGCCGCGCTGCGTGCCGATCTCGTCAACCTCCTGACCACCCAATATCCGCAACTGCGGATCTGTGATTTCGGCCACTGCGGCGATGGCGGCGATCATTTCAATCTCGTCTGGCCGGGCAGTGCGGGACCTTACGATGGCGCTGTTGTCGAGGTGGTGCGGGAGATCATCTACGATCGGGTCGTGCGGGAATACGGTGGCTCGTTCAGTGCCGAGCACGGTGTGGGGCCCCATAACATCCTGTACTACAAACGCTTTGCCAGCCCGGCGGAGCGACAACTCGCGGGCGGTCTGAAGCGACTCTGCGATCCCAAGGGACTCCTGGGCTCGGTCGATTTCGGCTGAGGCCGTCCCGCCATCCGACTGATGGTGCACCGTTCCGCGTAAATTGACTCGGGCGGGTCGCCTCCTATACTCGTTGTTTATTCGACAACATCATCCGCTGAACGCGCCTCGGTCGGTGCGCCCCGGTTGCCAGGAGAGCGTTTGCCATGACTACTGATTCCAACAGCCGGGACCCGAGTCGCCGCCTTGACCGCCGGGGATTTCTCACGGGAGCCGCCGCAACCGGTGCGGGCCTCGCCGTCGGGGGCGCCCTCGCGGCCGGCCCCGCAAGCGCGGAAGTGCTCTTTCCGAATGATCCGCATGCCTTTGGCGGCGGCGGCAGTGCGGGCGGGGGCGTTAATCGCTCAGAAGTCGACTTGTTCGACTGCGAGGTGGAGGGCCAGCTGCCGGCCGGCCTCGACGGCGCGTTCTTCCGTGTCGGTCCCGATCCGCAGTACCCGAAGCCTGCGAAGTTCGGCAACGACATCGGCTTCGACGGCGAGGGACATGTCAGTCTGTTCCGGATCAAGGATGGGCACGTCGACTATCGGACGCGCTACGCCCGCACGCAACGTTGGAAGGCCCAGCACGCCGCGCGGCAATCGCTCTTCGGCATGTACCGGAACCCCAATACTGACGACCCGCGCGTGGCAGGACTCAGCCGCGGCACAGCCAACACGCAGCTCTTCTATCACCACGGCAAGCTGTTGGTGTTCAAGGAGGACAGTCCGCCGGTAGCAATGAACCCGCTGACGCTCGAGACGACCGACGACTACTACACCTTCGGCGGCCTGTTGAAGTCAAAGACCCACACCGCGCACCCGAAGATCGACCCCATGACCGGGGAGTACGTCTCCTTCGGTTACGAGGCCAAGGGCCTGGCTTCGGACGACATCTACGTGTTCTCCGCGGACCGCGCCGGTCAGATCAACTGGGAAGCCTGGATCAAGCCGCCCTACGTGGGCATGATCCACGACTTCGCCGTGACCCAAAAACACATCGCCTTCTTCATCTCCCCGCTGGCCACCAACATGGCGCAGATCCAGGCGGGACAGGTACATTTCGCCTGGGATTCGAGCCTGCCGAGCTACATGGGCGTGATGAAACGGGGCGGCGACGGCCGCGACGTCCGCTGGTTCACGGGCCAGCAACTCATGTGCACCCATGTTATGGGCGCCTGGTCGGATGGCGACACGTGTTATGTCGATATGGACGGCGGCGAAGGCAACCAGTTTCCGTTCTTTCCCAGCCTGCACGAGCCGTTCGATCCGCAAAAGGCGGCCGGCCGCGTCCGCCGCTTCAAGATGAACATGGCCAACCGTCGCAACAAGACCTACGAGGTGCAGACGGTCTATCCGGAGATTACCGGCGTGTTGTCCCGGCAGGACGATCGCTTCCACACCGTGCCGTATCGCTATGGGTTTATGAACTCTGTCGGGCCTGGCGGCCGCGGCTGGGTCATGTTCGATCACCAGAAGAACACCGCGAGCAACTACTCGGCGGGACCTGATGTGGGCCTGGCCGAAATGACTTTCGTCCCGCGTAAAACGGGAGCCCCGGAAGGGGATGGCTATCTGATCGGCATTGCGGACCATCGCAAAGAGAACGGCCGGTCCGACCTCATTCTCGTGGATACGCAGCACCTCGATGCGGGGCCTGTGGCACGGATCAAAATGCCCAATCGTGTGGTAGGGCAAGTGCACGGGTTCTGGGTTCCGGGCGATCAGCTCCCCCAGGGGGCCAACTCGTGAACGCCGCCCTGGCCGCCTCGCGCCTCGATTCATTGCAGTCAGGTTTTCTAGCGCGTCCACACCTTCTCTTCATCGACGGTAAGTGGGTGCCCGCGCAGTCGGGGGAAACGTTCGCCGTGCTCGATCCCTCCACGGGGAGGGAGATCGCGCAGGTGGCGGCAGGCGGTACTGCAGATGTCGATCTCGCGGTAAAGGCAGCGCGCAGGGCCTTTCAAAAGGGCCCTTGGCCGAGCATGAGTCACGCTGAACGTGGCAAGTTGATGTTGAAGCTCGCCGAGGCGGTAGAACGCAACGCCGACGAACTGGCGTTGCTCGAAAGTCTCGACGGCGGTAACCCGGTGCGTAGCACCCGCCATGTCGATATCAACATGGCGATCGACAGCCTGCGCTACAACGCCGGTTGGACCACGAAACTCACGGGCGAGACGTCCCTGTCCTCGCCGCAGTCGCGTGCATTCACTTATTCGTTGCGTGAGCCTGTTGGGGTGGTTGGCGCTATCACTCCCTGGAACGCACCCTTTCTGATGGCCGTGAACAAGCTGTCACCGGCGCTCGCCGCCGGCTGCACAGTGGTTCTCAAGCCCGCGGAGCTCGCGCCCCTGTCGGCTCTGCGACTCGGGCAGCTCATGGAGGAGGTTGGACTGCCTCCGGGTGTCGTGAACATCGTGACGGGATACGGCGGGTCCGCCGGACAGGCGATCGTCGATCACCCGGATGTGAACAAGATTTCCTTCACCGGCTCGACCCGGGTCGGTAAGTCGATTCTGGCCGGCGCGGCCGCGCACATGAAGCGGGTCACGCTGGAGTTGGGTGGCAAGTCGCCGGTGATTATTTTCCCGGATGCCGACATCGAGGCGGCTACGGCCGCGACAACTCAGACCATCTTCTTCAAAACGGGTCAGTTTTGCGCAGCCGGTACGCGGCTGTTCGCCCACAAGAAAGTTTTCGACCAGGTCGTCCAGGGTTTCGCGGACCGCGCCCGGAAACTCAGAGTGGGGCCAGGGGTTGCCCCGGATACGGAGATGGGACCCATCATTTCGCAGAAGCAGCTCGAGCGCGTCATGAGTTATATCGGCGCCGGCGCCAGCCAGGGAGCGGAAATCGTCACCGGCGGCCGTCGCATCGAAGGCGACGGCTACTTCGTGCAGCCGACGCTATTGGCCGGAGTGCGGCCTGACATGAGCGTGTTTCAGGACGAGATTTTCGGGCCAGTTCTTTGTGCCATGCCGTTCAGCGATGCGGACGAGCTCGACCGGCTCGCGAGCCTTGCGAACGATACCGTGTATGGACTCGCGGCGAACATCTGGACGCGGGACTTGTCGATCGCGCATGGGCTCGCCCGCCGCATCCAGGCGGGCACCATCACCATAAACGGCGGCGCGCGCGAACAGCCTATGCCGTTCGGCGGCTTCAAGCAGTCGGGCCTCGGCCGCGAGGGCGGTCGAGAAGGCATCGAGGCCTACACCGAGGTGAAGACTGTCTCGATCGGTCTGTAGAGACTCGGCTCGGCTTTAGTTAGCGACGTAGTAGTAGAAGACGACTTCGCGCTCGTCGGCTGACTCCTTCGCTACCACTACGAACGTGGTGTTGTTGAGCCAATCGTAGGCGCCCTTCGTGTCCGCATCGATATAGGCGATGACGCGATAGTAGCCGTCCGGATGGCGATAGCCTACGTGCTCCACGTAGATCCATTCGCTGTTCTCAGCCTTGAGAATGAAATGCGCGTCAACGTCGCGAACGTGATCGTCGCGCACCGTGTCGTATTGGCCGCCGCTGTCCGGATAGACTGTTGCGTTGAGCCGCTCGCCCCGAAGGTCACCGCTGGTGATGTCCTGGTATCGGAAGCTACCTTTAGGGGTGCGCTCGACGTGAGGCGCGTCGTATCGCGCACGCAGTTGGAAGGCGTACTCCAGCTTCACCTCGCCGAGAACCTTGGTGTCTGTTTTTGGAACTACGAAATCCCGCATGGTGTTGTCTCGTCCTCAAAGCACTTCGTAGTACGTGAACACGGTGTGATCCGGGTTCGATTGCCGCTGCGAGTTCGCGACGAACACTGTCCGGTTCATCCAATCGTGTGGACCCACGGGGGCGGTGAAGACGGGCGTCGCCCGGAACCGCATCCAGCCCGGTGTGGCGGGGTCCGTTGTGGTTGCCGGAGTGAGCGGTTTGCCGGCCTCGGGCGGCGCTTGAAAGCGGCGCATGGTCCCCCGGTTGTGAATGAAGATCAGGGCACCGTCGGAGGCTTCGAACATGTAGTACGTGCTGAAGGTCCCTTTGTAATAGTCCGCGCCGCTGGCGGGTAGGACGCGCCCCTGCAATCTAGGCCCCCAGATCTCACCGCCGCCGACGGACGTGTAGCCGCGTGGGACAGGGGATCCGATCATGATCCGATCGGCAAAGAACACCGTCGCGGAAAAGGCCCAGCGCAGGCCCGCTTTCGGGATGTTCGAGTCGGGCCCGCCGTAAAAGGCGGCGGGTGGAGCGTTGGCGGGTGATGTTGGTTGTGCTGCGTTGGACGGTGGTATCTGCCCGCGCTGTCCCGAGGCGGATGGCGGTGGGCTTTGCTCGCCTGAGCCAGCGTTTCGGGCCGCGGCTTCGGGTGGGCCGGCCAAAGAGGATAGCGCTGCCGCGGTTCCGGCAGTTGCCGCTGCGCCGACGAATGTTCGTCTGTCCATCAGTTGACTCCGAAGGCGAGTAACACGTTGCCCGGGTGCGCGGTAAATCCGCCGTAGCCTGAATTCACATACAACATCCCATCCACCACGACGGGGCCGCCGTGATCCATGGCGCCACCGCGAGCGGTGACACCATTAACGGTCTCGAAGTCGCGATTCGTGTCGTACAGCCAGATGATGGAGCCATCGGTGCTCGAATAGGCTCGGACGCCCCCGTCCAGCCCTGAATTCAACACCGCACCCGGAATCGCGGTTGGCGCGCTTCCTTGTCCAGAGCTGCACGCCTGTCCGGGATTCTTCAGGCAGAGTTTGGGCTGTGGCGGCTGTTCCCATATGGGCTTGCCGTCCGCGACCGCTATGGCGTGCATGCCGCCGGGTGTAGGTGTCAGCAAGTCAGCTGTACCGATGAAGACGCGCTGCCCTTCGACGGCGATTCCCCATTGGCCGCCTAAGCCGCTGCCTTTGCCGAAACGCGTTTGCCAGACGACCTCACCCTGCTTATCTGGATCGAAGGCATAGACGAGGCCTGATTTCTGCGGGGCGATCAGGAGATCCCGGCCCTTGGCATGGACGAGTGTGGGTGACGCGGAGAAGTCGTAGTCGGGACCCAGCTCCCCGGGACAGGCCGGGTTGCCGGGGTTCTTCGGCGCGCAGCCCATAGCCCAGTTGTCCGGGCCGGCCACCTGCTTCATCCAGCGGATGGCACCGGTTTTGAGGTCCATTGCGATGATGGCATAATCCGTCGCGCTGTCGAGGAGCGCTTCGAGAAGGCGCGAGCGATTCAATGTCACCGAC
>Ga0209169_10002818_pt1 | contig 10342 bp, 4 predicted proteins | sample HubBroMetageWRM4_FD_188346 | JGI IMG/M metagenome (GOLD analysis project Ga0209169, IMG submission 188346) | Warmed soil microbial communities from the Hubbard Brook experimental Forest, New Hampshire - Hubbard Brook CCASE Soil Metagenome WRM 4... | ecosystem: Environmental > Terrestrial > Soil...
AAGTAGTGAGTGAGGAAATGAAAAGGAAAGCTGCTCATTGAAGAATCAGTGGAGTGAATTGACTTCGAAGCCGGTAACGTACACAAACATGACAACCTCAACGGCAAGACCGAGGCTTCTCGACGGCGAAAAGCAAGCGTTTCATCGGGAAACGTCGAAGAGAACAAATACGAAGTTGTACAGTCTGGAAGCGGGCAACATGGCATCGAACGCCGATTCGGAGGCAATGATTGTTTTTGCCGCCTTCTTGACAACTCTGCGCAGGGGAGTTTACCTTCGTTGACGTTAACGTTGGTAGAGTGTTTGCTCACATTGCGTTAACGTACACGGCGCACTCTGTGCAGCCTTCCCCATAGGCTGCCCCCGCAGGGAGATAAGACCGATGTCTAAAAGCATTTTGTTGAAGCCAAGCCAGTCGGACGCTTTGTTGTCCAACCTCCTGACGTTATTGATGATCGCAACCCTATTGCTTCTTCCCGCACGCAGCCGGGCGCAGACGGATCAGGGCGCGATCACCGGCGTTGTGCAGGATACGTCCGGAGCCATCATTCCCAACGCCCAGATCAGCGCCGTAAACGCCGATACCGGGCTGGTTCTGCAAGGCAAAAGCAACGCTACCGGGAGATTCGTGTTTTCTCCATTGAAGATTGGCAACTACACGATCACCGCAACCGCGCCGGGGTTTGAGAAGGTGACCCATGAGAACCTTCATCTGGACATTCAGCAGCATCTGAATCTGACATTTGTTCTTCCGCCAGGTTCGGTTACGCAGACGGTGACCGTTACGACCGGGGCACCCCTGCTGCAGACGCAGGATGCAGCCGTCGGCCAGGTGATCAGCACCCGGTCCATCAACGACACTCCGCTGAACGGGCGGAACTGGGTGTACATCGCGCAACTCACCGCCGGGGTTGCTCCGCCGTTCGGCAACACGCGTGGATCGGGCTCGGGCGACTTCGTGGCCAATGGCCAGCGCGCCGAACAGAATAACTTCATCCTTGACGGCGTGGACAACAACACAAACCTGGTGGATTTTCTAAATGGGGCGAGCTACATCATGCGGCCTCCGCCGGACGCGCTTTCTGAATTCAATCTGCAGACGAGCAACTTCAGCGCGGAATTCGGGCATTCGGCGGGCGCAGTTCTGCAGGCCAACATTAAATCGGGCACCAACCAGATTCATGGCGACGCGTGGGAATACTTCCGCAACACGAATCTCGACGCGATCAACTGGAATGCGGGACCGGACGCAGTAGTTCCTCCGTACCACGAGAACCAATTCGGCGCTACGCTGGGCTTCCCCATCTGGAAGAACCGCCTGTTCTACTTCGGCGACATGGAAGTGAACCGAATCTCCATCAGCAACCCAACGCCAATCAACGTCCCCTCGGCGCTGGAGCGGCAGGGGAACTTCTCCGAGTTGCTGAACGGCAGCCTCACCGGAGTAGGCGCGCCAACCGAGCTCTATGAACCGAATTCTGCCGATCCGGGACAGCCGCTGGTGTGTAACAGCCAACAGAACGTATTTTGCCCGGCGCAGATCAACAGCGTGGCCCAGAACATTCTCAACCTCTATCCCTCGCCCAACACCAACGGCGGCAAGCTCTACAACAACTACCTGGTGAATGTGGGGAACAGCGACAACACGGTGCAGTGGGATCAGCGCCTGGACTGGAACACGAGCGCAAAGGACCAGAGCTATGTGCGTTACAGCTATCTGCACGAGATCAAAGCCAACGGTCTGCCGCTTGGCCCCATACTCGACGGCAGCGGCTACGGCGGGCAGTCCGACACGAACCTGGCGATGAACTTCATGGGCAGCGAGACGCACATCTTTGCACCGTCGCTAACGAATGAATTCCGTTTCGGCTACAACTGGGGCGTCTTCAATTTCCAGCAGCCGAATGCCTATAACCCCACGCTGAACGGATCGCTGGGGCTAGGGCCGCAACCTTCCGATCTGAAGCCGGGGCAGTATGGACTGCCGCTCGGCTATGTCAACGGAACGATCCAGCAGTGGGGATCGGTAGGCATCAGCCGCGAGTCGCAGAACGTCTACCAGATTCTGGACAACGTGACGAAGATCTGGGGGAACCACTCGTTGAAGCTCGGAGCGTCATTCCAGGCAATCCGTTTCTACTACATTTATGCGCCTGCCGACCTCGGGCAATATCACTGGGACGGCCAGTACACCGGATTGGTTGGCGTGGCCAATACCGGATCGGCCGTGGCGGACATGCTGGTGGATCAGGAAAACTACGCAACCATATCGGTCTCACCCAATGTAAACGACGCGCAATGGTACGATGCCGGCTATGCGCAGGATGACTGGAAACTTACGCGAAGGCTGACCTTGAATCTGGGAGTGCGGTACGACTTCTTCCAACCATACAAGGAGAATGGCGGGGAGCAGTCGAACTTTGTCGTGAATGGTCCGCTGGGGATTGGCACAGGATCGGGTATTCTTCAGTTCCCCAAGAGCCAGCAGAATATTGTTCTGGGAGCGCCCTTCCTCAACGCGCTGGCGAAGGATAACGTTACTGTGCAGTTTGTTGACAATGACCGCCTTGCGACTTCGCAGAAAACGGACTTTGCGCCGCGCATCGGCATTGCTTACTCGCCGAGGGAGAACACTGTGGTCCGCGCCGGCTTCGGCACGTTTTACGGCGGCTTGCAGTCGGAAGGCAATGGCAACCTTGGGGCCAATTTCCCTTGGTCGAACCAGGCGAACTTCTTTGCTCCAACCTGCGTTACGGACGATTGCCCTTCGCTGGCGGGGCAGGGAATTACGCTGCAGGCCGGGTTGCTGCCTGCCACCAACAGCGGGCAACTGCAGACATTCATTTCGCAGCCCGGCTTCCACTCCATCGATCCGCAGATCAAGCCGCCCTATACCATGACGTATAGCCTGGGATTAGAGCAGCAGATCGGTCAGAACATTGCCTCTACGCTGACCTATGTCGGGAATCTTACGCGCCACATGGAACTCTATGGAGCGCCGAACACCGCGCCGGGGTTGTGGAGGCCGGGCACCAATACCAATCCGTTTAATCCCTTCCCGGACCTCGGCGGCATCGGCGAGGTGCACTTTGGCGGCGTTAGCACCTACAACGCACTGCAGGCGAAGCTCGAGAAGCACTACTCGCACGGGCTCACGTTCCTCGCGACCTACACGTGGTCACATGCACTGGACGATGCCAGCGACGCCGGCGGTTTGTTCTCTGCCATCGGCGACCGTCAGCCTGCCTTGATTCCCTACATCGACGAGCTGACCAATTCCGTCTTCGACATTCGCGATCGCTTTACTATCAACGCAAATTACGAATTGCCGGTTGGACATGGGCGTGCCTTCCTCGGTAATTCTCCTTATTGGCTGGACGAGATTGCCGGCGGGTGGTCGTCGAGCTTGACCTACGCCGCGCAGACCGGGACCCCATTTACTGTTTCTCCGAATATCAGCACGGCGTCTGGCGGAGGTGCACGAGCATTTCCAGTAACCGGCCCATTTGCGGGCGGCGGCACTCCCGATCCAACCAATCCGAGCCTTACCGCATGCCCGGAGCAGGTCAAGACCAAGATGAACTACTTCAACCCTTGCGCTTTTCGCAACCCTCTGCCGGGTGAGATGATCTCCGACGCAACTCATCCAGTCGGATCGGTAAATCCGGATGGCGTTCCGGTGACGTTCCAGGCACCGGTGACGGACAGGGCAACTGCGATAGCACTGCTCGGTAGCCCACAAAACAACATCTATGGTCCGGGCTATTACCAGGTGAACATGTCGATGTTCAAGACTTTCCCGACGTTCCGCGAGCAGAATTTGCAATTCAGAGCAGATGCATTTAACGTGTTGAACCACCCGACGCTGGGGACTCCGAATGGGTCCATGAATGCCAACGGGGGGCTGATTTCAGGGCCGAAGTTCTTTCAGAACAATACACCGGATGCTCGCTTCTTTCAGCTCGCCCTGAAGTACATTTTCTGAAGTGGAAGAATGACTCAACCACGGGCAGCTCTTCTTTGTGAGAAGCCGCGTCGTCCCGCACACCGGCGCCGCGGGAACTCGCGAACTCGGGAACTGCAGTTTTCACTTTTGAGGGAAATCAATGTTGCGATGGAAGTCTTTTGGGAGTCTTGTTTCTGCTTTGGTCTTCGCCGGCGCGGCGCACGGTTACGCGCAGGTCAACATGCTCGAAGTCAGCTCGCCCGATCACGAGATCACGATGCGGTTTGCGGTGAAGCCGGCCGGCGATGCCCCCAAGGGAGCTGAGGGTCAGCTGGTCTATTCCGTGGAGTTTCACGGCAAGCTTACCTTTGAAGATTCCGCACTGCGGCTGGAGCTCGAGAACCAGCCTCCTCTCGGAACAGCGGTCCACATCGCCGCAACAACACCCGGGTCCGGCGTGGACGATTACCGGCTGACGGCCGGAAAAACTTCCGCCGTGCACGACCCCTACCACAGCCTGACCGTCCACGTTGCAGAAGCGGAAGCGCCGGGGCGCAGTTTTGACGTCGAGGCACGGCTCTACAACAGCGGAGTGGCCTTTCGGTATCACGTCCCGCAGCAGGCGTCCCTCGCGCGCTACGAGCTCAAGCAGGAAGACACCGAGTTTCGTCCGGTGATGGACGCGGATGCGTGGGCTCTGCGGCTGCCCAACTATCAAAGCGGCTACGAGAGCGAATATGTTCCCCAGGTTCTGAGCGCGCTGAGCAACCAGGGCGGGGTGTCGAGCTACATTCTCAACGGCGCACCTATGCTCATGCATTTGCTCGGCGTGGCCTGGGCAGCGGTTGGCGAAGCCGATCTCGAAGGCAATGCAGCGATGTACCTTGAGAATCCGACGGGCAACTGGACCGGGCACTACATTGTCACGAAGATTTCGCCGCCGGTGGATGGCCAGGGAGTCGCTGTGGATGCGCCTCTACCCCATGACAGCGCGTGGCGAGTGATTCTGCTCGGCGAAACGTCGGGCAGGTTGATTGAGTCGAACCTCATTACCGATCTCAACCCGCCGAATCGTGTGGCGGACACCAGTTGGATCCAGCCCGGCAAAGCTGCCTGGAACTGGTGGGATGGCGATCTTGGTCCGGATGGAAAGTCAGCGTATACCACCGCAAACATGGAATACTACGTCGATTTCGCCGCTGCCTCGGGATTCCCGTACATGATGCTCGACGCTGGCTGGTCCGGCAACGACATCACGAAGATGCGCGGCAACGTCGATGTGCCGGAGCTGGTGCGCTACGCCGCGAAAAAAAACGTGAAGGTGTGGATCTGGCTGTATTCGAAATCTGTTGCTGCACAGATGCAGGAGGCATTTCCGCTGTATGAGCGGTGGGGCGTGGCCGGAGTCAAGATTGACTTCATTCTCCGCAACGATCAGGAGGGCATCCGCTGGTACTACGCCGTGGCGAAGGTCGCGGCTGAGCATCATCTCATGGTGGATTTTCACGGCGCGACCCAGCCGTGGGGCATTCAGCGCACTTACCCCAACGTTCTGGATTACGAAGCGGTGCTGGGCCTGGAGAATAACAAGGCGGGGCGGCGCGACGGTCCCGTGAACCGTACGACTTTTCCCTTCACACGCATGCTCAGCGGGCCAATGGATTACACGCCAGGCGGCTTCGACGATGTGACGCGGGAAGAATTCGTGGCGCGCGACAAGAGCCCCATGGTCATGGGCACGCGCGCGCAGCAACTGGCTCTGTATGTGGTCTTCGATGCGCCACTGGCCATGGTCTCGGATGCACCATCAGCTTATTCCAATCAACCCAGCTTTCAGTTCATCCATGATGTCCCCACGTCGTGGGACGAAACCCGCGCGCTCAACGGAGAACCTGGCGAGTTTGCCACCATCGCTCGCCGGCGCGGCGAGGACTGGTACCTGGGAAGCATCACCAACTGGAGCGCGCGCGATCTTCGTGTGCCCCTCGACTTTCTCGGCGATGGGAAATATACCGCGGAGATTTATGAAGATGCGCCCGATGCCGCAGAGCACCCAAAGCACGTGGTCATCCGCCACCAGACGGTGCGCAGCGGAGAAACGCTCACCCTGCGTTTGGTCAACGGCGGCGGGTGCGCCATCCGCTTTGTGCGTGGGGCATAGACAATTCGGTCAGCCGGCTGCAGTCGCCGATGCCGCGGCCAGGCGGTTGACGAAGAGCGGGAGATTGCTGCGCAGAATAATGTGCGGAGCAAACCGATGCGTGCGGACCGGCTTGTCTTTACCCACCAGGTGAGCGATCAGGCTCTCAAACGCTAGTTTCCCCTGGGCTTCTGGCCGCTGGTAAAGCGTCGCCAGCACTTTGCCGGACTCGAGCAGCGGTACGAGTTCATGAAAAAGGTCGGTCGTGATTACCTGCACTCGGCCGAGAAGTTTGTTTTCTTCCAGGGCCCGCAGCACAGGCAAGCTGTTCGCGGTGCTGATGTACATCCCGTCGGGGCGCATCTTGCTGCGCAGTAGAGCCATCGTCTGGCGATAGGCACCCTCGGGGCTCTCATGAGTTTCAACCACAGGCAGGAGGGTGAGATGTGGGGCCAACATGGCAAGGCTTGCGGCGAATCCGCGGAGCTTCTCTGCATGATCGAAGGTGGCCAACTCGCCGGTGATGGTGGCGACGCGCGAAGGCCCCTGCAGTTTGTGGGAGAGCAGCTCGGCGGCGAGCGCACCGCTGGTATAGGCATCCACAGTCACGCAGCCGATGCGGCCGCTATCCGGCGCGTCGCTGGCGACGCAGAACATTGGAATGCCCTTCCTTACAATCCGCCGCATCACGTCGGCAAGATCGCGCGGGCGAAAGGGAACGAAGAGAATGCCGTCGTATCGATTGGCGGCGGCGCTTTCCAGTGCGGCGAGGTCGCCCGAGCCCAGGCGCGGATAGTCGATGAAGTCCAGAGTCAGCTGTGTGCCGACCGTTGCATCGGCGGCGGCGCGAATGCCGGCGCGCAGAGGATCGAAGAATGCGGCGATTTCGCGAGGCAGAACCGCAGCGATGCGCAGGCTGCGGTTCAGCTTAAGCGAGCGTGCCGCGATGTTGGGCTTATAGCCGAGCTGCTCCGCCATCCGCAGGACGCGCGCTTTGGTGCGGTCGCTGACCCCGCTGCGTCCATGCAGTGCTCGGTCGACAGTGCCAATCGAAGTACCGAGCGCCTTCGCGATGTCGCGGATGCCCGCGGCTTTGCCGTTCTTCTTGATAGCCTTCATGAACTGTTCGGGCTTTGCCGAACACCAGTGTCGCACATGCCGGCGGCGGTAGGTGCGATTTTTGACATAATGACGCCGAGGGCGGTACTGTAGTTTGCGTTAACGTACACATCATGGAAAAATACGACTCCTACGCACACCACGCGTTTAGCCTGTCTGCAGCACGGCAGAAGGAGCCGGCGTGAGATTCAGTCGCCGGACGTTCCTGCTCGGCAGCGTAGCCGCCGCGGCGCTCGGGCACGCTGGCGCGGCCGAGACGGACGAGGCAGATGTGCCGATGTGGTACGACAAGCCTGCTGAGCGCTGGCTGCAGGCGCTGCCGGTGGGCAACGGCCGTCTCGGCGCAATGGTTTTCGGCGGGGCGGCGAAGGAGCGCCTGCATTTGACCGAGAACACGTTGTGGTCCGGAGCGCCAAGCTCCGTGAACGTCAATCCCGCAGCGCGTGAACACCTTCCGATTATCCGCGAACTGCTCTTTGCGGGAAAATACACAGAGGCCGAGGAGCTTTGCGGGAAATATCTGCTTGGGCGGCCCGATCAGTTTGGGACGGCGCTGCCACTTGGCTATCTCGATATCGAAACGCTTCTGACGGGGTCTCGTGCACAGTATCGACGCTCACTCGATCTCAACGAGGGTCTGGCGCAGACGGCCTTTACGAGCGGCGGCGTAGGCTTTCGCCGCGAAGTCTTGGCTTCCCATCCGCATGGAGTGATCGCTGTCCGCCTGGAATGCGACAAGGCTGCGGGCCTCTCGTGCACTGTCGCTTTTTCGGAGCCGCGTCTGCCGGGTGAGATTGCCTCCGAGGGCCGCGATCTGCTGTTGCGTGGTCATGCGTGGGAGCGCGAGCACAGCGACGGCGGGCATGGCGTGAGCTTCGTTAGCCGTGTGCGTGCGATTGCGGATGGAGGAACGGTCCACACCAACAACGGCCGAATCACGGTCGATGCGGCGAATTCCGTGACGCTGCTGATTGCTGTGGCCAGCGACTATCGCGGCATCGACCCGGGGCGCGAATGCAGGGAGACCCTGACGCATGCCAGTTCGCTGCCTTGGCCTTTGCTGCGGGCGGCCCACGTGCGGGACCACGAAGCCTTGTTTCGCCGCGTGTCGATTGACCTGGGTCGGAACTCTGCCGTTACACAGCTTCCCCTCGACGAACGCAAGAGGCGCCTGGCAAATGGCGCCGATGACCCGGAGTTGTGCGCGCTCTTCTTCCAGTATGGAAGGTATCTGACGCTCGCCGGCTCGCGCGAAGACTCGCCGCTTCCGCTCGCGCTGCAAGGAATCTGGAACGATGGCCTGGCCGCGGCGATGGGATGGACAGACGATTTTCACCTCGACATCAACACTGAGCAGAATTACTGGGTCTGTGAGACGGGGAACCTGAGCGAATGTCATGCGCCGTTGGCAAAGCTTGTTGAAGGATTGCGCGTGAACGGCGCGCAAACCGCGCAGCAGATGTTCGGCGCATCGGGATGGGTCGCACATGTTGTTACGAATGCTTGGGGCTATACGGCGCCGGGCTGGGGCCTGGGCTGGGGAAACTTTGTTACAGGCGGCGTGTGGATTGCGCTGCAGATGTGGGACCATTACCGGTTCAGCGGCGACCAGGTTTATCTGCGGGAGAGGACCTGGCCCGTGCTGCGCGAGGCGGCCGAGTTCTTTCTCGAATACATGGTGGAGCACCCACAGAAGAAGTTGCTGGTTACGGGTCCGTCGAATTCACCGGAGAACTGGTTTGTGGCGCCCGACAGTGGCAAGCCCTGCTCGGATTCAATGGGTCCCACCTGTGATCGCGTGCTGGTTTACGCACTGTTCTCGGCCTGCATCGCGGCGTCCGGGCTTCTTGAAACCGATCCGGAGCTGCGAGCGCGCATGGCCGCGGCGCGCGACCGACTGCCGCCTTTGCAGATCGGCAAGCATGGCCAACTTCAGGAGTGGCTCGAAGACTTCGAGGAAGCGGAGCCGAATCATCGGCACACCTCGCATCTCATTGCGCTCTATCCGGAAAATCAAATCTCGCCGGAAAAGACGCCGAGCCTGGCGGCCGCAGCGCGGGTGACAATTGAGCGCCGCATTCATCAGCCCAACTGGGAGGACACGGAGTGGAGCCGCGCCAACCTGGTGAACTACTACACGCGGCTCCTTGATGGCGATGCTGCGTACCATCACCTGGTGGGTCTCATCGCGCATGCCGCCGACGATTCGCTGCTGACTTACTCGCGCGCCGGCGTGGCGGGTGCGGAGAGCAACATCTTCGCGCTCGACGGCAACACGGGCGGAGCCGCAGGTGTGGCCGAGATGCTCCTTCAGTCGCAGGGAGATGTACTGTACCTGCTGCCGGCGCTGCCGAGCGCCTGGCCAGCGGGATCCGTACGGGGACTGAGAGCGCGCGGCGGCATCACCGTTTCGATCTACTGGCGCAACGGCAAGCTGACTTCCGCAGTGCTCACCGCTGACCAAACGACGAATGCTGCTCTGCGCTACGGACCCGGCACGGCGAAAGTAGCGTTGCCGGCGGGCAAGCGAGTGCGCGTTGTGCCTTCGCTCTTTTGAACGCAGGAAGCCCGACGGCTTCGAGAATTCTTCCTGCGAGGAAAGGATCACAGTTGCATGGTGCGCCGGCAACGCCAGAGGGCGCGGAAGCCTAATGTCCGCAGTGCGTGATCACCGAAGTTAGTGCAGTTCTGGCGCAGCGCCGGTGGTCTGTGCTTCGATTTCCTCCAGCGTCCGGCCTTTGGTCTCCGGCACAAAGAAGAGTACAAAAACCGCGCCTGCGGCACAGACGGCTCCATACGTGAAGAAGACGCCGGCGCTGCCCAATGCGCCATGGATAAACGGAAAAGAGTAGGTCAGCGCGAAGGAGGAAATCCAGAGTGCCGATACCGCGATTGAGACGCCGGTCGAACGCAGGCGGTTGGGGAAGATCTCTGCGATCAGCACCCAGGTGAGCGGTGCGAGTGTCATGGCGTAACAGGCAATGGCGCAAAGAGTGAGCAGAAGCAACGGCTTCCCGTGCCAACTCGCGCGATAGGCGAAGCCGGCTAGCAGGTGCGAGACTGCGATGCCGCAGCAGCCGATGAGCATCAGCGGCCGGCGTCCCAGTCGATCGACGAAGGTCATCGCAAGCATCGTA
>Ga0209169_10002821_pt1 | contig 10335 bp, 7 predicted proteins | sample HubBroMetageWRM4_FD_188346 | JGI IMG/M metagenome (GOLD analysis project Ga0209169, IMG submission 188346) | Warmed soil microbial communities from the Hubbard Brook experimental Forest, New Hampshire - Hubbard Brook CCASE Soil Metagenome WRM 4... | ecosystem: Environmental > Terrestrial > Soil...
GCTTCGTGATCGAAGAGGCGATAGTTCAGCCGGCCCTGCTCATCGCGGATCTGCGAATAAGCATCGGAAATTGCCTGGAAACGCTCCGGTTCGCGTTCCGGTGGGAATTGGCGGATGGCATCGAGATAGGCGCGCCGGAGAAATTCGGGATCGTCGGCGAGCTTGGACGGCGCGAGGTGGAGACGATTCTGGCGGCGGCAGGTGAGGCGCTGCAAGAGGTTTCCCGCTAGCTGGCTGGAGCGGCTACCGGTTGGTGAGGTTTGGGCTCCATCCAAAGCTTGCCGGCGAGTATGAGCACGGCGAGAAGGATGCCGCTGACCAGGAAGACTCCGCGCACACTGGTGTGCTGGGCGAGCACGCCGCTGAGCAGAAGACCGGCGATCTGCGCAGAGAAGACGAAGGACATGACGGTTGAACCGACGCGGCCCAGCATGTTCTGCGGCGTCTCTTCCTGGATCATGGTCTGCGAGGGGACGATGATGCCGCCGGCGGCGAAGCCGATGAGGATGAGCGCGGGGATCGTCGTGGAGAGGTGAGGGATGCCGGCGAGCACGAAGGTGCCAACGGCCATGCCGCCTAGTCCGAAGTAGACGAGTGAGGTGTGCTTCACCTTTTTGGCGGCGGCGGTGAGTACGTTGATGCCTGCGAGAAGACCGATACCGATCATGGCGCTGGTGACACCGAAGATCTTCTGCGAGGCGTGCAGGTCGTCGCGGACGTAGACAGCGATCATCGGAGCGAAGCAGCCGAGAGCGAACATGCCGGCGGCAAGCGCGGTGATGACGAAGAGAAGTGCGGCATGGTGAAGGATGAAGTTTGCACCTTCACGCATATCGACGAGAAGCCGGCGGATGGCGCCGATCTCCGCGGCATTGGCGGATTCGCCGGCTGCCTTCACAGCGGCAGCGCGGGCGGGGATGGTGAGCGCGAGCGAAGCGATGAGTGAGGCCGAGGCGACGAAGCTGATGGAGTCGCCGACGTAGCAAACCCTGACCCCGAGCACCGTGACGATGGTGACGGCGATGGGACCGCCGATGATGCGCATGATGAACATCACCTGCTGCATGAGCGCATTGGCGGAGCGCAGGCCGTGGAAGGGTACTGCGGAGCGGAGAGCGATGCCTTGCGCAGGAGCGAAAAAGCTGGAGACAACGCTGATCGACGCAAGCACGAGATAGAAGCCCGCGATGGAATGCACCAACAGAAGGAGCAGGCAGAGCGCAGCGCGGGTGAGATCGCTCGAGACGAGAGTGACCTTGACGGGCCAGCGGTCAGCGAAGACACCGCTGATGGCGCCCAGTATTGCGATGGGTGCGAGGTAAGAGATCTGGATGCCGGTGACCTGCTGCGGTGTGGCGTGCAGCTTGTAGGTCACGATCGTCATGACAGCGTAAAGCGCCAGGAAATCACCGAACACGGAGACGACCTGCGCGTACCAAAGGCGGCGCAGGGGGACGATACGCAGCACCGCGCCCATGCTGAGGGGCTCGGGTGCGTTGGGTGCGGGAAGGGGCAAACCTTCCGGCGTCTCGGCAGCAACGGCTTCGGCGCTCATGCGCAAATCTCCAGCGGGTGGGGTGGAGACAGTTTAAAGCAGTTTGTGGTGTTGGTTGATCTTCGACGAGCTCGATTAATCTTCCATGAGCTCTACGAGGAGAACCTGTTCGTCGTTGTCGATCTCGCGGAGCTTGACCTCGATGATCTCGCGGCGCGAGGTGGGGACGATGCGGCCGATGAATCGTGCTTCGATGGGCAGCTCGCGATGACCACGGTCGATGAGGACGAGGAGCTGGACGCTCTTGGGGCGGCCGTGATCGAAGAGTGCATCGAGCGCGGCGCGGATGGTGCGGCCGGTGTAGAGCACGTCGTCCATCAGGATGATGTCGCGGCCTTCGATGTCGAAGCCGATGTCACCCTTCTCGACGACGGGGCGGACGTCACGCGTGGAGAGATCGTCGCGATAGAAGCTGATGTCGAGTACGCCAGTCTGAACGGGCTGACGCTCGATGGTCTCGATGAGCTTGCCGATGCGCTGCGCGAGTGGCACGCCGCGGCGCTTGATGCCGACAAGGCCGACGTTGGCTGCGCCGTTATTGCGCTCGACGATCTCGTGCGCGAGACGGACGAGGGTGCGTTCGATCTCCGAGGAGGACATGAGTCGGCCCTTCTCGCGGAGGCGGGGCGGGTGTGTGGCGTCGGAGGTCGTTGCTCGTGTGGAAGCTTCACTCATAACTGCCCATGATGATAGCAGCGGGAGTGGAGGCGCGCTTAGGTCAGCGAGCGGCGTCAACTTCTCTCGGTGCGAGACCGCAGCAATGCGGCGAAGGCGCCGCCGAGCGCAGAGAGCCCGAGGTAGATGATGAGGACGAACGCGGACATCATCAGGAGCAGGCCGAGGCGATCCTCGGGGATGTTGAGCCAGGCGAGCATGGGCGCCTGAGCAGGGCCGCCCTGCTGCTGGATCGCCGTGCGCATCTGGACGAAGAATTCGGCGAGCTCGCTGTCGATCCGCGCAGCATTGTGGAAGACGAAACGCGCGAAGACGAGTCCGCAGGCGTTGATGGCGGAGATCGCGAAGAAGATGGCGAGGCCGCAGAGCAGGCCGAGGCGGGCTCCGAAGCCAGCGCGAAGGTTCACGGGACGGATCTTCGAGTGGTAGATACCGAGGACCACTACGGGGGCTCCGATGGCCCAGAACCACGCGAGCAGCATGACGGGTGGAAGGGCGAATGAGACGAGCGTGAGCGCCGCGGCGAGGGCGCCGGCGAGCGCGACATAGCGGATGGCCGCGGGCCAGACGACGCCGTCCTGATGCGAGCCGAGGGCACCGCCGGCAAGGCCAGAATCGAGAACCGCGCGCTGCTTCTGCGCCTCGGAGAGGAGCTCTTCGGAGACGGTTATCTGCGGCGCGCCGCAGTTGTAGCAGAAGACGAGCCCACCCTCATGCTCATCGGAGAGTATGGCGTGACAGCGAGGGCAGTGGTGCGGGGACACAGTCTGAGGCTACGCGAGGTGTGCGCGGGCCGCAATGCGGCGAGGCTATTCGCTGTCGGAGGAGTCGTGATGGCCGGGAAGGTCGAGTGCTACAAGGCCGATCTTCGTGCCACCATCCTTGGGCTGAATTCCGACGATGTGCATGTGGCCGGGTGAGCCGGTGCGCAGCTCAACCTCGCTGTGATCGGCGTTGATGTGAACCTCATGGCCATTGTGGTCGTCGTTGCAGGTGAGCCCCTCGGCCGTGCGCGTGGGCTCGCCGATCGCCTGATGGCCACGGCACTTAAGGACGTCACCGAAGTGAGCCATGTCCTTGCGATAAAAGGATTCGACCTTGTCGGGTGAGTCGGAGGTCTGAAAGGTGGCTGCTTTGACTCCCAGATGAAAGTCGCCGAAGTTGAGACTGATGTCGGCAGCGTCGTTCTTCTTGCCATCGTCCTCTTTGACCGGAACGGCGCCGGGGTAGGAGGTGAGGCCAATGCCGGCAACGTTGGCGTCGTTGTCGGTCTTGATGTGCATGGACCCGAAGGGTGTGCTCATCCGGACGTTGTCCCCGTTACTGTGTTTGCTGTGGGAGACATCGCAGCCTGAGAGAACCATGCAGGCGACGCCTGCGAGGAGCGAGAGTCGAAGCGCGTTCGTCGGGTTCATGATCCAGGGGACCTCAGCAGACAGCTTTAACCGGGACACACACCGGCTCTCGGGAAGGATACGCCGTTGGGAGGCAAGTGGTTCCGTGGGTTAGGGTTTTGCGGCTGTAGTTGGGGTGATGCGGCGACCTGGAGGGCGCGTCTTTCTTCTACGGACGGGGTTACACTGAAGCGCCACACCTAGCGCGGGGAGGATGGTAATGAGTCGCAGGGGATTGAACACAGGGGCCATCAGGGGTCCGGCGATGTTGGCCGCGCTGGGGTTGGTGCTGTCGGTGGCAGCGGTGGCGCAGCAGCCGGGGGATGGGAGTCAGGGCCCGCCGCCGGGTCAGGACAGTATTGACCAGACGCAGGTGTCTCCGGATGCGGATCCCCCGACGCAGGTGGGGCGGCTGAGTGTTGTGCAGGGGAATGTGTCGGTAGAGCCGGCGAGCGTGAACCAGTTCAGCCCGGCTGAGGTGAATTACCCGCTGACGACAGGCGACCGGCTTTGGACCGACTACGACGCGCTGGCAGAGGTGGAGGCCGGCCAGTTGTCTGTACGGATGTCGCAAACTACCGATTTGACCGTAACGGCGATGACAGACACGCTGGCACAGTTCGGGCTGGGGCAGGGCAGTGTGCACCTGCGGACCTACGCGCTGGAGCCTGGCACTACAACGGAATTGGATACGCCGAATGTTGCGGTGACCGTACTCGCGACAGGCGATGTGCGTGTGGATGTGGACCCTAGCGGCGAGTGGACGGTGGTTACGGTGTTCTCGGGTGTTGCGGAGGTCGACGGGAACGGGCTGCAGCAGACGGTGGGTGAGGGACAGGCGTTGCGGCTGTCCGGAGTGAATCCAGTGTCAGGGCAATGGGTGTCGCGACCGCAGGTTCATGATGCTCTGGATTCGTTCTCGAGCCAGCGAGACCAGTCGTACAACGCCGGCGAGGTAGCGGAACAAAACTATTTGAATGTGGACACGGTAGGCGGCGCTGACCTGCAACAGTATGGGAGCTGGTCCCCGGAAGAGGACTACGGGGCCGTGTGGTTTCCAGCGAGCGTTCCAAGTGGGTGGCAGCCGTACTGCTACGGGCGATGGACATGGGTTGCGCCGTGGGGATGGACATGGATTGACGCTGCACCCTGGGGGTTTGCGCCGTTCCACTACGGTCGCTGGGCGATCTTCGGCGGACGGTGGGGATGGGTTCCGGGACCGCCGGTTGTGCATCCGGTGTACGCGCCGGCGCTGGTGGTATTTGTTCATCCGGGCAATGGGTCGACAGCGTGGTTTCCGCTGGGTCCAAACGAGCCGTACGCGCCCTGGTATCACTCGAGCACGCTGTATCGGAACCGCGTCAATGCGAGCAATCTTTACAACCGCAACGTGAACCAGGTGCGGACGGTGTACGACACGACGAATCGCAACGTGTATGTGGATCCGCTTGGACCGCGGCGGCAGTTTGAGAATCGCGCCGCAGGAACAGTCGCAGTGTCGCAGGCAAGCTTCGCGAGCGGACAGCCTGTGCGGTCGGCCCAGGTGCATGTGCAACCAGGCCAGTTGGCGTCGGCGCCGATGATTGCTCATCCGATGGTGACGCCGGAGCGGACGATGGTGGCGCCGTCGCGAGCGCACGCGTTTCCCGCACGGTTAGCTCGACCGGCTTTGGCCTCGCGCCAGGAACAGCCGATCGCCAGTCAGCAACTGCCGCAGATCGCTACGCCCACTGGACCACCGGCGCCTGTCGAACGGCGTGGCAACAATGCTGGTGCGCAGCCGTCGAACCAGGTGAATCAGATCGAGTACCGGAATGCCCACAGCGGCGAGGCGAACCAGCAGGCTGAGAGCCAATCAAATACTGATCAGAACAAGCCTGTCACTGAGGCGCAGCCTCAGGCGCCTCCAGCAACGCCGCCAACTCAGCTCACGAATCAGAACCGTGCAGCGAACGCGGGTCAGGCTAGTCAGCAGACGACTCAGGCAGCGAATACCAGCCGGGCACCGGCCTCCGCTAACCAACCGCAGCCCAAGCCCACGACTTATCCGGGAGCGATCACTCTCGGAGCGCAACCCAGCCAGCAGACAGGGCTGCAACCGATGGCGATCAAGGGTGGTGAGAACGGGGTTCGCGGGACGGAACAACTACCGCGGACGAGCTCGTCCACGCCTAGTGTAGAGATGCAGAACGAGGGCCCGCAGCAGCAGCTCTATAACCGCGCGGTGCCGCCGCCAACGCGGCCGAGCTTCGATCAGCAGCGGCAGGCGATACAGAACAGCGATCCGGGCCGTCCGCTGAGTCCGCAGCAACTGGACAACTTGCGGGAGAACCGGCCTGTGGGCCAACCGCAGATGCAGGAGGCAGCGCCGCATCCGGCGCCTGCTCCGCCACCGCGAAGTGAACCGGCGCCTCAGCGGAATGGTTCTCCGCAGCAACAAAGACACTGAGATCGAAATAAATCGGCGAGCATCTCACCCGTTGAAGGGGTGTTGATGCGGTGCGCGGCTCTGGACGAGTACACTGGACGGAGTGTCGGATTGTTAATTTCCCGAACTCCAGCGCAGCCGTGCCTGCGAATTTTATCCCCTTCCTGAGGACAGAATGACTGAACAAGCATCTTCTCTCGACGCTCGCAACCAGGCCGAGCTCGATCAGCTTTCGATTAACACGCTGAGACTGCTCGCGGTAGATCAAGTAGAAGCGGCCAAGAGCGGACACCCGGGAGCGCCGCTCGGCTGTTCGCCGATAATGTACCTGCTGTACCACAAGTTCATGAAGTACAACCCGACGGAGCCCAAGTGGTCTGACCGAGACCGCTTCGTTCTCTCAAACGGGCACGCGTCGGCGATGTTGTACGCCACGCTGTTTCTGACGGGCTATGATCTTCCGCTTGAGCAGTTGAAGCAGTTCCGCCAGTGGGGATCGCACACGCCGGGTCATCCAGAGGTGATTGAGACGCCGGGCGTTGAAGTGACGACTGGGCCGCTAGGTCAGGGGCTTGCGATGGCGGTCGGCCTGGCGATGGCCGAGAAGCACATGGGCGGCGTCTACAACAACGATCAGTACAAGATCGTCGATCACTACACCTACGTGCTGTGCGGCGACGGCGACCTGATGGAAGGCATCTCGCACGAGGCATGCTCGCTGGCCGGCACGCTGCAGCTCGGCAAGCTGATCGTGCTGTACGACGACAACCTGATCTCGCTCGACGGCCCGACGGACCTAAGCTACACGGAGAACGTGACGCAGCGCTTCCACAGCTACGATTGGCACGTCGAGTTTGTGTCAGACGGCAACGATCTTGAAGAGCTGAACCGCGCGATCGAGGCGGCGAAGATGGAGCGGACGAAGCCTTCGCTGATTCGTGTACGCACGATCATCGGCTATGGCGCGCCCAAGGCCGGCACCAAGGCAGTCCACGGCGAGGCGCTCGGGCCTGAAGGCGCTAAGGAAACGAAGCGCTTCTTCGGGTTCCCCGACGACCAGAACTTCGTTGTCCCCGAGGCCGCGCTCGCCAACTGGCGCAAGGCCGTAGACAAGGGCAAGAAGGCCGTTGCTGACTGGCACGAGCGCTACGACGCCTACAAAAAGGATTTCCCGCAACTCGCCGCACAGTATGACCGCACCACTGCTGGGAATCTGCCGGATGGATGGCAGAAGGCTCTGCCAACTTTCCCGGCCGACAAGAAGGTGGCGACGCGTAACGCCGGCCAGGTGGCGCTGAACAATCTCGGCACGGTGTTGCCAGAGCTGTTTGGCGGCGCGGCTGATCTGACGAGCTCGACAAAGACGATCTTCAAGGACTCGGCCAATTTTCACCTGGACCCCAAGGGCCGGAACATTTTCTTCGGCGTGCGTGAGTTCGGCATGATGGCTGCGGTGAACGGGATAGCGGAGCACGGCGGCCTGCTCCCGTTCGGCTCGACGTTCTTCACGTTCTCGGATTATTGCCGCTCGGCGCTGCGCATGGGTGCACTGATGGAGTCGCACTCGTTGTACATCTTCACGCATGACTCGGTGGGTCTGGGCGAGGATGGACCAACGCATCAGCCGATCGAGCACCTGATGTCGCTGCGCGCGATTCCTCATCTGACGGACTTCCGTCCGGGGGATGCGAACGAGACCTCTGCGTGCTGGGGACTTATGGTGGAGCGCAAGCTTCCGGCCTTCATGGCGCTCACGCGGCAGGACATCGCCGTGCTTGACCTGAACAAGTACAAGGTCTTCGAGGGCTGCCGCAAGGGAGCGTATGTGCTCGAGGAGTTCGGCAAGGATGTCATCATCGTTGCGACGGGCTCCGAGGTTGAGGTTGCGATGAAGGCGGCGAACGACCTGAAGGGTGCGGGCATCAACGCGACGGTCATCTCGATGCCGAGCTGGAAGATCTTCGAGGAGCAGAGCGAGGACTACAAGATGTCGCTGTTCCCGCACGGCGTGCCGAAGATATCCATCGAAGCGGGAGCGACGCTGGGCTGGTACAAGTACATCGGCCGCGATGGCATCGCGATCGGCATCGACCGCTTCGGCGCATCGGCGAAGGGAGAGATTGCACTGGAGAAGCTGGGCATCTCATCCGCGCATGTGGTTGAGGCCGCGAAAAAGCTGGTCAAGAAGTAGAGAAGGTCAAGCAGCAGAGAACGAGAGAGGACTGGGACATCCCAGGCCTCTCTCGTTTTTGCAATGCGAGTGGGTTCATCGGCTCGTGATGAGGACGGCGGTTGCGTCGTCAGTGTGAGTGGAACCGATGGAGAAGCGCTGAATCTCTTCGAAGAGACCGTCGACGCAGGCTTCGGGCCGGAGGAAGTGTTTGACGAGTCGCTCGGGGCCGTATTCCTCTTCACGGCTGTTCATGGCCTCGGTGATGCCGTCGGAGTAGAGCAGTACCTGCGTACCGGGTTGCAGGTGGACGGTGTACTCGGGATAAGTGGAAGCGGCCAGGCCGAGCGGCAGGCCTGTGTCGATGGGCAGAAAGTCACACTTGCCATTGATGAGCAGAGGGGCGAGATGACCGGCGCTGGCAAACGTGATGTCACGCGTCTGCGGATCGAGTACGCCATAGATCATCGTGACGAACTTGTTGGCCGGCGTGTCTGCGATCAGCATGCGGTTGATTTGCTTGAGAGTCTCGCCCGGGGAAAGGTCCAGGCGGGCGAGGGTGCGGAGCGTGGCACGCGCGGCGGACATCAGCAGCGCCGCGGGCATTCCCTTGCCACTGACGTCGGCGAGAACGATGCCGAGACGGCCAGAGCTCAACTCGATCCAGTCGAACCAGTCACCGGCGACGGTACCGGCGGGCTGCCAGGCGGTGTCGAAAGTAAAGCCGGGGATGAGAGGCGACGACTTGGGAATGAGCGCCTGCTGAATCGTGCGGGCCTCCTCGGCTTCGTTGTGCATGCGCTCGTGGAGAAGGCGTTGCTCGTTGAAGAGGCGTGCGTTCTCGATAGCCACGGTGATGTGGCCGGTGAGCGCCTGGAGAATCTGGAGCTGGTCGTCGTTGAAGCCATTGAGCTCGGCGTGGTCGACGGCGAAGACTCCGATTACCTCTCCGCAGGAGACCAGCGGAATGTAGACGGCTGACTGGGTTTCCGGCTCGCATGGGATGTAGTAGGGGTCGACGCGGACGTCTGGTGCATAGCGCATGACGCCTGTGGAGGCTACGTAGCCGGCCATACCGCGCGTGCCGAACTTCATGCGCGCGCCTTTGCGATTGAAACTGCATCCGTGGACGCCGCTGAGCACGAGCTCTTCAGTGCCGGGTTCGCGCAGCCAGACATTGACCTCGACGCTGCCGATGGTGGAGGCGAGATCGTTGACGACGCGGTCCAGCACGCGGTCGAGGTCGAGGGTAGAGGTGATGAACTGGGCGGTGCGTTGCACGTTCATCAATGCCTGGACGAACTCGCAGGAGTTTTCAATGCAGCCCGGAAATGCGGGGAGCGGAGTCTGGATGCTGCTTGCCATCGGCCCTCCTCTTTATAGGCCGGGACCCGACTGATCTTACTTAGCAGATTTGATGAAGCTCTGTCCCAGCTCGATGCAGCTATCGAATGGCGGCCACGCCAGTGCCAATCGTGGCAACATGGTGGAATGACGCAGGATGAGGCGAAGGCACTGGTAGGGGAGCGCGCAGCGGGGATGGTTGAGGACGGCATGCGCGTTGGACTGGGCACCGGGACGACGTCTGTGATGTTTATCAAGGCGTTGGGCAGGCGCGTGAAGGCAGGATTGAAGATCCGCTGCGTGGCGTCGAGCGATTCGAGCACCGAGCTCGGCCGTTCGCTTGGCATGGAGGTCGTCACGCTCGAGGCACTTCCCGAGCTTGACCTATACGTGGATGGGGCGGACGAGGTTGATCCCGAGCTGCGGTTGATTAAGGGCGGGGGCGGGGCGCTGCTGCGGGAAAAGATTGTGGCGTCGGCGACGAAGTATTACGTGATTATCACCGATGCGACGAAGAGGGTTCCGGTGCTGGGGAAGTTTCCGCTGCCGGTGGAAGTGATCAAGTTCGCGCAGGCGGTGGTCCGGAAAAAAATTGAGGCGCTGGGCGCGGAGGTTGAGTTGCGGCGGGGAGTGGACGGGAATCCGTATTTGACTGACGAGAATAATTACATACTTGATTGCCGGTTCGGGCAGATTCCGGATGCGGGTAAGTTGGCGCGCCAGCTTAGCGATATGCCGGGAGTGGTGGAACACGGGCTGTTCATTGGCA
>Ga0209169_10002822_pt1 | contig 10335 bp, 12 predicted proteins | sample HubBroMetageWRM4_FD_188346 | JGI IMG/M metagenome (GOLD analysis project Ga0209169, IMG submission 188346) | Warmed soil microbial communities from the Hubbard Brook experimental Forest, New Hampshire - Hubbard Brook CCASE Soil Metagenome WRM 4... | ecosystem: Environmental > Terrestrial > Soil...
CCCCGGCCGCGTCTCCGCCGACGATGTCGTCAACCGCCTCCGCGACCGCCTCACCGGCGTTCCCGGCGCAGTGACTTTTCTCCAGGTCCAGCAGGACTTCCAGATCGGCGGACGCGGCGCAGCGGCGCAGTATCAGTACACGCTCTCCGACGAAGACCTCAACGAGCTCAACACCTGGGCTCCGCAACTGCTGCAGCGCATGATGGCCATGCCCGAGCTGCGCGACGTCTCCACTGACCAGCAGGACCGGGGACTCTCCGCGACCCTGGTCATTGATCGCGACACCGCTGCCCGCCTCGGCGTCTCCACCGCCGCCATCGACAACGTGCTCTACGACGCCTTCGGCCAGCGGGAAGTTTCGACGATGTACACCGGCCTCAACCAATACTATGTGGTTATGGAAGTCGATCCGCGCTACCAGCTCGGCCCCGACTCGCTCAACGGAATCTACGTAAAAGCCACGAACGTCCCCGGCGCACCGACCGCCTTGCCGTCGACAACCGCCGCCTCCCCAGCGACAACTGCGACGCTCACTCCATCCTCAAGCGGAGCCATGGTCCCTCTCTCGGCGATTGCTCATTACGAGGCCCGCCGCACCTCGCTCCAGGTCAACCACCAGGGCCAGTACCCGGCCGTCACGCTCACCTTCAACCTCGCCCAGAACGTGGCCCTCGGCGACGCCGTCACCGCCCTTGAAAAAGCCCAGGCGCAACTGGGCATGCCTCGCAGCGTCCACGCCACGTTTCAGGGCACCGCCCAGGCCTTCCAGGACTCGCTCCGCAACGAGCCCTATCTCATCCTCGCCGCGCTGGTCGCCGTCTATATTGTTCTCGGCATCCTCTATGAAAGCCTCATCCATCCGCTCACCATTCTCTCCACGCTGCCCCCGGCCGGCGTCGGCGCAATTCTGGCGCTTTTGTTGACGAGAACAGACCTCAGCATCATCGCCCTTATCGGCATCATCCTTCTGATCGGCATCGTGAAAAAGAACGCCATCATGATGATCGACTTTGCCCTCCAGGCCGAGCGCGACCTGGGTCTGCCGCCCGTCGAAGCCATCTATCAGGCGTGTCTGCTGCGCTTCCGCCCCATCATGATGACCACGATGGCCGCGCTTTTCGGCGGGCTGCCCCTGGCCATCGGCATGGGCGTCGGCTCCGAGCTCCGCAAGCCGCTCGGCATCACCATCGTCGGCGGCCTCATCGTCTCGCAGATGCTCACGCTCTTCACCACGCCGGTCGTCTACCTCTTCTTCGACCGGCTGCAGTGGCGCGTCATGAAGCTGCACAGATTAGGCTCTGAGCTCGAAGAAGCCGCAGGCGATTGATTCACTTTCGCGTTGGTCACCCCGCGCCCTTCACCATCCGCACTACCTGCAGCGCCTCGCCATTCCAAAGCGGAACCTCTATCTGTTCGACTTCTACGTAGCCTTTCAGCCGATAAAGCGGTACGCCCGTCAGTGTCGATCCCATTTCGAAGCGACGAAAACCAGCCGCACGCGCCGCCTCTTCGACATGCGCCAGAATCAGCGTTCCCAGTCCTCGCCGCGCAAACTTGGGATGCACAAAAATCGCTCGCACCTTGGCCGCATCCGTCACCGGATCCAGCAGCTCCGGCTCCCGTCCCGGCCCGCGATCGGCACCAAACAGCGTCCTTCGCTTCGACCATCCGCCACACCCGGCCAGACACTTTCGCGCTTCGGAATTTTTGTTAAGAAGTTCGCCGCTCTCAGGAGCCTCCGCCACAAAATAGGTCCCATCGCGAATCAACTGCGTATCGAGCCCCAGCACCGTCCCCAGCGCGCCCTCGATCTGAGCCTGCGAATAGTCGCCTGCCTGCAGCCCGCGCACCGAGGCCTCAATCAGCGCATCGAGCGCCAGAATGTCCTCCTCCGTCGCCGGGCGCAGCTCAAAATGTTTTTCGATTTCCATGGAGCAATCAGCTCGAAAAGCTTCGCTTCAGCATTTCCTATATCCAGGGAATCGGCAAGCGAATCCATTAAAGTCCGTGCATTTGCGCAGCTGACCGCAAGCACAATCCAAAAGGGAAGGGAACCGGCAGCCTGCCGTCATTGTAAGCTGATCGCAGTCCATTTCTGTTCCCGAGGTTCCTCGATGAAGCGCATCGCAACAATTCTGTCTCTGCTTTTGCTCTCAGCAACCCTTGTCCGCGCCCAATCCCAGGATGAAGCCGCCATCCGCGCCGCCCTCAATGTCCAGGTTGACGCCTGGAACCGCGCCGACATTCCCACGTTCATGCAGACCTACGAGAACTCGCCCGACACCACCTTCATCGGCGCGCATCTGGCCAAGGGATATGCGCCGATCTTGGACCGCTACACCAGGAACTACACAACGCCCGAGCAGATGGGCAAGCTCACCTTCGGCAATCTCGAAATCCGCCTGCTTCCTACCTCTTCCGGCGTCGTTGAATATGCCGTCGTCACCGGCACGTTTCATCTTGACCGCGCCGCCCACGGCGAAGCCAAGAAGGACGACGGAATTTTCTCGCTGCTCTGGCGCAAAGGCCCGCAAGGCTGGAAGATCATCCTCGACCACACCAGCTAGTGTAGTGCGTCGTAATTAATAACCGTTATAGGCAACGGGACAGAAACGACTCGAGCGGCCCGTCCGCCCTGAATCCGATCGACCCGAGGGATGGCTGCGGATCAGGTCAATCGGCATACTGAACGCTTAGCTGCGAGCAAAGAAGCGTTTGGGATTACATACGGTGATCGCGTGGATCTCCGGCTTGGAAACGCCGAGTTGCGTAAGATAGGGAATCGTCTTGCGAGTGATGAACAGCATTCCATCTGGAGGATCAATTTTGTCCCTCCATTCTTTCGCTTCCTCCGGTAGCAGCGAACCCCCGAACTCTGAATCTTGTGAGAGGAAGATTCTGTCAGCGAAGCCGGCGTCGATAAGCAGTTTGATACATTCCGCGCGTCTTTCAAATGACGGCTTGAAATCTGCGCTGATTCCACGATGAACGTGGTCCATGCCTAATGAATAACCACGCCTCACGAGACCTAAGAAGTAATCTATATTGCCGCTATCGTCGCTGTGGTCAAAGGACACCCTTGCGGGATTCATACCCTCGTTCTCGAGGATGACAGCAATACTCTCGCCAGCGCGATGGGCTGCGTCAGTGTGAATACGAATTGGCAACCCGGTCGCCTTGCTAGCCCGCACCGCCGCCCGCAAACCTATTTCTTCAAGGGCGCTAACGTTATTGGTTATGACTCCTATCTTGATGACGCCTGCTTTGATGCCGGTGTCCTCAATTCCCTGTTCCATTTCCTTTAGGAAGAACGCGGCAAGACCTTCAATCTTGCCTGCCGGCATTGATACACCTGAAACTTTCGGCGGGAAAAATCGCTGGCCAGTGCATGCGATCATGTTGATTCCAGATTTGCGCGAGACCTCTTCGAGAAAGCGAATGTCGCGCCAGACATCATAGGTGGTCAGATCGACGATGGTGTTGACGCCTGCAGCTCGTACCAGTTTAAGTTTTTCGACGGCTTTGGCGACAAATTCTGCCCTGCCACCCCAAGCCTTTGGCCATTTGTTCAAATAGTATGGCCCATCGGCAATATGCTCGTGAGGAAGAGTAAAACCAAGCCTCGACGCATCGATCGGACCGAGCACAGTTTCAACCACACCCGCGTGCGCGACATTGGGCCCGTCTTTGCTGGCGTTAGCTCTCGCAGCGTGAGCGATACGTAAAGATGCCGCAGCTGCGACACCCGCAGCCGTTGTTCGCAAGAGAAATTCCCGGCGCGTAGTCATAAGTCCTCGTATGAAGGCTGGCGATAGTCTATTTGATCAGCGGCAAATCGATAGTGCGTCACAAATAGTGACCAGTGTAAGCGTGCTCCCGTCCAATAGTCAGGGGGCCCTAATGCGGATCGCGCCAGCCGTCTTTTTGACTCCCGACCAGCGAGAGGTGCTGCAACAGCACGCACGGAGCCGCTCGCATGCGGCGCGTGTGGTCGAGCGTGCTCGTATCGTGCTGCTGGCTGCCGAAGGCCGGCAGAACCAGGAGATCGCAGCGGTGTTGAAGATCACCGAGAAGAAAGCGGCGCGGTGGAGGGGAAGGTTTCTCGCCCAAGGCATGGCCGGACTGGAGCGCGATGCGGTGCGACCGGGCCGTCCGACCACAATCGCCGCCGCCACGGTGCGGCGCGTGGTGCGCATGACTACCCAGCAAAAGCCGCCCCATGCCACGCGCTGGCCGACACGAACGATGGCGAAGGCCGTGGCCATCAGCGAGGCCGGCGTGCGCCGCATCTGGCACAGCCACGGGCTGAAGCCGCACCGGGTCGGAAGCTTTAAGATCAGCAACGACCCGGCATTCGCCGAGAAGCTGGAAGACATCGTCGGCCTTTACCTCAACCCGCCCCAGCATGCTCTGGTGCTGTCGGTCGACGAAAAAAGTCAGATTCAGGCACTGGACCGTACCCAGCCTGGGCTGCCGATGAAGAAGGGCCGCGGCCAGACCATGACCACGACTATAAGCGCAATGGCACCACCACGCTGTTTGCCGCTCTGAACACCGCCACCGGCGAGGTCTACGGCCTGTGCCAGCAGAGGCATCGCCATCAGGAGTGGCTGAAGTTCCTGCGCCTGATCGATCAGGCCGTAGACGCGGAAAAACAGATCCACATCATCTGCGACAACTATGCCACCCACAAGCACCCGAAAGTCCGGGGTTGGCTCAGCAAACATAAGCGCTTTCATGCGCATTTCACGCCGACCTCGGCCTCCTGGCTGAACATGATTGAACGTTTCTTCCGCGATCTGACCGAGAAGCGCATTCGGCGCGGAGTCTTTAGAGATCTGGAGCAGTTGATCATGGCTATCGGCGACCACATCGACCGCCACAACGAAAATCCACGGTCCTTCATCTGGACCGCAACCGCATCCGATGTCTTGGCCAAGGTCAGCCGCGCCCGCCGCGCCCTCGATAATGGTCACTCTGCGTGACGCACTGCACTAGTACGCGCTCTTCACCAGAAAATACCGCGGCGCCTTCGGATCGTGCTCGCTCTCATTCACGAACTCCGCCTTGTCCGGCCCATCGATCTTCAACGCGAAATTCACCGGGCCGTCCTGCAGAGAGCCCGGCGGATGCGCGCGCCGATGACTCACCTCAAACGTCAGCGTCTTGCCATTGAACTTCGGATGAAACACCGGCTCGGGCACTCCCGGTGTAGCCGTTTCAGCCTTGCCCGGCTCGGTGCGATGCAGATAAAACAGCACCGCACCCGTCAGGCTTCCGCCTTCATTCGTCACCGTCAATGTCACTGCCGGCAGACCATGCATCTCGCATCGCCACACGCCTTCAAGCGGCGATGCGTTTGCATTCGTACCGCCGCCCGGTTGCGCCCATCCTGTCGAAGTCAGCATCGCCAGCACTGCACATAGCAGAATCGCTTTGATTCTCATTTCTCCCTCCTCTGTGAATCACAAACATGAATTTTCAAAATCGCCATCGACCCTTTTTTCACGATGACCTCGCATAGCATCTTCATTGCATCAATGCCCGTATGCCTTTACGACGGCCTCTGAAGGCTGCGACGGTCCGTCCAACAACGGCTCATTCTCATCCTTCAAATATTTGTCGAGGAAAGCCCGCATGTACGCTTGCGTAAGCTTCAAGTTATGGATTGCAACTTCACGATGCACTGCGTCACCGCCCGCTGCGTAGAGCGGATAGTCGCTGAAGCTTCCATGAAACAGACCAGGGGCCTTCAGCAAAACGTCGTAGCTCCCTTTTGGACACAGGTTGAGCTCAGCTTCCACTTTCTTGCGGAAATCGCCGAACTGAGCGGGGCTGAAAGGCATTCGGTCGCCCGTGTGATCCACCTCGAGCAGCAGCACAGGCTGCTGAAACCCTTTGCTATCGGGAAACTCGGGAAATGCCGCCACCGGCGCCATTTCTCCATCCAGGCTCACGCATGCATGGAAGCGCGCATCGAGTTGGCAAGCCCCCGTCGCAAATTCCCCTCCTGCGGAGTGACCCACCGCCGCCACCCGGCTCAGATCGAGTCTTCCTCCAAGCTGAAAGCCCGGTGCGCCGTTTTTGTTTAATTGGGTCAGTCTATTCAAGACGAATACAACATCCTCAGCTCCCTGTCTGATGCCGAGCGCAGCCGAAGCCATCATTCGTTGAAACCGCTGCTCTTGGGAAAGATCAGCCGGCGCTGCATCGTGATGAGCAGGAACCACCGTGCCATCGGGAAACTCAACCGCCGAGGCAGTGTATGTGTGTTCGATTGCAGCAACCACATACCCATGGCTCACCAGGTCTTCAATCAAAGATGTGTACTCAAAGCCCGTGCCGCCCGATCCGTGTGAGAAAAGCACCAACGGAAACTGCTTCGGAGGCTTCGCAACAGGCGCATCGTGAATCGCGTGGGACTTGATACTCCCGGAGACAATAAGGGGCCAAAAGGCGCCGAAATCCTCCTTTACTTGCGATCGAACACCCGGAACCGCATCCATCTGTTTTGCGCCGGGCCAATAAGGTTCCATCTCTCCCGCTCTACCTCGCGGTGCCGGGTACCAGAAATAGACCATCAGTGCGCGGTGCGCTTTCGGATCGGCGGAATAGGTGTCTGGCCGCGCATTGTCGATCCACTCGTAGCCCACTCTGCCAATCCCAAACGGCCCGGAAGGATTGGGGAGATGAAAGGCTACCGGCTGTGTAGCAGCTGGCTGAGCATTAGGCGAAGCAACGGCCGCGTCGTTCGTCTGGCCATGAAGTCCGGCAAAACATATGCCAGCACCGAGGATTGCAAGGGCGATTATGAATGTCCTCTTCATCATGGCCAGTCTCGATTCCTCGTGCGTCACGTCACTGCTGTTTGCCAATCGCCGCCGTCGCCAGCGTTCCACCCAGGCCCATCGTTTCCACAGCCGACGACGGCACAATCACCATCGATCCGCGTTCCTTGATCGCCTCGTAGAGCATGTTCATCGCGCGCAGATGCAGCGCCCCAGGATTGTCGTTATAGACGCGCGAGGCCTCGGCGAACTGCTCCGACACCTGCACCTCGGCATGGCCCAGAATTACGCGCGCCTGCCGCTCCCGCTCGGCCTGCGCCTGTTGCGACATCGCGTCTTCGAGCGATTGCGGAATGCGCACGTCGCGAATCTCCACCGACTGCACCGTGATTCCCCACGGGTTCGTCTTCTCGTCGAGAATCTGCTGCAACTGTCGCCCCATCACTTCGCGCTCAGTGATCATCTGCGCCAGCTCGTGCCGGCCAATCGATTCGCGCAGCGCCGTCTGCGCGCTCATGTTCACCGCCTCGTTAAAGTTTTCGACCTCGAGAATCGCCTTCTCCGCGTTCCACACCATCCAGAAGACGATCGCGTCCACATTCACCGGAACCGTGTCGCGCGTCAGCGTCGACTCTGCCGTGACGCTATGCACGCGCACCCGCTGATCGATGTAATGGCTAACGGTCTCGAAGACCGGAACCACGTGAAACCACCCCGGCCCTCGCAATCCAACGTAGCGGCCCAGCCGCAGCAGCGCCACTTTCTCCCACTGCTGAACCACTTTGATCGCGAAAAGCAGGTAGACGCCGATCACGCCTCCAACAATCAGAGGCAATGGGTTTTTGAGCAGCGCGGCCACAATGAATCCTGCCCCTGCGCAAATCACAAATGAGGTCACCGCAACTCTGTTCAACGGGACAAACTCAACATTCGCTTTCATCGCTCATCTCCTCCGCGCCGGCTCGCCACCTAGCCCGCGCAACTCCTCGATCAATTCATCCACCGTGAAACCCGCCGCCCCGGCGCGCGAAACGCAATCGCCAACAATCTGCGCCAACTGCTTCTCGCGCTGCGCATCCGTGCGCTTCATCTTCTGCGCGCTGATAAATGTCCCTGTGCCCTGGTGCGTCTCGAGCAACCCGCCCAGTTCTAATTCGCGATAGGCGCGCACAACCGTGTTGGGATTGATTTCAAGATCCACCGCAAGCTGGCGCACCGTTGGCAGCTGATCGCCTGAGGTCAGCGCGCCGGAAGCAATCCCTCCGCGCACCTGGTCCATAATCTGCCTGTACACCGGCATACCGCTGTGCAGGTCCAGCAGGAAGCGAAATCCATTCGATTTGGGCAGCGCACTCATCACGAAATTCAATGTACTATAAGACTAGTACATTGTGTCAAGAGAAAAATCACATTGGGGCGAATTTATTTTTTGCCTTGTGCCCGATCTCCATCGAGCGGCCGATACGGCCAGGAGCCAAAACGCGTCAAACTATTCCCTATTCCCTATTCCCTATTCCGTAGTCCCTAGTCCCTATTCCCTAGTCCCTGGGAACTGCCTTTCCCATGTACACTGAACTCGCCATGAGCTGCCTCTTCTGCAGAATCGTCGCCGGCGAAATTCCCTCCACGCCCGTCTACCAGGACGAGCAGAGTTACGCCTTCGCCGACATCAGCCCCAAGGCACCGGTGCACATCCTCATCATTCCGCGGCAGCACATCGCGTCGATGGCCGATGCCGCCGAGGGCGAACGCAATCTGCTCGGCCATCTGCACTGGGTCGCCGCGCAGATCGCGCGCAGCAAAGGCCTGGTCAACGGCTATCGCGTCGTCGTCAACACCGGCAGCGACGGCGGCCAGACCGTCGACCACCTCCATCTGCATTTGCTCGGCGGACGGCAACTGACCTGGCCACCGGGATGAAAAGGAAAGGGAATAGGGAATAGGGAATAGGGAACCAGAGACTACCGCTTTAATTTGTTCATCATCACAACGAGCATGCGGCCGACTTCATTCGATAGAGGTTCTGCTTTTTCACGCGACTCTGCAGAACCGAAGCCCAGGCCTTGCGCAATCACTCGCTGCGGTTGAATTTCCCCGTTCGACCCTCGCGCGTGACCGAGAAAGGACACATATTCGCCTTTGGAAGCCTTGCCGTACCCTTCGGCGATATTGCTCGCCACTGAGACGGAAGCGCGGCGCATTTGATTCGTAAGTCGATACCGTTTGGAAGGTGGAAACGACGCAGTGAGCTTATCAATCTCCAAGCTCATCTGGACTGCCCGCTGCCAAACCACGAGATCCTTGAAGGATTCGTTCATTTGCCGGCCGCTCATTTCCCGCGCCAATGGCGCAATCTTCACGATCCGGGAAAAAAGCAGCAGCCCGCAGGCCGCAGACACAAATAATGCAGTAAAGAACACGTCCCAATTCATTGAGCAAAGGCTCAGGCAATTCTCAACCAGCCAATGCGCTCGTTCTATTCCCTATTCCCTGGTCCCTATTCCCTGCCTTACACCGGTTGGGGATAATTGTCTTCTTCCTCTTCGAGTCCGTAGCGCCTAAGCAGATTCGGCAGGCTCTGCGAGAAAGCGGAGCGCGGCATCACTGTGTCGCAGCCGGCCTCGATCGCCTTCAGCTTCAGGTCGCCTTGCAGATGATTCAGGAACCCGATGATCGAAGTGGCCTTCTTCAGCTTGGCTTTGAATTTGGGAATCAGCGTGAGCGGCTTGGCGTTCAGGTTGTTCAAGTCGAAGACCACCAGCGTTGGCCGGTCGGCCTCGGCAACGTCTGTCAGCTTGGCTACGGAATCCTTGTCGCCCTTGACGAACTCCACCTTCACGCCCAGTTTTCTCGAGGTCTCAATGATCTTTGCCTGAAAGAACAGGTCGTCAATAAAGCAGAAAATACGCGTGGGCACGTCTCCGCGCACAACTGCGGTCGAAGGCGGCGCGTAGTTCTCCTGGTAGTAGCCGCCGTTGTGGCCGTTGTTACTGGTGATCTGGATCGTCGATGGCGGACCGTCGGCTACGTTGCCGTTCACGGCGCGGTAGCTGTGGTCCATGGGACCAACGAACTCGCGCGGCCCGCGCTGCTTGCCCTTGCGCTTGCCCTGCGAACCGCCCTGCGTGTTGCCCGGCTGGTGCGTAGTGCCGTTGTTGCCCGGCTGGCCGTAGCGCAGGGTCGTGCCGGGGCTGCTGTCCGGCGGCGGGAACGCGGTGCTCGTGATGACCGGGTTCGTCGGGGCGGTCAGGTCGGCGGTGAAGCCGCAGGTGGCTGAGGGCCCGGACGACTCGAGGCCGTCGCTGGTGATGACCGACCAGGTGTAGGTGATGGCCTCGCCCCGCCGGTTCTGTTCGTCGAAGGTGAATTTAGCGGGCGGCTCCGGATAGCTGGCGGTCCGCAAAGGCCAGTTGCGGTTGTAGAGATTCAGCGCCGGGGCCACCGATCGCAGATCCATATTCGCGTCGTAGTAGGCGTCGATGGTGCCGACGTCGCGCCAGTAGGAAGCCCCATCCACGGCCTCGCCGGGAATGCGGTTGGTTTGGAA
>Ga0209169_10002825_pt1 | contig 10332 bp, 9 predicted proteins | sample HubBroMetageWRM4_FD_188346 | JGI IMG/M metagenome (GOLD analysis project Ga0209169, IMG submission 188346) | Warmed soil microbial communities from the Hubbard Brook experimental Forest, New Hampshire - Hubbard Brook CCASE Soil Metagenome WRM 4... | ecosystem: Environmental > Terrestrial > Soil...
CGCCATGCCAGATCGTGTTGACGATCACGAGTTGCCCCCGCACGCGATACAGGACGATATATGGAGTGCCTCCGATCACCAGCTCTCGAATCCCCGGCTCAGCCCCCACACGGCCCATGTAGGGATGGTCTCTTAAAGCTTCAACCACGGCAACAATCCTAATGGCTAGTCGTTCGGCGGCCTGTGGCTGGTCTCGCGCGACATAAGCACGAATCTCTCGCAACCGGGCTCGTGCTAACGGAGACCAAACGATTTCTAGTGGCACAAGGTCTCGTCATCGTGTTCCTTGCCGCAGACGCACTTCGGGACAGGCAACTCGTGCTCAGTCCCCCATGACAAGAGCCACGCCTTCATGTCCTCGTTCTTGACGTAGTGTCCCGATTTGACTTGGCGGTCTGCCTGACGAACCTCGGCGAGCATTCTTTCCTGATCGGAGACGTAGGCTTCGACCGCGTCCGCGATCAGAAAATTCGAGCTGCGCCCCGCAGCCTTCGCCAGCCTCGCCAACCGTTTCTTAGTTTCGGCCTTGAGCCGTATACTGAGAGTCGCACTGCGTGTGTTCGCCATGAACACATTTTAGCACATCGAATGCCTGAGGTCGTTCGTCACGCCCCATACTTCGCCTCCGGATAAACCCGGTCAAACGCTACCCACGTCAGCCCGATCACCACAAACACCAACACACTGCCTTCCGGCCCGACCGAGCCGCCGGTGATCCATCGCGAGCCGTGAAACGAAGAACGCAGCAAGTGCCCGGTCACCATCGCGCCACTGTCGGGGACGGAGTACAGAAAGCTCTCGCCCCAATCCCACGCAGCGTGAAAGCCAACGGCGAACCACAAGGTCCCGGTTCGGCGAAGAGTCAGGCACAGGAAAAGGCCGAGGGCTGCGACCGCGAGCAAGCCGACCCACGTTTCCCCGGAATTGCCCAAGTGTAGAGCCGCAAACAAGCTCGATAGCAAAATCGCCGCCGGCCAGAATCCGATGCCCTCGGTCAAGGTGAATTGAGGATAGCCGCGAAGCAGGAACTCTTCGAACAGACCGACGACAAGAAAAAATCCAGCCCAAAACGCCGCGAATTTCAAGATTCGCGCGCCGTGCAATGCCAGACTCCCGAAAGAAAAATCGCCAATCCCGCCGACCGCGAGCACGAGAGCCGTAATGGCCACAATGCCCCAAACCGCGCCTACCCAGAACGATTTTCCGAACGCGCGTCGAAGCGGAAGCCCGTATTCATAGAACGATCGTTTCTCGATCGCGGCCATCACTAGCGCGGGAAGAACGGCGGATAAGAGCAACTCCAATTCCGCGATCAACTCCTGCCAAATCCCGTGCGCCTCGTACGGTTCCGCGTATCGCACCAGGGCGATGATCAGAACCAGGAAAACTCTCCACAGTCCGACGTAAAGCAGAAACCGCCATCCAGCGCGCAGGCCGTGATCACCGACGAACATGTTATGCACCGGCGCATGGAATGATGGAAGCGCCGGCGTGGTCGACGAGGGCTCCGCCGGAGTGACCTCTAGCTCCGCAGGAGCCGGCAATGAGCTCTTATTTGCGTCGTCCACGCTGGAAGTTTCCCCAATCAACCCCGGACATGGTAAAACACTCGCCGTCCCTTCATGAGCAAATTTCTCACGCGCGAGCGTTTCGGCCGGCCTCAGGTGCTGGCGGGATTTCTTTTGCTGGGATTCCTAGCGCAGTGCGGCTGGCTGCTGGTCCGCGGAACCGAGCCGGCCGAGATCGAATCTTCTCAGCTCTTCCGCGTGGTGGAAGGATTGCAACAATGGAGTGGTGATTCAGTCGCGGGAACGCCGTCGGTCGAGCGCATGGAGGCGGGAACGCCGACGCCACCCGAAATTGAGCAGAACGATGGCTACGATCCTAACCACTCCCCGCTGTGGTATCTGCTGGCTTCGGTCCCGCTGCTGGGTTGGACGGGCACATCGGAGTCTGGATCTTTTCATTACTGGGGATGGTTGGCACGAACGCCTTATTTGATCTTCGGCCTGCTGCTCGGCGCATCGCTCTGGTACGTGGCGCGCAGGCTCTACGGAAACGCCGGCGGTTATATTGCGCTGGCCTTATATTGCGTTTCGCCCATGATCCTACGCAGCAGCACCCTCTATTCCGCGCAACCGGAAATGGGTGCGGCCTGGGGCGCGTTCGGAGTCATCTTTACGGCCGTTGCTGCGGCCCACACTTTATATGCTCCGCGCGAAGTTGTAGTTTGGAACTGGCGGCGCATTCTTTTGCTTGGACTCTCGCTCGCGCTCGCCATCGGTTGCCAGTTCTCTCTACTCATCCTGATTCCCGTCGCGCTGGGTTTCATGTTGTATCTGGCGCCGACCCGGCGGCGAGCGGCGATCGCGATTTGGGCGGCAGCTTGCACGATCGCGTTGCTGCTCTTGTTCGCGTGCTATCTGTTTCGTCCCGGCCTCTTTTGGCAGAGCATTCGCCATGCCCGCTTTTGCGGAATCACATGGTCGGCCTTTCTTATGCCAGAAACCTACATGCGGATTCTGGCACAAACTGGGCAGAGCGGCCCCGCGCTTTTGCTGGCGATCCCACTCGCTTTAATCGCATATTTCGCCTGGCACCGGTCAAGGTATTTTGGCAATACAGCGCCTCTGATGATTGCGGCTTTATTTGTTCTTCTCAGCCTGGGCACACCCCACTATCCTGGATTCGGCTTTCAACTCATCGCAACCCCGTTCTGGTTTGTGTTCGTCGCGGCAATCGCGGCAGATTTGCTTGAAACCCCAAAACGCGATCTGGTGCTGGCCTGCGTTTGGGGACTTCTGCTGGCGAACGCCCTCTGGAATTTGAAGGAACTGGCGCGGGTGGGAAGGCCGTTGTAGCACACAAAGCTAGTGACCTCGATGGCCGCGATCACACCCAGGTTACGACGCGATCATAATCCCCGCCCGGCCCGGCGGCGGGACCGGCGCGCCAACGGCGTCAATACGACGGTCACCGCATAAAGCCTGCCGTTCTTTCCGGACACCGCCATGATCCGCATGAGCGCGTGCAGGTGGCGATTCACTTCCGCAATCTGCTCCTGCGAAAGCCAGCCGGTCTTGCGCAGAGCCCACAATTCTCGTTTCGGACCGGATACGGACGCGTCCGCAGTTCTAAAGCTGTTGCTGAAATCACGCACGCCCAATCGCAGCATTGAGGCAATAATTGCGTTCACTTCGCTTGCATTTCCTTTTTTCCCGAATTCGTAGCAGAGGCTCATCTCCGGCGCAACGGCGCGGAATAGCGATTCGAGCCGACCATTGAGCCGGCGCGACCCAGCGCTCAGCACCAGACCCGCACGCTTGAGAATACGAAGGTGGTAGTAAAGGGAGTCGGCGGGTCTTCCCAATGCGCCCGCGAGCTCGGCAACCGAAACCGTGCCCATGCGCGGCAATACATCGACGATTTCCTGCCGGGTTGCGGCCGCCAGCGCGCGCATTTGACGCTGGCTTCGAATGATGTAATTGTCCGGCATCTGACTCATATGCTAGGATGTTATCAGATCGTTGAATATTTGTAGTTTTATTCAACAACTCACGATAGCACAGTGATTAACTCCAGACCCCGGTGGAGGTTGTCTATGCATTTGCTTAGATCCGGCTGTGTTGTATTGGTTCTCGTCGCTGCTCTGAGCGCGTCAGGCTGGAGCGGCTCAAGTGATGCCGGAACGCACGCTGCGGATCAGAAAAAGGCAGCCGCGGAAGATGAACCGGATCTAGAAGTCAAGGAATTGAGATTCGGGGAACTGGAGGCGAGGCTCAGCACCATGGAACCCGGCCCCGAACGCGACTATTTCGCCGGGTTGTTGGCCAATGCCACAAGTCGCATTGCGGAATCCATTCAACTGCTGAACCGCGTGCTTCCTCCCATCCGGACGTCGCGACCGGACCGCGCCGCAATCGCGTTGCAGGCTCTAGCGGATGACTATTCGAAAAGCTTCCAGTATGCCGATGCAGCCCGAATAGACGACGATTTATTGGCCCACTTCCCCAGCCAGCTTAAACCGGAAGAACTGCAAGGCGTGAAGAATGATGTAGGGATCATGCAAATATTGCGCGAAGCGCCTGCGCAGACCATCAGCTGGAACGGAGCCGTGCGTCTGAAGACCGAACACAATCCCATGAACTCGGCGAATGTGGAACTGACAGTGAACGGAGTACAAGCGCCGTGGCTGCTCGACACCGGCGCTAATCTTTCAGTAGTGAGCAAAAGCTTTGCCGAGCGACTCGGGCTCAAGCTCTTGCCCGGTACCGCGCAGGTGACTGCAGGGCTTACAGGGGTTGAGAACCCGCTACGCGTGGCTTTGCTTCCTCCTCTGCAGATGGGAGGCGCAACCCTTCACAATGTGGTGGTGATGGTGCTGAACGATGCGAACCTGAATATAAACCTGGGCAAGAGTACATATCAGATCAATGGAATTATCGGCTATCCCGTCTTTCAGGCGCTGGGGGTAATTACTTTTCTCCGTGATGGTGAATTCGAGGCGGGAAACAAAACTCCAGCGGCGGGAGTAGGCGCGCGGATGTTTATGAACGGGCTGACGCCAATCATCGAATGCAAAGTCGAGGGAACGGCTCTCCCCTTCAGCTTCGACACCGGAGCGTCGGGCACAGACCTGTTGCTTCGCTATTATGAGCGATTTCACAGCGAAGCAAAGAGTTGGAAGAAGAGAAAGTACAAGACTGCTGGCGCCGGCGGAACCGTGAAACAGAAGATTTACGCTCAGCCGCAAGTCAACCTCGGCATTGGCGACAAAATCGTAAGCTTGAAGAACGTACCGGTTCATACCTCGGCCACGGGATCCAACAACAGCGAACTCTACGGAAATCTAGGGCAAGATGTTGTGACAAACTTCGGAAGTTTTACGCTCGATTTCTTAGCCATGACTTTCAGCCTGGGCGAGCCGGCAGCGGCGGCTACGGCGAACTAAGAACAGTGAACTCTTCCGTCTTTGATACCGCCCTGCCCGCTCGTGGATCGTCTCCATATCGCTAGCTGCGCCGCCCCAATAACCATCGACGCAGAGGCCGGGTTTTCAGCTACTTAGCCGCAAAGCCGCCTTCCATATGGCACGAAAGTAATTCTCTTTAGGCACACAACTTCCCCCTGCCTCTCATGTTCTAATATTTACAGGGGGAGTGCGCCATGCCTCGAAAACTGGAGTATGATGTTCCGGTGAAACGGCTGAATCGAGCTACTGGAACAGGGTTTGGGTTGATATTGTTTGCGTTTAGTTTCCTTGGGCTGATCTTGATTCCCACAGCGGGCGCTCAAATTAACGGCATGCCTGCTTCGGTCACGTCTCCCGGATTTGGTGGCCGCCAAGTCAATGGCGTGGCTCCCAGCGTTACCTCGCTCGGACCTCGCGGCTACACGCCGAATTCTCCCACTTGCTGTTTCAGGGGCGTAACCACAACTCCACCAAATCAACCCCAGAACTCTCAGCACCCCCATCGCCACAACAACAGCCAGTATCTTCCGTGGGGAGGAGCGTACGGAGTTCCATATTACGGGTACTACGATTCCGGAAGCGACGTCGCTGATGATCCTTCGGGCGACTACAACGGCGGGCCAACAATTTTTGACCGTCGCGGTCCTGGAACAGCACCAGCTCCCGCTCCGGCCCCATATTCAAGCCGCGCCAGCAACGACGGCCCTCAGCCGGAATCGGACTATGACTCGGCCCAGCCCCAAGCTCCGGCTTCCGATCAGCCTCAGACAGTGCTGGTGTTCAAAGACGGTCATCAAGTCGAAGTTGCGAACTATGCGATTGTCGGGAACACGCTCTACGATCTGAGCGGCGGACATCGCCAGAAGATCTCGCTCGCCGACCTCGACCTGAACGCTACGGCGAAACAGAACGACGACCGCGGCATTGACTTCCAGCTTCCCGCGCCGAACGAAGCGAACTGAGTATGACCAGGCGGCGAATCATCGCGTTTTCGCTGGGGTTGGTGCTCGCCATAACGATTGCCGCGCCGAATTCAAACGCGCAGATGCGTGGCTCCGGTGGGGGATACGGATTCGCGCGAGGCGCGAACGTATCCTTTGGCGGTCGTCCTTATTCTCGCTCCTTCGGGGCCGGCGCAATTTTCCTTGGCGACCCTTTTTATGCGGACTATTCGCTCGCGCCGGTGGCGGTGCCGCCGCAGTTTGTGATCGTGCAGGCGGCGCCTGTCCCTGACCCGCTGCCCGAAGCAAAGTCAGAACCACTCATGATCGAGCTGCAGGGCAGTCGGTACGTGCGTTTCGGGGGCAGGCAGCAATCGGCGGAACGAGGCGCCAATGCGCCGCCCGACTACGCTGAAGTTGATGCGGGCGATTCTGCGCAGACCACTCGCCAACAAAAGGAGCTCCCGCCAGCGGTGCTGATCTTTAAAGACGGCCATCGCGAACAGGTGCCCGAATACGCCATCGTAGGCAGCACGATTTACGCCAGCGGAGATTATTGGCAGAGCGGCCATTGGACGAAGAATATTCAGCTCTCCGCACTGAACATTCCGGCCACGATCCAAGCCAATCACGAAGCCGGCGTTCGTTTCACTCTACCCTCGGGTCCCAACGAAGTCGTCACCCGACCCTAATTTCCTGTACAGACGTTGATCGCAACGCCTCTCCCGCCACTCGTGGGTAGTAGTGCAGGTTGAACAGGCGGTTGGTTTTTACGTTGACCGGGCGCGTACGTGGGTTGACTTTCCTCAATCTTCGCCTCCGGTCTGCGGACGTTGCCCCGGCACGGAGCTGCCATCATTTCCGACCAGAGGCCCAAAACGTGTAATCGCCTGATAGCGACAGTTAAGCCTTGGCGGGGACTGCGAATCGGGGTAAAGTCGGGAGGAATGGACACATCCTCAGCCCTTCCCGACAACCTAGAATCGAATGAGGGGGCCTACTATTTCGCGTATTCTGCGACCCTGCGGATTTTTGGCGACTTGCCGAACCTCGACGAGATTTCTACCGCTCTGAGGCTTCAGCCAACTCACACGCATAGGAAGGGGGACCGAAAACGAGGTAGCACGTCGTTTCCTCATGATATGTGGTCTTTCACCCCGCCCCTAGGCAAATCTGAACCGCTCGGAAAACACATCGATACATTGTGGGGGCTGATTAAGCCGCATCAGCACTACCTGCTCGAACTGAAGAAATCCGCAACCGTAGACGTATTTCTAGGCTACAGGTCAGACTGCGAAACCGCGGGAATCGAAGTCCCACACACTTCCCTGGAAATGTTCTTGGAGTTGGAAATTCCATTCGGGATTTCCATCGTGGTCGCATAACTGGCGTTAAATCGCTATTACACTCATTGATCCCGGAATCGACCAATTCTCATTGTCATCCTGAACAAGCGTTCTTTGTGACACAATAATCGCGCGTTTGGCTCGCTTTCCTATCAAACTTCACCACGACCCACTCGCGGCAGTCTTGCGAACCTTCGCCAATAGCCTGATCATCATAGGGTCATGAAAGCGCCCTGCGACGAACTCGCGATCCGATGCGGGCCTGCGGCTGTTTCTCGCTCAGCCAGCGCGGGAACCTGGGTTCTTGCCGCCGCAATCCTCGGATCCAGCATGGCTTTCATCGACAGCACGGTCGTGAATGTCGCACTTCCGGCCCTTCAATCCAGCCTCGGCGCGACCGTGATCGGCGCGCAGTGGGTGATCGAGGCGTATGCCTTGTTCCTCGGAGCGTTGATTCTGGTCGGCGGTTCTATCGGCGATTTATTCGGACGCCGCCGCGCTTTTCTCATGGGCGTTACAGTTTTCGCCGCTGCCTCGGCGTGGTGCGGATTATCGCCAAGCATTCATCAACTGATCATTGCCCGTGCGTTCCAGGGACTGGGCGCTGCGTTCCTCGTACCCGGAAGCCTGTCCCTTATTAGTGCATCATTCGACGCGAACGAGCGCGGCCGAGCCATCGGCACCTGGTCCGGCTTCACCGCAATGACCACCGCTCTTGGACCGGTTCTGGGCGGTTGGTTAATCCAGCACGCTTCCTGGCGTTGGGCATTTTTCATCAACCTTCCAATAGGCATTATTGTAATCGCCATTTCGCTGAAACACGTTCCCGAGAGCAGAAGTAAGACTGCTAAGCACGTGGACTGGCTGGGAGCCGCTGTCATCACGCTAGGTCTCGGCGGCTTGGTTTACGGCCTCATCGAATCTGCTCGCCTTGGTTGGAAGGACCCGCTTGTCCTGGGATCGTTGGTTCTCGGCGTGGCATGTTTGATAACTTTCTATTTTGTCGAGGCCCGGCTCGCGGAACCTATGGTTCCCTTGCAGTTGTTTCGTTCGCGGCCTTTTACTGGCGCCAACCTTCTGACGCTATTTCTTTATGCCGCCACAGGAGTCTTTTTCTTCCTCTTCCCCTTGAACCTCATCCAGGTGCAGGGTTATTCCGCCACCGCTACCGGGGCCGCCGCGCTTCCCTTCATCGTGCTCGAGTCTTTACTGTCGCGTTGGGCAGGAGGGTTGGCGGCGCGTTACGGACCCAGGCTGCCACTGATTGTCGGTCCTCTCATCATCGCCCTTGGCTTTACTCTGTTCGCCACGCTCTCCGTTGGGGGTAGCTACTGGAGCACATTCTTCCCGGCGTTCACAGTACTCGGCTTTGGCATGACGGTTAGCGTCGCTCCTCTGACCACCGTGGTCATGAGCGCGGTCGACCAGGATCGCGCGGGCACAGCCTCGGGAATCAACAACGCCGTAGCGCGAGTGGCAGGATTGTTAGCGATTGCCGTCTTCGGGATTGTGATGTTTCAGTCATTCAGCGACCACTTGGATCGCAGCCTGACACGCCTGCCATTGTCGACCGTGCAGATGAAAGAGCTTCAATCGAACTACGTCAAACTTGCCGCTATTGAAATACCGCCCGGACTGGATCGCAGTACGTCGAAAGAAATCAAAGCCTCGGTGAACGAAGCATTCGTTCACGGCTTTCGTTTGGTGATGCTGATCTGCGCAGCCCTTGCCGTCGCAGGTGCGGCGCAATCCTGCTGGATGATTCCAGGTCAAGCTTCGCTGCATCCGGACCTGCAACAGCAACCCTCGTAAAGCCCGAAAAACGCTCTCCGTATGTTATAATTACTGATATCCAATAGACCAGTAAGCTGCTTTAAATGCAATAATTTACCGTGAGACGCGGTCGGTGGAAGCTGATGCCTCCACGATCACCCGAAAGAATGTTTGACTGAGAACTGACAGCAGAAAGCTGAGAGCTAAAAGCCAGGAGCTAAGAGCTTCGTTATGCCTGACGATCAAAATCCAGAACTTCCTTTAACTCCTCCGCCGCCCGGCGAAGGCGGCAATCCCGGCGCGCTGAATATTCAACCCGTCAATATCGAAGAAGAGATGCGCCGGTCGTATCTCGACTACTCAATGTCCGTCATTATTGGGCGGGCATTGCCCGACGTTCGCGACGGATTGAAGCCCGTGCACCGCCGCATTCTTTATCACATGTTCGACTCCGGCCTGCTGCACAATCGCAGGTACGTGAAGTGCGCCAGAGTTGTTGGAGAGACGATGGGAAAGTACCATCCCCACGGCGACTCCGCGTTGTACGACGCGCTGGTTCGCATGGCGCAGCCCTTTTCGTTGCGCTATCCACTGATCGATGGCCAGGGAAATTTTGGATCAGTCGACGACGACCCGCCCGCGGCCATGCGGTACACCGAGTGCCGCCTTGCGCGCATGGCGGAAGATCTTAATGCCGACATCGACAAAGACACGGTCGACTTTGAGCCGACCTACGACGACTCCAACATTCAGCCCACCGTTCTGCCCACGCGCATTCCCAATCTTCTGGTCAACGGATCAAATGGAATCGCCGTCGGTATGGCGACCAATATCCCGCCGCATAACCTCACGGAAATTGTCGAAGCCACGATCCTGCTGGTGAACAATCCCGCTGCGCAGCTTCCCGAAATTCTAAGCATCGTCAAAGGCCCCGATTTTCCGACGTACGGAATCATCCACGGCAAAGCTGGAATTTACGAAGCCTACAAAACCGGCCGCGGACGCTTCATGATGCGCGCCAAAGCCGGCATCGAAACTTTCAACAAAGATCGCCAGGCCATCGTCGTCACCGAAATTCCATACCAGGTCAGCAAGAAGCGCCTCATCGAACGCATGGCGCAACTGGTCAACGACAAGATCATCGACGACATAAGCGATATCCGCGATGAAAGCGATCGCGACGGCATGCGCATCGTGGTCGAACTCAAGCGCGGCGGCGAGCCTCAAATCGTGCTCAACCAACTGTTCAAGCACACCTCGATGCAGGAAGGTTTTTCAATGATCTTCCTGGCCGTTGTAA
>Ga0209169_10002826_pt1 | contig 10330 bp, 8 predicted proteins | sample HubBroMetageWRM4_FD_188346 | JGI IMG/M metagenome (GOLD analysis project Ga0209169, IMG submission 188346) | Warmed soil microbial communities from the Hubbard Brook experimental Forest, New Hampshire - Hubbard Brook CCASE Soil Metagenome WRM 4... | ecosystem: Environmental > Terrestrial > Soil...
CCGCCGACGACCCGGCCGGAGCCTGACGCTGAGCTCAAGGACCGACGGCCGCTCCCTGGCCCCTCGGTTGGCTGATTACGAGGTGGCGGAGTTCAGCTTCTGACGGCCGATCGGCGTGAGGGCGCCAAGTGCCACGATGGCCGCGAGGAGCCCCACGAAGGCACCCCAGGCCCAGCCGATGCTCACTGCCGTGTCGCCGCCGTTGCTCGGCACGAGGATGAAGGCGATGAAGACGAGTACCAGGTTGATCCCTGCCGCCCCGAGCAGCAGCCGCTCGTTCGGCACCGGGAGCTTGAAGGGCAGCACCTGGTAGCCCGCCATCAGGACCAGGAAAGCCACGATGGCCAGGCTGATGATGAATACCAGCCACAGCCAGCCGTGCGCGGTCGTGCCTGATGCCGTGGCGCTTTCCGAAAAGCCTGACTCCGTCGCGGTGGCGCTGAACCAGGGCAGGAACAGCGAGATGAGAACCACGAGCGAGGCGATGCCCGCGATCCTGTCAGGCAGCGTCCACCGCTTGGCGTCGAAGTTGAACGCCGAGGACCCCGGCGGCTGGGCGGGCTGACCGCCGGGCTGACCCCAGGACGGGCCCGGGGCATTGGGAGCCTGGTTCCAAGGCTGGCCTGGGTTGTTCACGGGCTGGCCAACCTGGCCGCCCGCCGGTGACCACGACGGGCCGGGGGCACCTGGCTGCTGGCCCGACGGTGACCACGACGGGCCCGGGGCACCTGGCTGCTGTCCTGACTGGGACCACGACGGGAGCGGGGCAGTCGCCGGCTGGGCTGGCTGCGACCACGACGGGGCCGACGGATCAACCCTGTCCTCCATTGGGCCGCCGGGCTGGGCCCAGCCCGGCGGGGGCCCGGCGTTTGCAGCCACCCGTGTGCCACAACTCGGGCACGCGGCGGACCCCTCAGCCACGTAGTTACCGCAATGTGCGCAGGTCATCGATTTTCCTCCCCAGTGGGCCAGAGCCACGCTCGGCCACCTCACGGTGCAGGGTGATTCTGCCCCCATCGACGGAATCTTCGCACAAGGGAGCGCCAACAGTATAGGGCGTCTTCTATCATCCCCCCAGCGGCAAGAACCCACCGGGGGGTACGGCCTGCTGAGAGGTGTCAGGCGCAGAGCGCGATTGTCTTCCTCTGCGCTTTCTGCGTGATTTTCAGTTAATGAGAACTCCGGCGGGATGAATACGCGCCGCGCGGCTGGAGCCGGTCCCGCGACGGGCCTAGCCGAGCAGGTATTCGCCGCGGGCCACGATGACGGCGGAACCGCCGACAAGGACGCGCTCGATCCGGTCCGCGGTGCCTTCGGCCCGTGCGTACAGCACGGACGGCCTGCCGATCTCCTCGCCCTGCCTGATCTCGATCTCCTCGCCGAAGCCGATCCGGCCGTGCCGGGCCAGGTGCATCGCGAGCGGGCCGGCCGCGGAGCCGGTCGCCGGGTCCTCGGGCACGCCGATGAACGGCGCGAACATCCGGGTCTTCCAGCTGGCGCCGTGGCCGGCGAAGCAGCTCACGCCGACTTGGAGCTCGGCAAGCCCGCGGAGGTCGGGGCTGAGCCCGGCCACCTCGGCCTCGCTTGCCAGCTCGACGTAGACGTGCCTGGGGCCGTTGCGGTACGCCTCCACCGGCAGGCCGGATCCCGACAAGCCCAGCGCGGCCAGCAGCTCCGCGACGCGATCGAACGGCTCGGGCACCGGGATCGGCTGCTCCATCCGCCCGAAGACGACCCGTTCGCCGTCCCGTTCCAGCTCGACGGGCACCGGGCCGAGGCCGGTCTGAAGGCTCACCCTGGCGGTACCGAGCAGGTCACCGAGGACGAACGCGGAGCCGAGCACCGGATGGCCGGCGAACGGCAGCTCGCCGACCGGGGTAAAGATCCTGACCCTGGCGTCGCAGCCCTGCTCGGAGGGCAGGAAGAACACGGTCTCCGACAGGTTCAGCTCCCGGGCGGTGCGCTGCATGAGGGCGCCGTCCAGGCCACGCCCGTCGGGGAACACGCCAAGCTGGTTCCCCTGCAGCGGGCTGGCGGTGAACACATCGGCGACGAGATAGCGCCGCCAGGAGCCGGCCGGCGGCCCGGCGGCCCAGAGTTCGGCCCTTGAATTAGCTGGCACTGAATTAGCTGGCACTGAATTATCTGGCACTGAATTGTCTGCCATGCAGCCAGCGTAACCCGGAGCGGTTGGTCCGGCCCTTCCACTCTCCGCCGCGTCCGGCGTAGTGCCGCCGCGCCGAGTCCACCGTCATCGCCGCGTACAGCAGGGCGATAAGCGGCAGGCCGGGGGCCCGCAGCGGGGACAGCCGGTACAGCCTCAGCATGGGCAGGTAGGTCAGCGACATCAGCGCCCATCCGGCCAGGCCCGCTCCGGCCGCGAGCGCCGCAGGACCGGCCGTGGTCCCGGAGACCCCGGCGAGCAGCGCCGCCAGCCCGGCGATCGCCCCCGCGGGCGGCAGAACATAGAGGAACAGCAGCCCAATGACCGTCCCGAGCAGCAGCGGCGGTGAGTAGTTCAGCTGGGTGTAGGCGGACCTGGCCACCATCTGCCACAGGTGGGCGAGCCTCGGGTACGGGCGCACGCTGACCACCCGGGTGGACAGCCCGAGCCAGCACCGTCCCCCTTGGCGCTTGATCATCCGCCCGAGCGCCACGTCGTCGATGAGCGCGCCGCGGATCGGCGCGAGCCCGCCGGACCTCTGCAGCGCCTCCCGGCGCACCAGCATGCAGCCGCCCGCCGCGGCCGCGGTGCGCGACCCGGGGACGTTCACCCGCCGGAACGGGTAGAGCTGAGCGAAGAAGTAGACGAAGGCGGGGACGACGATCCGCTCCCACGGGGTGGCGGCGCGCAGCAGCGCCATCTGGGAGAGCAGGTCCCTGTCGTCCTCCTGCGCCGCGCCGACAAGACCGCGCAGCGCCCCGGCGTCCCAGGCGATGTCGGCGTCGGTGAACAGCACGTACCCGGGTCCGGGCGCCTCGGCGGCCGGGATGCCCGCCGCGCCCAGTCCCTGGGCCATGGCCCACACCTTGCCCGCCCAGCTGCCGACGTCGGGAGACGGCCCGGAGCCGGGAGACAGCCCGGAGCCGGGAGACAGCCCGGAGCCGGGAGACAGCCCGGAGCCGGGGGACGGCGGGACGCCGGGGATGACCCGCAGCGGCCGGCCCGACGCCCGGCCGATCTCCGCCGCGATCTCGGCGGTGCCGTCCGAGCTGCAGTCGTCGACCAGGATGACGCTCAGCGCGCCGGGGTAATCCTGGCCGAGCAGCGTGGGCAGGGTGACGGGCAGCATCTCGGCTTCGTTCCTTGCCGGGACGACCGCCACCACGTCCGGCCAGCTGGCGGGCTCCCGGGTCACCGGCGGGAGCCGCTCGGCGGTCCGCCAGAAGCCGCCGTGGCCGGCGAACAGGTAGACCCACGCGACCGCTGCCAGCACACACGCGACGCTCAACCCCAGCATCCCGGCAGCCTCTCACACCCGCGCCAACGCCACCGCAGACTAGGCGTTGACGACCAGGTAGTTACGGTCGAGGCGCCAGCCGGCCTGCGTGTCAGCGCGGGCGGTGTGGCAGTAACGGCACGCGTCGTCGAGGTCGGAATGGTAGGGTCCGCCGCAGCTCGCGCAGGTCCTGGGGAGCAGGACGGACCCGGGGTCTGTCCGTTGTCCCGCGGGTCGCACGAACTCCCAGTCGAACTGGGTGGCCGCATCGATCCGGTGCCAGCCCGGCCCGGGCACCACGATGGTCAGCGAGGCCAGCCGGACCGTTATACGGTCCATTCCCTGCTCGGCCAGGGCGACGTTCGTCACCTCCGGACGGCGCCAGCTGATGTCAAGCACCGTGCGTCCGCGGTTGGCCGTGCCCGGCCGGCTACCGGCGTAGCGCTGCCAGTTGGCCACTATGGCGGCGACCTCCTTTCCGTTGGGTGTCTGCCAGAAGCCCGGGGTGGTGACGCGCCGGAGCAGCCGGTCGTCCTCGGCCAAGTAGGCCATGGCGTAGGCGCCCACCGCGACCCGGGCGTTGTCCAGGAAGGCTGTCAGGTCGAAGCCAGGATCGGCTGCCTGGAGTTTCCTGATCGCGGGCATTACCCCAACGCCCCGGCCGGGCGGGGCGACCGGGCCGGCCCGCAGCGATCCGGCGGGGGCGCCCGCCGCCACGGCGTGGCGGAAGGCGTTCCGCACGGCATCCGAGCGACCGCGGGACACGATCAGCACGATCCCGAGGAACGCGATGACTGCCAGCGCCGCCGCCCAGGCCAACAGATAGGCCAGCAAAATGAAGCCGATGACGTCCCCGGCTATCACTAGGGCTTTCACCACGGCGCTTCCTCGATGCTCCACACCACCCAGTCCTGGCCTCCGGTCAGGACCAGAGCCTGGCAGTACGCGCAGCTCCCGTCCGCCTCGACGCGCAGGGACGCACCGCAGCTAGGGCACAGGCCGGCCAGGATGCCGCCGTTTGCTGGGGTCGTCGCCTGAGCTGACCGGCGGATGACCCAGTCCTCCTGCCATGTCTGCTGGCCAGGCTGGCCGCGCACCTCCGCTCCGTAACTGAGCTCGTACCGTTCGCCGCGGCAGGTCAGGCGAATGCGCAGCTGCTCAGCCAGCGAGTCGCGGGTCGCCGCCACGACCTCGGCGGCCACGATGGCGGATGTCTCCTGGCGCTGCACGAAGTGAGCGGCGCGCGCCTCCAGGAGCAGGCCGAAAACCCTCCACAGACCATCCGACAAGACCGCCCTGGCGGCTGAGGCGTCGCCAGCCTGCCGCGCCCGGTCCACCACCTCGCGCGCCCGCCCGACTCCGCTGGTCGTGGCCGCCAGGTCAAACCCGGCATCATGGGCCCTGATCCCGGCAAGCGCCGCCGCCACCACCGCCTGGTCGTCAGCCGGGGTGAGTTCCTCCGCGGACGTCTGTGCCCGCACTCCCGTCTCCGTCGCCGCCTCCTGCCGGAGCATGTTCCCAAGGTGCGGCACCACCCGCAGGATCATGAACGGCATCCTGGCCAGGGGCCACAAGACGCCAGCGCAGCCGGTTCTGTCCGCGGGGCGGTCCATTATCTGGACACTGTCACTCGACTGGGCCGCACAAACAGCCGCCTGGCTACGTCGAGCATGCCCCGGGCAAAGGTCCGGGAGCTGTCGTGATCATCGAAGATCAGGATCGCCGCAGATGTCCGCACGCATCCAGTCTGGCATCGAGCCCGGCCGCTGGCATCCGGGCAAACCCTGACCGCCTTTCCGGGCTGGCCCGCCCGGAAAGCAGGGCGCGGCCCGATTCGGCGAGCTGCGCCTGGACGGTACGGCAAAACGCGCGGACCCGGGTGGGTCCGCGCGTTTGCTCGTGCGGCGCCGGCTAGGCGGCGCGGCGGTGGGCGGCATCGTCCCGGCTGGTCTGGGTGCTGGGCAGCATCCTGATCGCGGGCGCCGCGGCCAGGGCCGGCTTGCGGTCCGGGTGCTTTAGCACCAGCCAGGTCGGGATCCCCACCCACAGGGCGAAGAACGTGACCATCAGCGGGACGTCGATCCACATCCACGTCATCGTTGACTCCTCGGTGTCGGCCTGATTGCTTCACTATCGAACGTGCCCGACGCCGTTCTGGTTCACCGTGGAACGCCCTCTGCGGTGGCTCTGAATCCGTGGTTAACCCATGAACCTGCGCTGAATGTGGCGTGCCAGGGAATAGCTAGACGCGCCAGCCGAGGACCTCGCCCGCGGCGGCCGTCGGCGGGCCGAGCAGGGCGGTGAGGTAACGGCCGAGCCTGGAGCCCCGCTCGGCGACCGCGACGACGGCGCTTACCTGCCAGGCGCTGATCTGCGCGAGCATCTGCTTGCCGGTCACGGCCTTGACCGAGATGTAGGTGCCGGACGTGGGGTAGGCGCTGCCGGGGACGCCGGCCGCGATCGACGTGGGCAGGCCCTCGCCCGAGCCGAGCCACATGGCGTTCAGGTACAGGCCCGCCGCGGGGGTGCCGTTGCCGTCGATGTAGGCGTGCCCGTCCCAGGCCGGGCCCATGAAGTAGCCGCCGACGATCCTGGCGGGCTCGCCGGTGTCGGCCTGCCAGCGCAGCGGCTCGGTGAAGGTCGACATCGGCAGCGGGACCACGAGCACGCTGGCGTCGGGCGGCAGCCGCAGCGCGGCGAAAACCGCCGACCAGCCCGAGGGCAGCGGGGTCGCCGCGGCGGCGGGCAGCGGCTTCGGCACGATCGGCAGCACGGCAAGGACCGCGATGGCCACGACCACCGCGGTCGGCCGCCAGCCGGACGCGAGCACGGGCCGGCGGCGGGCCGCGTAGGCGGCGAAGGCCGGCACCGCCGCGTCGACGGCCAGCGCCAGCAGCGCCGCGGCCGCGCCGTCCGCCACCAGGGAGAACCGGTCAGGCAACGCCGCACTGAGCACGGGCAGGCCCTGCAGCCAGTACCAGGGGAGCTTGACGGCACCGTGTTCGTGCCCGCTGACAAGCAGCGTCCCGCCGAGCGAGAACACCGACAGGACCACCGCCGCGACCGCGACCGCGCGGACCGGCAGCCGCCGCCACAACGCGATCGCGGCGAGCACCAGCACGATCAGCAGCGGCCAGCCCAGGTAGCCGAGATACTCCGGCAGGTTGCCCTGGTACTTCGCGGCCTCGGCCGCGCTGCCCCCGGTATGGAAGACCATGAACTGCGAAGGGACGACGAACGCCGACAGGTCGTTCTTGAAGAAGTCCGTGGTGAACGGGCTGCCGCCCTGGTACAGCGGGCCGAAGAACTGAACTGCGAGCGGGTATCCGGCGACCACGGCAGTGACGCAGGCAGCCACGCAAAGGCCGCCGGCCACGCGCTTGACCGCGCCCCGCACCGCCCGCGGGCGGCTGGCGGCGAGCACGATCACCACGATGCCGCCTGCCACCGCCGTGCTGAGCAGGACCTCCTCGGTGATCAGCAGCTGGGCGGCGACAAGCACGCCCAGCCAGGCGCCGCCGCGCACCGGGCGGGAGCGCCCGGTGACCAGCCGGAGCCCCGCGTCCACGATCAGCGGCGGGAGCACGGCGAACTGCAGGTCGTAGTGGCCGATGGCGGAGTGCACCATGGCCGGGGAGAAGCCGTACACCGCGCCGCCGATCGCCGCGCCCGCGACCCCCACACCCCAGCGGCGCAGCACGTAGAACATGGCCGTCGCCGAGCCCGCGAAGCCGACCGTCATCAGCACGGTGAGGCTGGTCTGCGGGCCGAAGAGCAGCGTCACAGGTGCCAGCAGCACCCCGGGCAGCAGCATGAACGTGTTCCACATGACGTTCACGCCCTGCGGGGCGTTCATCGCCGTCGTGACCAGCGCGGGCAGCCTGGCGTGCGCGATCGCGGTGGCGTCGTAGCGGAAGAACCAGGCGAACTGGTCGGCGTCGTTGGGGTTGCCCGCCACCGTCCGCGACGCCGGATCCCGCCACAGCCACAGCGTGACCGCCACCGCCGCCACCAGGTAATACACGGCGACCAGCGTCAGCGTGCGGCGGTCGCCAGAAGGCCTGGCGGGCTCGCCGGCCGGAGCGGCAGGCGAGGCCGGCAGGGCGGTGGACGTCGCGGTCACGACTGCGAGCCTAATTCTCCGGGTGCCCGTGCTGGAAGCGACTTGGCAGCGACGTCAGAAAATCGCCAGCTTTTGCGTTTCAGCTGCTCGCGGCGCCGCCGGAGCCGTTGGGCGGGACCTGGCCGCCCGCCGCGAGCTGGCCCGCCGCGAGCTGGCCTGGCATGCCCTTGCGCACCGCGTCGAGGATGGCCAGGCCCTGGCCGACCAGACCGGCGGCGATCTCGCTGAGGCCGTCGGCGCCGTTGAGCACGCTGACGTTTGCCCCGGCCAGCCCGGCCGCCGCCTCCTTGACGATCAGTGGCAGCTGGTTGATCAGCAGCTGGTCGAGGGCGACGCGGTTGTTGGAGGCGGCGGCCTCGGCCTGGATGCGGGTCCGCTCGGCGTCCGCCTTGGCGAGGATCGTGATCCGCTCGGCCTCCGCCTCGGCGGGCCTGACCACCTCGGAGACCAGCTGCTGCTGGCGCAGCTGGGCCTGCTGCCTGGCCAGCTCGGCCTGGGCGTTGATGACCGCAAGCTGGGCGTTCGCCTCCGCCAGCGGGCCCGCCTGTGATGCCTCCGCCTGTGCCTTGTCCACCTCGGCCTTGTACTGCGCCTGCACGACCGAGGTCTCCCTGCCGAACTCCGCCTGCTTGCGCTGCGACGCCTGCTGCGCCTCCGCCGCCGCCTGGTCCGCCGCCGCCTGCGCGATCTTGGCCTGGCGCTGGATGGCCGCGTTGTTCGGCGCGGCCATCGCGGCGATGTAGCCGGCGCCCATGTCATCGATCGACTGGATCTGCAGCGAGTCGACGATCAGCCCGATCCTGGCCATCTCGCCCTTGGACCCGTCAAGGACCTCGGTGGCCAGCTTCTGCCGCTCGGTGACGAGTTCCTCGACGGTCATCGAGCCGATGATCGACCGCAGGTGGCCGGCGAAGATCCGCCCGGTCAGCACCGACATCTGGTCCTGGTCGGAGAGGAAGCGCTGGCCGGCGTTGACGATGGACTCCTCGTCGTTGCCGACCTTGAAGGCGATCACCGAGCGGACGTTCAGCGAGATGCCCTGCTTGGTCACGCAGGTCTCGGCGACCTCCGCCTCCTGCATGGACAGGGTGAGATACCGGACCTTGCGGGTAATGGGCGTGACGAAGGCGCCGTGGCCGATCACGACCCGGAACGGCGAACCTTTCATCCCGTGCTTCCCGCCAGAAATCAGCATGGCCTCGTCGGGTGCTGGAACACGGTAGCCGAACATCGTTCATCTCCTAAGCCTGGAACTAACGTTAACCTCGGAATGCGCGGACTATCGCCGAGCACGTCCTCCCACTCGATGACGTCGACCGCCCGCTCCCCGCGCGATTCGACGACAAGGACGGTCGCCCCCTTGGGCAGTGGCTTCTCCGACCAGGCCAGGAAGGCCTCGGACCCGCCGCGGATGTTAATGAGCACCTCGCCAGGCCCGCCGTCGCCCCGGGTGCCCACGGTGAGCACGCCGACACAGCCGATCGAGGACTCATCCCTCGCCAACGACAGCCCCCTTTGCCCGGAAGTGCCATTAACAAGCGTAGTCCCGGCGCAAGCGGCGATAATACCGTCCGGGCTGGATCGGGACCGTGAGGTAAGGGGAGCCGGGCATGCTCGACGGGGTGACGCCGTTCCCGGCCGAGTTCGCGGCCACGTATCGCCAGAAAGGCTACTGGCAGGACCGGCCGCTGTTCGACGGGTTCCGGGATGCGCTGCGCAAGTACGCCGACCGGGTGGCGCTGGTGGACTCCGGCGGCCCGGTGACCTACCGGCAGCTGGAGGAGCGCTCCGCGCAGCTCGCGCGGAGGCTGCTTGACCTGGGCTTCGGGCCGCTGGACCGGATCATCGTGCAGCTGCCCAACACCGCGGTCTTCGCCTACCTGTACTTCGCGCTGCAGCGGATCGGGGCGGTTCCTGTGCTCGCGCTGCCCGGGCACAGGAAACGGGAGATCAGCCAGTTCGCCGAGATCTCCGGCGCCAGGGCGCTGGCCGTCCCCGCGTCGGCGCCGGGCTTCGACTTCACCGCGATGGCCGCCGACCTGGACATTGATCTGTGCCTCGTCCAGGACGCGGGCCGGAGTGAGCTTCCTGACCAGCGCTTCATCCGGATCGAGGACCTGCTCGAGACCACACCGCGGGCCGGCCGCGAAGCCCTGGACCAGATCCGCATCGACCCGGCGGACCCGGCGCTGTTCCTGCTGTCCGGTGGGACCACCGGGATACCCAAGCTCATCCCGCGCAGCCACAACGACTACCTGTACAACTCCAGGATCGCGGCGGCGGTCTGCGAGATCGGCGAGGGGGACGTGCTGCTCGACGTGCTGCCGATCGAGCACAACCTGCCGCTCGGCTGCCCGGGCATGCAAGGCTTCCTGCTGTCCGGCGGGACCGTGGTGCTCGGCACTTCGACCCGGCCCCGGGATGTGTTCGAGCTGATCCAGCGGCACCGGGTGACGCACATCCACCTGGTGCCCGCGCTGCTGATCCGGTGGATCGACGACCCGTCGATCGGCGAGTATGACCTCTCGTCGCTGAAGGTGATCCAGAGCGGCGGGCAGCGGCTGCAGCCCGAGGTGCGGCTGCGGGCCGAACGCGCCTTGCCGGGGTGTTTTATCCAGGAGAACTTCGGCATGGCCGAGGGGCTGATCATGTTCGTCAGGTCGACCGACCCGCCCGACGTGCGCCGGGAGACCTGCGGCCGGCCCGCATCTCCCGACGACGAGGTCTACCTGGTCGACGAGGAAGGGAACGTGGTGCCCGACGGCGA
>Ga0209169_10002828_pt1 | contig 10328 bp, 9 predicted proteins | sample HubBroMetageWRM4_FD_188346 | JGI IMG/M metagenome (GOLD analysis project Ga0209169, IMG submission 188346) | Warmed soil microbial communities from the Hubbard Brook experimental Forest, New Hampshire - Hubbard Brook CCASE Soil Metagenome WRM 4... | ecosystem: Environmental > Terrestrial > Soil...
GCGGGTGGCCCACCTTAGCAGTTTTTCCTACGCCACTCCCACAGAGGGTGCCCCATCCTTGCGTTCTTTGCAAGGGTGGGTCGCGATGCTGCCGACGCAGCTCTTTTTCTTTCGCACAAACTCGGTTGCGTATGCGTTCGTGGTACCCGCCCTTTGCACATTGCGCAAAGGACGGGGCACCCGCGGCTGTGGTTGCTTCTGCAGTTTGAAGGCCGGGCCACCCGCAGTCCACAGGCTGGACCGTCTCATCTATCTAGAAGTGTTCGTATCATCTCGAATCTCTTTGTAGGTGTTGATGTAGAAATTCGCTTGTCCGGCGGTTGGCAAGGTGAGCCGCGGCGGCGTTGTAATGCGCCCCATTATGCCGAGAGAAGGCATGATTCTGACCCTGATAGCTGTAGACCGTCGCGTTTGGTTTCCTGGCGAGTGCCGCTTTGATCTCAGCTTGTGCAGCCTTGGAAATGAACTCATCCTCCTCGGCTACATGCATGAGAATGGGCGCGTGGAGCCCATCGACCTCTCCCAGATATTTTTCAGTATCGGCGCCGTGATACCAGACCGCGGCGTCGATGCCGTCGTTGCGCACGGCTGTCATGAAGACCATCAGCGCGCCGAGGCAGTAGCCGAGCAACGCAACCTTGCCGTTGCAGTCCGGGAGACTGCGGGCTGCGTCGACGGTGTCTTTGATGTCCTTTACGCCCGCATCTCTGTCATAAGCCTGATAGAGGCGAAGGCCGTGGTCCCAGTCGGCTGGGGAGGTGACGTTCAGATCGACGCCCGGCTCCTGCCGCCAATACAGGTCTGGAGCGACCGCGAGGTAACCCTGCTCCGCTAATTCATCGCAGTGCTTGCGAATGTCGGCGTTCACGCCGAACAGTTCCTGCAGAACAACGACGGCGGGAGCCGGCAAAGTCTTCGGTCTCGCGATGTAGGCGGCAAATGTGCCGTCACGTCCTTGGATAGTGATGCGATCTTTCATTGTGTACTCCTCGGACGACCACGTTCCGGTTTTCATCCGAACCTCCGCCGATGTCATGAGGATCGGCGGAGGAGTACTCTTTGGGTGAGGACTAGTGATTGCCTGGCGCGGAGGTGGCAGCGTCTTCGATGAGTTTGGCTGCTTCCTTCGAGTGAGACATGTAGGCCACATGGCTGGCGTTCACTTCGACCGTCTTAGCGTTCGCGCGCTTCGCCATCATGCGCTCCTGGATCGGATTGATCGACCGGTCTGAGCCGGCCACCATGTAAAAGGTCGGCTTATTTTTCCAGGCCGGATTCGTGACCTTGTGGGTGAATGCATCGGTGGAGATCGGCACCTGCGCTATCGCCATGAAGTGAGCCTGGGCCGGGGGAATATCCGCGGCGAAGTCGGCGGCGAAATGCTCTTGTTCTATCCACCAATTTCCATTGCTGTCCGGTTTGAATGCCTTGGAGGCTTGCGGCACGGCTGCTTCGATTGAGGCACAGCTCTCGCCGTCATCGAGCGCAAAGGCGGCGATGTAGACCAGTGCCGCAACGTTTGGATCATTGCCGGCCTCGGTGATGATGGATCCGCCGTAACTGTGGCCGACCAGAACGACCGGCCCGCCCATGGCGTCGATTGCGGCCTTCGTGTATTTTTGGTCGTCGGCGTACGAGGTCTCGGGAGGCTGCGCCACCGACACCGTGTAACCATCTTTCTCAAGAATCTTTGCGACGGCGTCCCAGCCGGAGCCATCGGCGAATGCGCCGTGGACCAGCACCACGTTCTTGATTCCATTCGGTTGGGCGGAGTGTGCCGCGCCGACTGCAAGCGGCGTTCTCAGCAGTAGAGGCACGACCATCAGCACAGCAACGGCTGTTACAACCCAGTAAATCTTCTTCATGATCATTGTCCTTTCGGGTTTGAGCTTCCGTGAATTGTGCGTTAAGCCTCAAACTTGCGATGGACAATATCGGGAAACGAGCAAAGGACGATTGCAAGAATGAACCACTTTTGTGGATTCCTGCTTAGAACGCAGATGTGAGCGTGGCATCTATTCCTGGGATTGAGGGGATTTGCCTTTGGATATCTCGACAAAAACCCTGCGGCTGGAGTTTTCACGCCTCCACCTTGCCGGGGTTGCTCCAACCAGGTTTGCGAACGTCCGGGTAAGGGCAGCTTGATCAGAAAATCCAGCCTGCGCGGCGATTTCCACCAACGAGTTATTGGTTTCCGATAAAAGGTTCTTCGCGATTTCAACGCGTTGCAGAATCAGGTAGCGATGTGCGGAGGTGCCAAACGATTTCCTGAACGATCGCGCAAAATGGCTGACGGAAAGCCTGCATTCCACGGCAAGTGTTTCCAATTTGACCTCGCCGTCCAGGTGCTCCTTGAACAATTCCACAACGCGGCGCCTTTGCCACGGAGCCAGACCACCTTTGGATTGCGAAATAGCTTCGGGCGTCTGGCCATACTGCCCGACAAGGTGCGAACAAATTGTCATGGTAAGAGAATCCATGAACAATTGAGAGAACGTCTCCGGCCTGTTGAGGCACGGCAGAATCAGTTGCGTCAGGTGATAGACGGCCGGGTCGGGAGTTCCATAGACGCAGTGGAGACGTTTAATTCTGGACATTCTGGCATCGTCGGTAAGGGCATTCAACGTGGAACGCGGAACGTGGTAGTGGATCCAGTCGATCGGGCCTGGATTGCGAATACTCGAATTGGATTCCAGGTCGCACATGGCAACGCCGCCCACCGGCCATGCCCCTGTCTTTGTGTACCTGCCATCGGTCCAGAGTTCCCATTCGCCGGAATTCGCATGATTGAGATGAACCGAAACAACATAGGCTTTTTCGGAGGGGATGGACGCAGTTCGCTCCGGGATGCCGCTCCGCGCAATCAGCCGGGTAATCGCCATTTGCGGCCGGACGATGGAAACCGCGGAATCGATGGCAACATGGGGCGGCTGGTTCATGGTGAAATACTTCGCCATCTGCGCACCATGGGCATTGGCTTGCGCTTCGGGCGAGGGCGCGGAATCCCGATTCTGTTCGTGGGCGTGAGCTTTATTCACGGCAATCTCCAACAACAAAACGACCGGTCAGCTTATTTTAGGATCGAAGGATATCACCTTTTCCTCACATCATTAATGCTTGGCGGGGCGGGTACCACAGCGATTCCCACCGAGGCTGCCCCATCCTTGCGTTTTTTGCCAGGGTGGGCGGCGATGCTTACACTCGAACCACATGCTCAACCGGGGCCATGCCTATACCACAATCATCAGCAGCAAAGATCATGGACGGACCCTGCTCTCCCACCTGGCAAGCCTTTACCCACACTCGACCCCACTAGCCTGGCAACAAAAACTGAATAACGGCGAAGTCACTGTCAACGGCGTCACCGCGACCGGAAGCGAATCACTCATTTCAGGCCAAACCCTGGTGTGGAACCGTCCACCTTGGGTCGAACCCGACACTCCTCAGCACTTCGAAGTACTGTTGGATGACCCTTATCTATTGGCTGTCAACAAACCTGGCGGGCTGCCGACCCTCCCCGGCAGCGGCTTCATGGAAAACACCCTGCTGCGCCTGGTGCAAAGGCAAACACCCGATGCGAACCCTGTTCACAGATTAGGCCGGGGCACTACCGGCATCGTTCTCTTCGCCAAAACAGCGGAGGCCGCCTCTAAACTCGGCGCGGACTGGAACACATCCAGAATTCAGAAAATCTACCGGGCGCTGGCGCAAAATGTTGCCCAGCACGACGCCTACGAAATTCTCACACCCATCGGCCTTGTACCGCACCCGCGCATCGGTTCGGTGTGGGCCGCCAGCCCGAGTGGTAAACCGTCAAAGTCATTGGCGAAGGTGATCTCCCGCACGGCAAGCACCACAACATTTGAGGTAAGCCTGCATTCCGGACGCCCTCATCAAATCAGAATCCATCTGGCATCCATCGGCCATCCGCTGGTGGGCGATCCGCTGTACGGTTTATCCGGCAAGCCCCTTGAAAATCTCCCCGGCCTCCCCGGCGATGGAGGATATCTCCTGCATGCCCAATTTCTGAATTTTCAACACCCCATCACCGGAGAAGCAATCAATCTTGAGGCAGCTTTGCCGTCCGGATTCGCGTTGCATGAGTAGGTTCACGGCGGGTGGATAGCGATGCTGCGGGGCAACTCTTGTTCTTCCGCATAAAGTCGGTTGCGCATGCGTTCGTGGTACCCGCCCTTTGCAAACTGCGCAAAGGACGGGGCACCCGCGCGGTATGGTCGAGCGGGACCGCTCAAGAGGGGTACAATTCGAGCGAATCGGTGCTGTAAACGGAGACTCCAGGTGACGCAAAATAACAGCGCTATCGTCCGACGCTTCATTGAAGAAACCATTAATCAGGGGCAGATCGACTCCGCGGTGAAGTTCGCCTGGGAGGATGTGGTTGAGCAGGTTCCGTTTCCCGGCCAAGGCCCAGGCCTGGAAGGTTTGAAAGATGTTCTGCGCGGCATGAGGGCTGGATTTCCCGACTTGTACTTCTCGGTCGAAGAGCAGATTGCCGAGGGCGACAAGGTGGTCACCCGCTTCGAGTGGACTGGTACGCACCGAGGGGAGTTTCTTGGCGTGGCCGCTACGGGACGGTCCGTGAAGGTTTGGGGCGTGGTCATCGACCGTCTTCAGAGTGGCAGAATCAAAGACACGCGGATCATTATGGATACGCTCGGACTGATGATGCAGCTCGGCGTGTTTCCCCCGCCTAAAGCTTGATTTCAGTGACGCCTGACATTCCCCCAAGCTACGCAGGCAGCGGCATCGTACCCAAGTTGCTCTTGCAAAACATATCTTGTGATCACGCTCGCAGCGCTGGACCGTCCAAGATAGCGGGCCAACCTGTTCGCTCTCACTATGTGGGACGAGACGTCTCATCTCGAATGTGACTGGGCCTTGCAGCGGAAAGAAGGTGTTACAGCATGGGAAATATGAGCCGTCGCGATTTTCTGGCTTTGGCCGCGGTGCTTGGTGCGGAAGCGGCCTGGGGTCGCTCATTCTCGACTCCTTCGAAGATTTCCTGGCGCGAGCGTCGCGACCTTTTCCCGGAAGGCGTGGCCTCCGGCGATCCCGACAGCACCAGCGTATTGCTGTGGACCCGGCGCGCCCCACAGCCTAAACCAGCCCAGGAATTGAACGTCGAAGTGGCGCTCGACCAGACGTTCCAGCATGTGATCGCAACCCAGAGAGTGTCGATTTCGGCAGAGGCGGATTGGACCTGTCGGGTGCTGGTCGGAGGATTGAAGCCGGCCCAGGTCTATTGGTATCGCTTTACCGGTCCGGAGGGTTTTGGCAGCCGCGTCGGCCGCACCATCACTGCGCCGGCCGATGATGATTCCCGGCCGGTACACTTCGCATTCGTCAGTTGTCAGAACGCAAACCTCGGAGCGCAGAATGCGTACCGAAGAATGATCTTCGAGGATGAGCGCGCTTCTGAGCAGGACCGGCTCAGCTTTGTTCTGCACCTGGGAGACTTCATTTACGAGCTGGTCTGGTATCCGGAGGACCGCGCCACTTATTACGACCGCAAGGTGAGGGAACTCGTCCGTTATCCGCAAGGAGAGAAAATTGACGACTTCCACATCCCGGTCAACGTGGATGACTACCGTGCCGTCTACCGCAGCTACCTGCATGATCCTGACCTGCAGGACGCTCGTGCCCGCTGGCCCTTCGTTCCCATGTGGGATAACCATGAGTACAGCTGGCAAGGATGGCAGGCCTTGCAAGTGTTCGACGGCAAAACGCGCCCCGCGCAGACGCGCAAGGTCGCAGCCATGCAGGCATTTTTTGAGTATCAGCCCGCGCGTATGCCGAAGAGCGGCGGTCCGTCGCTCGAAGTTTTCAGCCCACCGCAGGTTAAGGATGCTCCGATCACTGTTTTCGATGAGCATGGACTCGGGCAGGAAGCCAACAATCTTGCGGCGATCCATAGTCTGAAGGGACACCGGTCGCTCCGCTGGGGCCGCAACGTGGAACTCATTATTACCGACGAGCGGAGCTACCGATCGGAGGACCCGGGCACCAAGTTCGATGACGCAGCTTTCTCTAATAAGGATTATTCGCAGTTCGTGCCGGAGGAGGTGCTTGAGATCATCGATGGCGGCCGGGATTACAACGGGGGCAAGCCGCCCAACGCCATCCGTTTCGGGGACCAGCAAGTTCCGAACCTCCGTAAGGCGGATCCCGCGCAGACTATCCTCGGCGCCGAGCAAAAAACGTGGTTTCTGGAACGACTGCAGAATTCGAAAACGACCTGGAAGATCTGGGGAAGCACCACTGCGACGCTGGATATGCGCGCCGACCCGCAGAACCTTCCTTCCGGGATGGTTGCCAGCGCCTGGCCCGGTGCCGGGTATGCCAGCTTTGGCGGCGGGGACGTCAGCACCTCCTATCAGGAGCGCGGTGAAATTTACGATTTCATTCAAGAGCATGCGATTACCGGATTTGCCACGGTCGCGGGCGACCGGCATAGCTTCTGGGCTGGTTTATCGGCGAAGTCTCTCCCGCCAAAGCCCTTTGACCCGGTAGGTGTGGCGTTCGTGGTTGGATCAATCTCCGCGCCCGGAATCGTGGAGTCGATGGAACATCATCTGCCCAAAGACGCTCCGCTGCGGGCTCTGTTCCTCGGGCAAGGTCCGGATGACAACCGTCCGCAACCCACGATTAATATGCTGGTGCGTCACGGTGTTCGGTCGTGCCTGGAATATGCGAAGAGTGGTGACGTGCAGAAGGCACGCCAGCTTTCCAACCGGGATTTGTCACCGCACGTGTCGTTTGTTGACATGGGCGGCCACGGCTATTCAGTCGTGCACGCAGCAGCGGACCGGCTGGAGACGGATTTCATCTGCCTGCCGCGTCCCATCGTTCGCCAGGACCAACCCGATGGCGGACCGATTCTCTATCGGGTTCGACACTCTGCCAGGCTCTGGGGCAAGCACGAACGTCCGAATCTCGAGCAGAAGGTGATCGAAGGCAATCCGGCGTTGTCGATTTAGGGAGCCGCGACCCTCCGTACGCTTTATCCGGCCAGCCTCTTGAAAATCTCCCCGGCCTCCGCGGCGACGGAGGATATTTCCTGCACGCCCGCTTTCTAAAATTCCACCACCCCATCACCGGAGAACCAATCAATCTTGAGGCAGGGCTGCCGGCTGGATTGTCGTTGCAGCAGTAGCTTCACGGGGGGCCGGCCTTTGAACTCATTGACAGAATCGACCCGGTGGGTGCCCCGTCCTTCGCTTACTTTTGCGAAGGGCGGGTACCACAGCGGCCTTCACTGCCGGTTTGGACGGAACGGAAATCTCATGCTACAAACAGCATCGTACCCGCCCTTGCAAAAAACGCAAGGACGGGGCACCCACGGTGATTTGGCTCCTGCGGTCCAAAGGCCGGGCCACCCGCCGCGACACGTAAAAGAACATCTCACAAAATCGAGGAGCTTAAGCAATCGGCAAGGCTCATCTTTACTTCTTGGGCCGCGACTCCGGCGGCACAAGGCCTGCGAGGCGGTAGTACACAACGAGCTGGCCGTAGTGTTCTCCGCTATGCTCGATGATGCCGTATGCGATGTCGAGAACACGCGCTTTCTGGCCAGGGTAATAGACAACCTCCGTCGTCATGCCTTTTTCGCCTTTCGACTGGATGGCGGCTGCGCCATCGGCGAAGGATTTCTTGACGAACGCAACGACGTCGGCCTTGGACTTGTATTGCTCGCGCTTGGGATCTTCTGCCGCCTGTTGCGCCTTCCCCATGACGGGATTGATGAAGAAATAGTTCGCCCCTGCCGCGTGCAGCAACTGCTCGGCGAAGCTGCGTTCGGCCGGCGTAGGCTTGAAGTCGTATTTGTCCTCAGGAAAATCCTCGGCCATGGCGATGAGTTTGCGGCCAACCTCGTTCCAGGAATCGAGCACGACCTTCAATTCGGGGTCGGCAGGTTTGGCGGCTGCATCTTTTTTCATCGCATCATTCTTCATCGCGTCCTGGGCATGACCGGGAAATGCGAATGCCAGCAGGACGATAGCGAGAAACGGTATTTGTTTCATTTCTTCCTCCACGATTGAGTTTCTTGAATCAAAAGCTTCATTGTCTTATTTCGCCTGCGCCAGCTCCGCAACAACTGCGGCAACTTTTTCGAGTATCTCGTTCCAGCCCTCGAGCTGCCCGCTGTTCTTGGCGCTCTGCATCGGTTCATTTCCAATGAAAGTAAGCTTCGTCCGGCCGTTTCCTAAGTCCTCAAAAAGAGTCACGTCGTAAGCACCCTCGATGGCCTCAGATTCGATTCCCAATTGCGCAGGGTCAATCTTGTTTCCCTCCGCGTCAGAAAAGTACATCAAGGAAACAATCTTCTCGTACGGAACAATCTCGTAGTATTCAACGGCGTTCCAACCCTCCTGCCCATCCGGCGATCTCATGCAGCAGAGAAGTTTCCCTCCCACGCGAAAATCCATCTTGCAAACCGGCGAAGTAAAACCCTTCGGCCCCCACCACTGCATGATGTACTTCGCCTCTGTCCACGCCTTCCAAACCAACTCGCGTGGGGCATCGAAAACTCGTGTTATCGTCATCCGCTCAATTTCGTTCGCCGTGTTTTTTGTCATCTCTGGCCTCCTCTTTCTTCATTTGATTTACGACTGCTTCCAGTTTGTCGAAGCGCTCTTCCCAGAAGCGGCGATAGTTAAACGCCCAGTCGCGGACTGTTTTAATCGCCTCTGGCCTGAGCGTGCACACACTCTCTCGTCCACGCTTTGTCTTGATCACAATCCGCGCCCGCACCAGGTAGGCGATATGTTTTGAAATCATCTGCTGCGAGAGGGCAAACGGTTCCGTCAATCCATGCACGGAGGCAGGCCCGTGCGAGAGTCGTTCGATCATCGCCCGCCGGGTCGGATCCGACAGAGCCGCAAACGTTGTGCCTAATCTATCCACAACCATATGGTAGTGGATTATCGGGCAATGTCAAGCGTGGATTTTACCGTCCATAATTTCTGTCCCCGAAGTGCCAAGCGTCGGCCGGCAATTTTCTGGCAGGGCTACACTGGAAGAGGCACGGAAATTGGGGACAGACGGAACCTTCCCCAGTTTTTAGGCGACTAGAGTTTTAGTAAACGCCCTGTCTGTCCCCGGTTTTTTCCGCATCGGCTCTCGGAGGATGTCATGAAAAAGACGGTCGCGTGGATCAGTCTTGTCGGTGCTCTATTTCTGTACTCAATCGCGTGTTCACTCGCGGCAGGGCAAGCAGGTTCACCCACTTCCACGGTAACTTGGCCGACGAAGGCTTGGCCGAAAGGAACACCCGCGAGTGTCGGACTCGACGAAGAGATCTTGAACAATTTCGATGCCGACATCGCCCGCGGCAAGTACACGATGACAGACAGTTTCCGGGTCTTCCGTTGCGGCACGGAGGTCTTCGCACGGCAATACCAGCACGATTACGGTCAAATCTACGCAAAAGAAGCGAAGATAAGAGGTCCGCTAAACGCGCGGCTGACTGGGCGCTACAACTATTTCGATACCGAGTGGCACCCCTTTTATCACGGTACGGACCTGCACACCATGCAGTCCGTCAGCAAGACCGTAACATCCATCATTGTTGGAGTCGCCATCACACGCGGCGATTTCAAGGCCAGCTTGAACACTCCAGTGTTTAAGTATTTCGATCCGGCGAAAGTCAAGAATCTGGACGACCGTAAGCGCCACATGACGGTCGAAAACCTGCTGACCATGACCTCCGGTATGAATACGGAGGAGCTCTACTATCCTCTCGACTCCGACGTCCCCGAGAATGATGTTGTGCACATGGAGGCCGCCGACGATTGGGTGCAATACGCGATTAATGAACCCATTGTGGAAGAACCGGGAAAGAACTTCGTATACAGCAGCGCAACCACTGAATTACTGGCCTACGTTTTTCGAAAAGAAACGGGACAGGACATTGACGCCTACGGGGAGAAGTATCTTTTCGCTCCACTCGGTATCAGGCACTACTGGAAGCGAGACTATGTGGGCACGGTCGATACCGAAGGCGGCTTGTATCTCAACGATGAGGACCTGGCAAAAATCGGGTTCCTCTATTTGAACAACGGAGTCTGGGAAGGCAAACAGATCGTGTCCGAGGATTGGGTGAAGCAATCGGTCGCGCCACACATTCCCATGCCATATACCGTGGAGGGGGGAAGGCTCTATTGGGGGTTTAACTGGTGGCTGATTCCCTCAGGAGGGAACTATATTTGGATGGCTTCCGGATGGGGCGGCCAGACACTGCTGGTCTTTCCCCCGGAAAACCTGGTCGTGGTGTTCACCGGGTGGGACCTTCCGAATGAAGCCGACAT